>NPIE01002793.1_pt1 | contig 119141 bp, 112 predicted proteins | sample 8637661 | NCBI WGS metagenome assembly NPIE01 (sample SAMN07420842, study PRJNA396082) | bioreactor metagenome | isolation source: sample BA12 brine-fed electro-methanogenic bioreactor BA | place: Japan: Kochi | collected 2016-12-09
CAACAAATGGTCCATTCGGTGAACTTGCCTCTCAAAGGATTTAGAGTTCACTTTTGATCTTTATGAGAGTTCACTTTTCAACTTCACCTAACAGTTGAAACCAGAGAAAAGATAGGAAATTGAAAGTCAAACGATGACAATATTAAAGTATAATGTTTTTCATGAATATGGAAATTAAAGGCACGCAGATTGCGATTGCGGGCATTCGTGAGTCCGGTAAGACGTCATTTTTATTTGAGTTTATCAAGGAAGTAAGCGCTTACGGATTGCAAGTTCAAGGCGTCATTGAAGCGGGAATTTTCGAAGGAAACCAAAAAGTAGCTATTGAAGCAATGGACCTGGCAGCGGGTGAGAGCCGCATGCTTGCGCGGTTATCGTCTGAAGCAGCCACGGACATGCATTTTGGAGATTGGGCCTTTTTCACGGAAACTTTCGATTGGGCAAATGAGAGATTGTCAAAAGTAGGGACGCCCGATGTTTTCATCTTGGATGAAGTTGGTCCACTCGAGCTGCGACAGGGGCGGGGATTGCAAACTGGCTTAAGGGTTATGTCAGCCCGGGAATATCGGATAGGGATCTTGACCGTTCGCCCGAAGTGTCTTGATGAGTTAATGGAACTTTATCCAGATCTGATGGTGTATTCCTTGAGTAATTGGGATAAGGAATCACTATTAAAAGAGTTGTTTCGTATAGCCAATATAAATTACGAATAATCTATTATCTTTTCCCTTCACGCAAAGAAAAAGCAAAATCAAATTGATACAATTTTGGCTTCAGTTGGTATTGCGGCAAGGTGTCGGGGCCGCAGGCATTGCTGCCCAATCCCATTTGAGTAAGGTCAATGTAAAGGTAGGGGGTTTTTTCCCAGATTATTTCATTGGTGTGCTCGGCTTGAGTCAGGTTATCTAAAGAACAATAATGTAGGCTGAAATTAACGAATGGCTGGCCCGTGATATTTATTGTTGGAGCATTTTGCTCTGTAATGGATAGCCAGCGCACATCACTGCGGTTTCCATTTTCTTGCGGTCTGAGATACATGTGAAAGAGTTCGTCAATTTTCGATTGATAAACATCCACGAAGGCAGAGTCTTTTCGATCCGCATAACTTTCGTGAGGCCCACGTCCGTACCAGGTGACCTCTGAGTAGTTTTGGTTAAGTCGAGTTTTGAATCCCAACCGGGGTAATCGTGTCATCAGGTGGATGGGTTCGAAGGACAGATGGCAGTGCAATATTCCAGTGGGGAGGAAGGAATATGCGATGTGATACTTGCTGTGGGGTCGATAACCTGCGGCAGACAGACTCCCTTCTATATCAATTTTAATCGTTCCATCAACACAATTGGTGATTTGGATTTGGGATGGTCTGGCCTGGGTTCTGTCGAAGCCATCCAGCTCCCATTCTTTTTGGATATGGACATCATTATCAATGGGTGCACGCCAGATATTGAGTGAAAAAGGCTCAGTGATAACATTCTCTCCAGCAATCTCCCATCCCTCAATCCATCCTGAGGTTTTGTTGATCGTGAAGACTTGTGCACCATTGTCCAACCGAATGATGGCCTGGTCTTCTTCCACGTTGAAAGGACAACCTCCTGATACCTCTCTGCCAGGCTGAAATTGTTTTCTTTCTTGAATGAGCGTTTGAGTTCTGGCAACCGTATGTCCCGCTTTCGCCCAATGTGTTTCTTCAATTAATGAAAATTCTGTTTCCAGCCAAACCTCACGATGTTCAGATCTATCAAAACTTAAGTCAGGGAGGTTGAGGGTTCTGGATGCCTTTGGGGGGATATTTGAGAGGGGTAAATCACCCTTGTGGATTGTTTCGCCCTCGGCTTTGACCGCGTAGGTTCCCTTTAGATGATCCAGGGAGAGAAAATCATAGCGGTTCTTGAGGGTCATCGTTTTGTTCTCTAAATCCACTTCACAGACCTCAATGGGTTGCTGCCAGTATTGTAATTCCTGCAATCCAGGATGGGGATTGCGATCTGGATCAATAAGCCCGTTAATGCAGAAGTTGCCATCATTGGGGGCATCCCCGAAATCGCCGCCATAGTAAAAAGTGGAATCACCTTCAGGGTCAGTATGGCGCAGACCCTGATCCACCCAATCCCAGACGCATCCGCCGATCAACCGAGGAAATCGGTATATCGCTTCCCAATATTCACGCAGACTCCCTGGACTGTTGCCCATGGCGTGGGCATATTCGCATAGGAAGAAAGGCCTGGGGTCATTATCTGGATTTTTTCCCTGGTATTGCAGTGATTTAATATTGGTATACATCTCGCTGACGATGTCAACCACCGCCGCAGTTCCTGCGCCTTCATAATGGATGGGGCGGGAGGGGTCTTTCTGGCGAATCCAGGCTGCCATTTTGTCATGGTTTTTCCCATAGCCAGACTCATTGCCTAGGGACCACATAATAATTGAAGGGTTGTTCTTGTCTCGCTCCAACATTCTTTGCGCGCGGTCGAGGTAAGCAGCAGTCCATTTCTCCGAATCGGAAAGTTCTGACCAATCCCCTATGATCTGGAAACCGTGAGTTTCCAGATCAGCTTCATCAATGACATACAAACCATATCGATTACAAAGGGTGTACCAATAGGGATGGTTGATGTAATGGGAGGTGCGAACAGCGTTGATGTTATGCTGCTTCATCAAGCGGATATCTTGTTCCATCCTCTCCTTTGAAACCGTCCAGCCAGTATCTGGATCAAATTCATGCCGGTTGACGCCTTTCAATGTGATCGGCCGACCATTGAGTTTGAGTTGTGAATCTTCAATATCAATGTGTTCAAAACCAATGTGGAACCCCAGGACTTCCAGGGTATTCCCCCTCTCATCCAAGGTTTCAACCGTCAGGGAATATAAATTGGGTGTCTCTGCCGTCCAGGGAAGGATGTTGTTGAGCTTTTTATTGACCTCGTCTTGTGAGGAAAGCTCCTCGGAGAAGAGCATGTCACCCTGCGGGTCTCGTAGCCCGATGCGGATGGGTAGAGGCTGATCATTGGTTGATGTAAATGAAACCTTTAGCTTTCCCGCTGATGTTTTGTGATCATAGTCAGCAAGGACATGAACATCTTGAATGTGTTTCCTAGGCCGGACAGCAAGGTAGACATCCCGAAAGATTCCATGCAAACGCCACATGTCCTGATCTTCAAGATATGCGCCATCACACCATTTATAGACGATGACGGTTAAGTGGTTTGGATTTTTAAGATTAAGAAGGTCAGTGAGGTCAAATTCGCTAGTTAGATGGCTGCCCTTGGTCGCGCCGATGAAAACACCGTTCAGATACACTTCAAAAGCTGAGCTGACGCCGAGGAAAGCCAGGATAATGGCTTTGTCATGCCAATCTTCGGGGAGCGAAAATGTACGATGATAGACTCCGGTGGGATTTTCTCGGGGAATATGTGGCGGGTCCACCGGAAAAGGATACATGAAATTGAGATATTGGGGGCGATCAAACCCTGATAACTCCCAACAACCAGGGACATCAATAGCAGAATTAAAATTGGCGGCATGATCAGACGATAGTAATTGTGGGGGTACAAAAAGCGGAGAGTCAAAGAAGGAAAAATCCCATCTTCCATTGAGCGATAGTATTCTTGAGGAATCATCAGGGAAATCTGGGATAACTTTGTTGACATCGTCATAGGGGATGAACCAGGAATGCGGGGGGAGGGCATTTATTTGTAGTTCATTGGGGTTCTCGAGGTTGAGCATTATCCGTCCTTTATTGCCAATAATGAACGTGGTAAGATGCAAGCGCATGATAAAATTGTAACCAGTTCCCATTCTAACATGCAATCAGGATAAATCATGGCAAGAAAAATAAAAAAAATGACACTTTGGGAGCACCTTGAAGACCTGCGCAAGCGCTTATTATTCGCCATAATTGGCCTTGGCGCCGGGATTGCAGTCAGTTTGTTTTTGTCTGATTATGCCCTTTCGTTTTTAGCACAGCCCATTGGCGGCTTTGAAGAATTGCAGTCTATCGAAGTCACAGAAAACGTGGGTGTGTTTATGCGTGTGACCTTGTTGGGCGGCTTTATTATTGCTCTTCCTTACATTCTCATTCAAGCCTTGTTATTTATCCTCCCTGCATTGGAAAAGAAAGAAAAACGCTGGCTATTTATCGGCGTTCCTTTGGCAACTCTATTGTTTTTGGGTGGCGTAGCCTTTGCTTATCTGGTGATGCTGCCAGCGGCAATCCCCCTGTTAATTCAATTTAAAGGGCCAGATGTGCTGCCCAGATGGAAGGATTATGTCGATTTCGTCACAAATTTGATTTTTTGGATTGGGCTGAGCTTTGAAACCCCATTATTACTTTTTATCCTGGCAAAGATGGGTGTGGTTAATGCCAGGCAGTTGGCTAAGGGATGGAAAATTGCTGTGGTCGTGATCTCTGTCATTTCTGCCGTAATTACCCCCACCGTGGATCCGATCAATATGTTGTTGTTTATGCTTCCGTTGTTCCTGTTATATCTTTTGAGTATACTATTAGCAGCATTGGCACGTCGTTAATTGGTTAATAAGGAGTTAGATTATGTTTGGTGGAAGAATCGGTTGGCTGGAACTGATCATCTTATTGGTCATTATCCTCCTGGTTTTTGGTGTGGGCAGAATTAGCAAGGTGGCTGGTGAATTAGGTAAAGGAATCCGGGCTTTCAAAGAAGGGCTGTCCGGCGAAGGCGGAGATGAAAAAGACGAGCCACAGGATGATCAGGTAAAGTAGCGTTATTGACCAATCATGGAACTATTTAATATCGGCATTCTTGAATTTCTCTTTATCATCATCCTGGCCTTCATTGTTCTGGGGCCAAAGCAGGCCGTAAAGATTGCTGGGGAGGTGGGCGCCTGGATTCGGGATTTTCTTGATTCTCCGATGTGGAAGGACATCATGAAGACTTCCAGGGATATCCGCGATATTCCCAGGAAAATCACCGATGATGCTGAGATTCAGCGTGCCCTTGATGGGATTGATGAGTCGATTTATGGGGATAAAAAAAACCAAGTCGGGGATGTGGAAAGGCAAGAAGAATCAGAATCCGAAAAAGACGGAGATTTCCAAGACCGTTCTTAGTGGTAATAATTATTTGCACTACCCAAATTGGTATTACTTAATATTTTTCGGCCTGGGAATACTCCCAGGCCGTTTTTCTATTTTTTAATCGTCAGTAAATGTGCCAGGCAGGTCTGATTTTTGAACAGTATCGCCCTGGCTGATCAATTCCCGACCTTGATCAACCTTTCCCCAAAGGTTCCAGAAGATAAGGCCGACCACTTGATCATCTTTCAGGTAAAAGATGGTTCCCTTCTTGAAGGGTTCGATCCAGTCCTCGTAGATTTCAAAGTCTCTGTTCATTTTCCCCACGGCTTCATAGCCCAGGTCAAACAAATCTGAGTAGAAAAAGGGGAAATGATTGTAGACTTGTTCCCCACCAGCCATGTTTTCACCTGCGATGGTTCCCATGGTGTTGGCGTTATCTTCATGTTCGACTCTCGTACGGTTGCCCAGGCCTTTATGGAAGAAATTTGCCACGTCACCTGCAGCGTAAATATCAGAGAAATTGGTTTGCAGGGTCTCGTTGACCAGAATGCCGTCATCCACTTCAATCCCAGACTTTTTGGCCAACTCAATGTTGGGTTTGATCCCAATCCCGACGATCACCGCTTCAAATTTGTCTTCTGAAATGGATTCTGATTTTACATCTTTATATCGAACGACATACTCTTCGTTTTCTTTTTCAATGGACTCCACCAGATTGCCAGCGAAGACGTTAACGCCTTTTTCCTTGTAATAGCTATTGAGAAATTCGGATAAATCATCCGGGAAAACCAGTCCTGAGATGCCAATTTCAGGAAAAATCATGGTGACGTCCGCGCCGTTCTTGGTTAGGGCAGCGGCGATTTCCGATCCAATAAATCCCGCACCAATGACACAAAACTTTTGTTTTGATTCTGATAGTTTCTTAACCTTTTTGAAATCCTCCCGGGTGCGGTAAAAGATCACACCTTCAGGGACATCCGGAAGATGGATCGGATGGCCGCCAGTGGCCAGCAGCAGTTTTTCATAATGGAACAGTTCACCCTGTTTGGTTTGGAGAGATTTTTCTTTGGGGTTAATGTCCTCAACTGCAGTCTCCAGATATAAATCCACATTGTATTTGTCCATCGGGCGGATGATGTCCTCAATCTGCATGCTGTCCCACAGTCCCTTGGTCAGGGGCGGGCGGTTATAAGGACCGTAAGGCTCTTTGGTAAACATGGCAATGCTGCCTTGAGAGTCTTTTTTCCTAATCGCCATTGCGGCAGATGAGCCTGTCATCCCTCCGCCGACAATTAAATATTTATAGTTTTTCATTTCTTCTATTCCTTTCTTTATTTCTTTTTTCCTTTTTTTGCTTTAATATTTTCTTGATTTGGAATGATGATGGATAGGGCCTGCGGTTGGACGTGCACTTCGACGGGCGTTTGACCCACAGGATCCCCATCCGCTTGAACCTTCAGGGGAGATTGGGTTTCAATTCTACAGTAATCTTGAAATCTCATTGATTTAATTACGGGGTTTTTCTTCTTGGTCTTGGTAAAAACCGAAATCAAGATACTCAGAATATCAAAAATGTTGGCAGCCCTGATGACAAAAATATCCAACAGGCCATCATTAAGGGTAATATCATCCGACCATTCCAGGGGCTCTACACCCATCAAACGGCCATTGGTTATTAGAATTTCAGAAGCGACGTGGTTTTCGTGTTGGTAATCGTATTCAATGTGGAAATTTTCCAGTTTCAACCCCAAAATTTGTTGAATAAAATGAAACAGATAAGCGAAGACACCTAAGCGCTTTTTTTCTTCAGATGGCGTGCTGGCCATCACCTTAGGCGTTACTCCCACGCTTAAATTCAGAAAATAATAATGGTTATTGAGGGTGAAGGTATCTAATTCTATCCTTTCAGAATCTCTTGAGGTGATGACCTCAAGGGCATCATCCATTTGTCGGGGGATATTTAATTCCTTTGCCAGTAAATTCCCTGTACCTATCGGCAGGATCCCCAGTGGGATGTCGGTGTCGATAAGGGGATTGCCAACGAGAGACATGGTGCCATCACCGCCGGCTGCAATGCAAAGGTCGACCCCCTTTTCGATTCCTTCTCGAATAATGGATTCAATATTATCTGATTCTTCGGGGATATTTATGATAGATAGTTGAATATTCCTCTCATTAAAATGATCCTTTATCATTGTAATTTGATGGTCGGTATCGCTTTGACCGGATTTCGTATTATAAAAAAGGATCGCGTCCTTGTAATTACCCATTTTCCATTCCCGAAAATCTTTAGTACTTTAATAATACTGTCTAGGGAAGGGTTTGTCATTAAGAAGTATAAACTGTTGACTGGAAAGAGATAAGGCGCATAACTTTGCCTTTTATTAAATAAAATATTCGCATAGATATCGGTGTTTACATCTGGCTGTACACTGAGGATTACAATAATTGAGTAGAGTAATGAAATTTTTTCGTTTCATCTAATATTATGTCCGGGGTGATTTTCAATGAAGAATTCTGTTACAATAAACCGATCTTTAACGCATACAGAGCAAGTAACATAGGAAGGGAAAAAACCTAATCCTCATTAATTGGGTTGATGAGGGTGAGCACAATGACAGAACAAAAAAACACGCAAATTGGAAACAAAGACGAGAACTATCGCTGGAATTTCACTGTAAACCTACTGGATGGTGCCAGCTTCTGGTTCGGTAGCAGCTTCATTCCAGCCTCAACGATCATTCCGCTATTTATCAGTAAATTAACGCCTTCTTTGATCCCCATTGGGCTGGTGAGTGTGATCGTCTCAGCGGGTTGGTTCCTTCCCCAGTTGTTTGCGGCTCGTTTCACAGAGCAATCGAAGAAAATGAAGAAATACTGTGTCCGTTGGGGACTGTTTCTTGAACGACTGCCTATTTGGATGATGGTGGTGTCTGGTTTTCTTGCTATTCGATATCCAACCCTGGCATTGGTTCTATTCTTAATTTGCTTGACCTGGCACACCATGGGCGCGGGGATCGTTGGACCGTCCTGGATGGGCTTATTAGCGAAGATATTTTCGCCAGAAAAGCGGGGGTCCTTCATGGGTCTGACGATGTTCATCGGGTCTGGGATTGGCATACTTGGTTCTGGATTGAGTGCCTGGTTGCTAGAGACGTTAGCTTTTCCCGTTTCCTTTATCTGGCACTTTTTAATTGCGGCTGTTTTTATCACCCTAAGTTGGGTGTTTCTTGCTTTGACCAAGGAACCCGAAGGTGATGTCGAAAAACATAATCGGGATTGGAAGACCTATTGGGAAAATTTAGTAGGAATCATAAGAAAAGATAAAAATTTTAGGCGATTTATTATCTCAAATATCATTATTACCGTCGGCAGCATGGGAACGGGTTTTATGACCGTCAGCGCAATTCAACGATTCAGCATCAGCGATGCAACTGTAGGCCTGTATACATTGGTGATGTTGGTCGGGCAAACTATCGGAAACCTTATCTTAGGCCGCATGGCAGATCGCTTTGGTCATAAGCTGTCTGTTGAAATTGGAGCATTGGCGCTATTGTTGGCTTTTGTCTTGGCATTGATAGCCCCATCACCTATGGCTTACTATGTGATTTATGCTTTGTTGGGGATTAATCTGAGTTCGGGCATTGTCTCGGGAATGATGGTCGTGTGGGAATTTTGCGATGTGTCTCGTGTCCCCACCTATGCTGGTTTGTCAAATACGACAAGAGGCATATTTGGGCTGCTGGCACCCATTCTGGCGACGCAGCTTGCGAATGCTGGATACCATTGGTTGTTTGGAGCTTCCACCTTCCTAGTCTTTTTAGGCTTGGTTCTTCTCAGGCTGTGGGTTAAAGAACCACGCTGGCATAATGGCCTCAACAAAGATGAATGATATAAGCAACGCGTGCAAGGGCTGCTACTATCTATGAAGGCTTAGGATGGAAAATACAGCCGGCTGATGATCTTTTGAAATGCCTCATCTGGATCATCTGGAATTATTTCTGGCTGTCTGCCGAGCCAGGTTTCTATCAATGCTAATAAATGAGATTCCTCCATGCAGTCAGCATAATCAACCAGGATTGTTGGATTGGTCAAAAAGTTATCCAGTTTTTCATGAAGGTCTTTCTTGACGTAGGTATTCATTTTAAAGACGTCCAGCATTGATTCGATTGTTTTTTTCTTGATGTCCCCTTTCCATAAGAGGTCTTCAGCATGTTGAATAACCATACTTAGCTGAGAATCCACAGGAAGCTCAATATCCGTGATGATCAGGTGATGAAGGGTGTCATCATAATCGTACTGCAAATCTGTTTCGTTGCCATCAATCTTCACAGAAACATGCTGAGGTTCTCTGATGGTGTGAAAGATGAGTTTGTACAGCCTTTCTTTGGGTAATAGTTTCGTTTCGCCCTGAATAGGACTGATCTCAAAGCTTGTTTGGTTTTTACACCAAGATTGTGTAAATGTCGTCAGCGCAAATTCACATTGTTGATAAGCAAGGGTCTCGCCATCATCTTCATACAGTTGATAGACGTTATTCTCACCTGGGAAGACATGGATAGTCAGGACGTCTGGGTTATCCGTGTATCCGCATCTTGTTGATGTCGCCAGGGGAATGATCGCGCCAGCTTTGGCAAACACGGGGATGCAGTTCAGTTTGCCGTATATCGCATACCATCCGCCGCCTTGATAACGATCACCGTTAAAAAAGTCAAACCAATCCCCTTCGGGCAGCCAGATGACCTGTCTGCTCAACCGGGTATTATCGTCTCTGGGTGACGTGAAGGGCGCAGTAATTAATTCACTCCCGAAGGTATATTGGTTGGGGCAGGCATAGGCTTGTTCCTGTTTGGGGTAAAGATGATACATCGGGCGGATGGGCGGGATGCCATCCCGATGATTGACCCATGCTGCTGTGTAAAGATAGGGTATCAGGGCATGGCGAAGCCGCATTGCATTGGCAGCATGACGTTCAGTTTCCGCATCATAGCCCCAGGGACGGCGCTCATGATAGGGGTTGTTTGTAGAATGCAAGCGAAGAATGGGGCTGAAAACGCCAAATTGCAGCCAGCGTAAATATAGTTCTGGTTCTTCCGTGCCGCCCATATGGCCGCCAATATCATGGGACCACCAGCCGTAGCCGACATTAGCTGCGGTTGCTGTGAAGTAGGACTGGAATTGGAGACTGTCCCAGGTCACGTAGGTGTCCCCTGAAAAACCGATGGGGTAGCGCTGGCTTCCCAAACCGCCCCAGCGAGAAAAAATAAAGGGGCGCGATTTCCCATCCCTGGCGCGGTCATAGAAGTGTAAGTGATTCAGCCAGAATAGGGGATCCAGCCCTTCGACAGTTGTTTTGGTGCCCTGTTGCCAATCTAACCACCAGAAATCCACGCCCATATCCTCATAAGGATGGTGGAGGATATCAAAATAGGCCTTAGTAAATTTTTTATCAGCGATATCAAATGGGATCGGCTGCTTTGTTGTTGAATCCATACCCAAATACTCTGCCATGGATTCGTATTGCTCTTCATGGGGATAGACACCCGATGCTGGGTGTAGATTCAGGGCTGTTTTCAACCCAAGGGCATCCAGTTTATCTAAGAATTGTTGGGGATCAGGAAATAAATCTTTGTTCCAGGTGTAGCCTGTCCATCCAGAGCTTTCATTGCCTGTCTCGGTGACATGCCAATCCATATCCACAATGCAAACTGAGAGTGGAATCTCTCGTTCCTTGAATTCGAGCATTAAATTAATTAGCTCATCCTGGTGATATTTCCAATAGCGGCTCCACCAATTGCCTAACGCAAATCGTGGGGGGATTGGGATTCGGCCGGATATTTTTTGAAAATCCACGATGCATCCCGTGTAATCCTTTCCGTAACCGAAGAAATAAACATCCTTGGCTTGGGGCGGTGCTGAACGAATCTCCAGCCACCCATTCTCGTTGAAGATTAACGAGTCGCTGTCATCCACAACAGCCCAGCCGGATCGAGAGATAAGGCCTGGATTAAGAGGGAGAGCGCCGTCAACCTGATCCAAAGTGCGCACTGTACCACCTAAATTGGTATTATTTTGTTGTCCAAATTCCCAAACGAAACCCGTTTCCTTCAATTCAATTTGCAGGAAATCTTGATGAAAACCAAGATGTTGGTTCTTATATCTTAACAACAGCGCCTCTGTTTCAAGGATAATTTCTTCACCCTGGATAGTTTTACAAAACTTGGGAACGGGTTGTTTTCTATACCAGAAAATTTGAGAGGGGCGGTCAACAAAGGATTGGCTGGGGTCGTATTCCAAACGCAAAAGTTTGGGCGTCAATATAGAAAACCGGGCAGGTCCGAATTGGACAACGGCTTTGGAATCGGCTTTGGGTTGGAAATCTAGATTGAGATAATCAAGCATAAGGCTTCATCCTTCTTTGGAATTTGTTATGTTGATGACAAGGATTATTGTATCAAAAGATTTTGAGTCTCTCCGTGGGGGTGCGATTTCTGATAGGCATTTGAGAACACAATCCAATCATTGCTGATATGGAAATATCAACAATCCCAACCTGGCGGATACCCTGTCGAAATTTTTGGTTATAATAATACGACCTATTAACCAGTTTTATATCAGTCAAGGAGAGAACATGGAATCAATCACCAAGGATATCAAAGTTTCGCCGGAGAAGAAAAGAGAACGCCGTCGAACCTTATTTGCGCTTTCATTTGGTTATTTCATTGACCAGGGTGAAGGTCAAGCTTTATCCGTCTTATTTCCTACGTTACAATCGATTTGGGGATTGTCCTACAGTAATTTAGGCATTATCAGCACCATCCGAAATCTACTTCAGTCCATTTCCTCACCATTCTGGGGATATATCTCTGATAGGATATCCCGGAAGACAGTGATCCTATTTGGGACGGGCATTTGGGGCCTGTGGACGGCCGCGGTGGGTTTAACCCAAAACTTTGGTCAATTACTGGTGATCCGGGCGATCTCCGGAATAGGTTTAGGCTGTCTTATGCCCGCAACCTTTTCCATTATGTCAGACACCTTCCCACCGAAAAACAGGGGAAAAGCTTTGGGCATTATGGAGGCGACGGGAATTTTTGGTATTATCATCGCCACTGTGGGTCTTGGGTTTCTGGCAACACCCACACTGTGGCGTTGGGGTTATTTCCTTTTAGGTGGTTTCAGCGTCATCAGCGGCTTGATTGTTTGGTTCTTTGTTACGGAACCTGTCAGAGGCGAGGTTGAACCCGAATTAGCCGGGAAGATCACACAAAGCGATGCCAAGAAATTTGGCATGACTATTTCTGATGTGCCGAAGGTGCTCAAGATCCCCACCATTTGGGTGGCGATTGCCCAAGGCCTTGCCGGATCCATGCCATGGGTGGTGATGCAATCCTTTTTGATCACCTGGCTGGTTAACGAGCGAAATATCCCTGCTGAGAGAGCGACGTTGGTTTTTGCAGGGATTGTGTTTGGAACGGTCTTCTCTAATATCCTTGGTGGTGTGATTGGCGATTGGGCTGAACAAGTCAGCCCGAAATACGGCCGAACTGTGATTGGTCAGATTTCCATTATCAGCGGTATCCCCCTGACTTATATCCTATTTACTCAAACAGAAGATTGGTCCCTGGTAGCCATCATGATTTTATGCTTTTTCACAGCATTGATGATCAGTTGGCCGGGTAAAGGCGCTAAAGAGCCTATGATGCAGGGCGTTGTCCCGCCCGAATTACGCGGAACCGCTTTCTCGATTACCACCTTTATCGAAAGTGGCTTTGCCGCAGTTGCCGGCGTCATAGCGGGGTCATTAGCCGACAACATTGGCCTGACGGAGTCATTGATTTGGACCATTCCTTTTCCATGGATCATATGCGCAGCCCTATTTAGTTTGTTCTACTTTACATATCCCAAGGATTCGAAGAACCTTCGCAATTTGATGGCTGAAAGGGCGAGGATCATTGAGCAGAATCACGAGTTCAAGGAATAAGCGTTTTTACTGAGAATAATTGAGGAGGTGGCGACTTAATGCCACCTCTTTTGTGTTAATTAACGGCTTATTAAACGCAAAAAGTGCGAGCGGAAACTCGCACTTAGAGCGGGAGCGACGGGATTCGAACCCGCGGTCTCGGCCTTGACAGGGCCGCATGTTGAACCACTACACCACGCCCCCGAGCGAAAAGTATCTTATCACATGGGGGTGTAAAAGTCAAGAAATTCGTTTTCTCGTATAATAAATAGTGAGAGAATTAAGCTTAGAGGAATAACATGAAAATTGTCACTGTTAAACAGATGCAAACCATCGAAAAATCCGCTGATTCAAAAGGCACCAGCTACACTCAAATGATGCACAATGCAGGGCAGGGCATTGCTGATTGGATTCTTGATAATTGTCATTCATTTAACAGCGTTATCGGCCTAGTCGGTTCTGGTAATAATGGCGGGGATACCCTCATCGCTTTGTCAAGTTTTGCTAAGTATGGCTTCAGGACCATAGCTTTTCTGGTAAAGAAGCGTAAAAATGATCCATTGATTGAAAACTTTATCGGTGACGGCGGTGCAGTCGTGGATATTTCATCTAATCCGAACATGGATGCTCTGAAAGCTTCCCTGATCCCAGGGGCAATCCTGCTTGATGGTGTATTGGGAACGGGCTTACGGTTGCCGCTTAGGGGAAAATTACTAAGGATTATGACCGACATATCTCAAATGGTGGAAAATCGTCCTGAGACCCTAAAAATCGCCGTAGATTGCCCTTCTGGGGTGGATTGTGATACTGGGGAGGTCTCAGATGTCACGATTGCCGCTGACATTACGCTGACCATGGCGGCAGTGAAGCAAGGACTCTTGAAACACCCTGCCAGGGCATATGCCGGTGAGATTCACGGTGTAGATATCGGGATTGGGGATGTCTCGGATCATCTTGATGTTAAATTTCCGGAATTGATCAATGAAACATATGTTGTTGAAAATCTACCCAGGAGACCGCAGGATGGACATAAGGGAACTTTCGGCACTTGTTTTGTCCTGGCTGGGTCTGAATCCTATACGGGTGCAGCTTATCTGGCCGGGAAGGCTGCTTATCTTGCAGGGAGCGGCCTGGTGCGGATCGCAACTCAACAATGTGTGAGAGACAGCATAGCCGGTGAATTGGTCGAAGCGGTTTGGTCAGTCCTTACGGGAGAGAATGGCTCTTATCATCCAGATGGTGTCGAACTTATCCAAGAAGACCTTCAAAAAGCTGATTCCTTGGTTCTTGGGCCGGGTTGGGGCGTTAGCGAAACCAATGCCGCTTTCCTGGTCAGGTTGTTGAAAGTCATTCCAAGAGCACTGCCAACAATAATCGATGCCGATGGATTGAAGCTTCTTACGCATATCGAAAATTGGTCAGCATTATTGCCTGAGAATGTTGTCTTAACCCCACATCCAGGGGAGATGTCGGTCATGACAGGGTTGAGTGTTGAGAGTGTCCAATCCAATCGATGGGAAATTGCTAAGGAGTTTGCGAAGCGTTGGGATGTCACATTGGTGCTTAAAGGCGCGATGACTGTGGTGGCTACGCCATTGAAAGCCTTATTTATCAATCCTGTCAGCGATTCAGCGCTGGCTACGGCTGGAAGCGGCGATGTGCTCTCGGGCATTATCGCGGGGCTGCTTGGGCAAGCTGTTCCCTCGGTAAAAGCGGCAATATTAGGTGTCTGGCTGCATGCACAAGCCGCCGTGGAAGCCAGAAGGAGGCTTGGGACAGATGTAAGCGTCACTGCGTTGGACATTCTTGACGTGGTGCATACCAGTTTTCGATCTGATTAAGAATAATGGAGATGATGGTATTCTTAATTTAGAAATCCATAATGAGAGACGGTGATATCAACCAGTAAATAATAAGACAAAAGATTTAACTATGAAACTGACAACATTTGGAAAAACTTATGAACTTAGTTCCGATGAGCTCATAAATGATTTGGCTTTGGATTATATGGGTTTAATATTATCAGGGAAGAGAGAGAAGGCCAGGCAATTAATCTTAACCGCCCTCGATGAAGGCATTCCGACGAAAGAAATCTACCTGGATGTCTTTCAGCGCAGCCAACGGGAGATTGGGTATCTTTGGGAAACGGATCAAATCACTGTGGCAAAAGAACACTATAGTACAGCAGCAACGCAGATGATTATGGCAGGGCTCTACTCCCACATAGCTAAAGAGATCAAAAAAGATAAATCGGTTCTCATAGCCTGTATTGGCGGAGAGCTTCACGAACTAGGGGCAAGGATGGTGGCCGATTTCTTTGAAATGGAAGGTTGGGACACTTATTATGTCGGTGCGAATACACCTACAGATAGTTTGTTAAAAACAATTGAGGAGCAAAAGCCCGATATTTTAGGGCTCTCTGTAACCATGTCTTATAACTTACCGAAATTGAGTGAGCTGATCAACCGGATAAGGACTGAAACGAATGTCCCTCAAATGAAAATCATTATTGGTGGTAGGCCTTTTACAATTTCACCAGATCTTTGGAAAAAATATAATGTTGATGGATATGCAGAGAATGTTGAAAAGGCTATAGAAGTTGCTGACCGATTGGTAAAAGCGTAGGAAGTGTACTATGAAGGATTTGAAGCCAGTATCAGAAGAAACCATGAATCATTTCTATGCTCAACAGGAAGGGATTATTCAAGAATCAGTGAGACGATCGATGTCATTTCTAGATGAGATTGAACCCCATGGCGAGAATGCCAAACAGGTGATTACTTCTGGATATGAATTCACCCTTAAGATGCTTGCGGCAGCGATGGAAACCGGTGAGTTGCAATTATTAGATGATCAAGCTGCTTGGGCTGTTCAAAGGCTGCCTCATGATAATGTGAGTATGCCAAATTTGATTAAACGCTTGGAGCGGTTAGTGAATGTCATAAGTAGTAAATTAAATGATGGCGATAGTAAAGAAATAAATTTGTATGTTGACTATCTCATTTTCAAAATCAAAGAACTCTCTAAAAGAAAGACGCGTTAGTAGGAGAAATGAATAAATACTCTGGCGTCATTTTCAATAAGAACAGAGAAATTTTACATATTCTGCAGGATAACCTTTCAATATTCTCACAAAAAGGGGTTGCAGAGCTTCCTGAAATTTTCACAAAGGACTCCAGAGACACACTGTCCCAGTTCTTCACCCATTTATCTGAAATTGGATTGGTTATGGATTGGTCGATAGAGATTTTGCAGGATAGCCGATCACAAAAAGTCTATCTTTCTGGTATCTTGTGGATGGATTTTTTTCTTGTCTGCATAGCTGCAGATGAAGGTATTTGTGGTTTCTTGTCTTTGAAAAAAAACCATATAGAAATTACCAGGAAACAAGAATACGATCAAGATGAGTTAGAGCACATCGAAGAACTCAATGAGATCAGCCGATTGAATAATGAGTTGGTTGAGATACAACGCGAGTTAACCAAAAAAAACCTCAATTTAGAACTGTTGAATAGGCGCCTCGAGGAATTAGCTACGACAGATCCCCTAACGGGAATTTTTAATCGAAGAGCTGTATTTGAGCGTGTCCGTATGGGACTCAGTCGGGCGTTAAGGGAAAATCAATCTTGCGGGCTCGCGATCCTGGATCTTGATAAATTTAAAAAGATCAATGACCAATTTGGACATTTAATGGGGGATGATGCTTTGGTTATTGCATCTAAGTGTTTGAAGCAATCAACACGTGAGTATGATATTGCTGGTCGGATTGGAGGAGATGAATTTCTTGTTTATTTTGCAGTGGAGACAAAAGCTCAATTTGAGGCTATATTACAACGATTGTTGACGAATATCAATACAGATACAATGGATATATCTGGTGAGTTGACTATTCGTGTTAAAGCTTCAATTGGGGGCGTATTTGTTAATGCAGAAAAAGAACAAGGAGAGATTGGGATCAATTTACTTATAAAGAAAGCAGATGACGCGCTCTATAAAGCAAAGGATAGGGGTGGAAATACCGTGGTAATACATGAATTATAAATTAAACTTCGTGTGAGTATGTGAAAAGCAAAAGAGGCCGGCAGAATATACCAGCCTCTTTTACTTTGTGTTATAAAAAACTAACTTGCTTCTTTTTTCTTGGGTTTGATTGATTCAGCTAATTTTTCACGGCTTTCGTCAATGGCCTTTTCTCCTTTTTCACGCAGTTCATCCGCGCGTTCTTTGGCGAGTTTTGACCATTCATCCGTTTTTTGTTTTGCTTCCGTCCAGGCTTCTTCTGCGTGCATTCGTGCTTCTTCCACTGTTTCTGCTGCTCGATCGCGTAGTTCAATGGCTTTATCACGGATCAGGGCGCGAGTTTCTTCACCTGTTTGGGGGGCAAAAAGCAGAGAGACTGCAGCCCCTGTGAGACCACCAACAAGAAAACCAACTAAGAATGCACCAAAATCATTTTTCTCTGACATTACTTTCTCCTTATTCACTCGTGTCTGATTTTTTATGTTTCATAACATTTAGCGATTACTTTTGGAAAATAGCTTTTTAATCATCGCCATAAATTGATTGATTTTAATAACTGGTTCTGAAAGATTATTGCTAATGAATTTCGCAGTCCCTTTCAGCGTATTTACGGTTTCGCTTGTGGAATTAATGATGGGACGTATTTCGTTTTGCAATAAATTAATCAACGTAGAAAGTTGGACAATGAGTATGACCAACGCAATACCGATCATCAACGATTCCAGGGCCATAAAGATGATAAACACATCTCTGATTTGTTCTGTGGTTTGGCTGTTTTCCGGGTTCACCAGGAAGATTGTTGCCATAACAATCAGCGCTAGAACAATGATGATCACAATAATCGAAATAATAAGATATTTCTTACTCGTTGTTTGGCTTTCCTGAGAAGTCGTCAGACGCGTCTGCGAAGATTGGAGTGCTTCGTTGATTGTTTTTCCGGTTTCATCAGTCATGTGTTATTGTACCTATCATCTTCTTTATTATAATTTTTGTTTCATCTTATACAAAATTAATTATAACGGATTTAGTCATCTAATGCCAACGTGATCTCTTCATCTTGATAGGTCTTTTCTGTCGCTGAAAGGCCAATATCAGTAAAAAGCTCACCCTGCTCAGCCGTTACATATTGTTGTTTGACCAGTTCGAGAATAGCGAGAAAGAGGACAATGGCCTCAATCCGATCATAGCCTTTCGGCAATAACCGGCGAAAAGAGAGATGTTTATCTATTCGGAGATGTCGTATCAGGTCCTGGATCTTCTTCTTGATGGTAACTTTGGGAATGGCCACGACACTCGTGATGGGCGCGGCTTCTTCCTCAAATCGATAGAGTGCCTTTAATAATTCGACCAAGTCCCGGATGGATACGCCCTCCAAATCAAGTTCTTCATCAATCACCGGAGGTGGTGCTAGCCGAATATATGTATGAAGCCCTTCTTCCTCTCTTGTTTTTAGCCATCCTGCAGTCTTTTTTATTTCTCGATATATTCTGAGCTGACGCGCAAGTGCTTCAGCAGGGTCTTCTTCTCCCTCTTCACGTTCAGGTGGACGGGGAAGGAGTGCCTCGGATTTAATTTGGATGAGTTTGGCGGCTACGACTAAGAATCCTGACACTTCTACAGCAGAGGTCTGCTGGATCTTTTCTAGATGTGCCAGATATTGATCGGTCACCTTTGCTAAAGAAAAGCGGGTAATATCTAACTCGGCCTTAGAGATCAGGTCTAAAAGTAGATCTAAAGGACCGTCATAGATTTCCGTGTGAATTGTGTAGTCCGAACCAGGCGTATTGATCATAACCATAATTAAATACCTGTCCACTATTATACCCTTGCAGGTACATTCCGTTGGAATTATTTTGATTTAAACTTTTGAGATTTTCAATATTATCGGTTAGAATTTATTCTTGATGAACAATAGTTGACAAGTTGTTTGAACTGTTGATGCGCAAGCTATTTTCATAGAATGGCTCGCGCATCGATAGTTCTGGAGAAAGGATCCAGAACCGTGACAGATGTTTTCGCGACAGAATCACCTGAACATTTTTCAAAAAGACTAAATTTACCTTTCAAGAATTATTTTTTATTATCCCGCGCGCTGACTCATCGTTCCTATTTGAATGAGAATAAAGATGCTATCGAAGATAATGAACGTTTGGAGTTTTTAGGAGATGCTGTATTGGATTTTATCGTTGCTGAGTGGCTGTATAATCATTATCCAGAGAAACCTGAGGGTGATTTGACTCGCCTTAGAGCGGCTTTGGTGCATACGGACCAATTGGCATCTTTTGCCCGTATGATTGATCTCGGAAAGGCATTACGCTTAGGTCATGGTGAAATTCAAGCTGGCGGAAGAAAGCGAGCCACTTTACTGTGTGATGCTTTTGAGGCTTTAGTAGGTGCGCTCTATTTACAGGGAGGTGTGTCATCGGTCAATGCATTCACTGTACCGCTTCTGGAGAGGGTCGTAGATGACATATTCCAACGTCATATGGATGATGATACCAAGAGCCGGCTTCAGGAGTGGGCACAGGGTCAAGGCTTCTCATCACCAAGATATGTGCTGGTCAGTGAGACAGGGCCTGATCATGCGAAGACCTTTGAGATGGAAGTTAGAATTGATAAGAAACCCTATGGTAGAGGATTGGGATCAAGCAAGCAATCCGCTGAGAAAAGAGCTGCACGAGAGGCTCTTGTTCAAATTGGCATTTTGGAGCAATACTAAATAATGGCACAGCGTCTAGAATCATTAGAGTTACAAGGCTATAAAACTTTTGCTACGCTTACCCGATTGGAATTTCCGGGTCATATTACGGCGATTGTTGGTCCTAATGGCTCAGGGAAATCCAATATCGCCGATAGTATCCGTTGGGTATTGGGTGAGCAATCTTATTCACTATTAAGGGCAAAACGAACAGAAGACATGATTTTCTCTGGATCTCAGCAGAGGCCACGTGCAGGTATGGCTTCTGCTACGATTGTCTTTGATAATCAGGATGGTTGGCTGCCGATTGATTATTCCGAAGTGTCCATCTCACGCAGGGCATACCGTGATGGTCAAAATGAATATTTGCTGAACGGGCAAAAGGTCCGGCTGAAGGATATCACAGAGCTCCTTTCACAGACAGGCCTATCCGAACGTACCTACACCATCATTGGCCAGGGCTTGGTTGATGTAGCTTTGGCCCTGAGGCCTGATGAGCGACGGAAATTGTTTGAAGAAGCCGCAGGGATTGGATTATATCGATCTCGTAAAGAGGAGTCTTTACGACGATTAGAAAACACAAAGAAAAACCTTGATCGTATTAAGGATATCCTGACGGAGATCAGGCCAAGATTGAGGAGTCTTGAGCGGCAATCCAAACGCTATGAAGAGTACCAGCGCTTGCGCTCGGACCTAAAAGTATTATTGCAAGAATGGTATGGGTATCACTGGCATCAAAAGCAGCAGGATTTGAGAATTGCACGGAATGATTACACCGACCAGGAAAAGCGCCTGAATACACTACGCCGTAAACACGCTGAGGCTGAAGAAAAGGTGAATGAAGCCAGGGATCGGCTTGAAAAGAACCGGTCAAAATATGAATCAGCGCACAGCGAATTGGCAGCTTATCATCGTCAATTGGAACAATCCTCTCGAGAACTGGCCATACTGGATGAACGGCGAAATTCTTATAACCAACAGAAAAGCAATCTCGAGATTGATATCGCCCATGTCGAGGAAGAGGTTAAGGAGCTTGAATCTCAGAAGCAGCATTATCAAGCAGAGATTGATCGCCGCTCATCAGAATTTGATGCCGCCGCTGGTGAGATGAAGGCGGTCAAGGCAAAGCTTGAGGCTATATCATCTGAAAAGGCATCTGCAGAAAAAGATTTGCAAGAGACCAGGGATAAACGCGTAGCCTTGGAGACAGAAAAAGTCCAAGTCAATGCCCGTATTGAAGAGCTGAAAAACAGGGTGAAATCTCTGGGAGAAGAAACATTAAAAATTAATAATGCACTTTCATCCATTGACAAAGAAAAAGACCGCATCAAAGCGCGGATTGAAAACTTTTCATCTAAAATTGAATCTATAGAAAAAGAACGATCGAAAACCTCCGATGTCATTGATCAAAAGGATCAGCAGATTCAAACACTTATAGAAAAAAATCAAGAGTTAGAACGCGAGATTTCTACTCAGGAGACTGAAAGGGCGAAGTTATTAGCCCAGTTAGATGTGTTGGCCCAAGCCGAAGCTGCCCTCAGCGGGTATTCTGAAAGCTCGAAAACTCTTGTGGAGGAATCCCGAAAGGGCCGGTTGCCAAGGGGGATTGAACCCCTATCAAGACATCTTTATGTAGATGAAAAATATGAAAAAGCCATTGGCGCTGCCTTGGGAGAATTATCTGATTTGTTGATTGTCCCTTCCGATGGCAAAGATATTATCATTGAATATTTGGAGTCGAGAGAGAATGAACGAGTGGCGATGGTGGTTGGGGGTCAGGCAACTATCACCCAACATCAGCAAAAATTCTCAAAAATTGAAGGCTTTGTTGGTTTTGCTAATGACATTGTTGATGTGGAATCGGAATATCGTCAATATGCAGATGCGCTTTTATCTGACATTATCATTGTCAAAGACCGCAAGAGCGCATTGGCGATAAATCCAATGCTTAATGGGCGTCAAAGGGTCGTTACCATTCATGGGCTAGTTCTTCAACCTAATGGCATTGTGATTTCTGGTCAGAGTGCCTCTGGAAAAAAGATCTCCAGGTCACGTCGACAGAGCGAGATGCGGGATGAGATTGCTGCAATGGATGAAAAGATAATCCGCTTGCAGGACGAGATAGAAAAGCTGGAGAACTCGCTATCCGACTTGGAAGAAGAACGAAATTCGCTGCAGCAAAAGCGCCTGACATTTGAGGGTGAACTTGACCGGCTTCGGCGGGAATACCAGATGGAGAACGATACCCAAACTCGACTTCTTGAACAAACGAATTGGCATCATGAACGGACGGCGGAGATTGAAAAAACAGTTGAGGAAACCGATGCGGTACTTCAAGCTAATAAGGAAAGGTTAGAAGTAATTGATCGACAAATAGGGGAATTAACTGAAGAAGAAAAACGAAAATCGCAAGTCGTGAAGGAATTTCCTGAGTTTGAGATTCGGCAAGACCTTAACCAATGGCAGACCCATCGTATTGTTGCTGAAAATGCGTTGAAGGCTTCACAACAACGTTATCAAGACCATCAAAGCCGTATTGAGGAAGCTCGCCAGCGCTTGGCAATCTATCAATCTCGAATAACAGAAATTTCTAAAAATTTGTCTGAAATCAAGGATAAAAGGGTGGCATTAAAGGAAGAAATTGGTCATATCAAAAAAGAGATTCAAGTCATTGAGAATGAGCGCATTGAGCCCTTGAGTGAGGTAGGGGAACAAGCTGAAAAGTCCGTCTCCGTTCTGGAAAAATTAACTGAGCATTCCCATCAGCAGATGATCGTCGCTGAAAGGCAGTTCACACAATTGGAATTGGCATTGGATCGTCGCAAAGACCAGCTTGAGCATTTGCAGGAGCGAATCGAAGATGATTTTGGTTTGGTTTCATTTGATTACGAGCAGGAAATTGATGGTAGAAAACCACTTCCCTTTGAAAATGGTTTGGTTGAAAGCTTGCCAAAAGTGCAGGAATTGACCGATGGCATTGAAGATGATATCAAGCGACTGAAAACACATTTGAGACGTATCGGTTCTATTAACCCGGAAGCCCAGCAAGAATACTTTGATGTAAAAGAAAGATATGAGTTCCTGACCGATCAGATTCAAGATCTCGAAAAGGCAAGTAAGGATTTGCAGTCGGTGATTGATGAGCTAGATGAATTGATGGAACATGACTTTGTCAAGACATTTAAAAAAGTTAATCTGCAGTTTACAGATTATTTCAAACGCCTGTTCAATGGTGGTGAAGCGAAATTATTGTTCTCCGATGAAAATGAACCGGTTGAGGGCGGTGTGGACATTGAAGCGAGGCTTCCGGGCAGAAGGAGTCAGGGATTAGCGCTGTTGTCTGGAGGGGAACGAAGTCTGACGGCTGTGGCACTGATCTTTGCTTTGCTGAAAGTCTCACCGACGCCGTTTTGTATCCTTGACGAAGTAGATGCCATGTTGGATGAATCCAACGTTGGCCGGTTTATTGATCTATTACAAGAGTTATCTCAAAATACTCAGTTTGTGATCATCACCCATAACCGAAATACAGTCCAGGCTGCAGATGTCATCTACGGTGTCACCATGGGGAGGGATTCAACCAGCCAGATGATCAGCTTGAAATTGGAAGAGGTTGATGACACCTATCTCGAGTAGAAAACCCACCAAATAAAAAAAGAGGGCGCTATAAACAAGCGCCCTCTCATTTCTTAATGTTATGGTTTATTGACCAGTGCCAGCTTGATAAAGTTCCATAAGCAATTGTTGTGGAACTTCGGGCTTATCAGGGACATAATTTTCCCATTCATCATAAATCACGATGTCATCTCTGACATTACGCTTTTGATCAAGCCAATTATTGAAGGCTTCTTGTTTGTCCTGCTGAAAATTTTCAGGAGAAATCTGGTGTTCCCGTTTGCCTAGCACCTGGATAATATGATAACCAAAGGATGTTTCGACAGGCTCGCTGATTTCACCGACATCAAGATTGAAGGCGGCTTCCGTAAATACGTCGACCATTGTATCTTCATTGAACCAACCCAGGTCTCCACCGCTATCCTTGTTTGACTCATCTGTCGAATATTCAGAAGCGAGTTTAGCAAAATCCAAACCTTTATCCAATTTTGCAAGGATTTCCTGAGCCTCTTCTTCCGTTTCAACCAAGATATGTCTTGCCCAAACTTGTTCTTCAACGGGGACCATATCTTCTGTAATAATCTCGGAGAGTTTATCAGTCAGAAGTTGTACCTCGAACATTTCCCGTAAATCCTTGATGTTGAAATTGTAGGTTGCATAAGAATCATTGAATTGTTCTAAGTTTTCACCAAAAATCTCGGTTGTGTACAAGGTAGGTGTCGGTGTAATGGTGGGGGTTGATGTAATCGTGGGAGAAAGTTCAGGGGGTGGGGTGTCAGCAAGCGTTTCGGTTGATCCGGTGGTTTCTTCCTCTGTTCCGGGATCAGCTGAAGTGGTCTCTTCACTTGTTTCTTCGATTTCTTCTGATGAGGTGGGGGTGACTTCCAATATTTCAGTGGGTGTAAGTGTTTCCGTCGGCGTATGGGTTAAGGTCACCAAGGCGAGTTGTGTTGCAGAATAAGTCGGTGTTGATTCGATGGTAGCCGTGATAGTGGGTGTATACGTTCCTTCTGGGAAAAAACCGAAGGATGCTCTTATGGCTTCATCAATTTCTTCTTCACTGACGGTAACACCCATTTCAGCCGCTTCTTCCCGGATTATGATGCCATCAATCATCTCGTCAAGAACGTCACTAGCAAATGCAGCAGGCTGCACCAGTTGTGTGGCATAATTTTGTGCCGTTTGTAGGAAAGATTGTCCATAAGCTCCAAATTGCTGATACAACATATAATACTGATAGGTTTGATTCAAGAATTGAACTCTTTTGTATTCAACTCGTGACTCAAAATCACGCATCTTAATTGTTTTCTCTCCAACTTTAGCAACGATTTTGTTGGGTTGGATAATGAGATTTTCAATCAATCCATAGCCTACGAGCCCGAGAATAATCACCCCTATCGTAATGGTTACGATCAGGATAATACGTGTCTGTTTGGCTTCTCGTTGTTCACGGGCAAGATGCTTTCTGGACTTGATCTGCTTTTTCTTTTTTGGATTTGCCATGATATTCACCTGTTTCAGTGATTGGAATGATTAATTAATCTCCTGCGAAAGGAAGCAGAGCAATGTGTCGCGCGTTCTTGATGGCTTTGGCAACTTCACGTTGATGCTTAGCACATGTCCCGGTTTGGCGACGAGGGCGAATTTTTCCAACGTCGTCAATATAACGCTTTAAAAGATCGACATTCTTATAATCAATATCAATGTCTTTGTTGTTACAAAATTGGCAAACTTTCGATCGCGAATAATAACGATTTCCTCGATAATTACTCATTTGTTTTCTCCTATATTTGCTATCTGTTGTCAGAAATATTTTATTTTGTTATTTTCTGACGAATTCATATAAATTATTTCAATTTATAACGTCATCATTGAGCAGCAAGATATCGCGAGCTGTAATCTCAATGGATTTCTGTTGTTTTCCTTGATCATCCTGCCATGTTCGGGTTTGCAGACGTCCCTCAACGTAAACGAGGCTGCCCTTCGACAGATACTGCTTCGAAACCTCGGCTAGATCTCCCCAGGCGACTACGTTAAACCATTCTGTCTCGGATTGCTCATTGCCATCAGCGTCCTTCCAAGAACGAGTGCATCCCACAGAAAAATTTGCTACAGATTTTCCGGAGGGGGTAAATCGCATTTCGGGATCTCGACCAAGATACCCGATGATCATAACCTTGTTCAATCCACGTGCCATGGTTACGCTCGCTTTCAATGATAACGTTCACCTAATCATTATTCTTTGTAAGCAAGTAACGGATGACAGGTTCGATGTAACGCAGGCTTTGTTTCAGTTCTGTACCAAATTCAGGTTTGAACTGGACATCCATATAAACATAATATCCTTCACGAAAACCTTTGAGGGGATACGCCAATTGCTTGGGTCCCCAAAGTTCCGTATTAGGAATCTCGCCACCATTGTCTGTGATCAAGCTTTGAACACGTTCAACCACACCATTGGTGGACTCTTCATCCAAATCAGGTTGGATGATAATAATTAATTCATATTGTCGCATTAGGAATCTCCTTTCCTTGGGTTTGCTGCTCTTGACCATCTTAGACGGCTGGGCAGCGGAAAGAAACCGATATTTTATTTGGCTTCTTTAATTATGCTGGTTGCTAGATTTCCAGCACAGCGTTAGAGTATACTCGACTTATTTGAATCGCGCAAGAAGTAAATAGAATTTCAATGAGCTCTTTTAGCGTTCCTTCTCATCAATAAGGATTTGTGAGAGGACGACTGAGACAACGCTGACGATAAGGGAGCCTAACAAAGCTGACCAAAAATTGTCTACATAAAAGCCGACATCAAACCAGTTTTGGGAGATTTGGGAGGCGAACCAAAAGGTGACAGCGTTGATCACGAGGGAGAATAATCCCAGCGTGAGAATGATGAAACCACAGGAAAGAAATTTTAGAATGGGGCGGATTACGGCATTGACCAAGCTTAATACGATTGCCATGACCGAAAAAGCCACCCAGGCGTTCCCCGCCACTTCAATTCCCGGAACAATGAGAACGGCGACATAAAGCGATATCGCAATAATAAGCCATCGAAGAATTAATTTCATTTGATTTCCCTTTCTCAAGTATTGTCGAACTTAATCATTATTATACCCAAAAAGCAATCATCTATGATAAAGAGTGGTTTCTCCATAGACGTCTTAAAGATTGGCTAACAAGCAAGGACCAAACCTCAATCATAAAAAATAAAATGTCCAGAAACAATAATCGAGACTTATCTGTGGTTGTCTATTTCTAAAACGAGTCTTTGATTTTTACAAATGAAAGAGAAGCTAAAAAGACTACAGATGGGATAATTGGTCGTTGATATCTCGGTTGGACTTCAAAAAATGTATAGAAGATGAGCGCAGATAGGATGATGATTAATGTGATCAAAACCGCGGATTTTTCGATTGGTTTTATATGAGTAAAAGGTAATAATGCAGCCAAGCCTAGAATGACCCAATATGAATATTGGCTTAGTAAGGCAAAAGCATTTCGAATATCAGAAGTGGCATATGGCCAATGGGTCTCAAAGGTCTGGAAGTTTACATCTTCACCCAGGAAAGCTGTTGAGGCGCCATAGGTTCCATCGCCAAACATATAGGCATATTTATATTTTAGTATTCTCATGAATCCTATAGGATCCTCGCGAAGACGTTTGAACATCGTATTGATCACTTTCTGTAATAATTCATCCTCATTCCAAGACTGAATTAAGGCAATATCTTCTGAGTTATTGCGACCTCGATGGTCAATATTCGTCCCATGAAGAAGTGTTTTATATAAACTCCGACGTTCATGAATGACCTTGTTATCAACTTGTATTGTTTGGGATATTCCTTTTACTGAAAGAAAACCGATTGCTGCACCAATGATAATTAGAATAATTCTGATGAAATATTTTCTGGATGTCTTGAGTTTTGAGTTAATTAATAAAGGCACTAAGAAAACAGGAGCATAAGCAATCAAGGGTGAACGAATAGCGACAGATAAACCATAGATTATTGCACTTAGAAGTAGAAATGCGTATTTATTATTATTCACGGAAAGGATAAGGAAAAGCAGACTTAAACTCAATAAACCAACGGCGATAATATCAGCACACACAATGGTAACCATACTGATTTGAGAAGGGAAAATACCAAAGAAATATGCACCTATGATTCCAGCTTTCTCTTGGTTAATACTCTTTCCAATTTGCCAGATTGAAAACATCGTTACCAAAGAAAAAACAATATTGAGCAGTTCAATGATTTCATGTGATGGGATAATTTTATAGATCAATCCAACCAGACGGGTAAATGTTGAATGTCGGTCAATGGAAATCCCACCTTCACCGCTTGCTAATTGAAGCGCCCATCGATGAAACTTCCCAAAGTCAGAAACCTGGGCGGAGGGCACCATCTTGATCCAATAGAAACGTAAACCAATTGCTATCAGGAATATGGATAATATTATCCAAGGTTTGGATTTGGGATATTTATTTATTATTAAAGTTATTATGAAGGGAAAAAGCAGAAAAGCAATAATAGCAATTAAAGCCCAGAGAAAATTGAATGTGAAGTAATTAACCAAATCATTTTGAAACAAAATTGCATTATAGAACAAGAAACTTACAATAAAAAGAAAACAAAGATGAAAAAATGCACATCGGTCATGTTTTTTACTTGGACCAATAAGAAACAAAGCAAAAAAGAAATAAATGGAGAGAAAAAGCCATCTCATCAAAGGAAAAGTAACCAACCAAACTTGCCAGAGCTTAGTTGAAGGTGTTAGTTCATGGAATGTAATTGAAAAATCATAATTTCCTGTTACATCTTGCGCGGATGGGATTCGGATATCGTAGACATTCTCATTGATTGTAATTCTAGCTTTTGTTGGTTTATCCTGCGGAAGAAAGGTGAAGATGAGTCGTGTATCCTTATTAACAAATTCCATACCTTCATAGGTTAATTCACCGATTTCTCCGCCCTCAAAAATAAAAACCCCATCAACGGTATTCCATTCACCTGAAGTTTGATCATAATCGTAGATATATCCCACTTTATCATTGCTTAATCTTTTGTTAGAATGGAAAAATTCTAACGAAGAGGTTGTTTTAATTTGTATAGATATTGTGGTTGGATATAGTGGTGAATGTGAATAGGTTGTCAGAAAAATTACTGTAGCAAATACAATAGCAATTAAAAAATGTTTCCACCATTTTTGACTTTGTTCTTGAATTTTCTTGTGCAAGATATTTCTATAAAAGATTAGAAGTAGAACAAAAAATATGATAAATCCAAAAACGAGGATGGCAAGTTTGGTGGTCGTAGGGAAGGTGGCAAAGGGTGAAAATAAGCTGACAATATTAAACAAAATAATTATCGATATTAATCCGATGATTACCAGAACAAGGATTTTAGGTTTCCTATCTGATAAGGGAAACCTTGATTTAGTATTTTCAGGATTTTCTATAGATTTCATAGCATGTTAAATGCAATAATTTAATAATCGAGGATTAATATTCTAAAAAGAAAAAAATTGAATCTTAATCATTCCACGATATTCCATTGCTGATCAATTCCCCAACCTATGGAATTCAGCACCCCTGACAGGACTCGAACCTGCAACCGTTGGATTAGAAGTCCAGTGCTCTATCCAGTTGAGCTACAGGGGCATTAAATGAGTAATGATTATAACACATTCAATCTTCTTGAACAGGCCGGATACCTTTATAAACACGAACACCTGATAATGTACGGAGGATGGTGGAAGCTGGGCGGTTTAAAGTATCCCCCAATTCCTCTGGGGTCAAAGGCATATTTCCATTGGAGAGGAAAACCCTGAATACTGAATCAACCAACGCCATTCTGGAATTTAGAAAATTTTCTTGTTTTGCACAATGTGTAATTAAAATATGCTGGAGCCCGTCGACTTGATTGATCTCAGCCGTTTCGGGATCTACCCAATCAATCGTTTCATCGTTGTCCATTTCTTCGAACATTTGCTGGTGTTCCTCACAAAGAAAGCTGCGGAGATAAACACGCCAATCACGGTCGTGTTTTTTCCACCAGTCAAAATCAATCTTGAAAGGGGTTGTCAGTTTTGGTTTTATCAGGCTTCTTCGCTTCGAATCCATTTTTTCCTTTCCTTATGAATTTTCGCTTAGACGGAAGTAGAGATCGCCGACAGCAATAAATTCAGGATTCGTTTTCAGCATACTAAAGACAGGTCCAGGCGGGGACCGTTTAATACAGTTCAGAGCAGCGTAGAGTTCAACACCGTGAACATGGCCCTGGGGGTTTAATTTCGCTAATTCTCTCATCGTACTGGTTATAACATGTTCAAGCGGTTTAGGATTATTCGCTCTCTTCTGCCAAAGTTCATCCAAGACTTCTGTGGATGGGATGGCGATTGCCATTCTTTCATTAAAATCTGCCGCAACGGTTTGTTTGAGCATGGCAAAGACAATGCCGCCGTCTGCGCCAATTAATAAGGTCCGCATCCATTCACGGTTAGAGCGCTTCTTTTCAGGTTGAATTAACACCTCACCAGGATTTTTCCCAGGTTTGATCTTAATCAAGCTTCCGGGCATTAATTCCTTTTCTTCATACCATTCTCGCAGACCATAAACATAGCTGTACGGCCGAACGACCCAGGCCGAGATTTCTTCACCCTCAGCATCAATCAATGTAAATTTCACACGAGGGGTTTCCAGAGCGGTTGGGAAGAATGGACGAGTACGGGCTGTCAGCGGTAATGTCCCAACGCGCCAATGTGGGTAGTTTAGGGCGATGGTGACTTCTTTTGATTGCTTTTGGTCCAAATAATCTGAGTTTGTTGGTATTAACTCATCGTCTATTGTTTGTTCTACTTTCAGCATGTCCTCAGACAACACCGAACGGTCAACCTCAATGGGTGAATATTCCAGTTCAATCGGTCTTTCACGGACATATTCAGGCTCTAGGCGGTTAAGGAACCACATAACGATTCCTTTGGGCCCAACCTCATCAAAGCGAGAATCCTCCTGAAGGGCATAATTCAAAGAGAAACGAACCAGCTCATCGGGGTCATCTGTGTCGATATCCAACTGCTCAAGCAATTTATCTACTGCCAAAGGACCACCGTTGTGCATGTCCAGTACAGCTTCAGCGAGATTGAGGTGACCCACATTGAATTCAATGAGCAGTGATTTAGGAAACCAATCCGCACCAATCCGAACGAGATCTTTGTTCTCTTCCAGCGCTTCTTCTAATTTAGCTGTAATTTCATCGCCAAAATTTTCAAAGATTTTATGTTCATCTTCGCCGTCAGTGTCTTCGACTGTCGTCGTTGTTTGGTTGAGTTTGTGATCTTGAATATTTGATGCAAATTGGCGAGATTGTCCATTTTCAAGGTCTACGATTAGAACCTTCAGTTCTGGATACTCTGGATTGTTGCCCTCCCTAACATCAGTTACTTCACCACTGATCCAATTATTTGCCGGGAATTGAATTCTATCTCCGACTTCAAATTCCAATTTCGGTAAATAGATATCCCCATTCTCTTGTTGTTTTTTTTGAAGCCGTTCTTTTTCAGATTGGATTCTCTGTTTGATCAAAGCCTCTGCTAATTTATCAGAGGGATGTGGAGTCTCTTTTTCTAAAAGATATGAATAAAGATATTCGATATCTTGTTGATCAATCTCAATCGATTTCCAATATGATTCACTTAATTCTATTTCGACAAAAACCATTTACTCGCCTCAACTACATGGACACTTTTATATTATAACTTATCAGCGACTAAAGATTATACCCTACTTGATATAAATTTCTATAAATCATTTGTTATGGGTTGAAGTTTGGATTATGGGTATAATCAGGAGAAACATTTTGAAGGGATTTCAATTCTGCAAACCCTATGCCGATCCATATTCTTACCGACTCAACCGCTGATCTTTCTAAAAAACAATGTGAAAAACTCAACATTGGTGTCATTCCAATGTATGTACAAGTGAATGGGAGAATGTACAGAGATGGTGAAGATATTGACGCACAGTCGCTATTTGACCAGGTGAAGGAAACGGGCAAATATCCGACAACTTCGGCGCCATCCCCAGGTGATTTTCTCAATTTCTTTAATAGAAAAGGGAAATCCATCTATATTGGCGTGTCAAGCAAGCTCTCGACAACTTTTCGAAATGCCCAATTGGCAATCAGCGAGCTGGGTAGTCGAACTGTGAAACTCATTGATTCGCTCAGTATCTCGACTGGTTATGGCCAGGTTGTGTTAAAAGCAGCTGAATGGCGAAACGCAGGCATGGATTTTGATGAGCTTAACGACAACATCAAGGAATTCGTTAGGAAAACCCGTGGCATATTCATACTCGATACGCTTGATTATCTTTATCATGGTGGTCGCTGCTCTGCCATAGATCATTTCGTGTCGAGCCTTTTGAATATTCGTCCTTTTTTAAATATTCGCTCTGATGGTACACTGGGTGTACTTCAGAAAGTGCGCGGGTCCAGAATGAAAGCCCTTGAGGCGTTATATACTTACTTGCAGAAAGAAGTCGCCACGTCAAATATTAGCCATTTGATTATTACTCATTTAGATTGCGATGATGAGGTTTCATACTTAGGCAATAAAATAAAAATGCTTGGTCATCAAATTGAGGTTTCAACAGCAAAAGTCGGATGTGTCTTGGCGACTCATTCAGGACCAAAGCCCTTAGGAATTGCTTATTCCATAGAGTGAATGATTTAGAGTTATACGGATGTATTTATGATGTTTTCATGCTTTATAAAACAGGAACGGATCGAGAGTGAAATTTAGTTTTATTCGTTCACGGCTGTCGAGTGTTAAGAATGCGGTTGTGGGGTGGTGGCATGTCGTTCGCACTCAAAAAAATGCCTGGATTCATGCTATTGCGACGGTGGTTGTTATTTTGTTGGGTTTTTGGTTGAGGCTTCCTATGCGGGATTGGGGCGTATTAATCTTGACGATTGCCATGGTTTGGACAGCAGAATTTCTTAACACAGCATTAGAGATCGTCGTGGACCTCGCCAGTCCTAATCTTCATCCTCTGGCTAAAGTCGGCAAAGATGTTGGCGCGGCGGCTGTTTTGATAGCTGCCTTGTCCGCTGTTATCATCGGCATATTGATTTTGGGTCCGCCTCTAGTAGAAAGAATGAGAACATTTTGTTCGGCCCTGAAAAAATTTTGACGAATTAATATAATTAATATAAAAATCGTCAAAATTTTTATACAAATTTTACATTGACAGATGAAACTTAAAACAATGCAAGATTCAATTTATTATAAGGAGATATAAATGGTAAACGAACCTATCCAAGTCACAGACGAAGCATTTGAAAAAACTGTTTTGGAATCATCACTTCCTGTTATTGTAGATTTCTGGGCTCCGTGGTGTGGTCCGTGCAAAATGGTTGCACCTGTGCTTGAAAAAATCGCCAAGGAATATGCTGGCAAATTAATTGTTGCGAAAGTTAATACCGATCAGAATTCGGAATGGGCGATGAAGTATGGCGTACAGGGCATCCCGACGATGCTGTTGATATATGATGGTAAGATCGTCAACCGACAAGTTGGGGCATTACCCGAACCAATGCTTAATGATGTTGTTGATCAATTTTTGGATGTTGTAAAAGATCATCAAAAAACGCAATAATCAGATTGAAAATTACCAAAAAAAGGCGCTTATCACGGCGCCTTTTTCTATTTAATTTGTTCTTGGATTAACTGCTCTGTCTTTGGATATCTGCACCCAATTGATGTAATTTGATATCAACCTTTTCATACCCGCGATCTATCTGACTGACATTTCGAATGATGCTTTCGCCCTTAGCAGAGAGGGCTGCTAAGACCATTGCCATACCAGCACGAATGTCAGGGCTTTCAAGGTGTTCACCATTTAATTCTGTGGGACCTTGGACTATACAGCGGTGAGGATCGCAAAGAACGATTTGCGCGCCCATACCGACCAGCTTATCCGTGAAATACATTCTTGAGGGGTACATCCAATCATGGAAAAGAATACTGCCCTTGGATTGGGTGGCGATAACAATAGCAATGCTCATTAGGTCGGTTGGGAAGGAAGGCCAGGGCATGACCGAGATTTCTGGGATTGCATTTCCCAGGTCCGGTTCAATTTCAAGAAGTTGATCGTCGGGGACAATGACATCGTCCCCAACAGTCTCCCAATGAACACCTAATCTGTTCATGATTAGGTGAATCATATCCAAATATTCAACACCAGCATTTTTTATTCGAATGGACCCACCCGTCACAACAGCGGCGCCGATATAGCTGACGACCTCCAGATAATCCGGCCCAATGGTGAACTCGCCGCCATGTAAGCTCTCCACCCCTGTGATGTGTAAGGTGTTGGAGCCGATATTCTCAATCTTCGCACCAAGCGTGTTTAAGAATTGACATAATTCCTGAATATGGGGTTCGCTGGCAGCGTTTCGCAGAACCGTCTCACCTTTTGAGAGAACGGCAGCCATGATGGTGTTTTCTGTCGCTGTCACTGAGGCTTCATCTAACAGGATGTCTGCGCCTGACAAGCCATTGGCTTTGAAGTGAAATTGATTGTCTATGTAGTTAGTGTGTACACCCAGGTTGGAAAATGCCAGGAAGTGTGTATCCAAACGTCGGCGGCCAATAACGTCGCCGCCGGGAGGGGGTAGGAAGATTTCCCCAACACGGCTTGTTAAGGGACCTGCTAATAGGATGGAAGCGCGGATCTGACGGCAGAGATTGGGGTCCAGGTCAGCGGGTTTGATGTACCTGGCATCAAGTCTTATGGAAGAACCGTTCAATTTTTCCACTTTTACATTAAGACTTTGCAAGAGTTTTATCATGGTCTTGACATCAAGAATATCTGGCAGATTGTGCAGGATAACGGGTTCTGATGTAAGCAAACTGGCAGCGAGCAGGGGTAGGGCTGCGTTTTTATTGCCGGACGGAGTCAGCTCTCCCCTAAGAGGCATGCCGCCGTTGATGATAAATTTTTCCATAAAAGCTCCTTGAGTATTTTACTTACAGCTTTACATTATTTGAATATTTAAGAACTACTCAATTATTAGTGGGGAATTTTTTTACTTATTCGACTTCATGTGTCGGTAATTTTATACCATAGATCAAAAGAAGTGTATCACATTCGGAAAAAATTATTCTGTATTCGTTCGTAGATATTGATAAATTACAATTTCATGCTTTTAAATAAGGGTCATATTTTTTAAAGTTCTCTTCAAAGTCACTCTTAAGGGCTTGAGCAACTTTTACAAATGTCTCTTTGTTGTTCCATGTCTTTTCAGGGGTTAAGAGTTCTTGGGGGATGCCTTCTATGTGGTCGGGCACGTCAATCTCAAAGATGGGGTCCTTATGATAGCTGGCTTGGGCATGTTCTCCTGCAAGGATCCAATTAACCATGTGACGGGTATGCGGCAGGGGCATGCGATAGCCGCTGTTATAATCCCCGCCTGTCCATCCAGTATTGATCAGCCAGGTTTTGCTATTGTGTTGGCTGATTTTTTTCTTAAGAAGTTCAGCGTAAATGTTGGGAATGAGGGGAAGAAAAGGTTCGCCAAAACATGTTGAAAAGGTCGCTTTGGGCATTTGTCCAATGCCCCGTTCAGTGCCAGCCACTTTTGACGTATAGCCCGAGAGGAAGTAATAAATTGCTTCTTCCGGCGTCAGTTTTGCGATGGGTGGCATGACACCAAAGGCATCTGCTGTGAGGAAGAAGATATGCTTTGGGTGGCCTGCCACGCTCCCTGGGATTATGTTGTCTACTCTTGAGAGAGGATAGGCTGCGCGGGTATTTTCTGTAAAGCGCGCATCGTCAAAATCGACCTGTCGGTCTTCGGGTGAGATGAAGACATTCTCCAGGACTGTGCCAAATTGGTTGGCTGCTTGCCAGATCACAGGCTCCAAATCTTGTTTCAATCGGATCGTTTTGGCATAACATCCACCTTCAAAATTGAATACACCGTTGTCTCCCCATCCATGCTCATCGTCGCCGATCAATTTACGGTCGGGGGTGGAAGAGAGGGTAGTTTTTCCTGTTCCGGATAAGCCAAAATAGAGGGCGACGTCACCTTCTTCTCCGACATTGGCTGAACAATGCATGGGCAGGACATTGGATTCAGGGAGAAGGGCGTTCATCAGTGTAAATGCAGATTTTTTGATTTCGCCGACATACTTGGACGCTGCAATCAATGCCAATTTCTCTCGTAAATCCAGGCAAATTGCCGCCTTGGATTCTACAGAGTCAATTGCAGGATTGGTGAAGAAATCAGGCGCAGCCAGGATCGTCATATCTGGTTTGTTTTCGTGTTTCTGACCGTCATAAATAAAGAGATTTTGCCCAGCCAGCGCCTGCCAGGCGAATTCTGTGACAATACGTACGGATAGGCGATAATCTTCATCTGCACCGATAAAGCAATCAATCACATAGAGATTGCGGTTGCTCAGATAAGCCGTGACACGGTTCTGGAGTTTGACAAATGCCTCTGGGGATATGCTGCGATTAACGTCCCCCCACCATAGATCGTCGCGATCTCCATAATCCACGATATATTTATCGTCCGGCGAACGGCCAGTATATGGGGTGGTAATGACGCCTAATGCGCCGTCGTGGGTTAATTCCCCTTCATGATGCAGGAGGGCTTCAGTCACCAGGCTTGCACGATCTGGATTGTGTAAAATCCTATCTTGGTGAACGACACCGATGGATTCTAGCCATTTTTCAAGTGGTTGAGCCATAGTCCAAAAACGTCCTTCCCTGAAATGGTGAGAATAAATATTGATTAATCGACTGGGTTCAAGCCAGAAAACCAGGACTGAATAATCATCCAGGCTGGTTTTCCCAGGATGGATGATGAGGCGTCCTGCAAAGCGATGGTTGGATTCACACCTCTTATTGTAATGCCTGTGATCCACTCGCGGCTGGCGAGAATGTGCAACACTGCTTCGTAAATTAGTGATTGCTCATCCAAATCGACGGACAAGGATGCTGTCTCCTCTGGTAAAAACAACCCATCATGATAACAATTGTCAGAGACAAGGTAACAACCCTGAGCGCTGCCATTGGCAGAAGGGTAGGCTAATCCTATCGAAATGGGTTTGAGTGTGCTTCTGTAGATCTCATAGATGTGACTATCGATTAAGTTGTTAAAGTTGTCATAAATTTCATCGTGGGTCGGGTTTTGATCCTGAGCCAGGGGACTGTCAATAGAGATATAGATTTCATCAAACAAGTCAATAAATGAAGGCAGAGGATCCACATCCACATGTGCATTGGTGGCCCATATCAATTTTCCTGAATATATTCCCCGGATTTCTGATAGTAATGACTGCCAGCGTTCATTGATCGATTCTGGGACGTCTGTGGGGCGATTATCGGGGAAGGACCCTTCAGGAAACGCGGGCAGAACAGCCTTACCTCCCATGATTAAGGAAGAAACACCAGAAATTTCGGCTATTTTCGCATAGTTTATTATTAAATCCTCGTAGGAACCAAACCAGTTCTGCCACCATTGGTGATTTGGCGATTGTGAATGCCACCAAGCGGCGATTTCAGTGGAGGGACCTAGTTGTGGAAATAAGCTGGTTGTCAGTCCTAGGGATTGTGAAAAAGACAGCATTTGTGTGAGTTCATAATAAAAGGGTGTTTGGCCTATCTTGGGCAGTAAGGTGGGGGCATTGGATTGGAGCTGCCATTGAGGCGAAAAAATAATGTTTTTGACGCCATTTTCTGATAATTCCGATAATCCCTGTGGGGCATGAATCAGCCATGCGGGATCCATATTCGGGGTTAATTCAACAGAAGTTTGATAATTACTGTCCTTAGCCCGGATATTGGTGGATTGGATATCGGTCTGTTGATTGATTGGAGACCAATTCACCCAGGAGGTGACCGAGTCATTGATGGATTGTTCCGTTTCTGAAGGTTGTACGTTGCTTACTTCTGCTGTCATTGTGTTATGGGCGCTTTCACAATCCTCATTACGGCAGTAACGGTAGGATATGGGGAGGGATGTGTCCATGGGGGAATAGAGTATGTAAAGGTAATTATCCCCTCCCAGCGGCCACAGCGGTATCGGTTCAGTCCACTGAGAAGTTTTAAATTGGATGAATTTTTCATCACGGGGTGTGTTATCCGAAGGGACAGAGACATTAAAGGTGATGGGTTGGACGCCTCCAGAGCGCCAGGAGACAATACCGACCTCTACTTCTACATCTTGTGATGGAACAATCAGTTGACGAACTTGAAAGCCGCCTGAGGATTGTTGTTCTGCATTCCAATAGCCATCGCCAAGGGTGAATTTGTATCGCAGATCCGTCTGTGCGTAGAGCTGCAAATCGATTATGTAGGTTCCATCCTCCTGCGGCGTCAATTTTGGCAGGCGTTTTGGCTTGACGCTCATCCCGCCAGCAAGGTCTGAAAATGTATTTCCTAATTGGATGACATTGCCAGCCAAGTAGATGGGTGCGCCTATGGCATCAGTCGGGGCTGTAACATGAAAGGTGACATTGACCAATGGCATAGGTGTTAATGAAATCTGTGCTGGTGTGTTCATCCCCGCTGAAATCGTTGCGCCTTGTTGATAAGTCCCGTATTTCCCATCAAGAGCGTAAAAAACGACATTGTGGGTTCCTGGCGAGAGGCCTGGTATGAGGAAGTGCCCATTGGCATCTGTAAAGGTTAATTGGCCGCCAGCACTGACAAGGATATCAGGAATAGGTTGCTTGTTCTCATTATCCATTAAAGTGCCAGATAGCGAACCAGTGGTATTTTGAACGGGCTCACCTTCCCATGTTTGTAAAAAATCAATGATTGTGTTTTCTCTGTTGACAAATAATAAGCGATAACGAATGGACTCCCCGTTTGAACTTGCTTCCGTTTTAATGCCGTCACCGATTTTTATATACCGGTATTTAACAACTGAGCCTGTTGGAAAAGATAGGGGCGATGCATATTGTAAATCATCGACTTTGACCATTTCATACTGGCGAGGGTTATAGGGCAGGCCTGTCACTTCATCTAGTATCTCAATCCCAATTCTTTCACCCTCTTGAGGGGCTGAGAGAAGCTGTAGATTGAATTGAATTGTAATGAGACTTGTTTCACTGGAAGAGGAATTTGGGTCAAAATTTTTACTGTCCCCTGGGAATGAACAGCTTGATAATGGGATAAGGATTATCAGAATGATTGCAACAATAAAGCCTGGTCTTTTTGTAGATAAAAAACGACTAAGCTTCGCCGTCATCTAACCCAATCTCCATACTCAATTTTATTTCATCAAGATTATCGATAAATGCACCCAAAACGCCGTTCACAAATCTTGGAGAACCATCTGAGCCATAAACCTTTGCCAGTTCCACGGCTTCATTGACAGCGACTTTGACAGGTGTTTCTTTGAAAACGGCGATTTCCCAAAGCGCAATTCTGAGCAGGTTGCGGTCAATAACGGCGACCTGGTCTAAGGGCCAATCCGGAGCAAAATCAGCGATAAACTCATCTAAAATATCACGATATTCAATGACGCCTGAGACGATCTGGCTGATAAATGTTTTTAGAGACTTATCCATCTTCAATTTTTCAAAACGGAGTGAAAGTATCATCCCAGGTTTGTGCCCGCTGATATCCACCTCATAAAGAATCTGTAAGGCAATACTGCGAGCTTTTGTACGAGATTTCATTAATAAGGTCGTTTCTTTGTGGAGAATTATGTATTGAAGTCAATATCCATAATATGGATATTGACACCTCCTACTACCATGCCGATCATTTCGGAAATGGCGCGGGAGACTCGGGATTGAATTTCGCGGCTGACATCGCGTACATTATGATTGCTCATCAAAACAACAAAAATTTCCACGAAGACATTATCGTCATTGACCTGGACTTTTACGCCTTTGTATTCTTCTTTTCCGAGAATTTGTTCCAGGCTGCCTCTAAAACTGGCCATTCGGCTGACACCTTGCACGCTCAGCGTTGTCAGACGCGCGATCTTATGCAAGACTTCTGGGGAAACAGTTGTTTTTCCGACATCTTTTTCTGCTGCAAGGGATTCCATAAACACTCCAATGAAGAAACTTCAGTTAAGGTGCTACACCACTATTATATATTAGGTTGATCTTTTGGTAGTTGACCTGAAATCCACAACACCATCAGAATGAGTTCGTCGCGCTCAAAGGATACGTCTGGATTGTCTTTCTGAAATTTCTTGACAAGTTTGTCGATGGTGAGTTTCTTTGGCCATTTTGCGAGAAAGCCTTCAATTTCTTCATATTCTCTTTCCATCGCCAGATCTTTCCATCCTTCGGCTTCTAGCCATGCTCTGACTGTCTCAGCAAGATCTGGTTTGATTTTCATCCATGTGGATAAGGTAAAAGGAACGACTTCGTCCTTATCCTCAAATGCCGATACCAGGGCGTTGACTCTGAGGGGCAAAGGCGCTCGCATCGGATCACGGAATCCAAGGACCTTGACAAATTTTTTATAGGATTTTGAGAATGATATTTGTTCATCTTTGGGAAGCTCCTTTAGGCCAGCAAGAACTTCATGCATGACATTTTCCAAGCTTTCCTGGTCAATGAAAACGTTAATGGCTTTATATGAAAGATATTCGTTATCTGACATGTCTTGATCTCCAATTCTCACCTTGATTGCAAGTTTTTGTAGTTATGTCGGGTCTATCACCTTGAGTCAATATAGAATTATACTTAATTCTATGCATTATCTGATGAATCAATAAAGGCTCTTATTAATTATCGCTTTAAGCGGATTGACAGGGTGGCACATCCTTTCACCCTGTCAATTAATGGTCCAAAAAATTTTACGATGATTTTAATAAAGGATCAGATTAGAAATCTTCTTCATCCTCATCGAAATCAAGATCGATGAAATCCTCTTCTTCTTCATCGATCCATAGGTCTTCATCGTCTTCCTCATCAATATCTTCCCAATCATCCAGATCTTCGTGTTCATCCCATTCTTCAAGGTCAATATCATCTCTGGGTTGATAGGTCTTGCACCCCACATCGGGATCCAATTCTATAGCAGCGGCAGTGCAATATTTACCATCTAAGAACACACAATCCAAATAATGACAATGTATACGAGGCATTCCACTCCTCCTTGGTCACTTCTCAATAATGTGATTATTCGGATGCGATTTTACACCAGGACTTCAAATTCGTAAAGGTTAATTTCGGAGAAACTTTCCGGAAAAACCGAATCATCTTACCCGGGTCTGCGGCGTTTAGCTTCAAATACATTGGGCAAACTTTCCATCTTTGTTAAAATTCTGCTGAGCTGGGTGATGCCTTTGACGCCAAGAACAAGCTTGATCACAGCAAGATGTTGATTCATCTTCATGCTCATATCAATCAGGCTGATGCTTTCATCATTGATGATATTGGAGATATCCGCCATCAAGCCTTGACGGTCATAAGCCTTGATCTGTATTGGCACCGTGAAGGTCTTGCCGGGTTGGCCCCAGGAGACTTTCACCAGGCGTTCTTTCTCCGTTACTCTCAGAATATTGGGACAATCCTGGCGGTGGATTGTTGCCCCCCGTCCACGGGTGATGTAGCCAATGATCTCATCACCTGGCATAGGGTTGCAGCATTTCGCCATGGTAGTCGCTATTCCCTTCAGCCCCATAACTCGCACTGTATCTGAGGGAACTACAGCTGGGGGCTCCTCTGCGAGTTCAAGCTCAAGCTCTTCTTCGAGCTCTTCCTCCTCCATATCTGCGATCTTATTTACTACTCGACCAACCCCAATATCACCGCATCCAATAGCGACGTAGAGTTCATCAATGGTTTTTACATTTAACTCTGGCAGGATTTCTTCGATATCCACTTTGCCCAAGCCCAATCGCTTGAATTCTTTATCAAGCATGGCTTTACCTTGAGCAAGGTTAGATTCTCTGTCCTGGCGCCGGAACCATTGTTTGATCTTTGAGCGTGCTCGGCTGGTACGAACCAAACCGAGGTTGGGGTTTAGCCAATCCCGTGAAGGACCGCCCCGTTTGGCGGTCAGGATTTCAACCTGATTTCCGGTTTCCAGCACGTAGTCAAGGGAAACGAGTTTTCCATTGATCTTTGCGCCGCGACAGCGGTGACCGATTTCGGTATGAACGTGATAAGCAAAATCAATGGGAGTGGAACCGGCTGGCAGGTCAATGATGTCGCCCTGAGGGGTCAGGACATAGACACGGTCTTTGAAGACGTCTGATTTCCACCCCTCAACCAATTCTTCAGCGTCTTCATCCTCCTGCTGCCAGGCGAAAAGGCTTCTGAGCCAGCTAATTTTCTCCTGGTAGGATTGTTTGATGTGGGCTTGATCTTCTTTGTAACGCCAATGCGCGGCAATACCATACTCTGCACTTTCGTGCATCTCCTCTGTACGGATTTGAACTTCTAAGGGCTTGCCATCATCGAAAATGACGGCAGTGTGAAGTGATTGATAGTTATTATCTTTTTTGGCGGCAATGTAGTCGTCAAACTCACCAGGAATCGGGCGCCATTTCATATGGACAACGCCCAGGGCTTTATAACAATCAGCTACATCATCCACGATTAAGCGCACACCCCGTAAATCCATCAACATTTCAAAGGGCATTTCCTTGCGGGACATCTTACGATAGATGGAATAGATGTGTTTTGGACGGCCTGAGATTTTCGCTTTGACTCCCTCAGGCTCGAGCTCTTCGCGTAATCGCTTGATAATCTCTTGAATTTGTTTTTCTCGATCTGCGCGCCGGTTAGCCAGTTTCTCGGCAATCTCTTTGTACTTTTCTGGAGAAACATATCGAAACGCCAGGTCCTCCAGCTCCCACTTGACCTGCCAGATGCCTAATCGATTGGCCAAAGGGGCAAAGATATCCAATGTCTCTTGGGCGATCCGTTTTTGCATATCCTCATTCATGTAGGACAAAGTGCGCATGTTGTGCAATCGGTCAGCCAATTTCACCAGCACCACACGGATATCATCACTCATAGCCAGGAATGTTTTCCGCAGGGTTTCAGCGATTTCTTCCTCACGAATCTTTCGATGTTGTGGCGATGTTTCTTTTGCTGATTCGAGTGACTCGATATGCTGATCCCCTCTGAGCAGGTTTGGCAAATGAGTCAGCTTTGTGACCCCGTCAACCAGACTGGCTACTTCTTCATTAAATTGTTTGCGTATCTCTGGAAGTGTTATTTCCGTATCTTCAATAACATCATGTAATAAGCCGGCAATGATCAGCTCAGGTGGGACGGTTAATTCCGCCAGGATAGCCGCCACTGCGGTACAGTGAGATAGATAGGGCAACCCGCTGGCTAACTTTTGTCCCTTGTGGGCTTGCTCAGCTAGATCATACGCTTTTTTTATTTGTTCGATATCCAGCGCGGAAAAATTATCTGGCAGTTTTTCCAGGAATTGTTCAAATTGCATCGCGTGTCTTCTTTCATCGCGTCATTATTTTTTATCCAACCTTGATTTTATCGCATTAATCAGATTCATCCCAGGCTGGTAATGGATGGTGTGAATCCCCAAAGTCTTAGCTGCTTCAATGTTCTCAATAAAATCATCTACGAACAAGATCTCATCATACGCGGACTCGATCCTTTTCGCAAGGATGGCATAAATCTGTGGGTCAGGTTTTGCCACCCCAAGCTCAGCGGATAGGAGGATCTTGTCCACGGTTTTCCCCTCAAGGATATCAAATTCTTCTCGTAAAACCATTCGGTGGCCTGACCAGGCATTACTCAGGAGAACTGTCGAATAATTTTCGCGAAGCTCTTGGAGAAAGTGAAGGAGTTCGGTGTCTAATTGGTCCCCAGCCCAAAACCCGGTTTGGAACTCATCCAATTCTTGGTCTGATAATCTAAGTTTATTAGCGATATTGTCCCAAATAGCGCTGCGCTCAGCTTTCCCAATGGTTGATGCTTGTGCGGGTTTGGAATCGAAAACGAGTCGATCCGCTCCGCCTGGCAGCAGATCGTATTGTTCTTCGAGTTTTTCTCTGTAGGTGCGGTCTTCAGTGCGAACCAGTACGCCACCAATGTCGAATACAATAGCTTTGATCATATTATCCTGTCTTATTTAAGAAGTTCTTCTGTCTTGAATTCACGATGGTAGGATAAGTTTTCTAATACCATTTTATCTTCTTCGTCAAGTTTGTCCAAAACGAAATGCGTCAGGAGTTGGCCTACGCCTGGCCCAAACATGAAACCCTGCCCACACATCCCAACCGCAAGGAGGAGGCCTTCAACACCATCAACCTGACCAAGAATAGGGGAACCATCCGGCGTCATTGGATATATACCCCGCCAAACGCGCCGGACTCGGATATTCTTGAGTACTGGCATGATCTCAATCAATCTTCTGGCTGCTTTGGGTAGGAAGGCGCTTGATGCGATGGTATGGGTACCGAGGATGGGGGGATCAGGCGTCATGCAGAAGATGATCTTACCGGTGGGGTGCTGGTAAAAGTAAAAATTTTCCGATCCTGGCCTGTGCCGCATGTCAACGATCATCGGATCGAAAGTCCAATCGACAGGTTCAGTTATCGCTGCCTCATGGGAATCGGGGTTAACAGGCACGTCCAATCCAAGTTTTGCTGAGAGGGGCTTGGCCCATCCGCCAGCAGCATTGATCACCCAGCGGCTATGGTATTCACATAGATTTGTTTTGACACCAATCACCTTGCTGTCTGTGGTGATGAAATCCAAAACTTGCTCATTGAAATGAAATTCTGCGCCAAACTCCTGAGCACGTTTGTGAAAGGCAAAGGCGGATTTTAATGGTGAAGCGCTGCCGTCCTTGGGTGAATATGTCCCACCGAGAAGGTTTTCAGCGTTGAGGTAGGGAATCAGGTCCAATAACGCTTTGCGTTCCAGCCATTGGATGTCCAAGCCATGAGCTTGCTGCCAGGCGATGAGTTCCTTCAAGGTGGCCGCGTGTGCGTCTTGATAGGCGATGAAGGAATAACCACCTTGACGCCATTCAATATCATCTCCCATTGTTTCCTGCCATGTAGAGAAGGTCCCCAGGCTGCGGTTGCCGAGTTGGATTTTTGCGGGGTCGGAATGAGTGGCACGGATACCGCCGATGGCATGTTTGTTGGAGGCCTGTCCCACGCTGGGCAGACTATCCAAGACCAGGGTATCCAAACCTGCGTCAGCCATGAAATAAGCCGTTGGGACACCAATGGAACCAGCGCCGATGATGATCACATCATAGGATTTTGACATGTTCTCATTCATGCTCAGGCATCCTCCTGCTGGTTCTTTGCCAGGGTTTCAAGGGGTACCTCCACAAAGACAGGACGCTGCGTAGGGTCCGTAACCTCCTGCAATGGTACACCCTCTTCTCGGAAGATCTTCTTTATCAGTGAAAGGCAGGTCTTCCCACCGCAGGCACCCATGGTGGCTTTGGTGGCAGCTTTAATTTGATTGATATCCCGGACACCGCTTCGGACTAATTGGCGGATTTCATCCGCAGTGACATGCTCACAACGGCACACAATGGTCTCTTGTTCTGTTTCTTGTAAATAATGATCTGAAACCCCTTGTGCGGGATCCCATCCAGCGATTAATTGAATCCCTGTGGCTCTGGCGGCGATATCTGAGGGCACTTTGACCCGCGCAATTCTGGTACGGGAGAACTGGCGCAATGTATGAAGACTTTCGAGGGGATAATATCCGAGGACATGACCTGTGATATCCGTCACGGGCACTTCATCGCCCACGTGGATGCAATCCTCTGAGAACTCCAGGGGAATCGAGACTGTCGGAAAATCTTTGTCTTTTCGTTCATCCACGAGAGTGATGGCCAATCCAGGACAGACCGCTACACAGCGTTCACACCCAATACAGGTCTTGCCGTCATGGGGGTGATAATGGGGAATACTGCGAATGTCATTTGGATCCATTTGGATCAAATGATAAGGGCAGATGGAAGCGCAGGGGTCACAAGGGATCTCCTGCCTGCAGTGCAGGACGGGATAGACTTCCCCAGCCCCTTTTTCTTCTTTGGGGTCTTCTACTTGACCGGGGTGCGATTTCAGGATCGCTTCAAAATGACGCCATTCATAGGGCACTTCTTCAGTGTCCACGCCCAATTGTTGTGCGATTTCCCGCCCTTTGATTTTCCCTGAAAAAATGGCAGCAGAGGCTTCTGCAATTTCAGCAGCGTCACCCGCAGCCGTTACGGGAAGTCCAACTTCCTCGGCCTTTTTTATAAACTCATCCACTGGGTTCAGCCCGACAGCGATCAGGACGCAATCGCAGTGTATCTCCTGTTCTGTTCCAGGGATGGGGTGAAAGTCCTTATCAACTTCCGCGATGATCACACTCTGAACATGATCCTGGCCCTTGGCTTCCAGAATGGTATGCGATGTGAGGATGGGGACGTTGAAACGTGCGAGTTTATCCTCATGGACTTTGTAACCGCCGCATTGGGGCATAGCTTCCACCAACCCCACGACGTTGATGCCGGCTTGCAGGGCGTGATATCCCGCGATCAGCCCCACATTCCCACCTCCGACGATAAACAGATTCTGGGCGGGTTTGACCAAATCGCGATTGACCAGGGTTTGAAAAGCGCCAGCGCCGTAAATCCCCGGCAGGGTATTGCCCTTGAAAGGCAGGCTGCGCTCCCTTGCGCCGGTGGCGACCAAGAGAACTTGAGGACGAACTAGAAGGTATTGATCCAGGTCACCGCGCCATAGCCCAACCGTTTTTTCTTCATAGATACCAACAGCCGTCGTTTCCAGCCAAACTTCAACTGTCTCATATTCCTTGAGTTGGTCGGAAAGTTTTTCTGCAATATCAATCCCCCGAGTACCAGCATAGACGGCTTTCGTAGAGCCGAAAAAGCGGTGAGTCTGCAAGACGAGTTTGCCCCCCAGGCGTGATTTGTCATCCACGAGCAGGGTTTGAACCCCCAGCTGGCCCAATTCATTGGCAGCCGATAAACCGGCTGGGCCGCCGCCGATAATGAGAACAGGAATATCCAGGATGCTTTCTTCTGGATCATTACAGATGGATGATTTTTCCTTAGGAAGTATTGAAATATCCGGTAGTCCTTCCGCAGGCATCACGGACATCCCATGCTTGGCGAGGGTCATACAGGATTTGACGGGCTTGCCGTCAACCAGCACCAGGCACTGCGAACACTGCCCATTGGCGCAAAACAAGCCCAGTGGGGAGCCGTCTTTAGGGTGATGGCCGAAGATGTCGACACCATTGGCGATTAGGGCCGACGCGAGAGTTTCTCCTACCTTCGCCTGGATCGGTTGGTTTTGCCAAAAAAATGTGATTGTCTCTACTTCTGGAACGTGCAAAATGGGATGTTTCTTGATTCGATTTTGCGGCATAAGTTCGAAATCATCCTTTTGTTAAATCTTGGTGAGTAAGGGTTTCCGATTTATGACCTAATAACTTTACTCTGATTAAGAAATTCTTTGAATTGTCATTCATCCCTTCACAATAGTACCATCAATCACTAAATGAATTTTCAGGGCTGAGGAACAACTGATTGGGACACTTTATTCTTACAGAGTAGATTGGTATTCTTGATACGCACCTTGCCAGGGTTGTCCCATCCTATGGCGGTCGCTTACTTTAATATCCTTGAATTTTTCCATGATGTTAATCAGGATTTTCGGTATTGCCTGCCAGTTTTCTTTATGGAATTCTGATCCCAATTCCTTTGCGTACTGTCCCGTCCACTGCCATTCCATGCGGTATTTATCAGCTTTCACCCAGTACCCCCGCTTTTCCCAGGCTGCGACAGATTTATCAATGCCCTGGGCAATTTGTTGGAGTGCCAAGATGATGAAGGCGATCATGTCTTTGGTACTCTGGTTCGGCTCCTGCTGACGCATGAATTCTCGAATGGTTATGACGATGGCTTTGCTGAGGCGAACTCGCTCCTTGCCGGGTGTGGATCGATTGATGATTCGGGTCACATGAACTCCTTGAAAGTGTATTGATTTTTTGGTTGCTTATTATACTCGACCATTAATACGTTTCTTACACTCTTATAACAAACTATTATTGACGATAAAAATGGTCTCGCGTATAATTCCTTTGGAATTACAAGGGGAAGTGCTGGAATTGGCAGACAGGCGTGACTTAGGATCACGTGCGGCAACGCGTGAGAGTTCGACCCTCTCCTTCCCCACAGCTTGTAAAAATTTTTACTTTAAAGGACATACCATTGAAATTTGAGAAAGAAATACTTGAAGATCGACAAGCGAAAATAACCGTCGACTATACCGAGCAGGAATTTGAAGGGTTCAAACGCAGAGCAGCGAAGAAAATCGCAAAGAATGCAAAAATCCCGGGCTTCCGGCCAGGCAAAGCGCCATATAATGTCATCGTCAATCATTATGGTGAGGGCGCTATTTTGCAGGAAGCGCTGGATATCCTCTTAGATGACGAGTATGGAAAAATCCTCGAACAGGCGGAAATTGAACCGTCAGGTCAGGGCCATTTGGAATCCATTGAAGAATACGATCCGCCCAGCCTGGTGTTTATCGTCCCGCTGGAACCGGAAGTAGAGTTGGGCGATTATCGTGAAATTCGCAAACCCTATGAAATCGAGGAATTCGATATCTCAGAGATTGATGATTTCATTGAAAATCTGCGACGAAATTCAGCAACCATCGTCCCTGCGGAGCATCCCGCTCAGGCGGGGGACCTGGTGTATTTCAGTTTGAGCGGCGAATTTCTCAATCCTGAAGAGGATGAGGACGCCACGATAACGGATAAAACACCTCAACAAGTTGTGATCCCAGAAGACGGCAAAGTCTCAGATGAGGAATGGCCTTATCCAGGATTCGCAAGCGAGTTAATTGGAATCAAGGCTGGAGAAAGCAAAGAAATCCAGCATAAATATCCTAAAGATCATGCGGATGAAGACTATCAGGGCAAGACAGCCGTCTTCACCGTAGAAGTTCAATCCGTCAAAGAATTGGAATTGCCTGAGGTTGATGAGGAATTTGTCAAATCCGTAGGAGATTACGAATCGCCGGAAGATTTCAGAGAATCGGTGGAAAAACGCCTGCGAAATGAACATCAGAATTCATATGATAATGAATATTTCAACGATCTCATAGAAGAGATCACCGAGAACACAGAGATGAATTTCCCACCTCAAATGCTGGAACATGAGGAAGAACATGTTTTGGAGGATATCAAGTCCCGATTGGAAAATCAGGGCTTGGATTTTGAGACTTATCTTAAGCTGCGGGACACTGACGAAGACACCTTTATGGAAGAAGATGTCCGCCCAGCGGCGAAACAGCGCGTAGAGCGCTCGCTGGTCATGGATGCTTTGATTGAAGCTGAAGGCATTAAGCTGGATCAGGACATGCTGCAGCAGCAGATTAATTCGGTCATGTCCGAGGTGTTTTACTCTGGCAACGCCAAAGAGATGCAGGATCAAATGGGAAAGGAAGAGTTTTCCAGAGCGATTAGCATGGAGGGCGTTCAGAGGACTCTCAATAACCAGATGATGGAGCGTCTAAAACTCATTGCCACCGGCCAGCCCATCCCAGAGGAAGAAGAACCGGACGAGGAAACCCAGAAAGAACCAGAAGCGATTGAGGCTGAAGACGAAGCCGAGGGCCAAATGGAAGATGAAAAAGAAGAGGTTTCCACTGATAAGAAAGAAACTGAGGTTGTTGAGTCCGCAGAAGAGGATGTCTCTGAAGAAGACGAAGTGGAAGACGAAGAACAATCTGAGGAGAATGATGAAGCCTCAGAAGATTAATAAATTGAACGAAAATGAATAAAGAGATAAAAAAGAAGGTGAATATGGCTAATCAAGATATAACATCCGTTGTCCCCATGGTGGTTGAATCCTCCGGACGCGGAGAACGAGCATACGATATTTACTCCCTATTATTAAAAAACCGCATTGTGTTTGTCGGCTCGCCGATCAATGACCAGGTGGCAAACCTGGTGGTCGCTCAACTGCTTTACCTGAGCAGGGAAGATCCGGAAAGCGGCATTCAGATGTATATCAACTCGCCAGGCGGACAGGTTTATTCCGGCATGGCGATCTATGACACGATGCGTATGATTTCCAACAAGATCAGCACTGTGGCTGTGGGTGTGGCTGCCAGCTTCGGCACAGTACTCCTGGCTGCTGGCTCCAAAGGGCAGCGTTATGCCCTGCCGCATGCAACCATTCACATGCACCAACCCTTGGGCGGCGCTCAGGGTCAGGCTTCGGATATTGAAATCCAGGCTAAAGAGATTCTGAGGATCAAGGAGCGCATCAATAAGATCCTCTCTGATGCTACCGGTCAGGACATTGAGACGATTGTTGAGGATACGGAGCGCGATTTCTACATGAGCGCAGAACAGGCAGTGGAATATGGCCTGGTGGATAAGGTGCTCGAGCCCCCTGAGAAATAGACAACAGAACTAGAAAACAATGATGCCGGAAAGCGTTATGCCTTCCGGCATTTTTATCAGGAACCATCATGATTTCTGATCACTTTGAGAATATTAAAGGCCTGATTATTGATATGGATGGGGTGTTGTGGCACGACCATCAGCCTTTGGGTGATTTACCCAGGATATTTAATCGGATTAATGCCTTAGGCCTAAGAACAATTCTGGCTACCAACAACGCCAGCAGAACCGTAGAAGAGTATCATCAAAAATTAGACAATTTCGGTGTGCAGTTAGAGGATTGGCAGGTGATTAATTCCGCTCAGGCTGCAGGGATATACTTAAGCGAAAAATATCCCAATGGATGTCATGTCTATGTCGTTGGATCGCCCAGCCTGAAAAAGACATTGGACTCCTACGGGCTACGAGTTGTCGGTGAAGACAAAGAGGATGTTCAGGTCGTGGTGGCTTCGATGGATTTTGATTTAACGTATGACAAACTCAAGCATGCCACTTTGTTGATCCGCTCAGGATGTGAATTTGTTGGCACCAATCCAGATGCGACCTTTCCCACGCCAGAAGGCCTGATGCCAGGTTCCGGCATGGTGGTTGGCGCATTGGAAATTTCATCCGGCCAACAGGCGAAAATTGTAGGTAAACCCAAGCCCTTATTGTATGAAATGGCACTCAAACGGCTGGAACTGGCACCAGAAGAGACATTGGCCATTGGGGACCGGCTTGAAACGGATATCGCCGGCGCGCAGGCTGCCGGCATGCACACGGCGCTGGTCCTCACAGGCGCGTCCAATTTGGCGCAAGCCAAAGATTTCAGTCCGCCGCCCGATGTTATCCAACAGGATTTATCATCCTTAATCGTGTAAAAATATGCAACAAAAACCGTTGATTTACGATTTAAGTCATGAAACACTTGAGGCCCATATGAAGGCTCTGGGGCAGCCAGGATTCCGCACAGAGCAGATGTGGGTGGCCCTTTACCAGCATTTTCGACGATCCCCTCAGGAAATCACCACATTTCCCAAGTCCCTGCGAGAAAAATTAGATGAGATATTCGAATATCAAGCCCTGACTGCCCTGCGAGCGATTGAATCTGAAGATGGAAGGACGGTTAAGACATTATTCAAACTGCGCGATGGGGAATTGATAGAAGCTGTTTTGATGTATTATGAGGACCGCCGGACATTGTGTATTTCCTCCCAATCAGGCTGTGGGTTAGGATGTACTTTCTGCGCGACGGGGCAAATGGGGCTCAGGCGGAATCTGTCCAGCGGAGAGATCATTGCCCAGGTGCTTTATTACGCCCGTCTTCTGGCTGAACAGGATGAATTGGTGACGAATGTGGTCCTGATGGGCATGGGAGAGCCTTTTCATAATTATGAGAATGTGATGGAAGCTCTGGATCGGTTAAATAATCCCGATGCCTTTGGTATGGGCGCCAGGCGATTCACTATCAGCACCGTCGGGTTAGCGCCGCAAATCCGGCGATTTGCGGATGAAGACACGCAGTACAACCTAGCGGTCAGTTTACACACCGTTGATAATGAGCTGCGGTCAGAGATGATGCCTATCAATCGGAAGTATCCTGTTGAAGAAGTATTGGCAGCTTGTCGGTATTATATTCGCAAAACCAACCGCCGCATCACATTTGAGGTGGCTTTGATCAGCGGCGTCAATGATTCCCTCGCTGATGCTGAAGCGCTAGCACACAAATTAGAGAACATGCTCTGCCATGTGAACCTGATCCCCCTCAACCCGACTGAGGATTTTGGGAAGCAAGGCTCTGACGCAGAAAATGTACGCCGCTTCTGCGACATTCTAGATGGACATCACATCCCGTGTACCGTGCGCCTGAGACGGGGAATTGAGATCAAGGCGGGCTGCGGGCAACTGGCTGCAGAGCACGAATCGTCGTCCTGATAACCCCCTATGTTATAATCGAGCAGCTATGAGTGAAAATGTATTTGAGAAATGGCGGAAAGGTCTTGAAAAGACTCGCAAAGTGGCCTTTGGGCGCATCGCGAACTTCCTGGGCACGTCTGAACTGAGCGACGAAACCTGGGAGGACCTGGAAGCAATATTGATCCAGGCGGATATGGGCCTGGAAACGACGACGGAAGTGGTTGATAACCTGCGGCGGCAAGTTCATGAAAAAGGCTTGACCACGACCAACGAGATGTTGGAGGGGTTGCGGGAGGAATTGCTCAATCGCTTATTGACTCCTGAGTTCCCTGATTTTCACAAAAAGCCCTTTGTGATTCTCTTGTTGGGTGTCAACGGTTCTGGAAAGACGACATCCGCAGCGAAATTGGCTAACCGCTACAAACAAGAGGGGAATGCCGTCCTATTGGTTGCCGCGGACACATATCGGGCAGCGGCGATAGATCAACTCAGGATATGGGCGGAACGTGTGGATGTCCCCATGATCGCTGGTCAACCTGACGGCGATCCCGGTGCAGCAACCTATGATGGCATCAACGCTGCGCAGGCGCGGAAGATGGATGTTGTTATTATTGACACAGCAGGTCGGCTGCATACGCGCTATAATTTGATGGAAGAGATAAAAAAGGTAGTCCGAGTGTCCGGCAAGGCTCTACAAGGCACGCCACACGCCACCTGGCTGGTTTTAGACGCAACCACGGGGCAAAATGCCCTGCAGCAGGCCAAAGCCTTTCAGAAAGCGGTAGAACTCGACGGTGTGATAATGGCAAAATTGGACATGTCCGCCAAAGGCGGCATGGCATTCGCGATTCAAAAGCACTTGAATTTACCGATCCTGTATGCCGGTATGGGGGAGGGGTTAGAAGACTTAAAGCCCTTTGACCCCGAAGCTTTTGTGAATGGTATTATTGAAAAATAATTTGGAGGAAAAATGGCAGCAGATTTAGAAACACGCCTCAGTGAGGCCTATGAAAAACTCTTGAATTTACAGGAGCATCTTTGACTTAGACGCCAAGAAAGATAAATTAGAGCGTCTCGAAAAAGAGGCGCAGGACCCCAATCTCTGGGATAACCAGGAACATGCCCAGGCTGTCATGATCCAGCAAGCGCAATTGAGGGAAGAGATTGAATCTTACGAAGTCCTGAAGAAACGAGCAGAAGATACGCTGGAAATGCTTGAAATCGCAGAAGACTCCATGCTGGATGAGCTTGAAACCGAAGCGGAGAAGATTGAGGCTGATGTTGACCAGTTGGAGCTGAACACGCTGCTTTCCGGCAAGTATGATCGTGGAAACGCTCTGCTGGCGATTCATGCCGGTGCTGGCGGGACAGACTCGCAAGATTGGGCTGAAATGCTGGAAAGGATGTATTTGCGCTGGGCGGAGGGACGCAGCTATCAGACCGATATCCTTGACCGCACCGCAGGAGAAGAGGCTGGCATCAAGAGCGTGACGATTGGCGTCAGCGGTAATCTGGCTTACGGCTATCTACGAGCTGAGAAGGGCGTGCATCGCCTAGTGAGGCTGTCGCCCTTTGACGCTGCACACCGGCGGCATACGTCTTTCGCGCTGGTGGAAGTGCTGCCCGAATTGGATGATATGGATGAGGTTCAGGTTCCTGCGGATGATGTCAAGATTGATGTGTATAAATCGTCAGGTGCTGGCGGTCAAAATGTGCAGAAGAATGCCACCGCTGTTCGGCTGACCCATATCCCCACAGGTTTGGTCGTGACCTGTCAAAATGAACGATCTCAGGTACAGAATAAAGAAAACGCCATGCGTGTGTTGAAAGCGCGGTTGTTAGAGATGAAACAGGAAGAGCAGGAAGAAACGCTTTCTGAATTGCGCGGCGAATATACCAAGGCGGAATGGGGCTCCCAAATTCGATCCTATGTCTTACACCCCTATCAAATGGTTAAAGACCACCGCACGGACTATGAAATGGGCAATGCACAGGCTGTCCTCGATGGTGAGATTGATCCCTTTATCGAAGCTTATCTGAGAAAAACTGATTAATCCAAAATTCGGGCAAGCTTGACCATATCCATGTCAATACCCTTTTTGTTATTAACCACCTCTTCCAAAGGGGTGGTTGTGATTTTCCCTTTATTTAAACCCACAAGGACGCCATATTCTTCTCGGTCGATGGCTTCAACAGCGCCGTTCCCCAACCGGCTGGCCAGTAGGCGGTCAAAGGCACCAGGGTCACCGCCGCGTTGGACGTGGCCGAGGATGGTGGCTCTGATTTTGAATCCCAACCGGTCTTTATTCTTTTCAAAGTATTTAGTTAATGCCTCAGCATTATATTTTGCACCTTCGGCAACCACAATCATGGCATGAGCTTTGCCATGCTCATAAGCCAACCGCAGTTTCTCGGCAACCTCCTCCGGATCCGCTTCAATTTCTGGCAGGAGGATGTATTCCGCTCCGCCGGCGATGCCTGACATCAACGCAATGTAGCCGCAGTTGCGACCCATCACTTCGATTAAAAACGCGCGCTGGTGGGAGGAGGCTGTTACTTTGAGACGGTCAATGGCTTCCAGGGCGATATTGAGGGCCGTATCCACTCCGATGGTCATTTCAGAGCCGTAAAGATCATTGTCAATCGTAGAGGCGATACCAACAATAGGGTAGCCTAATTCGTGTACATGATAAGAGCCTGTTTGTGATCCGTTGCCGCCGATCACAACCAAGGCATCAATCCCAAGCTGACGCAGGGCGCGAATCCCTTTCAAGCGGCCTTCCTCGGTTTTAAACTCTTCACAACGGGCTGAGCCAAGAATCGTGCCGCCTTTTTGAATAATCCCGCCGACATCGCGGGTGCCCATCTCATGAATATTGCCTGAGATAAGGCCTGCATAACCGTTTCGAACGCCAAACATACCCCATCCTTTGGCGACGCCACATCGAATCACCGCACGTATTGCGGCATTCATGCCTGGGGCATCTCCACCGCTGGTCAATACTGCGACACGTTTCATTTGGACCTCTCTTTAATCCCTTTTGTTTTCTCAAAAATTGATGCTCTATTTTATTATAATCGACGCGCCAAACATATTATAATCAGAAAAAGAATAAATGAATTTACTATCAGGAAAGGCGAAATCATGAAGAAATTATTTCAAGACTTCAAAGAATTTATCGCACGAGGAAATGTGGTTGAGCTGGCCATCGGTATCATCATCGGATCGGCATTTAGCAGTGTCGTCAATTCTGTAGTTAACAATTTAATGATGCCGCCGCTGGGATTATTGCTGGGGAATGCGGATTTTCAGGATCTTTACATCCTTCTCAAACAAGGTGAGGAGGCCTTGCCGCCAGGCGCAACCTTGCAAATGGCGAGGGAAGTGGGGGCTGTGACTTTTAATTATGGACAATTCCTGACCGACTTAATCAGCTTCTTGATATTAGCCTTGGGGGTGTTCTTGATTGTCAAAGGGATCCAATCCCTTGAAAAAGGCGTAAAGAAACCCGAAGAAGAAAAAGAAGAAATCCCGACTGAAAAGGATTGTCCCTACTGTCAAAAAGCGATACCCATCAACGCTTCACGTTGTCCCTTCTGCACCTCCCATTTAGAAAACACGGCGGGCAGCCATGAATAAGGATATCCTTGTCACGATATTGGAAGATGATGTTTTCTCAAGAAATTGGATGGCATTGTTGATGGTGCGCGATTGGCGCACGCGGTTGATCAGTGAGTTTTCAACTCGCATCGAATTGTGCGATTTCCTCAAAAATAATTTCCAACCCTTTGATATTTTAATTTTGGATGTCGATTTGTTTGGGGAGGATTTTTCAATTTCAGATGTTTGTGAGACCTTGACAGAGGAGAAGAACAAGGCAAAGATACTGCTGACAGGCATCCTGCCAGAGGAGCGGATCATCCGCCAGATGGGGGATGGTCGGGTGTGTGGTTATGTGCTGAAAAGCGAAGTTGGGTATTCTCTAAGTTGGGTGATCACATTTGCATATGAGGGGAATTGGATATTCACCCCCGGCACATTATCACTGGCAGCGGATATGAACTCTCCTCTTCCTAAAAACAAACTCATAGTAGACGGGCGCAAACAAATTCCTGGGTTCACCGAACATGAAGCTGAGGTAGCTCGTTTAGCCTTCATTTTCAGCCTCGGCCGCCGTGATTTGGCAGACGAACTTAAGATCTCAGAACAATGGAGTTACGGCCTGGTCAGCGAACTATATGAAAAGATGGGCTTGAGCGATATTATCTCAGGTGAAGCTGACCTGTTTTCGTATATTGGCGAAAGCAGCATTATCCGCAGCCACTTTGAAGAGATTATGGATCAGCTCGGCACCTCAAAAAAAGCGCGGGACCTGGAAACACTGGCCTATCACCTGCTGACCATGCCGGATATCATCCAATAGAAACAACCTATCATGTAAAAAAAGCTGTCAATCTTCTGACAGCCTTTTTTGATTCTCTGAAAAGTCACATTTCAGGGTTGCATGACATGCCCCATGAACAGAATTGTCCCGGTGGGTTGATGCTGAATCAGGAACAAGAAGGGGCGGTCAATCACCAGGGAAATGGGTTCTTCGGGCATGGCAGATTTTGTACCAAAGATAACGGCTGTTGCGGCAGCGGCTTCCGTGCCTTCCTCGTCCACAGTAATGGTGGCTTTGTGCAGTACATCGGTGATATAGAGTATCTCAGCTTCGGTAATACCCGCGTAATCCGCTTCTTCCGGATCAAAGGCTTCCACCATCCCTAAGGCGTTAAGGGGGTCTTTGCCGTTGACGGTGGATTCAAAATCAAACTTAGGCATTTTCAGGTCAACGGGTTGGTAGACTAGGTTGTTAAGAACAGAGTCCAGGTTTTCGGGAGATAGATTATTTTCAAATGTCTCAAAAGCGTCTTTATCAGGGATGAGGAGCGTCATCGAAAAATCCTGGCTGAGGTAGGGGAGCTGTACAGTTTGGTAGCCTTCGCCTTGTGCATAATTAAGACTCTGCCCGGAAAGGCTCATCATATCCACATTGATCTGTGAACCGTCCAACAAATTGAAAGGCGCTTGCTCCGTTGCGGATTCCTCAAAGGGGTGCAGCCAAGAGCCGTTGAAGTAAATGGCATTGGCGAGGACCATTCTGGTCAGCGTGTCAATGGCGCCTTGAGGAATTAGGTCCTTAATTTTCTCTTGCGTTTCCTCTTCAATCCAATTATTAATATCCTCTCTGGCTGCCTCAGGATTATTGGCGTAATCTACATTGTAAACGCCAGCGCCATAATTGCGAGCGAGAGTATCCAGAAAATTCTCTTTGAAGTCATAGCCAGCCTGGCCCCAGATCGAATTGGCTATATTGAGTTGAAAGTTGCTGCCTTCACTTCCTTCTTGTGTTTCTTCCTGCGATGCTTCAATGGCCAGGAGTAGTGCGTTGTAGGCAGGATGAACTTCGTCCTCAGACAAGGTAAGTTGGAGCGCATCCATCATCTCAGATTCGGTGACATTCTCTGCACCAGCCAAGGCCATGCTGAGGGCTAAAGAAAGGCTGAAAGGTGAAAAGATGATATTTTCATCCTCATTCTTGATTTGGTCATAGAATGAAAGCGCGAAATCTGTGTTCGCATCTGCCAGGGCTTTAACCTGTGCAGGATCCACTTGTGGAGAAGTTTCACGGGCAAGGTTGCTCTTTACGTATCCGCCCTCAATTGCTGATTCCTCATCACCGCCATCCATATTGACATTGTCCCCATCGTCCACAATGGCATTGCACGCGGATAGAGATAATAGGGATATGAAAATCAAACTGATTAAGATTTTCTTCATTTTTCCTCCAATTGTATGATTCTTTTCAATACTTAGACGTATGTAGGCGATTTTTTGTTCCAAGCAGTATCAATTTGTCAGTATTGCCCTGGTGGGGGAGCCCTCACAGCCTGAGATCAACAGCGGAAGGCAGTATAAGTTGTACTCACCTTGTCTGATAGCGGATAAATCTATCCCTTCCAAGAGCACGATGTCTTTCTCCAAAAGAAGGAGATGGGGTTTGGTGGTGTTCTCGTAGGGGGCAATGGAGAGATAATCCACACCGATCAGGTCTAGGGATAGATTCGCTAAATAGGCTGCCCCGGATGCGTCAATTCCCACATAATCCTCATGAAATGATCCCTCAGCGTTGACCCAAAGGGAAGAATTCCTGGTTTTAAAGAGAACTTTCCTGGCCTGTTCTAAAACCTCACGTTGCGGATGGGACATCAGTACGTCTTCAGAAATGACCGCGACGGTATCCGGCATTTCCATAACAAGGGTTCTTCCTGTCAACTTCTCGATCGGGATTTCATTGATGGTTGAACCCGAATCCAGAAAATGCTTGGGGGCATCAATGTGGGTACCAGTGTGGACACTCATCCGAATTTGAGAGACATTGGATGTATCGCCATTTTTGATGTTCGACAAGCGGCGCAAGGCCACCTTGGGATCTCCTGGCCAGACGGGCATGTCCTCAGAAATTGGGACGGATATATCATAGATATTCATATTGAATCCTGAAATATTTTGATTAATTCGGTTTGTGTTGATTATACTTCAGCCGTTTTGACAAAACTGATAGGTCTTGAGAGATTAATTAGCTATAATCAGTATGATGTGATCTGAAAGGAATTTATTTTATGCGAGAAGTTGCCATTATTGGTATCGGACAGACAAAAGTTGATGAGCATTGGGACAAGTCCCTCCGTGAACTGGCGGGAGATGCAGCCCTCGCCGCACTGGCGGACGCACAAATTAATCATGTGGACAGTATATTTGTCGCGAATATGATGTCCAGCATCGCCAACCAGCAGGTGCAGCTTGGCGCCCTGGTGGCGGATTGGATCGGTCAGCGATTCACAGAAGCTGTGAAGATTGAATCTGCATGCAGCTCAGGCGGCGCGGCATTTCGTATGGGTTACCTGGCGGTTGCATCGGGTGAGGTGGATGTGGCGCTGGTAGTTGGCGTGGAAAAGATGACCGATTCTCCCAGCGATGAAATCACGGCTGCGCTGGCAACAGCAGCAGATGCCGATTGGGAAATTGATCACGGGTTATCCTTTGTGGCTTTAAACGCGCTGTTGATGAAGCGCTACATGTATGAATATGGTTGGAGCGGAATTGATTTTGCGGAGTTTTCCATCAATGCCCATGCCAACGCGGTGCACAATCCCTATGCTAGATTTCAAAAGGCGATTGATGAGAAACGGTTCATCAACTCACCCATGATTTGCGATCCGATTAACCTGATGGATGCCTCTCCCATAGGTGATGGTGCAGCCGCAGTCATCATTGCCAGGGCGGATATCCTGCCTTCTGATGCCCCCCGAATCCTGGTTGCAGGTTCTGCAGGAGCTACTGATACAATCTCAATTCATAACCGTAAACTGCCGACCTGGTTGACGCCGGCAGAAAAATCTGCCAAAGACGCTTATGATCAAGCCGGTATCAAATCGGATGATATCGATATTTTTGAGTATCATGACGCTTTTACCATCATGGCGACTTTATCATTGGAAGCATGCGGTTTTGCCGAGCGGGGCCAAGGGCCGGTATTGGCAAAGGAAGGCGAAATCCGAGTGGGAGGCCGCATTCCAGTTGCCACACGCGGCGGGTTAAAGGCTCGCGGCCATCCCGTTGGTGCTACGGGTATGTATCAAATTGTTGAGGTGGTGCAGCAGCTCCGGGGCGAAGCTGGTGAGACTCAAGTCCCACAGCCTACCTTCGGTATGGCGCAAAGCATTGGCGGCAGCGGTTCTAATATCGTCACAAATATTCTAAGACGTGATAATTAACTACAAGGGGGTTCCAGGGGGTCAACTGACGCGAGTATAATTTGAGTATGCAGTCAATCAACAAGGAGAAAGTGCCCATGTACGAATTTCACGTTTCCCGTCTTTCTAGAGAGAAATTTGATTTTGACCAATCTTTATTTCGTTTCGATGGGAACGTGATATTCACCGATTTTCTGGCTGCGCGACAATTCACGCAAAAGATCAATCAAAAGAGGGATTTGGTCAATTTTCCTGAACAAGCCGTAAAATCCAGTGATATCAATGCAATCGGATTAATTGATGAAATTCTGCATCTGATCATTTCTCTTTACAGAAAAAGGATTGATCCAAATGTATTTGCGGATGCTTACGATCATTTGGAAGACGTATTGGGCGAGAAGAAAATCCACAAAACCCTAAAACGTTTTGTTGAGGAATTTCCATCCCTCGCTGTTTATCATGACGAGGTAGCGGTTGATGTCTATCTGGAATCTTCAACAAATGGGATGCCCAATAAACTAATCACACTTGAAGAATTGTTGATGTTGTGGGTTACCAACAAGAATCCCGCAGTTTCCTCATTTTCTGAATTGTTTGACGACACTCAGTTGACACAAATGACCGTTTACCGTCAGACCATTGAGGTATTGCGAAAATACTTTGAAGAAAAACCAGCCTTTGGACCTGACAATCAGGATTTGATCACCATGCTGCGCAGCCCGGCAGTCGCTGAGCCGTATTCGCTGGCTGGGCAGCTTGAGTATATCCGGCGGAAATGGGGAGCATTAATTGGCGAGTATCTTTACCGCTTATTGAACTCGCTTGATTTAATTCGAGAGGAAACGCGAGTGGCGCAATTGGGCGCAGGCCCAACAAGGGTACCCAACTATCAAGCGGTGGAGGACGAAGAGAATTTCAGTCCGGACAGCGATTGGATGCCCCGGACAGTGATGATAGCAAAAAACACCTATGTTTGGCTCTACCAGCTTTCTGAATCCTATGACCGTGAGATTACGCACCTTGACCAGATTCCGGATGAGGAACTGGATAAATTAGCCACTTGGGGGTTTAACGGCCTATGGCTGATTGGACTCTGGGAACGGAGTGACGCTTCCAAGCGCATCAAACAAATGTGCGGGAATCCAGAGGCCGTGGCTTCAGCATATTCATTGAAGGATTACGCCATCGCCAGCGATTTAGGCGGGGAGGAAGCCTATCAAAAGCTGCGCGATAAGGCCTGGCAGCGCGGTATCCGCTTGGCTAGTGATATGGTGCCCAATCATATGGGTATTGACTCAAAATGGGTCCTTGAACACCCCGATTGGTTTATTGCATTGGATCACAGCCCATTTCCCAGTTACTCATTTACCGGGGCTGATTTGAGCCCGGTGGATGATGTGGGGATCAATATTGAAGATGGCTATTATGACCGCACTGATGCTGCAGTTGTTTTCAAGCGCGTTAACAAACACTCGGGCGAAACACGGTATGTCTATCACGGCAATGATGGAACGAGTATGCCCTGGAATGATACGGCGCAGTTGAATTACCTAAAAGAAGAAGTACGTGAAGCAGTTATTCAAACCATCCTGCATGTCGCCCGAAAATTTCAGATCATTCGATTTGACGCTGCGATGACATTGGCCAAGAAACACTATCAGCGATTGTGGTTTCCAAAGCCCGGGACTGGCGGAGCAATCCCCAGTCGGGCAGATCAAGGGATGACCAAAGAAGCGTTTGATGAAGCTTTTCCTAAAGAATTTTGGCGTGAAGTAGTTGACCGCGTTGCCCAGGAAGTACCTGACACGCTCCTGCTGGCTGAGGCATTTTGGTTGATGGAAGGATATTTTGTCCGCACTTTGGGGATGCACCGTGTCTACAACAGTGCTTTTATGAACATGCTGCGCAATGAGGAGAATAAAAAGTATCGTTTAGTGGTCAAGAATACGCTCGAATTTGATCCCCAGATTCTCAAACGTTATGTCAATTTCATGAACAACCCGGACGAGAAGACTGCGGTTGAGCAATTTGGCAAAGGGGATAAATACTTTGGTATCTGCGCATTGATGGCAACCATGCCCGGTCTGCCGATGTTTGGCCACGGTCAGATTCAGGGGTTTGCTGAGAAGTATGGCATGGAATATTACCGTCCTTATTGGGATGAAGATCCAGATATGTATTTGATCCAACGCCATCAAGAAGAAATATTTCCGCTATTGAAACGCCGTGAGTTATTTGCTGGCGTACGCAATTTCTTGTTGTACGATTTCTATGCTGGTGAGGAACGAGTTGATGAGAATGTGTTTGCATATTCAAACGGATGCCAACACGACCACGCTTTGGTCGTTTATCATAATCGTTTTGGCTCTACTGAGGGATGGATCAAGAAATCAGCAAGTTTTCTGAATAAGAATTCTGGTGAGATAAAGAGCAGAACCCTTTCCGAGGGTTTAGGGATTGAAGGCGGGTCAAATCATTTTGTCATATTTAGGGACAGCCTAACCAATTTACAATATATCCGCAGCAGCCGTGATATTCAGGATAAGGGTTTGTATTTTCACCTGGATGCCTATGAATGTCATGTGTTTATGGATTTCCGGGAAGTCGAAGATACGGATGGGGGTCAATACGCACAATTGATGAAATATCTGAATGGACGCGGGGTTCCCAGCATTGATGAAGCCTTGCGGGAATTGATGCTAGCACCCGTTCTCCATCCGTTGCGGGAATTGACCAAGGTGGATCATATTAAGGCTTTGTACCAAAACCGGATACGATCAGAGGGGCAAAAAATTGACGTTGATCTGCTTCACATCCATGGAGAAAAATTTAAAGATTTTATCAATTCAATTATAGGTTATGTCAATATGGAAAGGCAGATTCAAACAATCCTCGAAGAGGAACAACGAGGGTTGGAAGCGATATTGAAGCTACCCCTTTTTGAAGATTATTATCCATCGCCAAGCTCTATAAAATACCATCAAGCATTGGCATATATCCAAAAGAATTTGGGGGATTATCCCTTCATCTGGTTTGTGCTGCTCTTATGGAACGATCTGCGGCTTATGGGACGGGTCATCACCGATACGTCGCAATTTGCGGAAATCTCCAGAAGCTGGATGGACGAGTGGGGAATATTGCGCGCAATTGAGCACACGTTCTCAAAGTTGGGGATGGAGGAGGGTCAGGCGCGAAGTGGGGTAACTATCATTAAGTTGCTGACCAGCCATCAGAATTGGCTGAAAGATTTTTCAGAACAGACTCCCCTTGCTCTCCTGGAAACATGGCTTGCCAATGATGAAGTACGAAAGTTCTTGAATATTAACCGTTATCACGACAAACTCTGGTTCAACAAGGAAGCTTTCGAATCGATGATGTGGTGGATGATGACCACAGCTCTTTTGATATTGGTTGCTGAACCCGATAAGAGCCTAACTGAGGATATCGAGATACTGGTTGAGGCTTATGAGAGGATCCAAGTGATCATCGCTGCAGAGGAAAAATCTGAGTATCAGATCGATAAATTATTGAAGGCATTGAAGTAAGCGAGATTGTGATCGGAAAAATTCTGGGTGCGTTGAAAGCGTCTGGAAAAAACTTCAGCGCCGGTCAATCCTGAATTCTGATCTGTGAATTTATTAAGGAGATCCATAGCTTTTTCTTCCAGGTTTTTACCCGTTACCTGTTTTGTCAGCCATAGCGCTTGAGCTGTGTAGGCAATGTTGTTTTTTGGTTCTATCCGATCAAAATTCGAAAAGAACCAGCCGCATGATGTGAACATGCGCTGCCGTTCAAATTGTGCTGTTAGCAACATTCTGATTTGATGGATCGCATCGAGGCTCAAGTTCTGATGTGTGAATTTTCTTAACCAAGAATCGAAACATTCTTCGTTCAGCAGGACATGGATATATTCATCTCGCAAGGCCCATGGATCGTCGGTATATTGACGGAGGAAACACGCATATTGCTGATCTATGTCCTTCGCCAACTCCTCAAGCCCATTACGTAGAGGCGCTTTCCAGGTGGCACCAGGGGTGCAGCCGCAGTCCGCTTTCCAACGGCAGATGCCGTGATGGCAGCTCCAGGACGTGTTTTCATGGATCTCTATAATTTCTTCCGGTGGATGCTCCCGAAGCCATAGGCCTGGATAGGTGATGTCAAAATCGCGTTGATGAAGCGCGCCGTTGAGCAAGTGAGATAGGAACTTATCACGGAAGATTTTATGGTGACCATAAAGTTCGCCGTCAGATGCAATCAGACGCAAGTTCTCAGCTTCTTGACCGGCAGAGAAAAAACTAGGAGAAATCCAATGGTCGACAAAGCGTTCAGCATTGTGGGTCGCCTCGGATTGAAAGCTGACAGAGGTACTGAGATGCCTATCATAAATAAAGACAGCGATGGGTTCTCGATCCCCTGGAAGCTCAACCCGATAAGGTTGGTTTGGTGGGTGGTGGTGTTGCCCTTTGACCTGCCAGGGGGCAAGAATGGTAAATCTGATACCATGATCTACCAATATGGATAAGGTCTCCAAATCAACGGCTGTTTCAGGCAGCCACATACCGGCGGGCTTGTGCCCAAAACGATGCTTGAAATCTGCAATTCCCCATTTTATTTGAGTGATTTTTTCGCGTTGATCAGCAAGCGGCAGGATAACGTGGTTATAGGCCTGCGCCATGCCATTCCCAACATCATATTGTTGAAAAGTTTTGTTTTCCTGGGCGATGATGCTTTGATAGGTGTCTGGATCGAAGGCTTCCATCCAGCGAAGCAGGGTGGGCCCAATGTTGAAACTCATTTTCTCAAAATTGCCCAAACCGGCATTGGCACGATAACATTCAGCGTGAATCCGCTCATTCCAGTTCCGAAAAGGCTGGGCGCCTAGTTCTTCAGGAATTTGACCTGTCAACGGGTCTTCACGAGGGGGTTGGTAGAAGTGTCCATGGACACAGACGGCATTTAATCCCATTGTATCGGTGTTCGCTTTCTTTGCAGGATCATCCGCCACCAGTTCTTGCGGAAAGATTTTCCTTCTAAATAACCCAAACGCTGACTCATCCGAGCTGGAAGAAGGTCAAACATCCTGGGTATAGTCTCAAGGGATGTGATTCGGTCAGTCGCCAGATAATCATTCCAAAAAACGGATGTTGGAAAACTGGGCATGATGATCTCGAGGAGTTCGGTCAGGATATTCAGGAATACTGGTGACACATTGATATAACGACGGTTAATATTGATCGCTGAGGCGATCATCTTACAGATGTCTAAGAAGCTCAGGTATTCAGGCCCGCCAACTTCTATCGTTTGGTTGAGGGTCTCTGGGAGGTCAAGTGACCAGGTCATCACGGTTGCCAGGTCCTCAACCCAAATAGGCTGCAGGAGGGTAGAGCCCTTATCGGGGAGTATAACAAAATAAGGAGATACTTTGAGTAAAAAAGCCAGTCCATTGGAAAAATGATCCCCCTTGCCGAAGGCAACGGCTGAACGAAAAATGGTATAGGGGATACCTGAAGTTTTTATATGATGTTCTGCGATGGCTTTTGCTTTCAAGAGAGGGTAAGCGGACACGCGGTCAGCATTCAGATGACTGAGATAGAAAAAGCGATCAACTTTGGCCTGCGCTGCGGCGTTGACCACGGAATGGGTCCCATGGATATCCACTTTGGTCAATTCAGCTTTGCGACCTAAAGATTCTGCCGAGGCAAGGTGATAAACTGCATCAACGCCCTTCATCGCAGCTCTCAAACCTCGTTCGTCATTGAGGTCTGTTACGGTTACATCAAGTGGCAAACCTCTTGGCAGGGCAGGGGTCTTCATGGATGGGTGTATCAATAATTTAACTGGGTATCCCAGATCGGTGAGATGCCTGATGAGTACATTACCAATAAAGCCGGTTCCGCCGGTGACTAAAAACATAGCAGGGGAATTATAGCAGAAATAAGGACTTAAGTTGGCATATTCCTTGCACATTTAACCTGAAACCCTTCAATTCAACCTGAAATGGGCTGATTTATGGATAAGAATATACGAAAATTAGGATTTATTTACTTCGAAAATCCAAAATATGTTGTTAAAAAGCAAGTGGATACCTGGCTGCCAGCCTTAAAAAGGCTTGGCGCATCCTATGTGATATTTAAAGCTGGGTTTAGATACAATATTTCTGAAGATGTTTTTATCTGTGCCGAGGAACATGGATTGGAACCTATTGTCCATTTCAAATCCGAATTGCCAATTGCCAGAAAATTCAATGATGTTGCATTGATTATGGATGCTTACGCCAAATGGGGTGTCAGGCACATCCTATTGGGTGATAAGCCAAACACTAAAGCTGCCTGGCGGGACGCAGGATGGCATTATGAAAATCTGGCTGATCATTTTTTGGATCGCTTTATTCCCTTAGCGAACCACATGATTCGTATAGGCATAAACCCTGTCCTGCCGCCCATGCAGCCTGGCGGCGACTACTGGGACACAGCTTTTCTGGAGCTGGTTGCGAAAGGGTTAAAACGCCGGAAGCTGGATGGCGTCTTAGAGGAATTGGTCCTCGCAAGCTATGGGTATACATTTGGGAAACCCTTATCCTGGGGGAAGGGCGGACCGGAGCGGTGGTCGGCTTCCAAACCCTACTCGACACCGGAGGGTCAGGAGGATCAACTGGGTTTCCATAATTATGCGTGGACCCAAGCCCATGTCCAGCGTCAGCTTGGCAGGGAACTTCCAGTTATGATCATGGATGCAGGAAGCCCGGGCGGTAAGTCTGGGAGCCAAGATCAGTCACAGGTTTTAGCGGATATGAAGGCAATAAGCCGGGGACTGAGAGATGGATCAGCGCCGGATGATGAGGGTATGGAGGGGTTAGATGTCAATGACGACATGCTGTTCGGCTGCTTTTATAGTTTGGATACGATCTCATCTCTGCTCAATGAGCCAATGAGTTACAGCAGCCTTGAAAGCTCGATATTTTCTTCGCCGAAAAGTCATCAACACACAGCCCCCGGTGGAAAGCAAACTAAAAATATTCCGCGCTATCTCTTGCTGCCTTCCTATCAGGCGGGTGTTTCTGATGCGCTGCTCAATAAAGTTCGCCCCATTATTAAGAAATTTAAACCTACAGTCGGTTTTTCTCTCGATGAGGCATCGATGGCACAACGGGTGATGATCTACCCCGATCCTCATGTGTTCACCGATGAGCAGATTAAAGGATTGCGAGCCGCAGGCTGTGCGGTGGAAATACTGCCGGAATCCGGAATAGAAATTGCAACATTCCTACAAGAGTAGACTGATTATTATCAATAGAGGTAACTATGAATTTTTCGCAACCATCAGAATCGGTCAAACACACACCTATTGAAGCCATACCGCCGAAAATCAAAGTAGTTGGTTTGGGCGGAGGCGGCTGCAATGCTGTTAATCGGATGATTGCCTATGGTTTGGAAGGAGTTGAGTTCATCGCCTGCAACACTGATAAGCAGGCTTTACACAGTTCTTTGGCTGATAAGACCATTCAATTGGGTCCAAAATGCACCAAAGGATTGGGGGCAGGCGGCATCCCGTCTATCGGTGAGGAAGCTGCTGAAGAAAGTTTTCGAACTTTGGCTGATGCTTTAGAAGGCGCAGATATGGTGTTTCTGGCAGCCGGTATGGGTGGCGGTACCGGGACAGGAGCAGTCCCCGTTGCAGCACGGGTTTCAAAATCCATTGGCGCGGTGACCATCGCAGTGGTCACAACGCCCTTCTCTTTTGAGATGGGGCGCAGGCAGAAGAATGCCGCACTGGGGCTTCAGAAGCTCAGGCAGCATACGGATACTCTGATCACCGTTCCCAATGATCGTCTGCTGGAAGTGGCACCAGAAGATTTAACCCTTGAGATGGCGTTTAAGCTTGCTGATGATGTTTTACGACAGGGCATTTCGGGTATTGCAGAGTTGATGACCGAAAATGGGTTGATTAATGTGGATTTTGCTCACATCCGCCATGTGATGAAGCTGGGGGGCGGCGCGCTGATGGCTGTTGGAACGGGGGAGGGTGAGGGTAAGGCCATGAAGGCGCTTGAAAATGCTTTGCATCATCCCTTACTGGATGATGTTGAACTCACCTCAGCCAATGGCATTATCGCTAATTTCAGCGGTGGAGATGACCTAACTTTTGCCGAGGTCGCAGACACGCTGTCTTATTTGCATGAAAGAACAGAATCATGTGCGGAAATCATCCCCGGTGTGATCAATGATCCTAACCTGTCCAATCGAGCTCAGGTCATTATTATTGTGACGGGTCTTGGGGCACTGCCGATCGAGAAGGCTATTCCGGGCGCAGAAAAATATCTATCGGAGTTTTCAAACGCCGTTGAGGATAAAAATACACGAGATGTTAAGCAGCGTCCCGATAGACTGCGAAGAGAACGAGAACCTGCATTTTCCTCGTCAAGGCCCTATTCACAATCGAACCCTGCCATTGTGTCATCAAATTTGGATGTGCCAGCCTTCCTAAGAAAGCGAATCAGAGGTTGATATGGAAAAAAAGGCCATTGAAAAGGTTTGTAAGCATATCTATCGTCGTTTCCCGCCTTTAGATAATAAGCGTCCAAGAGTATCCAGTCAGGGAAAAGGTCGCTATTTGTTAGTTTTCTCAGGGTCGGGGAAGACGCCCGATGGAAAGACCATTAAGAACACAGTAAGGGTTGTCGCAACTGAGGACGGCCGAATCATCAAAACATCCATGAGTCGTTAATTTATCCTTATGTGCATTCACGAATTAGCCAGAACCATTGAATTGAATTTTTGGAAGACTGTTATTCCCGCTATGGAAGATAAAGGAATGATTATGAAAATCATGCAAGCTCTTTACCGCATTATCCACACCAAAATGGGATATTTGATGTTGCTGATCATCATTTGGGGCGCTGTTGGTTTTACTGCTGGTTTGCTGCTGGGCCGATTATTGATACTCTTTAATCTCATTTAGGTTTTTAGTCATAATAAAAAACCTGCTGGTGTTATGCCAGCAGGTTATGGTTTTAAAAACAATGGCCTTATGATAGGAGAGGGACGATGTTGTTGATTACATCTGCTTCTGTCTCCGGTTGGGGGACATCATCAAACAAGGTCCAGTGTTCAAGATGATCAATCTGACCTTTAGGGGGAATGGATTCAAAGGGTCCCAAACTCTCAACCTCAAGCATGGCATCATCCGTATAGACTTCAAAATTTACGCCCATATCAGGATAAATACCATCGTATTGGATGGGGACCTGCTTAACAAAGAGGGTGCCCTGATTGGCATATGCCGCCCAACCATCCGTGGCGAAGATACCTAGTTTTTGCGGTGTGCTGAAAGTTTTATCTTGATGTAGCAGTATATAACGTTCACCAAGAACCCAGCGGGGATCACTAAGATTGGTATAGGGCCAGATGGTCAGCTGGCTGGTTGGCAGCATGAACTTGGGATGGGGGCCTCGGGGTGGAAGAGAAAGAATGGCGACACCACCAGGAGCCATCACAGAGAGCGCCCATGGTGCGGTTTCAATGGCCCATAGGTTATGGTTGATCAGGATATGTTTGATGTCTACCTCGGGTTTATCGGGTGAGAGTTTGATCTCAATTTGTTTTTGCAAGCCCGTTGTCGGTTCAGGTTTTTGAGTGGCAATTAGGCCATTTTCAATTTCCTGGATATGAACAGGATCGAGGTCTGGGAAATAGGTGCGGGGCTGCGCTTCTGGCGCATGCCAAAGACGGTGCCCGCCGAAGGTCAGCCACTCCTCGGATTCAGTTCTTCCCAATTGGTCGGCGAACTCTTTAAATACATTGTTTTTTCCCAGGAAAGCAAATCGGATAATTCTCGGCCCTACGTCCCCGGTGATAATGACTTCCACCTGGTCATTTGCAAGACGATAACAGCCCTGCCAACCTCCATAGCTTACTTTTTCCATTTTTCATCCTTGTCTAAAATTTTCTGTGGTCATGTCCCTTCATAGAGAGCATTATAATGGACTCTCCATGATTTTGGGGAATACATTCGTGTAATTTAAAGCGAAAAGCCCGCTGCAACGGGCTTTCCCTGGATTTCCCTACGGTTTACTAGTGGTTGTAGGAGATATAGTGCAGTCATCATTGTACATTAAAATTTTACATTAGGCTAATAGCGTTGTCAAGCAAAAAAAGGAGGGTCAGGTGAGGTTTTGTTTTACTGGCTTCGTATATTCAACGTTGAATGAGATTACCAAGATTGGAATTTCTTATTATCTAATCAAAAATGATTGTATTAGGATAGGTTGGTAAAGAACCACTGGCAGTGCATTAACTGGTCATTGCGTAAAAAACCCAAAAATCAACTCCTAGGAGACTAATAATCAGAATAGAATAAGACAGATATTTTGATAAATACCAAATTTCACAAATCTAATGAATTGGGGCTTGATTTATTTAAAAAACATCTTTATAATAGTATTAATTTATTGCCCCAATAATCTAATTCGTATTAATCATAGGGCTGGCAATATTGGGTAAAACAAAGCAAAAAACAGCAGATCAAACTTGGGTTCGAAAGATGAATCGTAATCTTACGCTGGCTGTGTTTCGAACGCACAAAGCACTCTCCAGAGCTCGTCTGGCAAAAGAAACAGGTTTAAACCCAAGTACAGTCTCTTCCATTATCAATGAGTTGATTGAAGAAAACCTGATTCGAGAGACCGACCTGGTACAAAATGGCGTCGGAAGACCTGGAAGAATGTTGGAATTAAATCCCAGTGGGGGATGTGCTGTCGGCATCGAAATTAATGTGGATTATTATGAAGTGCTTGTCAGTGATTTCGCAGCTAACATTATCTGGCATGAAAAGCGTTGCTCAAAGCCTGAAATTGGTCAGAAAGAAATTATGACCCAGGTTATGCATCTTGCCGAAGAGACGCTGGGTTTTATAAATAAGAATAATTGCCGCCTTCTTGGTGTAGGGGTGGGTGTTCCTGGATTAGTCGATGTATCCAATGGCTTGCTTCGTTTTGCTCCAAATCTGCAGTGGGAAGATGTTCCTGTGGGAAATGTTTTAGGAAGTATCTTTGATTGTCCAATTTATGTTGAAAATGAAGCCAATGTGGCTGCATTAGGGGAATATTACTTTGGCGCCGTTCAAAATATCAAAGATTTTATCTATCTGAGTGCGGGCATTGGATTGGGGAGCGGCATTGTTATAGGTGGTAAGCTTTTCCGCGGCATGTATGGATACGCCGGCGAGGCAGGCCATATGACAATTGATGTCAATGGTGAGATGTGCAGCTGTGGCAAGAAAGGCTGTTGGGAGACATTCGTGGGTCCCCGAGCTATTGTTCGGCGGATTCAGCAATCCCTGGATGAAGGGGAAGAATCCTCATTATTAGAAATTCATACAGGAGAGAATGACACGATTAATATTGATGATATCATCCATGCTGCTGAAACAAAAGACCAAATCGCGGTCAATGCACTAAAAGAAGCGGCTTTTTACCTTGGCATTGGTATCGCTAATCTGGTGAATCTGTTTAATGTTGAAGTGGTTGTTTTGGGTGGCGCGCTAAACAAAGCCAGCAAACTCATTATTGATGATGTAAAAAAAGCTGCTTTTGAAAACACATTAGCACCTGGACGGGAAAAACTCGAGATCATTCCATCAGCTCATGGGGCGGATGCATGTATTATGGGTACCATTGCACTTGTGTTAGATGATTTCTTGAGGGATCCAACTTTTCAGTAGGGTGAGAGTCCTGTAACTCTAAGTTGGTTTCAGGACTAGAAGGGAGGGCTTGTCATAGGAAAATTGTATGCAAAAAAGTATCATAGCAGCCTCAATGATGTCGTAAAAGTCTGTTAAATCCAAATACAATAGGAGACTAGAAATGAAAAGAAATTTTGTACGTGTATCGTGTTTCATCATGATCCTTATGATCCTTTCCTTGGGTCTAAGCGCTTGTGATGGCGGGGGCGATGAGAAGGTAAAGGTTGGCTTGTCTTTCTCAGATTTCGCAACAGAACGATGGAAACCAGAATCCGAACTGCTTGCTGCAGCCCTTGAAGAAAAGGGTTATGAGGTCTTAATTCAAGAAGCCAATCATGACGTCAAATTGCAGAATGACCAGATTGACAACATGGTCTCGCAAGGGGTTAAGGGCTTGATCATCGTTGCAGAAGATGGCGAAGCTGTTTCAACTGCTGTAGATAAAGCGGCCGAAGCTGGCGTGAAAGTCATTGCTTATGACCGACTAATTAAGTCTAAGAACATCTCAGCTTACTTATCATTTGATAATGTCGAAGTGGGACGCAATCAAGCGCTTGGTGTACTCGCTGCTCTAGGAATCCCTGGAAGTGAGACATGGACCGCTGAAAATCCAGCCAAGGTTGTGTTATCAGGTGGATCACCAACGGATAACAACGCTGTTTTGGTTCGACAAGGTCAGATGGAAGTTCTCCAACCGCATATTGACTCCGGTGTCATTACAATTGTCGCTGATCAGTGGGTCAACAACTGGGATGCGAATGAAGCCCTGAAAATGATGGAAAATATCCTCACCGCGCAAAACAATGAAATTGACGCTGTTGTTGCTTCAAACGACGGCACAGCTCTGGGAGAACTTGAAGCGTTGAAGGCTCAGGGATTGGCTGGAATCGTTCCGATTTCTGGCCAGGATGCTACCGCCGATGGCTGCAACAGCATTGTCAAAGGCGAGCAAACCGTGACCGTCTTCAAAGATATTCGCCTCCTCGCTCCAAAAGCAGTTGAGCTGATGGATGCGCTGATCAAAGGAGAGGAAATCGAAGGTGTGGTCAATTACTCACTTGAAACCCTCACCGGCCAGGATCTGGAAGGCGAAGTCGCTTGTGTGTTCCTTGAGGTCGTTCAGGTCACCGCAGATAACGTTTATGATGAGATTGTGGTCAGCGGCTTCCAATCTTATGATGATGTCTACCGTGATATTCCAGAGGAAGATCGTCCACCTCGGCCGTAATTCTTTGCGGAACATCATATCTGACGCATAAATAGTTACTTCCGCGCTAATATCGATCAATAGCGCGGAAGTAAACAAAATCTTTTTATTACTTGAATAGCTAATCATGGGATTGTTGTGAATAAAGAACAAAACTAATTTATTTTATTATTTATTACTCGAATACAGGGAATGACGGATGGAACAAGAAATTATTCTGGATTTTAAACATATTACGAAAGAATTTCCTGGTGTAACAGCTCTAGACGATGTGAGTTTTCAAATCAAGCGGGGGACTATTCATGGTGTGTGCGGTGAAAATGGGGCGGGAAAGTCGACATTGATGAAGATCCTCTCCGGGGTTTATCCGCATGGGGAGTATGAAGGTCAGGTTTTCTTTAATAGCGAGGAATTAATTTTGGAAGGCAGTTCCATTAGACAAGCAAGTGAAAAGGGCATAGCTATTGTTTATCAGGAACTAACGCTGGTACCGGAGATGACCGTTGGTGAAAATATATTTTTAGGAAAAGAACCCGTCGAATTTGGTTCGATTAACTGGGACAAAGTTTATTCTGACACACAAAAGATTCTTGACGAATATAAATTGGAGATTCATCCACAGGATGTCGTAAAAAACCTGGGCGTCGGTAAAATGCAGATGACAGAGATTGCCAAGGCACTTTCTGAAGACGCAAAAGTGCTCATTTTAGATGAACCGACAAGCGCTTTATCAGAAGCTGAAGTTACTCAATTGATGAAGATATTAATGAATCTTAAAGCGCATGGGGTGACTTGTATCTATATCACCCATAGAATAGAAGAGTTTTTTCATATTGCCGATAGCCTTACTGTTCTGAGAGATGGAAAGGTTGTTACGACTAACCAATTAAGTGATATAGATTCACGAAAGTTAATTCACGCAATGGTTGGTCGCGAAATGAATGAACGATTTCCAAAAGGAAATCGAGAACCTGGTGAGGTCATCTTTCGAGTAACAAATCTGCATGCCAGAGACATGGAAAAGGATCGGGAAATCCTTAATGGCGTGACATTTTCATTGCGGCGTGGAGAAATTCTTGGTATTGCGGGGTTAATGGGGTCGGGGCGGACTGAGCTAGTTATGACGATTTTTGGTGAGTATGCGAAGATCACCCAAGGAAGCATAGAGATAGATGGAAAACAAATCTCTATCAAAAGCAGCCACGATGCTATGAGTCACGGCATCAGTCTCGTTCCCGAAGACAGAAAACGGCATGGTCTTGTGTTGATTCAATCGATATTAAAAAACATTTCGCTGCCAAATCTTGAGAAGTTCGCCTCCTTTATGAGAATAAATAAAAATCTGGAACTAATAGAATGCCTGAAATCCGCAAAGGATCTTGATATCAAGGCTCCGAATATGTTTATTCCCGCTGAATCCTTGTCGGGCGGCAACCAACAAAAAGTGGTTATTGCGAAATGGCTGATGTCTGGGCCAAAAGTGTTAATTATGGACGATCCAACCCGAGGTGTTGATGTCGGTGCGAAATACGAGATTTATAAGCTCATGAATGAGCTCGCCGAAAGGGGAATTGCCATTCTTTTGATCTCAAGTGATCTTCAGGAAGTGCTCGGTATGAGCGATCGCATTATGGTCATGTGCCAAGGGCATTCAAATGGTATTTTAGATAGAGAGAAAGCAACGCAAGAGCATATTATGACGCTTGCTACTGGTAATTGCATAAACGAACAAATTAACAAAGAGGTACTCCAATGAATTTTTCTAAGTTATTTGATCTCATACGGAAGAATATCCAAACCTACATAATTTTCATCGCATTAATTGCAATTTGGGGCGTATTTACGATTGGGACAAACGGCCTTTATCTCTCAGCCCAGAATATATCAAATCTCTTCAGGCAAATGACGGTGACATCTTTCATGGCTATTGGTATGGTGTTGGTGATGGTCACCGGAGGCATTGACCTTTCAGTGGGGAAAATGGCAGGTTTTGTGTCCGTTATTGTTGCGTTATTTCAACGTGATGTTTGGTTTAGTATTATTCCGGATCAACCCATTCTAGCAGCTTTTCTCTCTGTTTTGGTGGGTTTATTGGTTGGAACCCTCTTTGGCGCTTTTCAGGCTTATATTACTGCTTATTTAGGCGTGCCTTCCTTTATTGTAACCTTGGGCGGTCAATTCATTATGAACGGAGGCATTCTTTTAGCTACGCAAGGAAAAACAATCGCAGCTAACCAGCCCGGTTTTAGCACCATTGGGCAGGGTTACTTAGAATCACCCTTTAACTGGGTTCTGGGGATTGTAGTGGTTGTTATTCTATTTGTAATGTTGTTTTTCACAAGACGGAACAAAAAGAAATATGGTTTTGAACTAAATCCAATTCACAAAGATTTAATACAAACTTCGCTTATTTCATTGTTAATCTTGGTTTACATCTTTATTGTGAACAAGTTCAATGGCGTTCCTATTCCTGTCATTATCCTCGCTGTAACAGCCATTATCATCTCCTACATTTCTACAAACACAAAATTTGGTCGTTATGCTTATGCCATTGGGGGGAATAGAGAAGCTGCCCGGCTATCCGGCATTAATATCAAAAAGGAAATATTTTTTATCTTCACACTAATGGGGTTACTGTGCGGCGTGGGCGGCATTGTCCTGGCGTCTTATGTTGGGTTTGGAACGATTTCAGCAGGCCAGGGGTATGAATTGGATGCAATTGCTAGCTGTGTTCTGGGCGGCACATCAACATTAGGCGGCTCCGGAACAATATTTGGTGCATTAGTCGGTGCGCTAATTATGACCAGCTTGAACACTGGGCTGCAGATGATGAATGTAGCCCCTGCTTGGCAATATGTCTTAAGAGGGTTTGTCCTGGTGTTGGCCGTCATTATTGATGTTTTCTTCAAAAAATCAAACAAATGAGAAAAGGAAATGATAATGGGTATTTTTGATCCTAAACCTGAACACAAATTCACCTTCGGATTATGGACAGTCGGCAATCGTGGGCGTGACCCATTCGGATCTGAGGTGCGAGATACTAAAACACCCGCGGAATTAGTCTATCTCCTCAGTGAGGTGGGCGCTTACGGCGTTAATTTTCACGATAATGATCTGATCCCCATAGACGCTACACCATCTGAAGCTAAGACGATAAAACGTGATTTTCAGAAAGCTTTAGATGAAACTGGTTTGGTAGTTCCAATGGCGACGACCAATTTATTTTTTGATCCGGTTTTCAAGGACGGCGCTTTTACGAGCAATGATTCGAGAGTCAGAGCCTATGCTTTCCAAAAAACAATGCATGCCATTGATTTAGGCGTTGAATTTGGGGCAAAGATTATTGTATTTTGGGGCGGACGGGAGGGCGTTGAAACAGATTCGAGTAAGAATGCTATTGATTCATTCAAAAGAACTCGTGAAGCATTGAACTTCTTTTGCGATTACGCCATTGATAATAACTATGACCTAAAATTCGCACTTGAGGCAAAGCCCAATGAACCCCGCGGCGACCTGTATAATGCAACGACAGGACATATGCTGGGGTTTATTGAAACATTGGACCATCCCGATATGGTTGGCGTAAATCCTGAGACCGCTCATGAACACATGTCCGGTCTGAATTTTATGCACAGCGTCGCCCAAGCATGGGAAGCGGGAAAACTCTTCCATATTGATTTAAATGATCAATATCCAGGCAGATATGACCAGGATCTGCGCTTTGGATCAAGGGATCTCAAAGCGGCTTTTTACCTGGTGAAATTCCTGGAAGATGTGGGATATTCTGGTTCACGACATTTTGATGCCCATGCCTATAGAACAGAGGATTATGAAGGGGTAAAGGACTTCGCTCGCGGCTGTATGCGCACTTACCTCATCTTTAAAGAAAAAGCCGAGCAATTCAACAAAGACGAGGAAATCCAGAATTTGCTCAAGGAAATCAACGCTGAGAACCCAACAATGGACCAATATTTTGGGCCATACACGCCTGAAAAGGCAAAAGCCTTGAAGGAACAAACCTTTAACCGAGAAGAACTTTCTAGTCGGGGATTGAGATATGAACGGCTTGATCAATTGACGATTGATTTGCTGCTGGGAGTGCGGTAAGTGCTTATATTTCTTCTGTTAGACTTTATGACCCTGCGCAATGGTAAATCCTTTTTCTGATTACTGTTAGCCTCCTAAATACCACTTGTTTGTGGGAAAACCGCCAACTGTTCTTCTTTTCAAGAACCTGGCGGTTTTTCTTATATAGGCATCAACGCTGTCCCGGGAATTTGCTCAAGGAATGATGAGGATAAGCACACCCTAAAATATGAGGTCTTAACCGGTTAGCGTGCTTTTTCCTTGTCAAAGGCTGGTATGATTAAGCACCTACGAATCGTTGAGGATCTATGAAACAACTTTACCCATTACTGTTTAAACCTGTACTTAAAGACTATATCTGGGGTGGGCGCCATTTGGAATCGTTTGGCCGCGAACTGCCTGAGTCTGGCCCCGTGGCTGAAAGCTGGGAGATTTCCAGCCATGAAGACGGGATGACGACCGTCAGTAATGGCGCTTACGCGGGAAAGACACTACAAGACCTTCTGGACACTTTGGGTGTTGAGCTGGTTGGGACCAATAACCAATGGGCGCTTGACCGGGGAAAATTTCCATTGCTGGTTAAACTCCTGGATGCTAAGAAAAAGCTTTCTGTTCAGGTGCACCCAGATGATGATTATGCTAAGGCTCATGAAGGTAATGAATTGGGCAAGACAGAGATGTGGGTAGTTATGCGGGCTGATCCTGGTGCGGCGATTGTCTATGGCCTGGAGAAGAAAACAACCCCCGAAGAATTGCGAAAAGCTTTGGATAAAGGTGAACTGAATACTTTTTTACATCAGGTTCCAATAGAAGCGGGCGATCATATTTGCGTTCCAGCAGGCACACTGCACACCATCTTAGGTGAGGCAGTCATTGCTGAAATCCAACAGAACTCCAATACAACTTATCGGGTGTATGATTGGGGCCGTCTTGGCACAGATGGCAATCCAAGGCCTTTGCATATTGATAAAGCCTTGGATGTGATCAATTACGAGCAGGTACGCCCAAACCTCCCCAAACCTGAGGTCATTGAAAATAATCTACAATGGCGCTGGGAGCGGTTGTGTGACAATCGTTATTTCACTACAGAGCGGATCATCACCAAAAGCATGTGTCAGTATGTAGGGGAATGTGATGGTTCGACCCTGGAAATATGGGGGATTTTATCCGGACATGGGAAGATCAATGATGTAACATTAGAAGGGGTGGCGTTTTGCCTACTCCCTGCAGCATTGGGTTCGTTTAAGGCTCAATTCTCCCCTGACACAGTCGTTTTACGCACATTTGTCCGCTAATGTTATTAAGATAAATTTATCACCTCTTTTCGATTAGGCTGGATTTAATAAAATAACCATCGAAAAATTCTGTAATTGTTACCCTCCTTTGTTACTCTTCATTATCATAGAAAGGGATGTGGGGTTTTATATCCAGAATGGGGGTGCCGTTCAGCATATCAACATTTTCGACGGATATGACATTTTCTTCAATGGAGACCAATTTCACCGTGGATAAGCCAATGGGATTGGGACGTCTGGGGGATCGAGTGGCGAAGATCCCTCGAGGTGAGGTCCCCATGTAGGGGATGGTTTTGAGATGGTACTTCTTCGAGTGGTGAAGGTGAAAAAGAACATCAATGTAAGAAAATTTCTGTAATTCGTCCAGTCCTTCCTGGAACTCAGGTTTAATAATTATCTCCCCGGGTATACCTAAGCCACGATGAGGTTGGGTGGGTATGTCACTAAAATCTTTAAAGGGGGTTTGAATGTGACCTATGTAAATGAATTTTACTGTTTTCTTTGGCATGACTTCTCCTGAACGTTCGTTTAATAATTTCGATATTCTTTTTATGGTGACATTAATCCATCAAGGGCATTTGTGTCCCATGCATCTTCCTGGCAGTCATAAACACCAAAAGTAGAGCAAAGCTCCCAATAAAACCAACCGATGTTTCTTTCACCTGCAGCCTGGACAACAGCTCTTGTCCACTTCACTCGAGATGAGGGGTCAGCCTGTTTAATTGCTCCAAACTCGCCCATAATGAGGGGAGTTTCGTATAGATTTGACCAGTAGACAGCGCGATCAAGAGCGTTTTCGATCTCGGCTAGCTCATTTTGTGAATTATCCCACGTCTCACCAACCCATTGAGACGAACCCTCAACCCAGCCAGCACCCTGATGGGTGAACGTAAATGGTTCGTAATAGTGAAAGGTGGCGAATATTTGATCATCTTCTGGTGGTAATGCCAATTGATAGAGGGAGTCAATATTGGAATAATCGATTCCGCCTATCAGCAAAATTCGATTGGAGTTAGTCCTACGGATAATCCGGATGGTGTTGCTGATGATCTCATTCCAAGTATCCGCATCCAAATTGAAGTGGGGTTCGTTGAGAAGCTCAAAGAAGACTGTAGGTGGCAAATCCTGGTAACGGTCCGCAATCTGTCCCCAGATGGCATAGAAATGTTCTTTCTCAGCATTTGGGTTTTCCATGATCTCTTCAAAATGGTGGAAATCGAGGATAAGGTATAAATCTTCATCCAGACCCCATTGGATGATGGTATCAACCAGGGAGAAAAATTCTTCTTTAATGATGTAATCAGTAGCTGGACCGGTATGCCCCGAAAATCGAACGGGTAAGCGAATGGCATTAAACCCAGCATCGGCAATTGCTTTAATATGCGCTTCCTCAATGGTCACACCCCACTCACCAGGGACGGGCGCTTCGAGGGCATTCCCAAGATTGATCCCACGCAGGTAGGGAATATCAGCCGGATAAGCCACAGCCTGAATGGGGAATTCAGTCTTTGTTGGATCAATTGGGGAGATTGTTGGAATGGTTTGTTCAGAGGGTACATGAGTAGGTGTTCCTAACCTATTTTTTTCTGAAATGGAAGGTGAATTCTCCAGACCTTGAGAAGGTTGATGAGAGAAACAGCTTGTAAAAGCCAATAATAATATTAAGAGCGATGTTATTGATAATAAGGCTGAAAAGGCTTTTCGTAAGTGCTTCATTAACTCCACTGTATAGGATATCAAAGATATTTTGGTGTTTTAAGAATAACATAGAACACCATTGATATGGGCTGCGTAAAATTTATTTTGTAGAATTTGCTGAAAACTCATTAACAAAAAAGATCCGGATATAAGCCGGATCTTTTCGATATTTGCGCTTGAATGAATAAGTTACTCGAAGGCTTCCTCGGGTTTCCATTCCTTCCAAACATTTCCAGCGAGATCAGGGCCTGGCTTGAGTGTTTTCTTGCCTGGCTGCCATCCGGAGGGGGTTACCTCACCGGTTTTAACCACATGCTGGAAAGCTTTGACCTGTCGAATCAATTCAGAGACATTTCTGCCAACTTCAGGTGTAATGACTTCTGAGGCTCTAATCACAAAATCGGGATCAATGATGAATCGACCGCGGATATCAACCCCGCTGTTTTCATCGTATACGCCGTAAAGTTCTCCGACGCGACCACCCGCATCTGAGAGTAATGGATAAGGGACTCCGCCCTCAACCATTTTGGATAGTTCTACTTCTTGCCAGATTTTATGGGAAAAGTGGCTGTTTGTGCTGATTGCGATGACTTCTACGCCCATTTCCTGGAGTTCATCATATTTAACAGCGACCGCTGTTAGTTCGGTTGGTCAGACAAATGTGAAGTCGCCCGGATAGAAGCAGACGACAATCCATTTGCCTTTGTAATCGGATAGTCGGACGTTTTTAAACCCGTCACCGACGAAAGCTGTCAATTCAAAATCAGGTGCGGGTTTGCCAACGCGTGCTTTTTGCATAAAAACCTCCTTCTTGGGTTGTTCTTGTGTTGGGGTCGCTTCTGTTGGTGTTTCTGTGATCGGTCCTACGGAAGGTGTTGCACAACCTTCTGGCACTTCTGACATGTTGCCTCCTATTTGTTAGTTGGGCGCAAATATCATTCCTTTTAATAATATCATTGAGAAGATGAAAAGGCCAAGACATTTCTATGAATAACCCATCCTGAATCACCTGGCATTAATGAATTTATATCGTAGCTTGGATTATGTTGTTTAATATTTTTAAGTCTGTTTGGAGAGGGGCAGCGTTGCTAAAATGGCATTTAACTCGTCTGAACCGGTATAATCCACAACCGTGACTTTTTGATCTGTGATGCCATCAACTGATTTGACAGCTTCAATGATTTGCATGACCAAGGTGAGGGCAATTGGACATAATGGCGAAGAAGGACGAAAGATATATTCAGCGATGCCGTCATCATGAATTTGTAGCTCAAGCACCAATCTCATCCTGATCACATCCGTCCCCGTCTCAGGATCAATGACTTGTTTCAGCGCTTCAACCACTCGATTGTGCAAAGTTTCGTTATCAGGCATCAGGAGCACCTTCCTGAAAGAGGATTTTCTCAATTTTCTTCCAGATTTTATGGATCGTTTGTGAAGCTTCACACTGAGGGATAAACCGCGTAATCGGCTGTGCATTGATCATCGCCAGTGGGATGTTTTTATCAAAAGGGATTTCACCTACGACTTCGTAATCATATTGCCTTGCAAGTTGGTGAATATCCCTTGTCCCCTGATGATATAAATCTGCTTTATTGATGCAAATCACCGCTGGAATTTTGAAGTGTTGCAACGTTTTTATAATTCTCTCAAGATCATGTATGCCAGACACCCCAGGCTCAGTGACTAAAAGAGCAAGATCGGCGCCTGCGCTGGCTGAGATGACGGGGCATCCGATGCCAGGAGGCCCGTCAACAAGGATCAGGGGAAGTTGATGATCTTCTGCATATAATTTCGCATGCTGTTTGATCGTCGTCACCAATTTCCCCGTGTTTTCTGCAGCTGGGAATAATTCCGCATGGAATTGGTCACCGTAGGGAGTGGATGAAAGATACCATTCGCCATCCTGCTGTTGTTTCATTTGAATGGCAGAAACCGGGCAAGCATGATAGCAGGCAGAACACCCCTCGCAAAGCAAAGCATGAACTTGATAGCCCTCATCTGCAGTTGTTGGCGGTTTTATTGCGTTAAAGCGGCAGATATCAAAGCAAGTACCGCAGTTTGTACATTTTTCAGGGTTGATTAGAGCGATCTGGCTGCCTTTGAAAGGATGAGTTTCTATTGTTTTAGCTTCTGTGACCAAGGCAAGGTTGGCAGCGTCAACATCAGCATCAACAAATACCCCTTTTCTGGATGATTGAGAACTCAGGTGAATCAACGCTGCGCTCAGGCTTGTTTTTCCAGTGCCGCCCTTGCCGCTCAATATCACCAATTGTTTGGGACGAGGTGTTTTGTTTTTCATCAGGATGCAGCCTTATAATTAAATATTTGCAAGATGTGTTGAAACATTTCTTGAAACTTTTTACGATATGAAGGCAAGATATCCGTCAATAATTGACCTGCAGCCAATCCTTCAGCGATATCTTCTTTGTATGGTATTTTCATCAATATGGGAACATCTTGCTCTGCAAGAAAATTTTCAACAGCAGCGTCGCCGATATCCTCACGGTTGATGATCGCGCCAGACGGCGTGCCGGTCTCATAGAGCACCCCAAGCATTTGTTTGAGGTCGTGGAGCCCGAATGGGGTGGGTTCGGTAACGAGCACCACAAAATCCGCATCATGGATGGTGGCAACGACAGAGCAGGACGCGCCAGGGGGAGAATCAAGGATGGCGAGTGCTTCGTTGTCAGAAAAATTGCTTTTCAACTGATTGATGATGGGTGTAGGCATGGGTTCGCTGATGGTCAATTCGCCCATGCCGAAGATGATGTTATCCTTAGCAACCCCTCTACTTACAATGCCAATCGGTCTGGGATTTTCAGTGATAGCACCTGTTGGACATTGCAATTTACAACTGCCACAGCCATGACATAGCTGCGGAAACACAAGTATCTTTTCACCCACCTTTGCCAGAGCATTATACTCACAAACCGCCACACATGTGCCGCAAAGTGTGCAGAGGTCTTGAGAAATCTCAGGCAGTAGAATCACAGCAGGTAAAGTCTCCTTAATTTCCGGCTTGAGGAAGAGGTGAGCGTTTGGAGCTTCTACATCACAATCTAAAAACTGAATGGGAAATTTATCCACAAGGCTGGACGCCAGACTTGTTGCGACCATCGTCTTTCCCGTTCCCCCTTTGCCGCTTGCAACTGCAATCTTCATGACGATATCCTCTAATTGAACTTTTCTAGATTCCCTGCTTGAAAGTCATTAATAATTTGCTGAATTGGTTTTTGCCCGTCTTTGAATGTATACATTTCAATGTTGCCTGCTGACAGGGCTTGATGTGCATTCGGGCCAAAATCTCCACTGATAGCCGTTTCAACGCCTTTATCCATCAAGAATTGCGCTGCAGCAACACCTGCACCGCCCCGTTGATGAACCGCTTGATTTTCATAAGCCTGCCATGTATCATCCTGTGTATCGTACCGGATGAACCACGGAGCTCGGCCGAAACGGGGATTGGCCGGGCTTTCCAGATCATTGCCCTGTGATGAAATCATAAGTATCATATTGCTCTCCTTGATCATTTTGATGTAACTCTATTATTATGCCACACTATATTATCCTATACTATTGACAAAAAGCAAATAGTTAAATAGAATATAGTCACATTAAGGGAATTAACATGAGAAATGAATTTCAAATCGACAGAGGATTTGGCAGGGGCGCTGGGCCAGGACGCGGTGGGGGTCGTGGCCGGCGATGGATGGGCGACTACTCATTAATGGATGTTCGTCTGGTGGAGCCAGCCTTACTGGCCTTTCTGCTTGCGGAAAATCTTCACGGCTACGCCCTCTTGGAAAAACTGGAGCAGCTTGGCCTTGAATCCATAAATCCCAGTGTCGTTTACAGAATTTTACGGGATTATGAGGAGTTAGGCCTGGTCACCTCAGATTGGGATTCAACAGGAACGCAAGGGCCGCCCAGACGTGTATATGCCATAACGGAAGAAGGAAAGGCGGCATTAGACCGAGCAAAAGGGTCTTTAGAAGGCACCATGAATCGTATTCAATTGATAATAAATATATTGGAAAAGTATCAATAAATATTTCTAAGAAAGGAGATTATTATGCCTGGTTATGATGGCACGGGACCAGAAGGTACTGGGCCAAATGGAAGAGGACTAGGACCATGTGGACAGGGCACACCCCGCTATGGCAGAGGTTTCTTCGGCTTTCGCAGAGGGGGGCGCGGTGGAAGGCGGGGATTCTGGTGGCCGCGACGATTTGTTGACACGAAAGAATCCTTAGTGTCTGAAAAAAGCTGGCTTGAACAGCAATTAAAAGCGGTAAATAACCGCTTGAATGACGTTGATCAGGATTGATTAGAACGATGAAGAACTGATTGGCCTTCGACAAATATCATCTATACAACTAGCAAGAAGAGAAGTATCCCTTATGGATACTCTCTTTTTTTTATTCAGAGGTTAATCTGTCGTAGAGACGATCGGTATCTGTTTTACTGCACAGCTCTATACCAGGGGTCATAACAGCTGCAGCGCCAGCGGCTAGACCATATAGAACCGCTTCGCGAATGTTTTTTCCGCGAGCTAAACTGAGGACAATACCGGCAACCATGCTGTCACCCGCGCCTAATTTGCTACGAATGGGGACGGTTGGGGTACGTAATTGTTCGTTGGTTTCCTCAGTGACCAGGAGCGCACCGCCGGCCCCTAGAGAAACGACCACAACTTTAGCATAATCCTCTTCAATCAACGCTTGTGCGGCTTCGATTTGATGGGCTTCACTTTCGATTTCATTGCCTGCCAAAAATCCCAATTCCCGCATATTGGGTTTCAATAGATAGACCCCAGCATCAGCCGCTTTCCGTAGGGGTTTGCCGGATGTATCCACAATAAGACGAGCATCCAGATCATCAGCGATTTTGGCAGTTTGCTGATAAAAATCATCTGGTACGCCTTTTGGTGTGCTTCCGCTGGCCACAATGTAGTCGGGTTTTGGTTCCAGTGCTTCAAGCTCTTCCAGGGTTTGTTTCCATTCCTCTTTTGTGAGTTTTGGCCCAGGCATGATGAACCGATATTGATTGTTAGAATTGCCTTCAAATAGGGTGATATTTTCGCGAGTTGACTCGTGGATGGAAATAGGATGATATTGGATTTGCTCCTCATCCAGCTTCTTCTTTAATAACTCGCCGTTTGGGCCTCCACAGGGGAAGATTGCCAGGCTCTCCCCGCCAAGGCGCTTAATAGCCCTGGACACATTAATTCCACCGCCGCCCGCCTCATGTTTGGGAGCATTACATCGCAGCTTCTCATTGGGCACGACATGTTGGATACCTGTGATCTTATCAAGCGCTGGGTTGATGGTCAGGGTTACGATTATTTTTTCCATGAGATATTTCGTTTGTTTATTTTGTATTGTTAGTGGATATTAATGGGTGTTATAAGTAAATTGCGAACCAATTTTTGGCGATCTCAGTAACTTCTTCCAATGCGCCGGGTTCTTCAAAAAGGTGTCCTGCGCCTTCGATGATCTTCAACTCTACTTCTGCCGTCATCTTGACGATCGCTTGACGGTTCAGAGATTCAACCTGAAAATCGCGGCCGCCCACAATGCACACGGTGGGCGCCTGAACCTCATGGAGAAAATCGTTTGCCAAATCCACGCGGCCGCCCCGAGAGACAACAGCCTCAACTTCTTCAGGGCGTTGGGCAGCGGCAATGAGAGCCCCGGCTGCGCCAGTGCTGGATCCAAAGATGCCAATACTGAGATCTTTTGTTTTTGAGTTCTCGGAGAGCCAATCGACCGTTCCCGATACTCGTTTCCCAAGCCGGTCAATATCAAACCGAATTTGGCGTGTTCTCTTATCGATTTCCTTCTCTTCAGGGGTCAGCAAATCAATCAACAAGGTCCCAAAGCCCGCTTGATTCAATTCATCTGCAACAGTGTTGTTTCTTGAACTGTGCCGGCTGCTGCCAGCGCCATGGGCAAAAAGGACAACCCCTTTTGCATCGTTAGGAATAGTCAAATCACCCTCTATGACAGCCGAATCAATGGTAATGTTTAATAATTCTGAATCAAATTTCTCGTTCATAGAGATCAACCGCCTTTATTGACTGTTTTTCAGGTACCTTCGTACTTCCTGATTAGATATTTGTGAAAAGTTCTGATAGCTCCCTCCGACACCCCAAAATGGGCTGGGTGTCGTCAGACAAACAGCTTCATCAACGGAGGATTTGAGATCGCGAAATGTATCCTCTGGGGCTGTCGGGATAGCCATGATGATTTTCTGGGGGTTAGATTCTTTCAGAGCGCGAATAGCTGCACGCATGGATGCCCCAGTCGCCAACCCATCGTCAACCAAGATGACAATCTTGTTTTCTAACTTAATATTGGGTCTGGTGCCGCGATAAGCCTTTTCACGCCGTTCTAATTCCTCTTTTTCTCCTTGTACTACCTTTTCGATGCGGTTTTTTGCAATACCAGACCGGCGAAGGACACTATTGTTCATCACCTTGACGTCTCCTGAAGCGATTGCACCCATGGCTAATTCCGGTTGACCCGGCAGCCCCAGTTTTCTGACCAGGAAAACATCGAGAGGGACGTTTAAAAATTGAGCAACTTTATAAGCGATTGGAACGCCGCCTCTGGGCAAGCCTAGGACGATGACATTATCTTTCGCCTGATAATCCGAGAGTTCTTGAGCGAGTTTTCTCCCTGCTTCCTCTCTATCTTTAAAAACCGCCATAAACATCCTCCTAAAATTGCGATTCTTTCTGAAATTGTTTAATTAGTTCAAGCACTTCATGATCTGGAACGTCGTACCAATTCTCATAAACTTGTGCAACTGCCCTAAAGAATCTTGGCTTGAGGAGAATGGCTACATCTGACACGGACTCTTTTTGTTCTAAAGCGTGTGCCACTTCTGGGCTGGCAACAGGCGCAGCAACAACAATTTGTTCAGCACCCCTATTTTCACAAAGTTTGATAGAGGCGCGCATTGTTGAACCCATGGCAATCCCATCATCAATTAATATGACAATTCGGCCAGCAATGTCCGGCAAAGGTTGGCCGCCGCGAAGTACTTTGATCCTTCGTTTTATTTCTTCTTGCTGATTACGGATGATGGTTTCAATCATCGCTTTGGAAAGGTTCTGACTGGCCCCCCGCATAATGATATTGCTCCCATCTTCTGCGATTGCGCCAAATCCAGCTTCTGGATTGTAGGGAAAGGGTAATTTACGAGTGATAACCAATGAGAAATCGGCTTCCAGTTCTTTAGCGACTTCAATACCCACTGGGACCCCACCCCTTGGGATAGCCAATACCAGAACACCTGTACCCTTGTATTCAATTAAAGCTTCGGCTAATTGTCTGCCCGCATCTTTTCTGTTTATAAACATTACAAATATTTTTCTAAGGTTCCAAGAATAAAATTGTCTCAATTAAGCACATTTGATGTTTGCTGAGCTTTCCTATCAAAACGCTCTATAATGTGACATAGCTTGAATTGCGTTACAAACTTAGTATTGCTTTTTTTGAGACTAATGGCTTTTGCGTAAGATTAGTTAATGGATTGAATATCGTTTTTATGCGTTTGAAAACCGTTGTTTCGTGGGGTCGATTAATTAAAATTTTGCCAATTGAGTGAATGAGATTTGCGTAGATAAAAATGGTTTACAGTCTAATAATATTAAAAAAGTTCCTCAACCAAATTATATGTGGGGAGGGTACTGTGGCGATATGATAATATCAGATGCGGTTGATTAAATAACAGAAGATTGTGCTAAAGGTAATTCAATAATTGGAATGAAATGAGTGATCCCCATGAGTTCTCCTCTTGGTTTTCAATTATTCGGTCTTTTTCGCATAGGCTACATAGAATGCGTCATTATCCATCAATTTCTCAGGTGTAAAGCCCGAGTTTAGAAGTAATTTAGCCATCTTGTGCTTATCAGGCAGGATATCTTGATGAATAACTGGGTTTTCTGCATTTCGGTGGATCTCATTGACTCTTTGACGGCTGAGATCGTGAAATATTAACAACTTTCCACGGTTTATCAAGACGCGATTAAGAATAAGAAGCGCTTGATTTTTTGATAAAAAATGGGGAAAGCTGTTATGGCAAATGACAGCGTCAAAACATTGGGGTGGAAATGGCGTAAAATGAACATCGCATTGGACCAGGGTGCTGTCTGGCACACGCTTTTTTGCACGACACAACATTTGATAAGCCAAATCAATGGATATGATCTTTATCCCTGGGTAGCGCGTTGTCATAATTGGAATAAGCGCGCCGGTACCCGTGCCGACCTCCAATATCTTATGACAAGATAAGAAACAATCATCAAAGGGGGTCAGCAGTTTATTTACGATTTGTTCACGATCTTCCGGTTGGGAACCGTCCCATTCTTGAGCAAGCTCCTCGAAAAAGGCTCGAAATTTGTCCAAAATACTTCTCCGTAGGTGGTTCAGGTGATAAATCAGTCTTCAAACGGACTGATTATAACGCAAAAAATCTGGTTTTGATCTTGTGATGTAAATTATTCCAGTTATTAAAATTGATTCACAACATAAAGTCTATATTATTAAAGCATTGTGACGAAAATATGGGGAATGATGTGATGAAAGTTACCCTAAACAGCATTGACAGATTTCAAACCTCCGCATATTATAAGGTTGACCTAAATAATATAAGTTTTAGTAAAAAGGGCAGCCTAAAGATGAGAACGAAAGAAGATTTACTCAGTGAAAGCATGGAGATGTATTTGGTGACAATCGCCAGATTACGTGAAGATGGAAATCGTCCTGTGCCGCTTTCTCAATTAGCTGAAGCGCTTTCTGTGACTTCTGTCTCAGTCAATGAAATGTGCCGAAAGCTCCATGATAGTGGCTATTTGATTTATCGCCCATATAAAGGAGCTGTACTCACGGAAAAGGGTGAAAAATTCGCCAATTACGTTCTCCGTCGGCATCGTTTATGGGAAGTCTTTCTGATTGAAAAATTGCACTTAGATCATAAACAAGCCAATGAGGCTGCTTGCGCATTAGAACATGTCATCAAAGATGAGGTTATTGATCATTTGGATGAATTTTTGGGTTTTCCAACCGTTGATCCAAGGGGATTACCCATCCCAAAATCCAATGGCAATTTACAGAAACAAAAAACAATTCCCTTATCCGAAGTGTCAGCCGGAAGTAGTGGCCATATTTTACAGTGTGATGTGACGGAGGAAATCCATAAATTCCTGGGTCAATACGAGATCCTTGAAGGAAAAATTATTAAAGTCATCGCTGCGGGAAGGAATGATATTTTCGTAGCAACACATCATGGGCAGCTTGCACTATCGAAGGATATCGCTGAAAAAATAATGATTGTCCTCTCAAAGGATGATGAGCGAAACATTCGTGGAAATCGAGAAATAACAAATGAGGTATTAGGGAATGAAAATAGTGAGGAGTATTTACAGATGAATAACAACAAAGAAGACACCATTGAACAAATTCCTTTGAGTGATTTGAAGAAAGGTCAACAGGGCATTATCGTCCATGTAGGTGGCAAGGGGGCTGTCAAAGGGCGCATGATGGATATGGGCATCGTGCCGGGCTCAGAGATTAGTCTGGTTCGTGTTGCGCCCTTTGGCGATCCACTTGAGTTTAGCATCAAGGGTTACAGCCTTTCGCTTCGGAAAAGTGAAGCGGAAAAGATAACGGTTGAAAAAGTTGGTTGATAGTAAATGAGTGGAGCAAAGATGCCATTAGTTATGGTTACGGAAGGGGAGGAGGTCCGCTTGGTGGGGATTCGAGGGGGATTACTTTTGCGTAAACGTTTGGCTGACCTTGGGTTGAATATTGGAATGACTTTTCGAGTCTTGCGGGTAAATCCTAACGGACCCCTTATTTTAGCTGTGAAAGACAGCCGATTGGCACTGGGGCGGGGTATGGCTCATAAGGTCATGGTTGAGATCGTTTAATAAAATTTGGAGTGAAATAGATGGATACGAAATATACGATAGCTTTGGCTGGCAATCCAAATGCTGGAAAGAGTACGATTTTTAACGCTTTGACAGGCGCAAGACAGCACGTTGGCAACTGGCCTGGGAAAACCGTGGAGAAAAAAGAGGGGATTTGGCAGCACAACGGGTTGGCATTTGCGGTGGTGGACTTGCCTGGCACCTACAGCCTAACCGCATACTCTCTTGAAGAGATCATTGCCCGAGATTATATCGTTGAAGAAAACCCGGATTTAGTGGTGATTGTCGTGGATGCGGCAAATCTGGAACGAAATCTTTATCTCGCCGTTCAAATCATTGAGATGGGGGCTAAGGCTTTGATTGCGCTCAATATGAGTGATATTGCGGAATCGCGCGGGATGAAGATTGACATTGAAAAACTTTCGCAAGGTTTGGGGGTTAAGGCAGTCCCCACAATTGCTTGCCGGAATTGTGGCATTGAGGAATTAAAACAGGCAATCATTGAAGCATTGAATGGTAAAGGAGAATAACAGCATGTCTGTACATCATCCAGACGCATACTCAAGGGATTCATTATTAGTGGATTATGGCACTGAAATTGAAAATGAAATTTCTCATTTGCAATCTATTATTGAAAAATATGATGATCTAGAAACAGCCTACGCGACTCGATGGCTGGCGATAAAATTGCTTGAGGAAGACAAAGATATCAGCACTAAAGTCGCGCAGATGCAGGGTGGGGATGCTTTACTGGTAGAAACACAAGAAAGTATCAACCATCTTCGAGAAATTTATGGTGATGACGTTGACACGATCATTGCAGACAGGCGATACGGATGGATCAATGGTCTGGTCAAAGAAGTCGTTCAGAAATCACAGTCCGATCAACGCACTTTGTCCGATAAGATCGATAAGGTGTTGACCAGCCGCATTTTTGGCATTCCCATATTCCTGGCAGTGATGTGGGTTGTTTTTAAAATCACGACAGACCTTTCCGCACCAATGCTGGATTGGATTGATGGTGTGATCAGCGGTCCGATCAGCAATTGGGTTATCGCCATCTTAAACTGGGTGAGGCTAGGGGGTACATGGGTAGAAAGTTTGTTGGTTGAGGGCGTTATCGCCGGTGTTGGCGGTGTGCTGGTGTTCGTACCCGTGATGGCATTTCTGTATGTCGCATTGGCAATTCTAGAGGACTCAGGATACATGGCACGGGCAGCTTTTGTAATGGACCGGCTGATGCACGGTCTGGGGCTTCACGGGAAAAGCTTCCTTCCAATGATTGTGGGCTTTGGCTGCACAGTCCCAGCCTTGATGGCAACGCGCACTCTTGATAACGAAAAAGATAGAATTTTGACGGGGTTGTTGGTACCCTTTATGAGCTGTGGCGCCCGGCTGCCGGTTTATGTCCTTCTGGCATCAATCTTTTTTCCGGAGAACAGCGGCATGGTTATCTTTTGGATGTATATCCTTGGCATCGTGATCGCTATCCTAATTGGCCTGCTTCTTAAAAATACATTGTTTAAAGGGAAAGAACAATCCCCATTTGTAATGGAACTTCCGCCTTATCGCCTTCCCACGATGAAAGGCCTTTGGATCCATATGTGGGAGCGCACGAGTGCATTTCTTAAGAAGGCTTGGAGCATCATCCTTATCACCAGTGTGATCATCTGGTTGTTGTTAGCCCTGCCCGTTGGCGCTGGCGTTTTCGCTGAGACCCGTGTGGATAACAGCGCCTTTGCCTCCCTTTCTCGGACCATTGCCCCAGCTTTCGATCCCCTAGGTTTTGGAGATTGGAAGATGAGCGGGCCTTTGGTGACTGGGTTTGTGGCCAAGGAAGTGGTGATCAGCACCATGAATCAGGTTTATGACCTGGAGGAGATCGAAGAAGAGCCGTCTAAACAAACCACTTTTCTGGAAGACATTGGTGATATTTTGGTTAGTCTCATTAATGCGGTATGGGATACTATTCGCTCTATACCATTGATTATTGGTATTGATGTCTTTGAAGCTGAAGAAGAGGCTGAACCCACAACGTTGATGATGGCAGTCGAAGAGGGATTTGAAGAGGCTAGCGGCGGCCATGGTGCTTTAGCGTCCGTCGCTTATATGGCTTTCGTCTTGCTTTATACGCCTTGTATGGTTGCGGTAGCCGCTGAGAGGAAAGAATTGGGCGCAAAGTGGATGTGGTTGAGTATTTTTGGCCAATTGTTCATCGCATGGGTTGTTGGTTTCCTGATCTTCCAAGGCGGCCGTCTTCTTGGCCTAGGATAATTTGAGTAGAAAATGATCTGGGATAGCGAGGTGGGTGCTGTCCCAGAATGGCTGGAGCGTATCATTGTTAAGAGAAATTATTAATATACTTCGAACCGAAGATGCTCCCCTCAGTGTTGATATTCTAAGTCAGCGCTTGGATGTGGATAAGTCGGCTGTTGAGGGGATGTTGGCTATGCTTCAAAAAAAGGGAATGATCAAAATGGACGATATGGGGGAAACAAATGGCTCAGGCTGCCAGGGTTTTAGCTGTTCAGGTTGTGCAACGGCACAGGGGTGCCCTTTTGTAGGGAAAATGCCTCGAAGGTATACCTTGGAGGACTCAAATTGACAATTTTTTATGAGTTAATCCACATCTTTTACACAACGATAACCGTGACGGATATTGCCCCAATCTTTAGGTTGGGTGTTGACATATCCTGAGTAACTTACAAAATAGGCTTCTTCCTCATTGTAGGCATCTGTTGCCCAATAATAGACCGGCGGCTCATCGGGCGCCCAAAGGGGCGTTTCTTTATCTGGGTTGAGATTGCAGTCCAGCCGCCCGATACCTCCATCCCAGCGGCATCCTGCGTTATGATGATGTAAAGGCAGGGCATCGGCGATTTCTTTCACAGATGGCATGCGCCAGATGTGTTGTGGTTTGGGTAACAACCTTGTCCCTGTTTCGTCTAGATAAACACACAAACCAATTTTCCTCATATCATCCTCGGTTGCATGTTGATCATCATGTTTGTCGCTATCCAGGCCAATGGGTTCAAGGCCGTAAAGCGCCAGCGAATCCCAGCTTGGATAGCCGCCAAAATCCTGCTGCCAGTTCCAGCCTGGTCCCTCGGGGGCCCAAACCAGGGTGTGCTGATTTCCTTCAATCAAGCGAGCTGAGCGGTCGCCATCATCCACACGGGTGAGGACAATAGGCAGGTTATATCCTACAACCCCTAATCCGACGATAAGAGGAATGCCGATGGCGATGATGGCTTTCAGGTTTCTAATTATCCAGGGTTTTTCTTGGGTTTTATCATTCGGGTTGAAACGGCCATCCAGGATGAATAAGATGCCAACCAGGGTGAACCCGCCGGAGAGAAACAACCGTCCCAGCACAGTTGATAATGCATAAAATCCCCGGATAATCCCAGGCAAGACCCACCAAAGGGCAAAAGCCAAACCGGTTGTGATCAGAATTCCACCGCCAACATAGGGAAACCGGATGGCCAACAGGGTAAACAGCATGGCACCAGCGGCGATGCTCAGGAAAAGAAACCAGGGCGTTTCTGGCACGCCCCATCCCTCATAAAAAGCCTCACCAAGACCCCAATACAGCCAAATGCCATTAAGCAGAGTAATAATTCCTGTACCCACCCAACCTGGCAGTTTCCGCAATGTGTTTTTCATGATTGCTCCGAAGGTCTTACGATTTTGTTAAAGTATAATCTTAAAATCATTAACCCTTGATCACTATGCAGGAGAGCCTTATGCACTACGATTTTGAGTTTCGTTCACGGCGCAGCAATGTCATGTCCACTCGAGGTATAGCAGCAGCCAGCCAGCCTCTGGCTGCTTTGGCAGGATTGGATATGCTACGCAATGGCGGAAACGCAGCGGATGCAGCTATCGCAATGGCAGCAGCCTTAAATGTTGTGGAGCCGTTTTCAACCGGCATTGGCGGGGATTGTTTTGCCCTGTATTGGGATGCAAAGCAGAAGAAAGTGTTTGCCTTGAATGGCAGCGGGCCGGCAGCAAAAGCCGCATCCATCAAAGATATACTCAAACAGGGGTATGGCAAGTATCCTTTGTTCATGGGCCAAGCGGTCAGCGTACCAGGGACGGTTGCAGGCTGGTCTGCGCTGCTGGAGCGTTTTGGGACGATGACCCTGAGGGATGTGCTTTCACCGGCCATTCGTTATGCCATCGAAGGGTATCCGTTAACCGAATGGATCGGATCAGGTTGGAAGTTAATGGAGAGCCGCTTGCTTCGTGAGCAAGTGGACGAATCGCTTCCAAAACACATGCAGCGCTCTGGACCGCCCCAGCCCAGCGGCAATGAATTCTTGATGGATGGCAAAGCGCCTGAGGCGGGGGAGCTGGTCAAGCTGCCCACATTGGGTGAGACGATGCAGGGCATTGCACAAGATGGCAAGGATTATGTCTATGAAGGTGAGTTCGCTCAAAAGTTGTGTGATCATGTCCAAAGATATGGTGGATGGCTGGAAACCTCTGACCTGTCTGGATTTGAGGCGGAATGGGTGGAACCCATCACAGCAGATTACCATGGCTTGCGTTTGTATGAATGTCCACCGAACGGTCAGGGTTTGGCCGCAATCATGGCAGCCAGGATCGCGGATGGTTTCAACCTGGCTGAGATGGATATTGTTCAGCGCACGCATAAGCTGATAGAGTGTATGCGCCTGGGATTTACTGAAGCGTTGCATTGGATTTCAGATCCCCAGTTCACAGACATTCCTTACGATCAACTCTTCTCTGAAGCCTATATCCATAACCGCCGAGAGCTGATTGACGAAAAGCGAGCAATTAAAGAACTATCCACCGATATTCAACCTGTGGGTGATGACACGGTTTATATGAGTGTCATTGATGGGGAAGGGAATGCCTGTTCATTCATCAATAGTTTGTATATGGGCGGGGGGACGGGATTAATTGTGCCTGGGACGGGTGTCTTCCTGCAAAATCGAGCTGCCTTGTTTAGCCTTGACCCAGAGCATCCCAATGCCCTCGAGGGTGGAAAGCGGCCCTATCATACGATCATTCCTGGCATGCTCACGAAGGAAGATGCGTTGTTTGCCAGTTTTGGGATTATGGGCGGTTTTATGCAACCTCAAGCGCACTTGCAGGTCTTATCAAATATGGTGGATTGTGAACATAATCCACAGCAAGCTCTGGATATGCCGAGGTTCTGTTTGAATATCAACAGCGGCGAGGGCATTGGCGCAGACGATCCAGGCGGAGAAGTCTTCATCGAAAAAGGCTTCAGCTTTGATGAGATGGCGGCATTACGAAGGAAGGGGCATCGACTCTCACCCATCAGCGGACGCGGACGTGCTGTATTTGGCGGTGGGCAGATCATTCAGCGTAACCCTGAAACGGGGGTGCTCATCGCTGGTTCTGATCCGCGCAAAGATGGCTGTGCGATGGGGTGGTAATCACAAATTAAGTATCGAAAAAGCTGCAAATCAATCTGATTTAGAGAGTCCCTCTAGTTCAGACGTGTTTTCTGCTAACTTTAGAATCCCATTAACGAGGTCATCAATCCCCTCTTCGCCGGCGCGGAAGATGGATTCTCCCATCCACACGGATTCAATTTCGCTGGCGCGCTCCGTAACCGGGAAGGACATCTTTTCGAATTCAAAATATTCTGGAAATGCCATCGGCACCGGCAGCTTGGACAGCCCAGGCTGAAAGAGGTCATAGCGATGCATGCCCGGGTAGCCTGTGTCGACAGGGATGCCTTCTGCACTGAGGGCTTTACAGAACACATCATGATTGCAGCGAAAGAATTCTGGATCTATTTTAATCACATAACGGTAAAGGCTGCGCCGTGTCAGGCGCAGATCCCGCTTGAGTATTTGAATGCCAGGCACCTCACTCAAGCTTTCTTCCAGGTAATTTGCCATCTGTGAGCGTTGTGCGAATTGTTCAGGATAACGTTCTAAAGCGATCACACCCAACGCTGCATGGAGTTCTGACCAGCGATAATTTACACCCATGGTGTATTCCTTGCCATCTGCGTCCTTGGGGCGGCCGCAGTCGATAATGCTTGCCGCCCGTTCCGCCACGTGTTGATCTTTGCATAGCAGGACGCCGCCTTCGCCCGTTGTGAGTGATTTGAAGGATTGCAAGCTGAAAGAGCCGAAGTCGCCGATTGTACCAGAGCCCCTATCACGCCAGCGTGCGCCATGGGCATGAGCGGCGTCCTCGATCACAACCAGGTCATGTTCCTCAGCGAGCGCCATGATGGCATCCATATCCGCCATCTGTGCTGCGAGGTGAACCACAATGATCGCCCGGGTCTTATCGGTGATGGCTTGCTGGACTTTTTCTGGATCAATGCAGTAGGTATCGGGGTGGATATCCACAATCACTGGAATGGCGCCAGCTGCCATGGGAGCAGAAGCTGTGGCCTGGAAGGTATAGGCTGGGACGATAACTTCGTCACCCCAACCGATTCCAGCTGCACGCAAAGCCACTTCCATGGTAATGGTGCCATTGATCATCGGGACGGCGTGACCGCCGCCTTGAAGCTTTGTAAACTTTTCAGCAAATTCTGCTGTGTTCGGGCCCGGATAGGGAAAACCACCCCAGCGTCCGGATTGGATGGTTTGTGTGACAGCGTCGATATCCCTTTGATCGAATACCGGCCATGTTGGATAAGTTTTTTTACGAACGGGGTCACCACCTAGAATAGCTAATTTTTGCATCGAATTTCCTCATATATGGATATTTAATTATTGATTTCTCGAATAATCATGATCCGGCCAAGTAAGCTTCTGTTGATTTTATCAAATTTTCCCGGATAGGCTTTGTGGGTAAATCCATCGCTTCTGCACCCAGAAGCACTGCGCCAACGACCGGCGGGGCAGTTAATCGCAAAAGTTCTGCTTGCGGCGCGCATTTCTGGATGGTTTCACGCAAAGGTTTGATATAGATTTCTCCAGCGTTAAAGGTGCTGCCGATCAGCACAACTTCAACTGCTTTATTCTCAAAGTTCAACTGGCGGATCACGGCGTTGGTGTTCAATCCCAATTGTTTGGCATTCCAATTAACCACCTCAAGAGCGACGGGATCACCTTGTTCTGCCAGTTTGAAGATGTCCTTTGCTAAAGCGGGAGAAGGATTGACATGCCGCATAGCCAGCATTTCAATCAATTTGTCTTCATCCGTTGTTTCTGCATAGTCCATGAACATATTTGTTAATTTAGTTTTTGGCCCTCTTTGGCTCCAGGCGTAGGTCACCATCACCATGGCCCGCCAAACGACTTCCCCTGCACCGCCGAATTCGCCAAACCACAAGCCGTTACCGGTAATGCGCCCCTCACGACCTACATTGTCTCGACCGCGCACGTTGTTACCCGTTCCTGCATCCACGGCAACTCCCCACCCCTCTGTTGAGCCGGCAATTAAACCGATGAGGACGTCGTTGACAAAGCGGTAGGGGGCCTGAATCCCTAAGGATTGAATACCTGTGTCCATAATGGGCTTTTCTGACGGCCAATCATATCCGGCGAGGCCAAAACCCATGCCCACTATGTTTGATTTTTGTATGCCAGCTTCAAATATCACGCTTTCCGTGATTTCTTCGAGTGCTTTTTGATACCCATCAGGGCCAAGGACTTCGTAACTCCCACACCCTGATTCGGTGAAACTAATCATGTTGCCGGACAAATCAGAAATCATGGCGTGTGTCTTGGTGTTTCCGACATCAATGCCTAATAAGAAATCCGGTTTCTCATTGTGTTGGTTCAAAGTATTCCTCCGAAGTTCTTGGTTATTTATAGAAATTGGGTAGATATTGGCGGTTCGTTTCGAGCATATCTTCTAAGACGGACTCGACTTGATCAGCCGACGGGCCGAGGGGATGTGCCAACAAAGCTTGATAAGCGGCTCTACGATCGCCTTTCACGGCAGCTATTGCTGTGAGGATCTCGTAGGATTTGACCTGCGTGACCAATCCCGCACAAACCAGAGGCAGCGGAGAAGCAGGGAGGGGCAGGATACCGACTGCGCTGACTTTGCAGGGCATTTCAAGGACCCAGTCCTTATCCCATCCAGGTACTGCCCCGTTATGCCGGACATTGACCACATGGATTTCGTTGAGATCATTATAGTGGGCATTGATGAGTTGCGTTGCGACCGTTGAATAATACGCCCCGCCACGTTTCATCAAATCTTCCGGGGGTTCTGTTCGGTTAGGATCGCTGTATTGATCTAGTAGGTCCGCTTCTATCTCAAACACTTCTTCTGCCCGGGACGGCGGCCAGTGGTTTTGCTTTTCCAGCATTTTATCCGTGTAATAGTAATAACGCAGATAATAATTTGGCAGCATTTGAAGGGCTTTAAGGGTATCCGGGTCAAAATAAAAGTCATCTTGTTGATCCAGCTCGTCAATCAACCTCGGCATGATCTGAGGCCAGTAATCCTGCCCCCGGATTTCCAGGCCGAAAAACCAGGTCAGGTGATTGAGTCCTAAGGTTTTGATGTGGGCATCCTGAGGGGTTAGGCTTAAGCCCATTTCGTTCTCTATTTGCTTGAGGATTTCCATTTTCGTTGTCAGGGTGGCGTTACACACGCCGACACTGGCTACTTCAGGTGCGTACCGGAAAAGGGCTTCGGTTACTAATCCCGCAGGATTGGCAAAATTGACCAGGAGGGCATTAGGGGCAAGCGTCTGGATATCCTTGGCGATATCCAGAATAACGGGAATGGTGCGCAGGGCTTTGGCCATACCACCCACGCCCGTTGTTTCCTGGCCAATCAAACCATGTCGTTGTCCAAGATACTCATCCTCCCGCCTTGCGTCCATTTTCCCAACCCGTAATTGTGTGATGACATAGGATGCATCGCGGATGGATTCCTGCTGGTTGGTGCTGAGTTTTATTGAAAACCTAGCATCTTTGGCTTTTGCCATGCGTTGGGCAAAACCCCCAACAATATCCAATCTGTCGGAATCGATATCCATTAACCACAGTTCATCCAAAGGGAAAACATCCTGGCGTTCAATGAAGCCATTGATTAATTCAGGGGTGTAAGTGGATCCACCACCGATAACTGCAACTTTTAACATCCGATCTCCTTTTGACTTGCTCATTTCTAAGGTCATAATTGACAAGCTTCATTATAATAGGCTTATTGGATTTCTTGTTGATAAAGTCTTTGCGTCAACGACGTTTGATAAAATGATCTCACACTAGTTCCGAATTCAAGATAGGATCATAGATAAAGAGAGGACGAAGCCCGATGTTGGTTTCTTGTTATGATTGCGGAAAGAAACAGGAATTCACCATTCAAGGATGGTGCTGTACCTGCGGCGGAGCATGGGAACCCATTATTTCGCCAGTATTTGATCTACAGAAAATCCCATCAAAGACAACGACCATTTGGCGATATGGGGCGTGTTTGGGATTGGACATCCATCAACCTCTTAAAAACATGGGGGTGGGGTGGACGCCCTTGGTGCCGGTCGAATTTCGAGGCCGGAAAATTTTTCTTAAACTGGAATTTCTCTCCCCCTCGGGCTCCTTTAAAGATCGGGGGGTAAACGCCATGGTCAATCAGCTTGTCCATATGGGGGTGGAAGCGGTTGTGGAGGATTCCTCAGGTAACGCCGGTGCTTCATTGGCCGCCCACGCAGCGAGGTTTGGCATCCCTGCGCAAATAATCGTCCCAGCCTATGCTTCTCCCGAAAAACGGCATCAGATTGAGGTCTATGGTGCAGATGTGATTCCCATTTCCGGCCCGCGTAAGGCAGCTGAGGAAGCTGCTCAAGCCTCCGTCAGCAAAACCAGGGCTTATGCTTCCCATGCTTATAATCCAGCCTATCTTGCAGGCCAGGTGACTGCTGCCTGGGAACTGTGGGAGCAATTGGGGCGTAAAGCGCCGGATTGGATCATCCTTCCCGTGGCCCAGGGTGGTCAATTCTTGGGATATTGGATGGGTTTTTCACGATTGAGAGAGGCTGGATTGATTGAAAAGCCTCCCAGACTGGTGGCCGTTCAGTCGGCAAAGGTTGCGCCAATCTATCACGCTTGGTCGCAGGGGATGACCGATATCCCTGCAGTGGTGCCTAAGGGGCCAACCCTTGCTGAAGGCGTTGCGATCCCCATACCCGCGCGGGGGAAACGGCTGTTGCAAGCTCTACGGGAGACAGATGGCAGAGTGGTTATCTGTGGAGAACAAGACATTCTTGATGCACAGCAATGCCTGGCGCACATGGGGTATTATGTGGAGCCGACCAGCGCCTTGGCATTGGCTGGCTATCAACAATTGATGGATGATATTGCCGATGGCGATTATGTGGTTCTGCCGTTGACAGGAAATGGTTTAAAAGGTATTCCAAAAGACGAGGTGGCATTATGAAAGAAGAACAGAGCTCCCATTTGCCTTTCTTAGGTAATGGAATCGCTCAGGTGGCGATCCTGGTTCCAGATTTAATGAAAGCAATCAAACACTATTATGACGATTTTGGGATTGGCCCCTGGCACATCTACACCTATGGTAAACCTCTGGTTACTGAGATGTCCTATCGTGGTCAACCATCGGATTACAAAATGCGGATAGGTTTATCCTACTTCGGCCCGATGCGAATAGAATTGAATCAGCCATTGTCCGGTGAAACAATCTATTCTGATTTCATTGAAGAACACGGTTATGGGGTGCATCATTTTGGCTTATTGGTTGAGGATATGGAGTCGGCCCTTGATCTGGCTGAGAAGGCGGGCTATGAGATGGTCATGGATGGGTCTGGGTTTGGCCTTGACGGCGATGGTCATTATGCTTATCTGGACACAGAAGATGCACTTGGGGTGACCCTTGAACTTATTGATCGGCCTGAAAGACGGGCTGAGCCAGAGGCTGTGTATCCGCCTGATGGAAAATAAGTTTTCCGGGTTATGAGGTTTACTTCGATTAATTTATCCTATTAATCAATAAAAACCTTGACTTTCATGAAAATCAATAATAATATATTAATATTCGCCTTAAAATACTATTAACCTATTTTGGAACATTTTTTTAGAAAACTATTATACAATGGTTTACTAAGTTCCAATATTCACAGGAGGTGCTATGCATTGATGGTAATCGCCTCAAAATAACCCAATTTTGTTGTTCAATAGAAAAGAAGAGGAGAATAATGTATAAAAAGTCACTTGCTACACTATTTGGGGTATTTATGGTCTTTTGCTTGGTGTTGACCGCATGTGCTCCAGCAACAGAAGCTGCCGAAGCTACAGAAGCTGCAGAAGAAACTGAAGCTGCAGAAGAAACCGAAGCTGCAGAAGAAACCGAAGCTGCTGCAGATATGGATATTTTCATCTTTGGTCGCGGCGGGGATTCAGTACGCTTGGATCCCGCTCTGGTTACCGATGGTGAATCCTTCCGTGTCACCGGTCAGCTCCTTGAGCCTTTGTATCAGTACGAACAAGGCAGCACAGTTCCTGTACCTGCACTGGCTGAGGAATGCCTCCCCAACGATGATGCCACGGTTTGGGAATGCAAACTGCGCGAGGGCGTCAAGTTCCATGACGGAACAGACTTCAATGCTGATGCCGTCGTCTACAATTTCGAGCGCTGGCGCTTCACAGATAATCCCCAACACTGGGACAGCATGGTATTCGAGTATTATGAGTATATGTGGGGCGGCTTTGATGATGACAGCATGATCACAGACGTTTCCGCTCTTGACGAATTCACCGTTCAATTCACACTGAGTGCCCCCCTGGCGCCATTCCTGGCGAATCTGGCGATGGACATGTTTGCTATTTCAAGCCCTGCGGCAATTGAAGCTGCTGGCGAAGATTATGGCACCCCCAATGTTGGCGCTGTCGGCACGGGCCCCTTCAAGTTCGTTTCATGGGAAGAGGGCAATGAGATCGTCATCGAAGCTAATGCAGATTATTGGGGCGGCGCGCCCAATGTTGATCAGGTTGTGTTCCGTGTGATCGCCGATGATTCGGCTCGCTTCCTTGCCTTACAAGCTGGCGATATTCATGGTTTGGAACAGGCTGTTGTTGAAGACCTGCAGACCGCAGAAGCTGCTGATGATTTGTATGTCTTGACACGACCCGCCCTGAACACTGGTTATTTGTCATTCAACTATAAGATTGTGGAATTTCAGGACAAGAATGTCCGCCTTGCCGTTGAATACGCTCTGGACAAGGCTGGCCTGGTTGAGAACTTCTACGGCGATTATGGTGAGGTTGCATCGAACTTCCTACCCCCACTAATTTGGGGACACAATGATGCTATTGAAGATCGCGGTTTTGATGCAGAATACGCACAAGAGTTATTGGCCGAAGCTGGATTCCCGGATGGTCTCAGTGAAGTTACCATTGCGGAGGACATCCTTGATGTTGAGGGCAATGTGTTATACGCTGCTGGTGATAAAGTTCCTCTGCGTCTGTATTACATGCCCGTGACCCGCTTCTACTATCCTTCGCCTGAGGAAATTGGCCAGGCTATGGCAGCTAACCTGAATGCGGCTGGCATTGAAGCCGAACTGTACCTTGAAGGCGATTGGCCGACATACCTTGATGCTCGCTCAAACGGCTTATTGATTGGTCTGTATATGCTGGGTTGGGGCGGCGACAATGGCGACCCCGATAACTTCCTTGGTTATTTCTTTGGTGCTGGGGAAGAACCCATGCCCAAAGAGGGCTGGTATCAGAATGCTGAATTGGCACAACTGCTGCAGGATGCTGCTGTTGCCACCAGTCGAGAAGAACGTGAAGCCATGTATGAGCAGGCAGAACAGATGTTGTACGATGACGTCGCACGTGTCTGGATTGCCCATAACAATACACCCTTAATCTTCTCCTCCAGTGTTGATGGATATATTCCACAGCCTGTAGGCGCTGACTACTTCGAGTTTGTTGAATTTGTTGACTGAGAAGACTATGTTTTTGGATTGATGAACCATCATCGATCCACAGTGCAAGAAACTGGGGGGCGGTGGACAACCGCCCCCCGATGTGTATCAATGAGGTGAGGTACTTATGGGACGCTATATCCTTCGAAGATTAGTATCAGTTATACCCACATTAATAGGTGTTACCCTGATCATTTTCATTTTTCAACGGTTGATTCCAGGTGATCCCGCTGTTGCTATGCTGGGTGAACATGCCACGGAAGAAAATGTTGCCCGGATTCGCGAACAATTTGGATTGGACCGACCTGCGTTTTTAGATCGGGATGCCCTAGCTGAAGGCGATTTGGCAGGGTTCTTTGACAGCCAATATACGCGTTATTTTGGCAGGCTGATCCAATTTGACCTTGGGGAATCGATCCATAAACGCATTCCTGTAGCTGAAACACTGAAGGAGCGGTTCCCGGCAACAATTGAACTTTCGCTGCTCTCGCTCTTTATCGCTCTTTTGGTTGGGATTCCGATTGGGATCGCCTCAGCTTCCAGACGTAATACGGCTTTGGATGGAATCACCATGGTCGGTTCATTGATTGGTGTTTCGATGCCAATTTTTTGGCTTGGTATTATGGAAATTATGTTATTTGCTGTTTTTCTACAATGGCTTCCTGCAGGAGGGCGGTTGAGCTCTGGTGTAGAAATTGAATCCATCACAAATTTTTTACTGATCGACAGTCTGCTCACCGGTAATATTCCCGGTTTTATTGATGCTCTGGAACACATCATATTGCCAGCGATCGCCCTTTCCACGATCCCTGCAGCCATTATCACCCGGATGACTCGCTCCAGTATGTTAGATGTGCTGCAGGAGGATTATATTCGTACGGCTTCAGCCAAAGGATTGTCTGAGCGGATTGTCCTTTTTAGGCATGCCCTGAAGAACGCCTTTTTACCTGTGATCACCATTATTGGCATCCAGGCAGGGACTTTGCTGGCTGGTGCTGTTCTCACAGAAACGATATTCTCCTGGCCGGGCATCGGAAAATGGGTTTACGACTCCATTTTGGGAAGAGATTATCCCATTGTTCAGGGTGTAACCTTATTGATTGCCCTGGTTTTCTTATTAGTGAATTTAGCCGTGGATCTGTCCTATGCCATCCTGGATCCACGTATCAGCTACGATTGAGGTAGGACAGTATGGTAGATAAAAAAATGAACACCGCCAACGTTGAAGATTTCGCGGTTCGGGAGCATCGCTCCTTATGGTTGGATGCTTGGCGTCGGCTAAAGGCTAACCGAACGGCCATGATTGGCTTAATCGTGGTGGCGTTGTTTATCCTTTCCGCGACTTTTGCACATTTCTTTTGGGACTATAATCCCAAGAGCGATCTTGATTATGGCGCCAAGTTATTGCCCCCACAGCTCGTCGTCAGTGACGAAGTACCTGATATCCACTTGTTTGGGACGGATAAGCTGGGGCGGGATATCTTTCGCCGAACTGTCCATGGTGGCTGGAACTCCTTGAGAGTGGGTTTGGTCGCTGTGGGGATTTCCCTGACTGCTGGTAGTCTGCTGGGATTGTTGGCAGGATTTTTCGAAGGCATGGACATGAACTTCACAGAGTCCTTAGCATTGATGACTCTCTTAGGCTTGGGTTTGGGCGCTTTACCTGCCTGGATCGCCAGGCAGACTTTCCAGATATTTTTGTTTGCAGCTATTGGCGCGGGATCTGTGATCCTCAACCATTTTACTGATGGCCTTAAGCTACCACGGCGGATCATATTTCCTCTGGGAGGCGCCATTATGGGCGGTATTCCTGGTCTGTTGGTCGCCCCTATGGTCGGTCTCGTTTGCGCCGCTTTAGGCTTGGTGATTGGGCTTTTGCTGGCACGTCCGTTAGGAGGCGGTTTGTTTTCCAACATTGTCATGAGGATTATGGATGTTATTTTATCCTTCCCCAGCTACCTGTTGGCTATTGCGATTGTCGCCTTTCTGGGGCCGGGCCTCGAGAAGGGTATGATCGCCATAGGGGTTGTCGGTATCCCCATTTACGCCCGGCTGGCCCGTTCAGCAGTGTTATCGGTCAGTCAGAAAGAATATGTGCTGGCGTCACAAGCGGTGGGTGAATCCCATAGTCGCATACTCTTTCGACATATTCTACCCAACATACTCTCTCCGATTATTGTGCAGGCCACGATGGGGTTGGCCAATGCCATCCTTTCGGCTGCAGCCCTTGGTTTTCTGGGTTTAGGTGCAGTCCCACCAGAGCCGGAGTGGGGGGCGATGCTTGGCGACAGCTATAAGTATCTCTCCAGCGGTGCGTGGTGGGCGGTATTATTCCCAGGCTTAGCCATTATGTTGAGTGTTCTCGGTTTCAACCTCCTTGGGGATGGATTACGAGATGCCCTCGACCCAAAAATTAGGGTTTAGTAAGGAAGATCAACCAATCAGGTGAAAAATATGGAATCATTACTTGAGATTAGAGATTTAAAGACTCGTTTTCACACCGAAGATGGTGTCGTAAAGGCTGTTAATGGTGTGTCTTATTCGATGGCACCGGGTGAAGTCCTAGGCGTTGTCGGCGAAAGCGGCTGTGGGAAGAGCGTGCATGCCCTCTCCATCATGCGATTGATTCAAATCCCCCCTGGAGAAATTGCCAGTGGCGAAATTATTTTTGATGATCAGGATTTGTTGACATTAAACAAAAAAGAAATGCGACAGGTGCGCGGCAGCGATATCGCTATGGTATTTCAGGACCCGATGTCTTCCCTTAATCCGGTGTACACGGTCGGGTTTCAGATTGTCGAAGCTTTAAAACTTCACAGAAACATGAATGAAAAACAGGCTCGCAAACGGGCGGAGGAGTTATTATCCCTAGTCGGGATTCCAGAAGCAAAGAAGCGTTTGGATAATTTCCCCCACCAATTTTCAGGTGGTATGCGTCAGAGGGCGATGATCGCGATGGCGCTGTCTTGTGAGCCAAAGCTGCTGATCGCTGATGAACCCACAACAGCCCTGGATGTGACTATTCAGGCTCAAATTGTAGACCTGGTGATCAAATTGCAGGAAGAAATGGGCATGGCTGTGATGTGGATTACGCACGATTTGGGTATTGTGGCTGAAATGGTTCACAAGATCAACGTGATGTATGCTGGCTATATCGTTGAGCGTGGAAATGTCCGGGATATTTTTAAACGAACCCGCCATCCCTATACCATGGGATTGTTGGGTTCACTGCCGAGTATTGACGAAGCCCCTGGGACAAAGCTCATCTCGATCCCTGGCCTTCCGCCCGATTTAGTCCAATTGCCCACGGGATGTCCTTTCTATGCCAGATGTACATATCGGGAAGATCATTGCCAACAAGAATTACCGCCTTTGGAGGAGACAGAAGGTGAAGAGCATTACGTCAGGTGCTGGCGCTGGAAAGAAATTAAAGCAGGAGAAATTTAACATGACCGCAAACAACTCAACGCTGGTTGAAATCCGAAATTTGAAAAAATATTTTCCAGTTCATCAAGGGATACTTTTTAATCGACATGTCAAAGACGTCAAAGCTGTGGATGATATCAGCTTTGACATTCAAAAAGGGGAAACGCTTGGTTTGGTAGGCGAGACGGGTTGTGGGAAGACCACCGTTGGCAGGACGATCCTCCATCTTTATCAGCCTACTTCAGGCCAGATACTTTTTGACGGTGTTGATTTAACGACATTACAGGAGAATGAACTGCGACGCATTCGCCAACGTATGCAGATGATTTTCCAAGACCCTTACGCTTCCCTTAATCCCCGCATGACAGTCGGATCGATTATTTCTGCACCGCTTGATGTTCACACTGCAATGAGCAGGAAGGATAAAAGAGACCGGGTCCAAGAGCTGTTGGGCATCGTTGGCCTCAACCCGGATTTTGTCAACCGATATCCCCATGAATTTTCCGGCGGTCAGCGCCAACGCATCGGTATCGCCCGCGCCCTGGCAGTCAACCCTGACTTGGTGATATGCGATGAACCGATTTCATCCCTAGATGTCTCCATCCAGGCGCAGGTCGTGAATTTGCTGGAAAAGCTCCAGGATCAACTCGGTTTGACTTATCTCTTCATTGCACATGATTTGAGCATGGTGCGCCATATCAGTGACCGCATGGTTGTCATGTATCTTGGGAAGATCATGGAATTGGCCGACCGGGATGCCATCTATGAACGTCCTTTACATCCCTATACCCGAGCTCTGTTATCCGCTGTGCCGATTCCTGACCCCGATAAAGCCGCTCAACGGGAGCGAATCATTCTCGAAGGTGATATTCCCAGTCCATTGAACCCACCTAAGGGTTGCAACTTCAATACACGCTGTCCGATGGCGAAAGAAAAATGCTTTGTTGAGGAACCGGACTACGTCGAATTTGAACCTGACCATTATGTCGCCTGTCATTATGCAGGCGTGTCTGGAGAATAGATATATTTGCATCCACGCCAAAAGCCAATCAGGTAAAATGACCGCGTCATGAACCGCAGTGCAGCGAAAGGGAAGGATGCAGAAAATCAAAGATATCTCAGAATATTTAGCCTTAGACGCCTCACAACTGGCTGACACGGTTATTCAGTGCCCTGAATGTGGAAGAGAGCATAGGTTACCCTTTAAGAGGGTTGCAGCGGGTAATGACCTTGTTCAGATACTTCCAGATGTCATTAAAGAACTTCATGGAAGCAAACCTTCGCGAACAGGCTTTATCTATGACAGGGTGATTGAAGAAAAATTAGATCGATTATTTTTCGATACCATAGAAACTTGCGATTTTGAGATATTTCGCATCCCATTAGGCCAGCATGATGAATTATTAGAGCCGTCCATCGATCTTGGCAATCGAACAGCAGCATCATTACCGGATGATATCGACTTTTTGGTTGGTGTGGGTTCCGGCGTAATCAGTGATTTAACCAAATGGGTGGCCACACAATGTGATTTGCCATTCATCTTAATGGGTACAGCAGGGTCAATGAATGTCTATACATCCATTACGGGCACGATGACTGAGGATCGAGTCAAGCGCAGTAAATGGCTAAATTCAGCATCCGGTGTTTTTCTGGATAATTTGTTGATAGGGTCTGCCCCCAAGGAAATGACCTGTGCTGGGGTAGGGGATTTATTGGCAAGGAATGTTGCTAATGCAGATTGGAAATTATCACAACTCTTGCGTGGAACTAATTTTTGCTCGGTTCCTTACAAAATGATGAACGCTTTCCAGACTGAATTACTCAATCAGAGTGAAGCTTTATCAGAAAATGCTCCACAAGCGATTAAGGCCTTAAGCGAAGCGATATTAATGTCCGGTTATTCTATGACAATACTGGATGGTGAGACATCACCTTCCTCGGGGTCTGAACATATCATTTCTCATTTCTTTGATTACCAACACGAAATATTCGATAAACCTAAAAATCTACATGGGGCACAGGTTGGCATTGGCACCATTATCATGAGTACGGCTTATGAGATGCTGCGTGAATTTACACCGGAAGATTTTGATATCGATGAAATGGAACATCGTCGGTTATCCATGGCAGCTATCCAATTGGGGCATAGGCGTGTTTTCGGCGAGCATGCAAAGATATTGGATGCTGTTGTCCAGAAAAAAAGAATATCTGACATTGAATATCGGACATATATGGAAAAATTAATCAATTCTTGGGATTACATTTGGGAGGCAGTTGACCCATATTTGATGCCAGCCAATGATATTCGGCAAGCTATGAAAGATATTGGCGGCATAACCACGTTGGATGGGGTGAGCAGGACAAAGGAAGATGCCGTCCAGGCGCTGCTCTATGGCTCTCATTATCGGCCGCGTTATACCATCCTGGATTTGTTATGGGAATTAGGTTTGTTTCCTGATCTTGCTGAGAATATCCTTGAGGAATCTGGTGTGTTAGGGGATTAATTGCCGTTTTGTAAATGTAATTGGGGGAAATTGGTGATGAAAATTCTCTGAAAATATTGTATGCTAGAAGTGATCAACAACCACTCACGGGAGGCTTAGATGCGAGAGCAAGAATTTCGTGAAGTTTTATTGAAGCAGAGTTTGGATTCATCCGTTGTCGAAGATCAGATTAGTTTTATCCAAAACCTTGAAAAACAGCTTCAAAAGAGACCACCTGGATGGGCTCTTGAAGATCTGAATCGAGCCTCAACACAAAATATTGTGGATGAGATGATTGACAGGAGTGAAAACACCATTAATAATCTTCAGGCCATGGCGCGTTACGCAAGGGTCATCCATAATCAAGACTTGTTCATCACCATCTTTCAAATGCTGGATTGCTATGAAGCGATGGAGGGATTGTACCACAGGCTGGGAGAGGTTGTGGGTGAAGACCTCAGGGATGTGGTTTTTGAGGATATGCCTTTGCCACCTTTAGGAATATCACGCCGTGAAAAAGCACGCTATACCTATCGGATAATGAAGAACCTTTTGGAAGTCTTCGGAGAATCCACCTGTCACGATATTTTAAAACCCGGTTTACGTTATCTGCCTGACCATTTCTTTTCAGAAAGTAAAGAAGATTATTGGACAAAATGTAATGGCGATATGGATCGCTATTTACAACTCAAAGGTGAAAAATTTCTAGCCATATTGAAGCACCATCAAACGACCGGGGAATTATTCTTTGGTCAAGAGATCAATGACGATGTGCTTGCTTTCGTGGAAGGCAATCCGGAGATAGGAATGGGTATCAGAGAGGGAAACATCATATATGAGACGAAAATTCCTTACAACACAAAAGAATATCTGAGAGAGACAGACCCTGGATTAAGGCGTTATCATTATTGTCACTGTCCCTGGGCCAGGGAATCATTAAAGGGCGGTGTAATGAAAATACCTGCTGTGTTTTGTCAATGTTCCGCAGGTTTTCACAAGAAAACTTACGAGGTAATTTTTGGGGAAACTTTGGAGGTGCAGGTTCTATCAAGTGTTCTCAATGGGGATGATGTGTGCCGTTTTGCTATCTATCTGCCAAATAAGCCATCATAATCTTCTCTGTTTCCCGAAACAGTTTTTCCTTCGTGTATAATTGCAATAATGTGATTCATCTTACCCTTTGGAGGCTTTATGAAAGCTGGCCTTTTTCGTCCAGAAGAATATCCGGATATTTTAAGCCGTGCAAAACCAATCAAAAGCTTCATTAATCAAACTGTACTATTTGTCTTGGGACGAGCATTACAGTCCCTTTCTAAGCATGACAAAGCCATTCAGGACGAGGTTTCCACGTGGCCGAATGATTTGATATTGCTGATGCGCGTTCTGCCCCAGGGGGGCTCAATGGCGGTTAAGAGGACCCCAGAAGGTCGTTTAATCTACCTCGGCAAGGGAATTGAAGAACAAGAAGCGGATATCGTGATCCTTATTAAGAATGTTGAAGCAGCATTCAAGATGTTCACAGCTCAAATGGGGACGGCTGTTGCCTATGCCCGGCACCAAATTGCCGCCAAAGGGGATATCGCTCTCACTGTCTCAATCACGCGCATAATCAATCGGGTTGAAGCTTACCTCATCCCTGCTTTCATCGCACGCAGATTAATGAAAAGCTTACCGAAGATACCTTTTGACAGAAAACAAATCTTGCGGTTGAAGACGTATTTCTTGGGCATTCCATTTGGCATCTGAGGAGAGGAGAGGAGATATTATGTTTTCAAAATATTATGAATTCCATTTTCCTGTAAAGATTGTTTCTGGTCATCGTGCGTTACAAAGCTTGCCTAATGAATTACGAGCCTTGGGTGTGACCCGACCCATGATCTTGACAGATCAGGGCGTGAGGCATGCTGGATTGGTTGATATTGTTTTGGATGCGCTTGGTGAAAGTGAATTTACAATTGGTGCGATATTTGACCAGATTCCACCGGAATCCTCAACTTCGGTTATTAATGGCATTGGTCAAGTTTATCGCGGCAAAGAATGTGATGGGTTGATAGCGGTTGGCGGCGGGTCGGTCATTGATACGGCGAAGGGTGTCAATATTCTGGTTTCAAAAGAGGGTGATGATATCCTCGCATACCAAGGCGCTGATATATTAACTACGGCCTTATCACCTCTCATTGTTGTTCCTACTACGGCAGGGACGGGTTCTGAGGCGACAAATGTGGCGGTCATTGTGGAGGATGAAACACATCAAAAATTAACCTTTGTTTCACAATATTTGCTGCCAGATGTTGCCATTCTAGACTCCCATATGACACTAACACTGCCGCCAAAGCTCACCGCAGCCACTGGTATGGATGCCCTAACACACGCTGTTGAAGCACATATGTGTATACAAAAAAATCCCATGAGTGACACTTACGCCTGGCAGGCCGTGAAATTGATTGGAGAGAATCTGATCAAAGCTGTCAAAAACTCTAAGGATAAAGACACTCGCTTGATCCTTGCCAATGCAAGCACCATGGCTGGGGCTGCCTTTGCCAATTCAATGGTAGGCTGTGTGCACAGCTTGGGTCACGCTGCTGGTTCTGTCGCCCAGATTCCTCATGGGATTGCGATGAACATCTTCTTGCCCCATGGATTAAGGTTCAACCTTGATATGTGCCATAAGGATATTGCTGAGCTTTTGCTGCCGCTTGCCGGACCAGAGATTTTTTCCAAGACACCAGCAGAAGAGCGGGCAGAGAAAGTGATCGAAACCATTGTCAATCTCAGAAATGAATTACATCATCTCACCGATCTGCCCCGGACACTCAAAGAAGCCGGTGTTGAAAAGGATAAACTGGAAAAAATCGCGAGACTGGCGATTAATGATGGCTCTGCGATCATGAATCCCGTTGAGTTAGGTTACGATGAAGCTTTGGCTCTGGCTGAAGCTGCTTATGATTGATATGACTGATTTTTACAAAATATTACAGAAACAACACAGGAATCGATGATGTCAGGATATAAAGGGAAAATACTTTGGGTCAACCTCAGCACCCGTGAAATAGATGAAGAAGTATTGTCTGAGGATTTCTTTAAAAGATATCTTTCTGGTATAGGCTTAGCTGCCCGCATTTTATATCGGCATATCCCCAGGAATGCTGATCCTCTAGGTCCCGACAATATTATTGGTTTTGTTTCCGGATTGCTAACTGGAACGCCAAGTTTGTTCACCGGCCGGTGGATAGCTGCGGCCAAATCACCGTTGACGAATACATGGGGTGATGCGAACTGTGGCGGCTACTTTTCTTTGGCTATAAAGAAATGCGGGTATGATGGTATCTTTTTCAAAGGTACATCAAGTGATCCCGTTTATCTCTTTGTAGACCCAGGCGGGCCACAATTGAGGGATGCATCAGATCTATGGGGAAAAGACACGAAAGAAACCGAGTGTATATTGAAGGAGCGTCATGGGCATAAGCGTATTCCTGGTGTGGTGTGTATTGGCCAGGCTGGTGAAAAATTGTCTCTCATTGCCGGCATAAGCCACGAGCATGGGAGAATGGCAGCACGATCAGGGTTAGGCGCAGTTATGGGCAGCAAGAATCTCAAAGCAGTCGTTCTTGCTGGCGCCGATTTTGTGAAAGCGGCTGAACCTCAACAAATGCGGGTTTTGAGTCGTAAGCCCTCCAAATTAACCCAATTTCAAATTCCACTGCCAGCATGGGTGATGACCCTTCTTGGTAAGATTCTTCGCAATCCCTGGATCAGCATGCGTATGGATGGTATTTTATACCTTTCCATTTTGAAGAAATGGGGAACGGTTGGCTTGAATCAGACCTCCGTAGAGTGGGGGGATTCTCCAATCAAGAATTGGATGGGTACTTATCAAGATTTCCCAGAGGTGGATTCAAATCATATCTCGCCTGCTGTTGTCTCAGATTGGGAGGAGAAGAAGTATCACTGCCTGGCATGCCCGCTGGGCTGCGGCGGTCACTTGAAACCAAATGGCACTATCCCTCTTCATAAACCTGAGTATGAAACCACATTGGCTTTTTCAGGGCTGCTGTTGAATAATGATTGGGAATCCGTTGTGAAGATCAATGAGATGCTCAATCGCGCCGGAATGGACAGCATTTCTGCTGGAGGGACAGTTGCAGCAGCTATCGAGTGGTATGAAAAGGGGATGCTCACAAAAAAGGACACGGATGGTTTGGCCTTAACTTGGGGGAACTCTCAAGCCATTATCGCATTGGTTGAGAAAATGATCAATCGGGAAGGGATTGGCGACCTCCTGGCTGATGGTTCCAAAAGAGCGGCAGATCACTTGAAAATAAAGGACCATGAAGGGGCTGTTACGGCGGGCGGGTCGGAAATGGCGATGCATGATCCCAGGCTCGATCCAGGGTTTGGCCTGCATGCCAGCGTAGAGCCCACACCGGGGCGGCACACCACCGGGGCATTTATCTATTATGATATGTATCGCTTATGGAGAAAGCTTAAAAGTTTGCCTAAGCCAGCCCTACTATATCGCAAGAAAAAAACATTCAAGCCCTCTGAGTTACAAGGGCGAAAATCGGCAGCCATGTCCAATTATACGAATTTTTATAACGCTTTGGGGGTGTGTTTGTTTGGCGCGTTGCTGGGTGCGGATCGGCTGCCCTTATTTGAATGGACCAATTCTGCTACGGGGTGGGATTTGTCGGCTGAAGATTACATGGAAATTGGCAGAAGGATCCAGACACTCCGTCAAATGTTCAATGTTAAGCAAGGTATTCAACCAAACGGAATCAAGGTCAGCAAGCGGGCATTGGGCTTACCCCCATTGAAATCGGGTCCGAACAAAGGCAATCAGATAGACTTGGATGCTATGCGCCGATCTTATTGGTTAGAGATGGGTTGGGATCCTGAAACGGGTATTCCGACAGAGAAAACGCTCAATGATTTAGGAATATCAGATTTTGTCAGTGTGGAGGATGAATAATATGGCCTATGTCATCACAGAAGACTGCAAGGGATGTCGAGCATGTGTGAACGGCTGCCCAACGGAAGCCATCTCTGGCGTACGGCACGAAATCCACATTATTGATTCCCAGCGGTGTATTGAATGTGGTACCTGCGGCCGGGTATGTCCTTATGATGCCGTACAAACACCCGAAGGAGAGACAGCGAAACGCGTCAGGCGATCGGAATGGTTGAAACCTGTCATTGATCTTGATAAATGTATTTCCTGCGGTTTGTGTATAAATATATGTCCGGTTAGCTGCCTGGTGTTAGATTATGAAATGAAGTCGACTGCACAAGAGGGGTATCCAACACTGACGAAAATTAATGATTGTATTAGTTGTCAGTTTTGTCAATCCATTTGTCCGGTGGAAGCTATTACGATGGTGTCCGCTTCCCATTTTCCTATTAATAATTCTTGAAATTTGGGAAGGGATATCATTCAGGCAGGTTGTTTGTCAACTTGGTAATAATAATACCCCAGCGGGGGTCGCCTTTCAGAGGGGACATGTATTTGTTTTGGGTGAGATGATCCAAATCAGAGAACCCCAGTTCTATTGCCAATTCTAAGAACTCAAAGGCGCTGTCTATTTGATCCGTTTGAGCGGCTGCACAAGCAGCATTCCATGCTACCCAGGATGGAGGCGCCTTTTCAGATAAAGCCTTTTGGTACCAGGGTAGAGCTTCCTTGTACTTTTCATTGAAAAACCTGATATTGCCTTGAACGCCCAGGTGGATGGCTTGATTGGTGTATTGAATTAAGACTTGCTCTTCTTTGTAAAGGTCAAAGCCAGCGCGGAGAGCGGTCTTTCCCGATGCCGTATTTGATTTGCTGCAATGCCAAAGAACCGTGTAGATATCATTGATGCGTGCCTGGTTGATAAACGTCTGAGCCATTGCCGTTGCTAACCCATGGCGCTGAAAATTGGGGAGTGTGGCAATGCCAACCTCACATTGATGATTGAAATTGTACTCAGAAAGACACCAGCCGGCTAATTGATCATCAACCAAGGCCACGACACCAAAACTGTGTTCCAGGAAGGACTCTAAACTTTCCCGCTCCGAACACATTTCTTCAATTAAATCTGGTTTGCCTTTAAAATTTTTATTTAGCAAAGCCGCATTTACAGGACGAATGACAAAGCCTTGAGGTATCGAAACCGTGTTGATTTTTGAGGAGATTCCATATCGATAGCACTGAAAGTCGGATAGGATGGGCGATTTTTCAGAAAGGCTATCAGCCGTAAAAGTGATCCATGCAGGATCACTTGCCACCAATCGAAACATTGGCACGTTTGCAGCGTTGCAGTTTGCATATATCTCATCAAGAATAAATTGGCGATATTGTCCTTGTGAAATTGCCTTAGGAGACCCGCTTATATATGCGCGATGCTGGAATTGAGCAAACGCCATTGCAGGATTGTCAAGCTGGTCTATGTAGATTGATCCAGGGGTTTCGCCAGACAAAACCGTGAAAATTGCCGTTTGATGCCCGATATCTTTTAAGAGAGGAGCAGCGATAGGATATTGTTTTGTAAATAATTTATGCATTTGAACAGTATTTCGTATAGGCAATTACTCTCAATATTATTTCTACGCTTTCTATTCAAGTTATCATCACACACTAAATAATTCAAAAACCATATGATTTTTTCAACAAAAATATAATTTTCAAGAGTGGGTGGATATTTTGATAGACGTCATACATTTCCCGCGTTGACCAATCGTGCAAAATGTTCGAAAGATCTGTCATAAGTTGCTTCTGCTTCATCCGGAAATGCACAGGCAGGCAATTCACGCATACGCAGGTGATAGCTGATACACTCACAACAAATACCCTTCCTGCTGCAGGGTGTATAGCTGCAATTACAGTGCTGTTTGTTTTGGTCTTGCTTGCAATCCATAAATTTCTCCAATATTACTCATAATGAACTTAACCGAGCTTATTTTACCGGAAGGTCTCTCATAAGAATTGATAAGCGACATTCACTCGATGTTTTCAACTTTTTCAACGTATATTAGACAGACGCTTTCTGTCACTAGTAGCTCGCCAGTGATTTTCACAGGTTCTCCAACACCGACGAAATCTCCATCCGCGGTCTTAATTTGCAGATCGGCATCCGTATAGCCGCTCTCTAAGGGTAGCATATGATTCTTTCGTTTTCCCTCCATCACTTCCGCAGATATGGATAACTCTCCATCAGGAAGAGAATTGAGATTGATGCCACAGCGGTATTCACCTGAGACATCCGAGCAATACAAAGAAGCGCCCATCGTAAAGTATCCCTCTGTGATTACCCATTTTTTATTATTCTCGACCTGACAGATATCTTCAAAAGCCATTTCAACAGGATTCTGACATGAAGAGAGTGAAAATGATGTTACGATTATAAAAATAATTATGACAAGGATACGACGATTCTTAATCATATTTCTCCGTTTCACAAGAACATGATATTTTAATTAAGAATACTCAACCACCCATTTACTTTTGCTCTTGAAATGTGAGCACCAATTTTTGTGAGAATTTGTTTTAATCTTTGTTTGATAATTTTGCGAAACCTCATTATTCCTCTCAGACGAGCATTTGTATTTGCGTGAAGCGGTTATTATTATATACAACTTTTGATGTTTTTTGGATATTTGATTTAATTACTTTGTATGATTTCTGCTATTATTTTAGATAATTTACGGGAATGCGTCATAAGATATTATACTGGTATGATTATTCGGTCAAAGCTTATAATAATAAGGACAAGACACAATGAATACGTTTAAAGTATTGTTGCTTATTGCACGTCCTGCGGCTGGGAAAAGTGAAATCATTCACTTCCTCAAACAAATACCTCTTGAAGAGCGTATAGAACGATTTTACATCGGCTGGTTTGAGGAAATTGATGATTTTCCGATGTTATGGACCTGGTTTGAAGAGGACGCCCTGCTTCAAGAAATGGGACGCCCTAGGCTCCACACAACATCAGATGGCTACTTCAAGCATAGATATTTATGGGATCTCCTCATCGAGCGGATCAGCCTGGAGTACACCAAATTGCTTCGCGATTTCACTGGCGATACAGTGATTCTTGAATTCTCGCGAGGTTCCGAACACGGCGGTTATCAAAGTGCTTTTGAGCACTTATCAAAAGAAATCCTGGAAAATTTAGCTATTGTTTACATTGATGTAAGTTGGGAGGAGTCTCTTCGAAAGAACCGCCAACGTTTCAACCCTGAGCGACCTGACAGCATCTTAGAGCATGGCTTATCCGATGAAAAATTGGAGACGTTATATCGTGAAATAGATTGGGCAGAATTGACTGCGGACAGCTCTGAATTCATCCAAATAGGTGATATTCAGGTTCCCTATGTGATCTTTGATAATGAGGATGATGTCACAACCGCCCAGGGCGTTGAATTAGGTCGGCGGCTTGAATCAACTTTAGACACCTTATGGAAAAGATATTCATCGATTTACAAATAACATACAAGCAAGCGCCTTAGCAATGCAGATATTATTAAAAATTAAGCGTTTCTTACGCATATCACCGGACCTTCCTGTCAATCCTGAGGTGCGTAAACACTTCAAACGGAATTTCATTACCAATACCTTGGATGGGGCTTTCTGGTTATTGGGGGACAATTTTGTTTCCGTTGAAACAATCCTGCCTGTTTTTGCCAGCACTTTGACCGACTCTGCAGTAATCATTGGATTGGTCCCTGCGCTCATTCATGCCGGGTGGTTTATCCCACAGTTTTTCATGGCAGGCTATGTGAAACGTTTGAAGCAGAAGCTGGCTTTCACGAAAAAATTAGCTTTTATAGAGAGGATTCCTTTCATCATATTCCCGCTGACCGCCTTTTCTCTTCATTGGGGGAATGAGAAAGCAGCACTCTGGCTTTTTGTTATCTTGATTGCCCTTCGAGGGGTAACCAGCGGTATGGTGGCGTTGCCATGGCAAGAGGTCATTGCAAAAGTGATCCCCAGCCCGGTTCGCAGCAGGTTTTTTGGGGTGTCACGCATGTTAGGCAGGGGGATGGGTTTGCTGGGGTCTATCCTCTCTGGCTTATTTCTCGCTGAATTTGCCTATCCAAATAACTACGGCCTCAGTTTTCTCATGGGTGGTTTATTTATTTGGGTTTCCTATTTCTTTTTCATCCGAACAACAGAACCCCATGATAATGATGATGACGACCTCTCCAATGATAAAACAAATCATAATGAGAAATGGTTGGATTTTTCGTCCTATAAAGCCATTCTGAAAAATGATTCAAATTTTAGAGGATATCTTTTAAGTCGGATCATATTCCAAATTGGCAATATGGCAACGGGATTCCTGGCTGTTTACGGCATTAAACAATTTACCCTGGCAGATGAACAAGCCGCTGTATTTTCAGGCTTGATCTTTGTGAGCGGTATAATTGGATATATCTTTTGGAGTGTATACGGAGATAGTGTTGGACCTCGAAAAGAATTGCTTATCTCAAACGTGCTGCAAGTTTTGATGATCGTGATCGCCTTCCTGTCGGATACGATATGGTTTTTTTATATTGCCTTTCTGCTCTACGGCTTTGCGCAATCTGGCAGTATTATTGGTGAGATGATCCTGGGGATGGAATTGGGATCTGAAGAAGAACGGCCCATCTACATTGGTTTGGCTCGTAGCATCCCTGGGATTGTTATCTTAATAGCGCCAATTATGGGCGGTGTGTTGATTGAGTGGGTAGGTTATCAACCTACTTTTCTCATCGCGATATTGTTTCTTGTCTTGTCTATTGGTATTTTATATCGCGTCAAAGAACAGCCACTTAAAACCGAAAATAAATCAGCAAGATAAAATAATTAAAAATTTGAATTAATCTAGGGATTCTTTAAGCCGGTGTCCAATTTGTTTCTAACCTCACGCTTAATCCTGGCAGCAAGCTCCGTGTCATGGTCCGATAAAAATTTTTCCACTGCCCCACTGTCATATTTAATCGCACTGCGTAAGACCCAAGACAACGCTTTGATGATCTTGTCTTCTTTGTCTTCTACTAATATTTCTGAATATTTGAGCATACGATCAACATCACCATAGAGATATATAGTGCTAACCACAGCTGCCCTGCGCCACCAGATGATGGGAGAGTTAATCCACGCTTCAATCATTTCATCTGAGATCACACCCTGTTTCCATGCTGGCCCTGAAATATAATGCGCGAAGATATCCGTTGAAGACCAATCGTTGATGCCCTGACCCAGCGCTTTCACACGGTCAGAGCTCAATAAATCAATACATCCCTCATGATAAAAAATCAACTCGTAGGGCACAAACCGATAGCCTTGATCAAAGAAAAGGCTTTCAGCAATTGCAAGCATGGTTCTGGGGGGCGCATCACGATATAACCTTGAGTAATATTTGCGGACATTACGGACATCTTTTGTTCTGCTTCCGGCAGGCAGCAGATCCAGGTGTTTGGCAATGGTTGCTGCCATCCATTTAGGTGCGAAAATTTCTTCGCATTGGTCTAAATCCAACATGACCCGATTCTCTGGGGTGTTATTATATAACTGCCAAAGGGTAATTTTTCCGTTTTCTTCTCTGGATAGCCAAATCACGCCTTCACCGTGGAATTCATCGACATCTGAAATTTGAAGATGAGAACCAGTCGTGTGCCCAATCATGGCAATATCCTCACCTCGATTGAATATTTCTCGTATGAATATTTTGTAATCGGGATAACTTTCAAGGTAATTTTGCCACGCTTTTAACACTTCTGATTTTCCTTGAATTTCATCTCCCTGCATATCCACAAAGGTATGGTCAGGTGCGAGCAGGTCAATGACCCCATGGATATCACACTCGTTGATCTTGTCGATGAATTTCAGGGACGTTTCCACTAATTTTGATGCCATGCTCTACTCCTTCATGTCATTATGATACTGTATCATATATCCGTA
>NPIE01002320.1_pt1 | contig 119016 bp, 119 predicted proteins | sample 8637661 | NCBI WGS metagenome assembly NPIE01 (sample SAMN07420842, study PRJNA396082) | bioreactor metagenome | isolation source: sample BA12 brine-fed electro-methanogenic bioreactor BA | place: Japan: Kochi | collected 2016-12-09
TGAGACTCATCGGTCTTGCGGTCCTTGTATTTCAGGCCGATCACCTTGTTGCCGTCACCCAGCACTTCGGTGGTCATTGCCTGCTTGATGATGGTGATGTTGGGCAGGGACTCTGCCTTCTTCACCAGTACGCTGTCGGCGCGCAGGGTGTCGGAGAATTCCAGTACGGTTACGTCCTTGACGATGCCGGCCAGATCAATTGCTGCTTCGATGCCGGAGTTGCCGCCACCGATCACCGCCACGCTCTTGCCCTTGAACAGCGGGCCGTCGCAGTGCGGGCAGTAGGCCACGCCCTTGCCGCGGTACTCCTGTTCGCCCGGCACGTTCATTTCACGCCAGCGGGCACCGGTAGCCAGAATCACGCTACGGCTTTTCAGGGTCGCACCGCTGGCCAGTTCCACCTCGATCAGCTCGCCCTTGCGCAATTTGGCGGCGGACTGCTCGGTGATCACCTCGACTTCATACTCTTTAACGTGCTGCTCAAGGCTGGCGACCAGTTTCGGGCCTTCTGTGTAAGGCACTGAGATGAAGTTCTCGATGCCGACCGTATCCATCACCTGACCGCCGAAACGCTCGGCCACCACACCGGTACGGATGCCCTTGCGTGCAGCGTAGATCGCAGCAGAGGCACCGGCCGGGCCACCGCCCACCACCAGCACTTCGTAAGGCTCGCGCTCGTTCAGCTCGGCTGCCTTTTTCTCGGCGGCGCCGGTATCCAGCTTGTTGACGATCTCCGGCAGCGTCATGCGGCCCTGACCAAAGTGTTCGCCGTTCAGGTAGACGGACGGCACGGCCATGATCTGACGTTCTTCAACTTCTTTTTGGAACAGGGCACCGTCGATCATGGTGTGGGTGATGTTCGGGTTCAGCACCGCCATCAGGTTCAATGCCTGTACCACGTCCGGGCAGTTCTGGCACGACAGTGAGATGTAGGTCTCGAAGTGGAACTCACCCTTCAGGTTGCGGATCTGCTCCTGCATTGCTGCATCGGCCTTGGACGGATGACCGCCGGCCTGCAGCAGTGCCAGCACCAGCGAGGTGAATTCGTGGCCCATGGGGATACCGGCGAAGTTGACCCGCGGTGTCTGACCGGCAGGGCCGACGGCGAGACTGGGAGCGCGTGCGCCCTCAACCTGTCTGAGGGTGATTTTTTCATTAAGCTCAGCGATTTCCTGTGCCAGGTCGCTGAGTTCTCGTGATTTGGGGCTGTCATTACTCGACACGCTCAGCTCAATCGGGGCCACAATATTTTGCAGGTAGGTGTTCAATTGCTGTTTCAGATTGGCATCCAACATATACGTATCCCTGTGTTTGTGAGGTCGTGTCAGATAAGCATGTATAACGAAAAGGATTTTGCAAAGCGGGGGGAGAGGAAGACCCGCCGGTCAGTGCAAACCGGCGGGGGACAGCAGGCTGATCTTAGATTTTGCCAACCAGGTCCAGAGACGGTGCCAGAGTGGCTTCGCCTTCTTTCCACTTCGCCGGGCATACTTCACCCGGGTGAGAAGCTACGTACTGAGCGGCTTTAACCTTGCGCAGCAGGTCGTCAGCGTCACGGCCGATGCCTTCAGCAGTGATTTCAACAGCCTGGATCACACCCTGCGGGTCGATCAGGAAGGTAGCACGGTCAGCCAGACCCATGCCTTCACGCATTACACCAAAGTTGTTGGTGATGGTGCCGGTCTGGTCGCCAACCATGTAGTACTGGATCTTGCCGATGGTTTCAGACGTGTCGTGCCAAGCTTTGTGAGTGAAGTGAGTGTCGGTAGACACAGAGAACACTTCCACGCCCAGCTTCTGCAGTTCTTCGTATTTATCAGCTACGTCACCCAGCTCAGTCGGGCAAACGAAAGTGAAGTCAGCCGGGTAGAAGAAGAATACGGCCCACTTGCCTTTAACATCAGCTTCGGTGATTTCAACGAACTCACCCGCTTTGAATGCAGTTGCCTTGAACGGTTTGATTTCGGTATTGACGATACCCATGTGTGTATTTCTCCTTGGCTCGATTGAGTGGATCGTTTTGAAGTCGAAGACAATACTAGAGCAGAATTGCAGTCTAATGAAATTGATAGCCGCTAATTGGTTGATAAATTTTATCTATCAGCAACTGTGCTGCAAAACAGCTCACATCAGTTTATGCTGATTCCATGAAATGGCAATAACTGCCGGATTTCGCCCTTGAGCATGAGAAAAGAATCTTGCCCAAGGGGTTGAAACCCGACCAGACTGCCCTGAAGAATGATGTATGGAACGATTTTTTACGCCAAGCCAAGTAAGGAGGCGAACATGCAAACCAACCGTATTGGACTGGACAGCGACAAATCGAAGCAGCTGGCTGAAAGACTCAACACACTGCTGGCCAACTACCAAATCTTCTACATGAATGTACGTGGGTACCACTGGAATGTGCGTGGCCCCGAATTTTTCGAACTGCACGTCAAGTTTGAGGAGCAGTACAACGACCTGCTGCTGAAAGTGGACGAGATCGCCGAACGTGTTCTGACACTGGGTCATCGACCGATGCATGCGTTCAGCGACTACCTGGAAAACAGCGAAGTCAAGGAAGCCAAGAATGTAACCGAAGGCAAGCTTTGTGTGCAGGGCCTGTTGCAGGGTTACAAGCAGCTGATCAGCATGCAGCGTGAAGTCATGGAGCTGGCTCAGGACGCTCAGGACGAAGGAACTGCTACCCTGATGAGTGACTACATCACTCAGCAGGAGAAGACAGTGTGGATGTTCAGCGCCTGGATGGGCTGATCATCCGTTGTAATCATCAAGCGCGGCCTGACGGGCGCGCTTGTAGTCTACGACCGGAGCAGGGCGACCCAGATGTTGTCCCGCTCCGGGCTTGTGTCGCTCCTTGGTCGGCAATTTGCCCAGCTGCGGCAGCCAATGTGCAATAAACTCCCCTTTGGGATCAAACTTCTCGCTCTGCAGTTGTGGATTGAAAATGCGGAAGTAGGGTGCGGCATCTGCCCCGACTGACGCACTCCAGGCCCACCCCCCCAAATTGGAAGCGAAATCCCCATCAATCAGCTTTGACATGAAGAACGCTTCACCCCGGCGCCAGTCGATACGGAGCAGCTTGGTCAGGAAGCTGGCAACAATCATGCGCAAGCGATTGTGCATCCACCCGGTGGCCAGTAACTGTTTCATGGCAGCGTCAACAATGGGATATCCGGTTTCCCCTGCCTTCCAAGCCTCGAAGGCCTTCTCGTTTTCAAGCCAGCTGATGCGTGTTTCCACTTCGGGTCGAAACGGCTCAAGTCGACTTTGGCCAGGGAAAGCCACCAGCAGGTGGCGGTAGAATTCGCGCCAGATCAACTCATTCAGCCAAGTGCTTTCCAGCCAGCTGTCATCGCCTCGTGCCTGTTGCAGCGCCGCCAGACACTGGCGAGCGGACAGTGCTCCGATTGTCAGTGCGGGGGACAGGCTTGATGTTCCCTTGATGGCGGGGAAGTCGCGTTTTTCGGCGTAACAGGGCTCCTGCGATTCCACAAAACCTTGCAACTGTTCCAACAGAGCCGCTTGATCAACGGGCCAGCGCAAGCGGTCATAGGCATCGGAGTCGGCCCGAGCGTGTGCGGTTGTTGAGGTTTGATCTGACACAGGAACGGCTGTGGGGGTGGGCAGGGGGGCATGGTCGACCTGCAGCAGATGACGTCGCCAGGCACGGCTGAAAGGGGTGAATACCTTGAAGGGGCCTCCGTTGCCGGTCAGTACACTGCCCGGTGGCAGAATCAGATCGCCATGATAGCCCCAGGCCTCAATTGCAGCCGATTGAAGAGCGTCGCACACGCTTCGGTCGCGAGTCTGCTCGTTGAGCGGGTACTCGTAGTTGAAATGCAGATGGCTTGCCTGCAGCGAACGCGCCAGCTCAACAATGGCCGCAGGGCAGTCATTGAACCGCTGCAACGAGAGCCGGAGCAGCGGAATGTTAAGGGCTTCAAGTTCGGTCTGCAGCCAGTTGAGTCGATCTTGCCAGAAAGCAATACGGGCCGAGGATTCATGGTGTGCTTCCCACTGTTGTGGGGTCAGGCAGACCAGTGCCGTAACCGGCTCACCTCTGCTGCAGGCAGCATGCAGTGCCGGGTGGTCCTGCAGGCGCAGGTCGTTGCGAAACCATACGAGTTGCATTCAGATGTAGTTCCTAAGCCCCAGCTCGTGCGGGTGCGGGTTCAGGTAGGTCTGTGAGCGAATGTAATCAGAGCCGAAGCGCTTGACGTAGTGCTTGAGCAGGGCCAATGGCACAACCAGATGAACATGCTCCTGACGGTACTGCTCGATGGCATCCAGCAACTCCTGCTTGCACTCGCTGTCTATCTCTTTCTTGAGATAACCGAGTATGTGCATCAGTACATTGGTGTGTGTCTTGCGTGTGGCCTTGTGACTCATGTGATGCATGAAGCGACTGATGTAATGCTGCATCACTTCTGGCAGCGGTTGCTGATGCGCATCGGCCAGATAACGACCCAGCTCACGGTAGCCTTCATAGTGATGCGCCATGAGCAGATACTTCTGCCGGCTGTGGAACTGAATGATGGCGTGATAGGAAGGGTCAGGTTCGATACTGGTTTTCCAGTCATCGTAGGCGAATACGCGTGCAATAAAGTTTTCTCGCAACACGGCATCGTTCATCCGAGCCTCTTCTTCAAGAGGCAGCTCTGGATTGGTCTGCCGTAACGCACGCACAAACAACCCCTGATCGGCGGTATTTGGCATGCCGTTGGGGTGATAGACCTTGACCCGCTCCATACCGCAGCTGGGGGAACCTTTCATCAGAATAAAACCGCGCAGGTCTCTGTTTTGACGGGCAAACTCAGTGCCGACCGCTAACAGATCGTCAGTGGCATCCAGACTCGGATCATTGGTGCCCAATGCGCGAGGCAATTCATCGGGCAGGCCAACCAGGCGTATCGGTTCACGGGGGATGCCAAGACCTGCCGCCACTTCAGGGCAGAAGGTCTTGAACTCGAAACAGTCCTGCAACACATCCAGACAGTAGCGGGATTGTTTGTGACCACCGTTGTAGCGCACTTTCTGACCGGTCAGGCAGGCACTGATGCCGACCGGAATTTTGCCTGCTGTCTGATCCGACATGAACACTCCAAGTTTGTTTACAGACCGATAAAGGGCTGTACCAGCCGCCCAACCAGTCCGCTGAACTTGAGCGGGGCATCGGTGGCGATCAGGCAGATACACTCTTCATCGGTATCGACCAGTGGCTGGTGGCTCACTTCACCATCAAGGTCGGCCACATCACCCTGACAGAAACGCCCCAGCTCATCATTATAGGAGCCTTTCAGGATCAGCGTCAGTTCATTGCCGCCGTGAGTGTGGTGCGGTACCGAAACCCCTGGTGAAATACGCAGCAGGCGTGCGGCACCGGGACCATCCAGGTGCAGGTCCAGCTGCTTGACACCGTATCCGATCCGTTTCCAGGGCAACTCATCCAGCGGCTTATCGAGCAGTTGTGCCAAAGGTGCCGGCAGCTCCGGGTTGGCGTAGGCTTCCGGCACCGAAGTGCAGAGTTCGTGTTCCGGCTCATCAAGCCGTGCCAGCAGTTGCTCAAAGGCATCAGCTTGCAGGTGGCTTGGTGGCAGTTGTTCCAGCAGTGCTCCGCCAACCGCATCGGTGGCGTGCATCCGTTCACGACAGTGCGGGCACCAGTGCAGATGACAGGCAACCAGAAGCGCCATGCCCTGTGGCAAGGTACCAGCGGAGTACGCCATCAGGGTTGCGTCGTCAAAATGATGGCTGATTTTCACTCTTCTTCCCCCCAGTGGGCCTTGAGCTTACTGAATGCGAGTCTCAATCGTGACTTCACACTGCCCAGCGGTATACCCAGCTGGTCAGCGATCTCGGAATGGCTCTTGCCCTCGTAATAGGATAAATGCAGCACCTGAGCCTGATTTTCGGGCAGAGTCTCGATTGCAGCCCGCATGCGATCTTCCAGTACCCCGTGCTCGTTCATGTCACGCTCATCAGGATCTGGTTCCTCTTCAGGCAGCTCGTACAATGGCATTTTGTCTCGCCGCATCCGGTCGATGCTTTGGTTTCGCGCCAGGGTGAATATCCAGGTACTGGCACTGGCCTTGGCTCGATTGAACAGGTGCGCCTTGCGCCAGACCAGCAGCATTGCTTCCTGGGTGATCTCTTCAGCACTGGCTTCAGGCATCCCCAAACGCAAGATGTAGGATTTGACCCGAGGGGCAAAGTGGGAGAACAGGCGAGCAAATTCAGACTTGTCCCGGCTCTCGGCCAGTGCAGTCAGACAGGCACTCCAGTCATCACGCACCTGCTTTCTCCTTTCCTCTGAGTCGCGCGCTCTGAGAGCGGCAGAATCAACAGCGGCAGCGTTCACATCGCCTCCTTCAGGCTGGTCTATCTGCATTTGCTCTCCATACGCATGAGTGGCCGTGGGTGGATCAGGCTGGATACTGATATTTCTGTTGTTGATACAGTATTGGCTTCACAATGTCGATGATCCAGCCATATCAGGGACGCGTAAGAGGCAACAGATGCATTTTTTTGAAAAGGCCCCACGCATGAACGTTAAAGTGATCAGACCGTTGAAGATTGCCGTCATTGGCTCAGGGATCTCCGGGCTGTCCGCGGCTTGGCTGCTCAACCGGCAGCATGATGTCACTCTGTTCGAGAAAGATGATCGCCCCGGTGGTCATTCCAATACCGTCACTGTCGCGACTGAGGAAGGGGACCTGGCGGTCGATACTGGCTTTATCGTATATAACCCAGTCAACTACCCCAACCTGGTCGAGTTTTTTCGTACTCTCGGTGTACCCAGCATGAAGACCGACATGTCATTTGGCGTGTCAATCAACTCGGGTGCGCTGGAGTACAGTGGCTGCGGGCTGGCAGGGGTGTTCGCACAGAAACGCAATCTGTTGCGTCCCGGTTACTGGAAAATGCTGGCCGATCTCATGCGTTTCTATCGCGAAGCTTCGGACTTGATTGATGATCCGGAGGTGCAGCCACAGACTCTTGGCGAAATGTTGAACAGCCGCGGCTACGGTCGAGCCTTTATTTATCAACACCTGATTCCCATGGGCGCGGCGATCTGGTCTACCCCTGCCGATCAGATGCTGGACTATCCGGCGGTGACCTTTCTTCGTTTCTGCCAGAATCACGGTCTGGTACAGCTCAAGGATCGCCCCCAGTGGCGCACAGTGGCCGGAGGCAGCCGCGAGTATGTACAGCGGATCTGTGATGAGCTCAAGGGTGGAGTGCGCCTGAATAGCCGCATTCACCGCATTCATCGCCGTGGAGGTCAGGCGGTGGTCGAATTCATGCATGGCGAGAGTGAATCCTTTGATCATGTAGTGCTCGCCTGCCATGCCGATCAGGCACTGGCGCTGCTGGCTGACCCCAGTCCGGATGAGAAACGCCTGTTGAGTTGCTTTCCCTACCAGCGCAACCGTGCACTGCTGCATACCGATGCCGCGCTGATGCCCCGGCGCGAGGCCGCCTGGGCCAGCTGGAACTATCTTACCGACAGTCACAGCCCTGACAGTTTGCCAAGGGCAATATCGGTCACCTACTGGATGAATCGCCTGCAGCACCTGCCGCAACAGCATCCAGTGTTCGTGACCCTGAATCCGGTTGAGGAGCCTGCTGAAGGGAAGATTTTGCGCAGTTTTCTGTATGACCATCCTGTGTTCAATTTGGATTCGATTGCAGCTCAGAAGGAGTTGTGGTCACTGCAGGGCAAGCAGAACACCTGGTTTTGCGGCGCCTACTTTGGTTATGGCTTTCATGAGGATGGGTTGCAGTCCGGTTTGGCTGTAGCTGAGCAGCTCGGTGGCACAAAACGCCCCTGGACGCTGGATGATCCCAACAGTCGCATTCATGTGCAGGCGCCCGAAAAGCCACGCGTTGTCTGGTTGCATGGAGCCGTGGCATGACACAGTCCTGCCTCTACGCCGGCCAGGTGATGCACCACCGGATGAAGCCGAAAAAGCACCGCTTCATTTACCGTGTCACCTCAATGTTGATCGATCTGGATGAGCTGGATCAGCTTGGCCGCACACTCAAGTGGTTTTCCCGTAACCGTTTCAACCTGTTCTCATTCCATGATCGTGATCACGGTGATGGCAGTGATCAACCGCTGGTTGAGCAGGTCAGGTCCATTCTGAGTGCAAGTGGCATCAATATCGGTCAAGGCTCGATTCGTCTGCTGTGCTACCCGCGACTGCTGGGCTATGTGTTCAATCCCTTGAGCGTCTTCTACTGCCATGACGAGTCCGGCCAGTTGCGTGCGATCCTGTACGAGGTGAGCAACACGTTCAATCAGAAACACAATTACCTGATCCCGGTAGACCATGCGGCGTCGGATCAGATTCGTCAGTCCTGTGACAAGGATTTCTACGTGTCTCCGTTCATCAGTATGGCAACCCGCTATCACTTTCGCATGCAGCCGCCCGGCAGCCGGATTGCGGTATGCATACGTCAAACCGACAGCGAGAGTGCCGTACTGCACGCGACCTTCACCGGGCAGCGCCGCGAACTGAGTGATCAGGCTCTGCTGAGAACCTTTTTCAGCCACCCGTTGATGACGCTTAAGGTGATTGCCGGCATTCACTGGGAGGCGCTACTGATTTGGCGCAAGAAAGTTCCTTTGCAGCCGCGTCCGGCACCGCCGGCACATCGCACCACACTGGTCAGTCAGACAGGGGAGCAACACTGATGAAGCATTCACCTACACCCAGTCTCAGTACACAGGATTCCCTCTCTCGTACCGGTTGGTTGAATCGCTGGTGTCTGCAGACCCTGCTGGATCATCTGCCTCGGATCGAGTTCGGCACTCTGGATCTACAGTTGCCGTCGGGTCAGCTGCTGCAGTTTGGTCAGGCCCGAGAAGGTGAGCCGCGTGCAGAGATCCGCCTGCATCATTACCGTGCCCTGCGACGCCTACTGCGTGGTGGCGCTATAGGCTGGGCCGAGGGGTACATGGAGGGTGACTGGGACAGCCCGGATCTTGAGTCGCTGCTGCGATGGGCGCTGGGTAATGAAAGTGCGATGCAGAACCTGATTCGCGGCAATCCGTTGCTGCGCATGTTCAACCGCCTGCGTCATCTGCGCCGTGCCAATACCCGCAAGGGCAGTCGACGCAATATTGCCTATCACTATGACCTGGGCAACGACTTCTATCGGCTTTGGCTGGATCGCAGCATGACCTATTCCGCAGCCCTGTATGAAGATGTGGATGCGCAGGGGCAGGAAGCACTGTACCGGGCACAGCTTGCAAAATATCGGCGCATCGCCGAGATGCTAGAGCTGCAGCCCGGACAGCGGGTGCTTGAGATCGGTTGCGGCTGGGGTGGTTTTGCCGAATTGGCGGCGCAAGAATACGGCGTCGAAGTGCACGGGATTACCCTGTCCACCGAGCAGCTGATCTATGCCCGTGAGCGGATCGAGAAGGCCGGGCTGAATGAGCAGTGCCGCTTTACCCTGACCGATTATCGCGATGTGGATGAAACCTACGATCATATTGTCTCGATCGAAATGTTCGAGGCGGTGGGTGAAGAGCACTGGCCGGTCTACTTTAACCAGCTCAAGCGTTGCCTCAGACCCGGTGGTCGGGCAGTACTGCAGATCATCAGTATTGAAGATCAGCGCTTTGAGCGCTATCGCAACAGTGCCGAGTTTATTCAAACCTATATCTTCCCAGGAGGCATGTTGCCCGGCCCTGGACGGTTGCGAGCCGAGATTGCCGCCGGGGGGCTGCAGCTGCAGCATGAACATACCTTTGCGCTGGGCTACGCTCGTACCCTGCGGGAGTGGCACCACAGCTTTATTGAACAGTGGCCCAGGGTTCAGGCGCAGGGGTTTGATGAGCGCTTCCGTCGCATGTGGGTCTATTATCTGGCCTACTGCGAGGCAGGCTTTCGCCACGGCAGTATTGATGTAGGCCTCTATCAGCTGAGCCACTGATATGAAAGCTGCCAGGCTTGGCTCTCAACAGCTGTTTACCTATGCGTTGCCTGCACTGCCGCTGGCGGTTCCAACGGTTGGTCTATATGTTCTTTTGCCAACCTGGTATGTGGAGCAGGGCGGTCTGGCGCTTTGGCTGGTCGGGCTCATTCTGATGCTGGCCCGGGTCAGCGATCTGATCACTGACCCGCTGATCGGCTATTGGCTGGATCGAGGTAGGCCGGTGCGCTATCGACAGTTCATACTGGCTGGAGCGGTTCTGTGTCTGCCGGGGCTGGCGCTGCTTGTGCTGCCGCCTGCAGGCCATGCAGCGCTTTCTCTGCTGCTGGGGTCAACACTGCTCTATCTGGGCTGGACTCTGGTGCAGGTGCCTTACTTGAGCTGGCTGGCGGCTCTTAGCTCCGAGTCGTACCAGCGGGCTCGCGCTGCCAGCCTGCGTGAGGGCTTTGGTTTGCTCGGTCTGTTGCTGTCGGCGGTTCTGCCGGCGGCCGGTTTAATGCTTGCGCTCAGCACACAACAAGTCCTTTGGTTGATTGCCGGCTTTACGCTCTTGCCCGGTGCCTGGGCGCTGTGGCGTCTTTTGCATTGTCTAGAATTGCCGGCGCAGGAGATGTCGAACTGCTCCGGTGCCGACTGGAAAAGCCTCTGGCGCAACCGTCCCGCTCGAATACTTCTGCAAAGCTGGTTCTGGAACGGTATTGCCAACGGGGTGCCGGCCGTTCTGTTTCCGCTCTATGTTACGCGCACTCTGGCGGGCAGTGAGGCTGACCGAGGCTTGCTGATTCTGGTGTATTTCGGTGCAGCGGTGCTGTCGTTGCCACTGTGGCTGGGTCTCAGTCGCTTGTTCGACAAGGCCGACCTGTGGCGCGGTGCCATGCTGTTTGCCATCTGTGCCTTCCTGCCTGCAAGCTGGCTGGGTGCCGGCGATCTGTACTGGTTCATGCTGGTTTGTGTCCTGACAGGACTGGCGCTGGGAGCCGATTTGGCGCTGCCCCATGCGCTACAGGCCGAGGTCTGTGACTGGGACCGTTTCCGGTATCGGCGTCAGCGCAGAGGGCTGCTGTTTGCGTGCTGGAACGGTGCCAACAAACTGGCATTGGCACTGGCCGCCCTGATCGGGTTTGGTCTGCTCAATCTGGCTGATGCATTTGTACCCGAATACTCGGATGTGCTGTTGGCGATTTTGTATGCCGGCATTCCCTGTGTGATGAAATTGATAGCTATCTGGCGATTGCGACACTACCCGCTGAGAACACGACTGCATGCCCGACTGATGCAGCGCATTCAGCTGTCATTGCCGAAATGATCTGTACATCATTACTGCACGTAATCCAGTACATGTCGTATCGGTGTGCGACACAAAGGAGACCGCCATGCGGATATTCGCTTTTCTGCTCGTGTTGACCACTGTTTTGATAACCGGATGTTCACCCATGAATACTGACCGATTAAGCCAGCAGGGACCTACCCTCAAGATCGAAGAGTTCTTCGATGGCAAGGTGTACGCTTGGGGCATTTTTGAAGACCGTTTTGGCAACCTGAGACGCCAGTTTCAGGTAGAGATTGATGGTGACTGGAATGGGCAGCGGCTGGTGCTGGACGAGAAGTTTCTGTACAGCGATGGTGAGCGCGACACCCGAGTCTGGACCATTGTGCCCAAAGGCGAGGGTGAGTACGAAGGCCGTGCAGGGGATATTATCGGGACGGCTCAGGGCTACAGTGAGGGTAATCGCCTCAACTGGCGCTATCGCATGGAGCTGAAAGTGGGTGATGGCAGCTGGAAGGTCAGTTTCGATGACTGGATGTATTTGCAGCCCGGCAACGTGCTCGTTAACCGGGCCGGTGTGAACAAGTGGGGCGTTCAGCTCGGAGTGGTTACCCTGTTTTTCATGCGCTCTGAGCAACTGAAGGAAGCACCTTTCGCCCTCTGAGTGTTCGGGTTTGAAACTTAACGTTCCAGTTTCCAGCGCAGGGTTTCGCCGGCGCGCAGTGGCACGATGGTCTCCTGGCCGAACGGCATCTCGGCGGGGGCCTGCCATGGCTGTTTCACAAGCGTGATGCTGTCAGTGTTGCGTGGCAAACCGTAGAAGTCTGCCCCGTAGTGGCTGGCAAACCCTTCGAGCTTGTTGAGTACGCCCAGGTCTTCGAATATTTCGGCATAGAGCTCAATGGCTGCATAGGCGCTGTAGCAGCCGGCGCAGCCGCAGGCGTTTTCCTTGGCGCCCTTGGCGTGAGGTGCCGAGTCGGTGCCGAGGAAAAACTTGTGGCTGCCGCTGACAACCGCGTCCTGAAGGGCCTGTTGGTGCACGTTGCGCTTAAGAATCGGCAGACAAAACAGGTGAGGGCGGATACCGCCTACCAGCATATGGTTGCGGTTATAGGCCAAGTGTTGAACGGTAATGGTCGCACCCACGTTATCGCCGTGGGCGTTCACAAATTCTGCAGCGTCACGGGTGGTGATATGTTCAACCACCAGTTTCATGGCCGGATGGCGACCTGCCAAAGGTGTCAGGATCTCGTCCAGAAACTGCTTTTCACGGTCGAAGATATCCACATGGTTGTGGGTGACTTCGCCATGTACCAGCAATGGCATGCTGGCTTCGGCCAGCGCAGCGCAGATATCGTCCAGCTTGCCCAGATCAGTCACGCCTGAATCCGAGTTGGTTGTGGCACCGGCAGGGTAGAGCTTGACTGCGGCAACTCGTCCGCTGGCCTTGGCCTCGGCAATCATTTCCGGGCTTGTGTTGTCAGTCAGATACAGGGTCATCAAGGGATTGAAGCCGCTGCCCTCGGGGGCCTGAGCCAGAATGCGTTCACGGTATGCCAGTGCCTGCGCAGCATCGGTTACCGGTGGACGCAGATTGGGCATTACAATGGCACGTCCCATCTGATGAGCGGTGGCGGGCACAACATGCTGCAGCACCTCACCATCACGCAGATGCAGGTGCCAGTCATCGGGACGGGTAATTGTCAGGCGTTCAGTCATGGGGTTATCCGGTGGCTGGTGAAAAAGCGTCAGTATACTGGAATGAGTACCTGTTTCGCACCGCAAGTGGAGCTGCAGCGCGTTTCGAGGTTTAATAGCGGCATGTTACATACCGACAGGGTTGGTGGATCAATGTTTACAGAAGATGATGTACGCCGGTTGACCTGGCAATGCCGCCGGGGAATGCTGGAGTTGGATGTGCTGTTTGTACCATTCATGCAGGAGGCGTTCAGAGATCTGGCGTTTGAAGATCAGCAGCGTTTTGTCAAGCTGCTGGATTGCGAGGACCAGGATCTGTTTGTCTGGTTCATGCAGCGAGAGGAGCCTCAGGATGAGGACTTGAAACGTATCATAAGGATCATGCTTGAACGGGTTCAGCCGGCTTGAATTACAGCTGAAGCAGGGTATCAGGCTGCGCGTGCTCTGTCTGGTCCTGTTAGGTGCAGCAGAGTCGGCGGTATGGCTGATGTTGCCGGATTTGGGCCTGCGGCTTCTGTCCATGCTGGTATTGTTGGTTGTCATGCCGCTGTTGTGTTGGCCATTGTTGTATCCGCACGCTGATGATGCGGTAGATCAGCTCATATGGGAGCCGGATCTGGGTTCCATGCAGCTTTTGACTCTATCGGGTGGCTGGTGCCAGGTGGAACGGCTTTACTTCAGCTGCTCTGTGCCGGGGCTGATTCAGGTGCTCAAGTTGCAACGTGCGGATCGGGCGCGGCCAACCTGGCTGATCATTACACCGGAGCAGGTCAGCCGCACGGATGTGCGGCGTCTGCATGTCGTGCTCAGATGGGCGCCTCCACTCGGGTCGCATCAGGCCACTGAAAGTTAGCCGGAGCGAGTACAGTGTCACTGCGCTCTGCTGCGGGTGCAGGGTAGTCCAGTGTATAATGCAGACCTCGACTCTCCTTGCGGCTGATGGCGCTGCGGATGATCAGCTCGGCAACAGTGGCCAGGTTGCGCAGTTCAATCAGATCCGAGCTGACCCGGTAGTTGCTGTAGTACTCGCTGATCTCCTGCAGCAGCAGCTCGATTCGGTGCTGTGCCCTTGCCAAGCGTTTGTCTGTTCGTACGATGCCTACGTAGTCCCACATGAAACGGCGCAGCTCATCCCAGTTGTGCGAGATGATGACATCCTCATCCGAATCGGTGACCAGTGACTCATCCCAACCCGGAATCTCGGGGCGCTCCGCCTGGGCTGTTGTTGTATCCTGTGAAATTGCGCGTGCAGCCGCTCGACCAGAGACTATGCATTCCAGCAGTGAGTTGGATGCCAGTCGGTTGGCACCGTGCAGGCCCGTGAAAGCGGTTTCGCCGATGGCGTAGAGTCCTGCCAGATCGGTCTTGCCATCTGCTCCCGTGACGATACCGCCGCAGGTATAGTGGGCCGCCGGCACCACCGGAATCGGATCACGGGTGATATCGATCCCCAGTTCCAGGCAACGTTGGTGGATGGTGGGGAAGTGCTCGCGAATGAAGTCGGCTGGCCGGTGGCTGATATCCAGATAAACACAATCGCAGCCAAGGCGCTTCATTTCGTGGTCGATGGCGCGGGCCACAATGTCGCGGGGTGCCAGTTCGGCACGCTCATCAAAATGGTGCATGAAACGAGAACCGTCCGGCAGCAGCAGTTTACCGCCTTCGCCACGGACCGCTTCGCTGATCAGAAACGACTTGGCCTGGGGGTGATACAGGCAGGTGGGGTGAAACTGGTTGAACTCCATATTGGCGATGCGGCAGCCTGCACGCCAGGCCATGGCGATGCCATCGCCGGTAGAGCCGTCACTGTTGCTGGTGTAGAGATAGGCCTTGGCGGCTCCGCCGGTTGCCAGTACCACCTGTGGCGCCCGAAAGGCGCGGATATGTCCGCTGCGGATATCCAGTACATAGGCTCCGATACAGCGGTTGTGCGGCAGCTTCAGTTTGCGCCGCGTAATCAGATCAATCGCAACGTGGCGGTCCAGCAGGGTGATGTTGGTCGCCTTCTGCGCCCGTGCCAGCAAGGTTTCATGGACGGCGCGACCGGTGGCGTCGGTGGCGTGGATAATGCGACGATGGGAGTGCCCCCCTTCCTTGGTGAGATGGTAGTGGTCGCCCTCGCGGGTGAAAGGCACCCCCTGATCGATCAGCCAGCGGATGCTTTCCGGGCCTTCTTCCACCATCCGAGCAACTGCATCGGGGCGGCTAAGATCGGCACCGGCGGTCAACGTATCGCGAATGTGCTCTTCAAGGCTGTCGCTCTCTTCCAGCACAGCGGCGATGCCTCCCTGGGCCAGCCAGGTAGAGCCGCTCTCGAAACTGCCCTTGCTGAGCAGGGCAATCTTCAGGTGCTCCGGCAACTGCAGTGCCAGCGTCAGGCCTGCAGCACCACTGCCGATGATCAATACATCGAAGTCCCGAGGGGGGCTCTGTGTTGTACTCATATTCAGATTCCGTACCTGTAGGGCAAACTATTATGCGGTCTTGTACAGACAAGTGTAAGGTTGCCGCAAATTTAAATTGTGTTGGAACTTCATCCCCGATTCAGGTTCATACCAGTTGCGAGCCTGCTCAAGACATGAGGTTGCAATGCATCAGGTCATCCATACATACTTTATTGAATCATGATCTCCTCGCATCTGCAGGAAAAACAGTCACAGTGACTTAAGGATACCGAGTGTCTAACGAGAGTCAGGCAGCCGCTGACCAGTTGCTGGTCAAGCGGGTTCAGGCTGGTGACAAACGTGCTTTCGACCTGCTGGTCAAACAGTACCAGCACAAGATCATCGGACTGATCGGGCGTTATGTATACGATCAGCACGAGGCACTGGATGTTGCCCAGGAAGCTTTTATAAAGGCTTATAGAGCGTTGCCCGGTTTTCGTGGCGACAGCGCGTTTTATACATGGTTGTACCGTATTGCGATCAACACGGCCAAGAATCACTTGGTTGCCCGCAATCGACGACCACCGGACGTGGATGTGGATGTAGACGACGCACAATATCTAGGGGCGGAAAATGAGTTGCGTGATCTGGAGACTCCGGAAAATGCACTTTACCGCGACGAGATGGAGCGTGTCGTTAAGCAGACGCTTGATCGTCTGCCGGAAGATTTGCGTGTGGCGCTGACGCTGCGCGAATTTGAAGGCATGAGTTATGAAGATATTGCCAACGTCATGGATTGTCCTGTTGGCACGGTTCGGTCAAGGATTTTCAGGGCACGCGAGGCGATCGACAAGGAGATCGCACCGCTGCTCAATAACAACTGAGAGATCATATGACTGCCGTTTGCAGCCATTCGGGGTAAGTCTATGCGAGAAGCGAATGAATCCATATCGGCACTCCTGGATGGAGAGGTCAGTGACTTCGAGTTGCGTCGTACACTGGAGCAGGTGGGGCAGGACCCGCAGCTGGGCCAGCAGTGGCATCGTTACCAGGTTGTGCGATCTGCGCTGAAGCGTGAAACAGTTGCAGCCATTGATGTCGATCTCAGTGATCGGGTCATGGCTGCGCTTGAGCGAGAACCGGTGTATCACCCCAGTGTGGACCAGCCCGACGAGCGCCAAGCGGGACAGCGAGCATTCAAACCTGTTTCTCGCTGGTGGCGCTCTGTATCCAGCATGGCAGTAGCCGCGTCCGTTACTGCTGTGGTGATTCTGGGGGCCGGCTCGCTTAATGAAGCCGGTGATGCGACACGACCGACCTATACACTGCCCGGGGCAACTGCCAGTGCCGACTTGATGCGAACTCAGCTTGGTACTCGCTCGGCCTCACCTTCAATCCGCTATGATTCAGCGGATGTGATTCGTTTGTCGGATGGGCTCAAGCGTTATATCGATCAGCATCAACACCTGCTCAGCACTCAGAAGGTGCCACAGTGGACCACGCGCTGGTTGCCGGAGGGGTACTCCATTGTGCGGCACGAACTTCTGCCTCATGGCGAAGTAATGGTATTTGCGAATGCGCGTGATGCCTTTTCGGTCAGTGTTGAAGAGATCGGCCACCAAAGCATGCCCGAAGGGGTGGCTCAGGCTGATGGTTACATTGCGGTTGGCAAGCGGCGCGGTGAGCATTTCGTCACTGTAGTTGGAGATGTGCCGCTGATGATAGCGGATCGCATTGCCAGTGCGGTTCAACCTGAGCGCTGAGCATGATTGAAGAAGTGGCTACCGTCACCTGGAGCGGCCAAGGGCTGGCACGGGTCGAAGCGGCCCGCAACAGTGCCTGCGCTCAGTGCAGCAGTCGCTCCAATTGCAGTCAGGGTGTGCTGTCTCAGTGGTCTCGCGGACGTACCGTTGAGATAGAGGTACTCAATCCTGCCAATCTGGCACTCTCGCCCGGACAGCAAGTGCTGATCGGGTTGGAGGAGGGGGGGCTTATGCGCGCCTCCCTGTTGCTTTACCTTGTGCCTCTGCTGATGCTGGTTGCTGGTGCTCTGGTCGCCAGTGTGCTGGGTGCCAGTGAGACGGTACAGATTCTGGCGGCGGCCTTCATGCTGCTGGTCGGGTTTGTGGCAGTACGTTTTCTCACACGTAAAACGGCTGAACTCAGTCGCTATCAGCCGGTCCTATTGAAAACCCTGTAATCGACAAAAGGTGAAAATCAGTGAAAAGCATCAAGATCAGCCTTGGTTTCATGCTTGTCTGGCTTTGTGCCCCTCTGGTGAATGCGGCAGCGTTGCCTGATTTCACAGAACTGGTCGAGGACGCCTCGCCGGCTGTGGTCAATATCAGCACGGTCAGTCGCAGTGAACAATCCCTTTCGACGCCCTTCGGGCACTTTGAATTCCATGGTCCTCAAGGAGAGGATGTGCCCGAAATTTTCCGGCACTTCTTCCGTGACATGCCGCAGCTTCGTGAAGGGCCGCAGCGCAAGGCTCCTCGCTCTCTGGGTTCCGGCTTCATTATTTCCAGTGATGGTTACATTCTGACCAATCATCATGTGATCAAGGATGCTGAAGAGGTGCTGGTGCGCCTGAATGACCGGCGTGAGCTGCAGGCCGAGGTGATTGGCTCCGATGAGCGCACTGACGTGGCATTGCTGCGGATCGATGCACGCGACTTGCCGGTGGTGAAGAAAGGCAGTTCGGCCGACCTCAAGGTGGGTGAGTGGGTTCTGGCCATTGGTTCCCCGTTCGGTTTCGATCACAGTGTTACCGCGGGTATCGTGAGCGCCACCGAGCGCGCATTGGCCAATGAAACCTACGTGCCGTTCATTCAGACCGACGTGGCGATCAACCCGGGCAACTCCGGCGGTCCGCTGTTCAATCTTGATGGCGAGGTCGTTGGCATCAACTCGCAGATTTATACTCGCTCGGGCGGTTTCATGGGGCTTTCCTTTGCGATACCGATCGACGTTGCCATGGATGTGGCGGACCAGCTGAAAAACCAAGGGTTCGTGCAACGCGGTTGGCTCGGTGTAATCATTCAGGAGGTTAATCGAGATCTGGCCGAGTCGTTCGGGCTCAAGAAGCCGGCGGGAGCGCTGGTCGCCAAGGTGCTGCCGGGCAGCCCAGCACAATCCGGAGGGCTGCAGGAAGGGGATGTAATCCTCAAACTCAATGGCAAGCCAGTCGAGTTGTCCTCAGATCTGCCGCCACTGGTTGGCCGTATCAAGCCAGGTCAGACTGCCCGCCTGGAGGTGATGCGTTCTGGCGAGCGTGAGATGGTAGAACTGGTTATCGGGACCATGCCAGATGAACCGCAGCAGGCATCACGTTCCGCTGAAAAGCCGGCTGAAACGGGTCGCCTGGGGCTGGTAGTGGCTCCGCTGGACCCATCACTTAAAGACAAGTGGGCCATCAGTTCGGGTGTGATGGTTCAGCAGGTCCAGGAAGGGGCTGGGCTCCAGGCGGGCCTGGTACGTGGTGATGTCATCACCATGCTCAATGGCAAGCGTATCGAAACGGTAGAGCAGTTCGAGCAGGTGGCATCCGCTTTGCCGGCAGGGCGCTCCGTTCCCTTGCGTATCGTGCGACGCGGCAGTCCCCTGTTTATTGCACTTAAAACCGAGTGATCCTGAACCCGGGGAGCGCATCGCTCCCCGGGTTTTCCGCTTTTGCCGATGACCTGATCCCCCCTCTTGCGTTAAACTGCGTCCTCTTTAACTGATCTCAGCCACTTTCTGACCGGAGTCGGGTAACCGTATCGTGAGTAAACTGGAACATATTCGTAATTTCTCGATCATCGCCCATATCGATCATGGCAAATCCACCCTGTCCGACCGCATCATTCAGATCTGTGGTGGTCTGAGCGACCGTGAAATGGCGGCTCAGGTTCTCGACTCCATGGATCTTGAGCGTGAGCGCGGCATCACGATCAAGGCGCAGAGCGTTACCCTCGACTACACCGCGAAGGACGGTAAAACCTATCAGCTCAACTTCATCGACACCCCCGGACATGTGGACTTTTCGTATGAAGTGTCACGCTCGCTGTCGGCCTGTGAGGGTGCTTTGCTGGTAGTGGATGCTGCGCAGGGTGTTGAGGCTCAGTCGGTGGCCAACTGCTACACCGCTATCGAGCAAGGTCTGGAAGTGTTGCCGATCCTGAACAAAATGGATCTGCCTCAGGCTGATCCTGACCGTGTGCGGCAGGAGATCGAAGAGGTGATCGGCATCGATGCTACCCATGCTGTCGCCTGTTCGGCCAAGACTGGTCTGGGTGTTGAGGAGGTGCTGGAAGAGTTGGTTCGGGTAATCCCTCCGCCGGAAGGTGATGTGGATGGTCCGCTGCAGGCGCTGATTATTGACTCCTGGTTTGATAACTACCTGGGCGTGGTGTCACTGGTGCGCGTGATACACGGCACCCTGCGCAAAAAGGACAAGCTGCTGGTCAAATCCACCGGTCAGGCGCACCAGGTGGATGCAGTGGGTGTCTTTACTCCTAAACGGAAAGAAACCGATCAGCTGCGTGCCGGCGAGGTCGGGTTTATTGTCGCGGGTATCAAGGATATTCATGGTGCGCCCGTGGGCGATACTCTGACGCATTTCAAAACGCCGGATGTACCCAGTTTGCCCGGTTTCCAGAAGGTACAGCCGCAGGTGTATGCCGGTCTGTTCCCGACCAGTGCCGATGACTATGAAGATTTCCGTGAAGCACTGGACAAGCTGACCCTGAACGATGCCTCCCTGTTCTTCGAACCGGAGACATCCGATGCACTGGGCTTCGGTTTCCGCTGTGGTTTCCTTGGCATGTTGCACATGGAGATCATTCAGGAGCGCCTGGAACGCGAATATGATCTTGATCTGGTCACAACCGCCCCGACCGTAGTGTACGAGCTTGAACTGAACAACGGTGACGTGGTTCAGATCGACAGCCCCTCCAAGCTGCCGGACCCCTCTACCGTGCGTGAAATGCGCGAACCGATCGTGCTGGCCAATATTCTGGTGCCGGACGAGCATCTGGGCCAGGTGATCGGTCTGTGCGTGGAAAAGCGAGGTGTGCAGAAAAACATGCACTTTGTCGGCAAGCAGGTTCAGGTCACTTACGAACTGCCGATGGCGGAGGTGGTGCTTGACTTCTTTGATCGCCTCAAGTCCTGCAGTCGTGGCTATGCGTCGCTTGAATACAATTTTCAGCGCTTTGAAGCAGCCAAGCTGGTGCGCATGGATATCATGATTAACGGTGAGCGTGTGGATGCGCTGGCGGTCATCCTGCACAAGGATAACGCGGTGTACCGTGGCCGAATGCTCTGTGAAAAGATGAAAGAGTTGATTCCACGGCAGATGTTTGATGTGGCGATTCAGGCCGCCATTGGTGGCAAGGTGATCGCGCGAACAACCGTCAAGGCGCTGCGCAAGAACGTGCTGGCCAAGTGCTATGGTGGTGACGTGAGCCGTAAGAAGAAACTGCTGTCAAAGCAGAAAGAAGGTAAGAAACGCATGAAGCAGGTCGGGCGGGTTGAGATTCCTCAGGACGCCTTCCTTGCTGTACTCAAAGTTGATGGCTAGGGCAGGGACATGAATCTGGACTTTTCACTGATACTGGTACTGGTCACATTGTTGACCGGTATCCTCTGGCTGGTCGACACACTGATGTTTGCGCCCCGGCGCCGGGCGGCACTGGCGCAGGCTGAGCAGAGTGCCGGCGCGCCATTGCCGGAGGCGCAACAGGTTAGCCTGATGCGTCAGCCTGGCTGGGCTGACACCTCTCGCTCCATGTTTCCGGTGCTGCTGGTGGTGCTGCTGCTGCGCTCTTTCCTGTTCGAGCCGTTTCAGATTCCTTCCGGCTCTATGTTGCCGACGCTCAAGATCGGCGACTTCATTTTGGTAAACAAGTTTCACTACGGGCTGCGTTTGCCAGTGCTCAATACGAAATTCGTGAGCAATAATGATCCACAGCATGGTGATGTGATCGTGTTCCGCTACCCGGAAGATACCAGTATCAACTACATTAAACGGGTAGTCGGTGTGCCGGGCGATGTGATCACCTATCAGGGCAAGACGTTGTTTATCAACGGTGAAGCACAGCCACAAAGTTTGATCGCACGCCTGCCGCCGGGCAATCCTGAGCAGTTGCTGCTGAGCGAAACGCTGGTGGGTAAGCCGCACCGAATTCACCAGGATATCTATCGACCGATCATGAACGGTCAGTGGGTGGTGCCGGAAGGGCATTACTTTGTTCTGGGTGATAACCGTGATAACAGCAGGGACAGTCGCTACTGGGGCTTTGTGCCTGAAGAACTGCTGGTCGGAAAAGCAACCGCTGTATGGATGCATTGGGACAGTTTTTTCAGTCTGCCCGATTTCAGTGATGTTCGTCGCATTAACTAGAGGATGGAAAGATGAACAACGGAGCTACACACTTTCAGCGCGGAGCCTCATTTACCTCGACTTTGATTGGGTTAATTGTGGCTGGCATCTTCTTTGCCGTAGGGTTCAAGCTGTTTGGTCCTTACTGGGAGCATGCCACCATCAATTCCATTGTGGCCAAGGTCAGCGAGGATCCGGATGAGCTGTCCAAGCCGGTGCGTGAAATCCGTCGTGACTTTGACAAGAAGTTCCTGATCAATCAGGTGTCGTTGCCGAACAAGGACTCACTGCAAGTCACGCAGAAAGAAGGCGTGCTCTATTTTGATTTGGTCTATGAGGTCCGTGTACCGATGTTCTACAACGTCGATGCGCTGGTTAAGTTTGAAGAACACTACGAAGCTGTTAAACCTTGATTAAACCTGCTGCTGAACTGGCCCGAAAACTGGGCAACCCCTGTGAAGATCCCGAGCTGTTTGAGCTGGCGCTGACCCATCGAAGCTGTGGTAAACGCAATAATGAACGGCTGGAGTTTCTCGGCGATGCGATTCTGAGCTTTGTCATTGCCGATGATCTCTATAGGCGCTTCCCGGATGCCCGTGAAGGTCAGATGAGTCGTCTGCGCTCCCGTGTGGTCAAGGGTGAAACGCTGGCCCTTATTGCCCGTGAAATGGCGGTCGGTGACTACCTGCGTCTGGGGTCCGGTGAACTGAAAAGTGGTGGTTTCCGGCGCGACTCCATCTTGGCCGACAGTGTCGAGGCCATTATCGGAGCCGTCTATCTCGATCAGGGTGTGGAAGCAGCCAGAGCGTTCATTCTGCACTGGTTTGGCCCCCACCTGGAACAGCTGGATCTGAATATTACCCTCAAGGATGCCAAGACTCGACTGCAGGAGTTTTTGCAGTCACGTCGCTCGCAACTGCCTCAGTACGAGCTGGTGTCGGTGGAAGGGGAACCCCACGATCAAACCTTTCATATCCGTTGTGAAATATCATTGCTGGATGCGCCCACCGAGGGGCATGGCAGCAGCCGCCGTCAGGCAGAACAGGAAGCGGCCCGCGCCGCACTGGCGCAACTGGATCAGGAGGCTAGCGCATGAGTGAGTCAACACAGCGTTGTGGTTATGTGGCCATCGTGGGCCGTCCCAATGTGGGTAAATCGACCCTGCTGAACCGCATTCTGGGGCAAAAACTGAGCATTACCTCACGCAAGCCACAGACGACCCGACACCAGATCCTGGGTATCAAGACCGAGGACGACCTGCAGGTGGTGTACGTGGATACACCGGGGCTGCATAAGGATGACAAGGGCAAGGCGCTCAACCGCTTCATGAACCGTACCGCCTCCGAGGCGTTACGGCATGTGGATCTGGTTGTGTTCATGATTGACCGTACCGCCTGGACAGAAGAGGACCAACTGGTACTCGACAAGCTGGAACACCTGCACTGCCCGGTGATTCTGGCGGTCAACAAGGTCGATCAGCTGAAAGACAAGGAAGCCCTGTTGCCGCAGCTTGAAGAGCTTTCGGTCAAGCGCCACTTTGACGTGATTATCCCGATCTCGGCTGAGAAGGGGCACAATGTCGAACGCCTTGAACAGGAAGTCGAATCGCGTATCCCCGAGGGCGTACACCTGTTTCCGGAAGACCAGATCACGGATCGCAGCTCCCGCTTTGTGGCCGCTGAACTGGTGCGTGAGAAGCTGATGCGCAATCTGGGTGAAGAAGTGCCCTATGGCACTACAGTCGAGATTGAAGAGTTCAAGCATGATGGTCGTGTACTGCATATCAGTGCGCTGATTCTGGTTGAGCGCGAAGGCCAGAAACGGATCGTAATCGGTGACAGCGGTGCGGTGATCAAGACCATTGGTCGTGATGCCCGTATCGATATGGAAAAAATGTTTGATACCAAAGTCATGCTCAACCTCTGGGTCAAGGTCAAGCGGGGCTGGTCCGATAATGAACGGGCACTGCAGAGCCTCGGTTACAGGCATGAGTGATGAGCCAGCGGGTCGATGCGGCGGCCGCATATGTCCTGCACAGCCGGCCCTATCGTGAAACCAGCCTGCTGGTTGATCTGCTGACGCTGGAGCATGGCAAGGTCAGCGTGGTTGCACGAGGTGCCCGCAAACCGGGCTCTCGCCTGCGTTCCACGCTACAGCCGTTCCAGTCGCTGCAGGTTGGCTGGCAGGGGCGTACCGATCTTAAAACCCTGCGCATGGCCGAGCCGGTCGAATCCCTGCTGATGCTGCAGGGTAAGGCGCTGCTGTGCGGACTGTATCTGAATGAGCTGCTGCAGCGTCTGTTGCGCCCGTTTGACTCTCACCCCCGGCTATTCGTCTACTTCCGTTATGCACTCAATGAGTTACGGCTGGGGCAAGACCTTGAAGGCGCATTGCGCACCTTTGAACGCCAACTGCTTGAGCAGCTGGGGTTTGCGCTGGATACTCGTTCACTTCAGCCGGGGCTGAGCTATCGCCTGGATCCGGAGCGGGGGCTGATCGTCTGTAATCGGGCGGATGCCTATCCGGCTGAACACCTGCAGGCCATTGCCGAAGACCATTATGATGATCCTGCAGTACGGCGCAGTGCCAAGCGCCTGATGCGGAACCGACTTTCACCACTATTGGGAGACAGGCCTCTGCGCAGTCGCGAGCTGTTTCTCAAACGCAAGGGAGTACAAGATGACCGAGCCTGATCGCCTGCTGCTGGGCATCAATATTGATCATATTGCCACGCTGCGTCAGGCGCGTGGTACCCGTTATCCTGATCCGGTACAGGCGGCTGCACTGGCGGAGGAGGCCGGAGCTGACGGCATTACCGTGCACCTGCGTGAAGATCGGCGTCATATTCAGGACCGTGATATCCACCTGCTGGCGCAGACCCTGCAAACCCGTATGAACCTGGAAATGGCCTTGACCGAAGAGATGATGCAGCTTGCCGAAGCGGTTCGTCCGGCCCATGTCTGTCTGGTGCCTGAGAAGCGTGAAGAGCTGACGACCGAGGGTGGGCTGGATGTGCTCGGGCAGGAATCCCAGATCCGTGCCGCGTGCATGCGTCTGGCCGATGCGGGCTGCGAAGTCTCTCTGTTTATCGATCCTGATCCGGCGCAGATTGATGCCGCCGTACGTTGCGGTGCGCCGGTCATTGAGCTGCACACCGGCAACTATGCCGATGCGGAGACCATCGTTGAGCGCAGTGAAGAACTGGAGCGCCTAAAAACAGCGGCACGTCATGCCTGGCAGCAGGGGCTGGTGATCAATGCAGGGCACGGGCTGCATTATCACAACGTGGAGCCTGTGGCTGAAATTCCAGAGTTGAATGAACTCAATATCGGACACGGCATCATCGCCCGGGCGTTGATGGTGGGGCTGAAGCCAGCCGTTGCAGAAATGCGCCAGCGCATGATGGAGGTGCAACAACGGGTTCAATTAAGGCGTGATGCCCTGCGCTCATGATCTACGGGATCGGCACCGACATCGTCGAGATTGATCGCATCCGGCAGGCGCTGGCCAGAACGCCACGTCTGCCGCTGCGGATTCTCACGCCCGAGGAGCTTGACGCATTCAATAATAGTGCGCGCCCTGAGGTGTTTCTGGCGAAACGTTTTGCAGCCAAGGAAGCGGCCGTAAAAGCACTCGGAACCGGAATAGGACGTGGCATCAGCTGGCAACACTTTTCTGTTCAGCATGACGCGCTGGGCCGACCTCTGTTGCAATTGGCGGGAGCGGCCGAAACGCTGGCCTGTGAGCAGGGCATCAGCCGCTGGCATCTGTCCTATAGTGATGAACAGGCGCTGGTGGTGGCCTTTGTGGTAGCTGAAACCGGTTGAGATTGCCGTTGCTCATACGTCCTGATATTATCCTGACAATATTGGTCGGGAATAAAAAAGCCGGCTTTTATACCCATATTGTAGTACTGCTCAGGAGCATTCATGGCCATTGATTATCCAACAATTGCCGATTACGTCGGTCACACGCCGCTGGTCCGTCTGCAGCGTATCCCGGTGGCCAATGGCAACACCCTGTTGTGTAAGCTGGAAGGCAACAACCCGGCAGGCTCGGTCAAGGATCGCCCGGCACTGAGCATGATCGAGCTGGCCGAAGCCCGTGGTGATATCCAGCCGGGTGACTGCCTGATTGAAGCGACTTCCGGTAACACCGGTATTGCGCTGGCAATGGCCGCCGCGATCAAGGGCTATCAGCTCAAACTGATCATGCCAGCCAATATGAGTTCTGAGCGCAAGGCAGCGATGAGCGCCTATGGTGCCGAGCTGATCGAGGTAACTCAAGCTGAAGGGATGGAGCGTGCCCGTGATCTGGCCCTGGAGATGCAGGCGGCAGGAGAGGGCAAGGTGCTGGATCAGTTTTCCAACGCCGACAACCCCGAGGCTCATTATCGCAGCACCGGCCCAGAAATCTGGCAACAGACTCAGGGTACCATCACCCATTTTGTGAGCTCCATGGGCACGACCGGTACCATCATGGGCGTGTCGCGCTACCTGAAAGAGCAGAATCCAGAAATCCAGATTGTTGGCCTGCAGCCGCAGGAGGGATCGCAGATTCCCGGTATCAGGCGCTGGCCTGAAGCCTACCTGCCCAAAATTTTTGAACGCAGCCGCGTAGACCGGGTGATCGATATCTCTCAGAAGCAGGCAGAAGAGACTATGCGCGCACTGGCGCGTCGAGAGGGCATTTTCTGTGGCGTGTCCTCCGGTGGCTCTGTTGCAGGTGCCCTGCAGCTGGCCGAGGAAGTTAGCAACGCGACCATTGTGTGCATCATTTGTGACCGGGGCGACCGCTACCTGTCCACCGGTGTGTTTGGCTAGTGTTAACCATTAGTCACATACGGTGAAAACCGGTCAGGGAACTTGCTCGCACTGAGCGGTCTTAGGGACTAGAATGTGGCTCCATCCTGAGGGTGAGTCACTGTTGCCGGCACTGGCCCGCCTTTCAGTAATGGTCGCCGGAGGCAAGACAGGAGTGGCGTTCAGCCATGGTGAAGGTTCGAGAAGAACACCCGATACGAGAAGATGGTACCGTTGATCTGGACCTCTGGCTGCTGCGTCTGCAGCAGCAGGTGGAAGTCAGCGATATCGACCAGATCCGTCAGGCGTGTCTGCTGGCCAAGCAAGCAAGGGCTGCGGTTGCCGAGTCGGATGATGACTGGTCTCACAACACGGTTGGCAGTTTTCGTACCGGGCTGGAAATGGCCCAGATTCTGGCGGAGCTGCAGCAAGACCAGGAAACGCTGATTGCGGCGATCCTTTACCGCGCAGTGCGTGAGCGCAAGCTCAGCCTGGGGCGAGTGCAGGAGCAGTTCGGTGAAACCATCGCGGGCCTGATCGACGGGGTATTGCAGATGGCTGCCATCGGCAGCCGCAAGAATCCGCGCTCGGATGATGGTGTTCTCGGCACCAAGATTGCTCAGATCGATAATGTCCGCAAGATGCTGGTGGCGATGATCGATGATGTGCGTGTCGCACTGATCAAGATCGCCGAGCGTACCTGCGCCATTCGAGGCGTTAAGGACGGTGACCGCAAGAAGCGCTATCTGGTGGCGCGCGAGGTGTTCGACATCTACGCGCCATTGGCACATCGGCTTGGCATTGGTCATATCAAGTGGGAGCTTGAAGACCTTTCCTTCCGCTACCTGAAACCCAACGACTACAAGCATATTGCACGTTTGCTTGATGAAAAGCGTCTCGATCGCCAGCTGTTCATCAACCAGGTGGTGGAGCTGCTGCGCAGCCGGCTGGACGATGCCGGTATTGCCGGTGACGTGATGGGACGCGCCAAGCATATCTACAGTATCTGGCGCAAAATGCAGCGCAAGAATATCGACTTCAGTCAGGTTTATGATGTACGTGCCGTCCGCATTCTAGTGCCCGAAATTCGTGACTGCTACACCGTGCTGGGGATTGTGCACGGCCTTTGGCGCAACATTCCGCACGAGTTTGATGACTACATCGCATCACCCAAGCCCAACGGCTATCGCTCACTGCATACGGCCGTGTTCGGTCCGGAAGGCAAAGTGCTGGAAGTACAGATCCGTACCTTCGCCATGCATGAAGAAGCGGAGCTGGGCGTGTGTGCTCACCACCTTTACAAGGGCACGGATACCCAGGCCCGTGGCGATGGCTATGAAGAGAAAATCGCCTGGCTGAGGCAGGTGCTGGAGTGGCATGACGACTTGGGTGATACCGAAGCGCTGGGTGACATGTTGCGCGGTGATGTGGTGCAGGATCGGGTCTATGTCTTTACACCCGATGGCCATGTGATCGACCTGCCGCAGGGCGCTACGGCGGTCGACTTCGCCTACCGTGTGCATACCGAAGTCGGGCACCGTTGCCGGGGTGCGAAGGTCAACGGCCGCATCATTCCGCTCAACAAGGCGTTGAAAACCGGTGATCAGGTCGAAATCATGACTTCCCGCGAGGAAGCGCCACGACGTGACTGGCTCAACAGCAACTACGGCTTTGTGACCACCTCTCGTGCACGTGCCAAGGTAGCGCACTGGTTCAAGCTTCAGGCCAAGGAGCAGAATGCCGAAGCGGGGCGAGATATTATTCTGCGTGAATTCCGCCGCCTGGCGCTGGATCCGCACACGATAGACCTCAGCGATATTGCGCGAGCACTCAACTATAAAACCTCGGAAGACCTCTGCGCAGCTCTTGGCGCTGGCGACCTGCGCCTGTCGCAGATCATTCATGAGGCCCAGCGTCAGGTTGAGCCTGATCGGCAGGAATCCCAGCTGGACCTGGCGCTGCCGACCAGCCAGTCGGCGAAGGAACCCCGCAGCGGTGGCAGCGGCATCAACATACAGGGGATTGGCAACCTGCTGACCACCCTGGCGACCTGCTGCAAACCGGTGCCCGGTGACCCGATCATGGGGTACATCACCCAGGGGCGGGGGATCTCGATTCACCATGAGGACTGTCTCAACCTGATGGGTTTGCGTGAAAACGAGCCGGACCGGGTGATCAGTGTCGACTGGGGTGACGAGCACGAACAGACTTACCCGGTGGATATGATCATTGAAGCGTTTGACCGCCCGGGTCTTCTGCGCGATGTGATGCTGGTGCTGAGCAACGAGAAACTCAATATTCTGGCGGCTAACACCCTGACTGATCGCAAGAACAACATGGCGCGTCTGACACTGACCGTTGAGATTCCACGGCTTGAGCGACTGGGCCGACTGATGGACAAGATCAATCAGGTGCCCAACGTCCTGGACGTACACCGTGAACGCAGCGGGGCCGGGCGATGAGCTACAGTCTTGATGACCTCATCCGACTGATGGATGCCCTGAGGGAGCCCGATTCAGGCTGCCCCTGGGATCTGCAGCAGACCTTCGCCAGCATTGTGCCGCATACGCTGGAAGAGGCTTACGAAGTGGCCGACTGCATCGAGCGGGAAGACTGGGAGCACCTGCGTGACGAACTGGGTGATCTGCTGTTTCAGGTGGTGTTCTATGCTCGCCTCGCGGACGAGCAGGGCTGGTTTGATCTGCATCGCATCATCGATCAGTTGGTGACCAAGTTGATTCGTCGTCACCCACATGTGTTCCCGAACGGCAGTCTGAACTCCGCCGGTGTTGACGCCATCGCCGTGGAACAGGTCAACCGCAACTGGGAAACGATCAAACAGCAGGAGCGAGAGGCCAAATCCCGCACCGGTGTGCTGGATGATATTCCTGTTGGCTTGCCTGCACTGAGCCGTGCCGCCAAACTGCAGCGCCGTGCGGCGCGGGTTGGCTTTGACTGGCCGGATACTCAGGGCGTACTGGACAAGATAGAAGAGGAAATTGCCGAATTGCGCGAAGCACTGGCGAAAGGTGATCTGGACAATGCCCGTGAAGAGATCGGTGACCTGCTGTTTGCGCAGGTTAATCTGGCACGGCACCTTGAAATTGACCCCGAACAGGCAGTGCGTCACACCAATGCCAAGTTTGAACGTCGCTTCCGTCATGTGGAATCACGCGTAGCCGACAGTGGCCAGGCGTGGGAGCAGCTGAGTCTGGATCAGCTTGACCACTGGTGGGACGAAGCCAAGCAGAAGGGGCTTTGATACCTTCGTTCGTTGCTGTGCAATCATACCAATGGCGGTTATGCTGATCGACGGAATCGGTTAGCATCGAGGCATGATATGTCAATGGAGGTGAGCGCATGAGCGACCTGCACGAAGCGTTACGCGATGATGTCCGGATTCTGGGTGAGAGCCTGGGCCGAACAATGGAATCCCATCTGGGCCACGACTTCCTCGACAAGGTTGAGTATATCCGCAAGCTGGCCAAGTCGGCGCGACATGCCGAGGATGCGACACAAGCCGCACTGCGAGAAGCTCTCAGTGAACTGAGTGAAGATGAAGTGTTGCCAATCGCCCGCGCGTTCACCCAGTTCCTCAATCTGGCCAATATCGCCGAAGAGCATCATCGGGTACGTCGTCACTATGAAACCGAAGGTGACGAAGATGAAGAGCTGATTGACAGCCTGCTTAAACGCCTGCATGGCGAAGGTCGCGGTCCTGATGAAATCCTGGCCTGCCTGAACGAGATGTGCATCGATCTGGTGTTGACGGCTCATCCCACCGAAGTCAATCGACGTACTCTGATCCAGAAGTACGATGCCATTGCCGAGACCCTCAAACAGCGCGATCGCGGTGAGTCGGTACAGCATCGCCTCGATCAGTTGATCAGTCAGATCTGGCATACCAATGAGATTCGTCAGCACCGTCCCACCCCGGTAGAAGAGGCCAAATGGGGCTTTGCAGTGATCGAAAACTCGCTCTGGAGTGCCGTACCGCGCTTTTTGCGTTTGCTGGATGATCGTCTGCAGGAAACACTGAATACCTCACTGCCGCTGACCTGCTCACCGGTTTGCTTCTCGTCCTGGATGGGGGGCGACCGTGATGGTAACCCCAATGTGACTGCCGAGGTAACCTCCGAGGTGCTGCTGCTGGCGCGTTGGATGGCTGCCGACCTGTATGCGCGTGACGTGGACCTGTTGCGTGGCGAGCTGTCCATGTATCAGGCCAATGCCGAGCTGCGACACGAAACCGATAACCACCCCGAACCCTACCGTGAGATTCTGGGGCGCTTGCGCAGCCGCCTGCATGAAACCCGGCAGGGCATCGAAGACTATCTCAAGGGCCGTGCCAGTAATCCGGACCTGTGGATCAGCGAGCTGGACGAACTGCTTGAGCCTTTGCTGTTGTGCCATCGCTCGCTCAATGACAGTGGCATGGGCTGCATCGCTGCAGGGGCGCTGGAAGACCTGATTAGGCGTATCGCCTGCTTTGGCCTGACGCTGGTGCGTCTGGATATTCGCCAGAATGCCGAGCGTCATACCGAAGTGTTCGATGCTCTGACCGAATTCTATCAGTTGGGCTGTTACTCGGATTGGGATGAGACACAGAAGCAGGCTTTTCTGTTGCAGGAGCTGAATTCGCGTCGCCCGCTGATTCCTCACCGCTGGGCACCCTCTGCCAGTGTGCAGGAAGTGATCAGTACCTGTCGGGTGATCGCCGCCAATCCAGATTACAGTCTTGGTTCCTACGTGATTTCCATGGCGGGCCAGCCATCGGATGTGCTGGCCGTTATCCTGCTGCTGCAGGAGGTTGGTGTAGAGCGCAATATGCGGGTAGTACCGCTGTTTGAGACATTGGATGACCTGGACAACGCGCGTGACTGTATCGAGTCACTGCTGCAGATCGACTGGTACCGTGATTATATTGAAGGCCATCAGGAAGTGATGATTGGCTACTCGGATTCTTCGAAGGATGCCGGGCAGCTGGCAGCGGCCTGGGGGCAGTACCGTGCACAGGAGGCCCTGACGGAGTTGTGTCGGCGCAAGCAGGTTCGTCTCACGCTGTTCCATGGCCGCGGTGGTACCGTTGGCCGTGGCGGTGGCCCCAGCCATACCGCAATTCTGGCGCAGCCACCGGGTTCGGTCGCGGGCAGCCTGCGCGTGACGGAACAGGGCGAAATGATTCGCTTCAAGTTCGGCATCCCTGAAATTGCAGTACGCAACTTGACGCTTTACACCGGAGCGGTGCTGGAGGCAACCCTCAGTCCGGGGCCGCAGCCTGAACCTGAATGGCGTACGCTGATGAACAGCATGGCCACTTGCGGTATGACCATTTACCGTTCGCTGGTGCGTGAAGAGCCCCAGTTCGTACCCTATTTTCGCGCGGTTACGCCGGAGCAGGAGCTGGCCAAGCTGCCGTTGGGGTCACGACCTGCGAAGCGCAAGGTCGATGGTGGAGTGGAAAGCCTCAGGGCCATACCCTGGATTTTCGCCTGGACCCAGATCCGCTTGATGCTGCCCGCTTGGCTGGGTTCGGGCGCGGCGTTGAAGCAGGCGCTGGATGAAGGCCAGGAGCCACTGTTGCACGGAATGTATGAACAGTGGCCGTTTTTTCAGTCCTGGATCGATATGCTGGAGATGGTGTTGGCCAAAAGTGATGTCAACATTTCGGCCTACTACGAAAAGCGGTTGGCCTCGCCGGAGTTGGGGGTGCTGGGTTCCAGTCTCAGGTCTCGCCTGCAGCAGGCTGTTGAGCAGGTGAAGCAGATAAAACAGGAGCAGCAGTTGCTGGAAGGCAACAGCGTGATTCGTCAGTCGATAGAGGTGCGTAACCCCTATATCGACCCATTACATGTACTGCAGGCGGAGCTGTTGTTCCGTGATCGCAACCAGCCGGATCAGCGTCTGGAGCAGGCGTTGATGGTTACCATGGCTGGCATTTCAGCGGGCATGCGTAACACCGGCTGATCACTACGAAGAGGACGTGAGGGCTTGAACAGGACTCGGGCTTTGTCGTAACCTCGGCTTTTTTGTCAACAGTTGGACAGCAGCTAGGTCTAATGTCGAATTGTGTGCGCAGGGCAGGGGCGTTTAGCCTGTTCTGCAGGATAACTATAAAGTGGCTGCCGCTGTATCGTCCCGACAGGGCCTTGGCGTGCGGCCCGAGTTGCAGTTTACAACAACGTTCAGGAGACGAAATAGATGCGCATTATTCTGCTTGGAGCACCGGGCGCCGGCAAAGGCACCCAGGCCCAGTTCATCACCGAAAAGTACGGCATTCCGCAGATCTCCACAGGGGACATGCTGCGTGCTGCGGTCAAGGCGGGCACCCCGCTTGGCAAGCAGGCCAAGGAAGTGATGGACGCAGGCGGCCTGGTATCCGATGACATCATCATCGGGCTGGTCAAGGAACGTATCACAGAGGCAGACTGTGCCAATGGTTTCCTGTTTGACGGCTTCCCCCGCACCCTGCCGCAGGCTGATGCGCTGAAAGATGCCGGTGTGGATATTGATGCCGTTGTCGAGATTGATGTGGCCGATGCTGAAATCATCAAGCGTATGAGCGGTCGCCGCGTACACCCGGCTTCGGGCCGTACCTACCATATCGTGTTCAACCCGCCGAAGCAGGAAGGGTTCGACGATGTTACCGGTGAAGAACTGGTTCAGCGTGAGGATGACAAGGAAGAAACCGTACGTCAGCGCCTGAAGGTCTATCATGACCAGACAGCTCCGCTGATCAATTACTACCGCAGCTGGAATGAATCCGGTGAAGCGAACGCGCCGCGTTATGTATACGTTGAAGGTGTCGGCAGCGTTGATGATATCCGCAACAAGGTGTTTGCGGGTCTCGAAGGCTGATTGCCTGTTCTGATTGTTAAAAAGCCGCCAGTGGGCGGCTTTTTGCTTTCAATTGGCCCATAATACCCGCCTGTTTTCTGATACAGCCATATGAGGCAGCATGAACACAACGGATATCTTCGGCCTGCACGCCGTCACGACTCTTCTACAGCGCAATTCCGATCGGGTTCGTTGCCTGTTGATCCAGCAGGGCCGCGAAGATGCCCGGTTGCAGACAGTACTGGATCTGGCTGGTACGCGCGGCATCAAGGTGATCACACAGCCGCGAGAAGGGTTGGATCAGCGTGCTGGTGGGGGGCGTCATCAAGGGGTTATCGCCGAATGTGAACCGCTGCGTGCCTTGAGTGAAAAGGCACTGGACCGGCTGCTTGAGCAATCCGACACAGTTCCGCTGCTGCTGGTGCTGGACGGCGTAACCGATCCGCACAATCTTGGGGCTTGCCTGCGTACGGCAGATGCCGCAGGCGTAACAGCCGTTATTGCCCCCAAGGACAAGTCGGCACCGCTTAATGCTACCGTCGCCAAGGTTGCCTGTGGTGCCGCTGAAGTGATGCCTTACATTCAGGTGACCAACCTGGCGCGTACCCTGCAATTGTTGCAGCAACACGGTATCTGGATCACCGGAACGGCTGGCGAAGCGACCCAGAGCCTGTATCAGGCTGACCTGACCGGACCGCAGGCGATCGTGATGGGTGCGGAAGGCAAGGGTATGCGCCGCCTGACCCGCGAAAATTGCGATCATCTGGTGAACATTCCGATGGCAGGGGAGGTCAGTAGCCTGAATGTGTCCGTGGCAACTGGAGTGTGCCTGTTTGAAGTGGTGCGTCAGCGGGCGGTAAAAGCGGAGGTCTAGCCTCCGCTGTGTGCTTCAGTGCAGCAGTTCATCCACATGGGTGGCGATCATCGCTTCCTCATTGGTCGGCATCACTCGCACGGTGACGCGTGAGTCGGGCGTGCTGATGATACCGCTGTTGCGCTGATTCGCTTCATTGTCAATCTCGATCCCGAGCCAACGGCAACGCTCCAGCACGCGCGCTCGCACATCCGCATCGTTCTCGCCGACACCACCCGAGAATACCACCTGCTCCACCCCTTCCAGTGCGGCACCCAGGCGGCCCATCTCCAGCGCGACACGGTAGCAAAACATGTCGATTGCTTCCTCGGCGCGAGGATCATTGGCCTGATGCAGCTCCTTCATGTCCGAGCTGATGGTGGAAACGCCCAGCCAGCCGCTTTCCTTGTAGATCAGCTTTTCCAGTGCATCCACATCCATGTTCTCTTCCCGCATCAGATAGAGCAGCACGCCAGGGTCAAGATTGCCGGTGCGACTACCCATGGGCAGGCCTTCGACGGCGGTGAAGCCCATGCTGGATGCGATGGAGCGTCCATCTCGAATGGCACACATGCTGGCGCCTGCGCCCAGGTGACAGGCCACTGTTTTCAAATTGCCCGCTCCGCCAAGGCTGAGCTGGCGCTGGATATATTCGTAGGACAAACCATGGAAGCCATAGCGGTGCACGCCTTTCTTGATGAGGTGGCGCGGCAAGGCATATAGCCGCTCCAGCCGGGGCTGTGCCGCATGGAACATGGTATCGAAACAGGCGACAACGGGTAGTTGTGGTGCCAGTGCACGGCAGGCTTCAACCAGCTTCAGGTTATAAGGTTGATGCAGCGGGGCCAGCGGGATAAAGCTTCTCAATTGCTCCAGCACAGCATCGTCCAGTCGCATCGGTGTGTTGAACAGGTCACCACCATGTACGACTCGGTGACCGGTCGCAATCAAACGTGACTCCGGCAGGTGCGCTTCAACCCATTGCAGCACTTCACGCAAGGCGAACTGATGACGCTCATCCAGTGCCACTGACTGGCACTCCAGCTGATGCGAGTCTAGTACCCGGTTGTCTTCATCACGCACCTTGAACAGGGTGGTGTCACCCAGCAGGTTTTCCACTTTCAGGTGAAACAGGCAGTGAAGTTCGCCCGCACGCAGGGCATATAGGCCACATTTGAGACTGGAGGAGCCACCATTAACGGTCAGAATGGTATCCATGCTTTCAGCCCCCCTTGCGTGGATGCTTGACCATGTAGGAAGCCAGTGCACAGGACGCCAGGCGGCCCAGAGTACCTTCGGCACGGCTGGTCAGAATAATGGGTACCTTGGCCCCTACGGCCAGGCCGGCTGACTTGGCATCGGCCAGATAGATCAGCTGCTTGGCGATCATGTTGGCGGCCTCAAGGTCTGGCGCCAGCAGGATATCGGCGTCACCAGAGACCGGTGAGTTGATATGTTTGTCTATGGCGGCCTGCAGTGAAATGGCATTATCGAAAGCCAGCGGGCCGTCCAGGATGCCGCCAGTGATCTGTCCGCGATCTGCCATTTTGCACAGGGCGGCAGCGTCGATGGTACTCTGCATGGTCGGCTTCACCTTTTCAACCGCGGCCAGAATCGCAACCTTGGGCGCCTCATTGCCCAATGACTGACAGAAGTCGATGGCGTTCTGAACGATATCCCGTTTTACCAACAGATCAGGCACCACGTTGATGGCGGCATCGGTGATCACCAGTGGTTTGTGGTAGTTGGGTACGTCGAAGACGAACACATGACTCAGACGGCGCTCTGTACGGATGCCCTTGGTTTTATGAACCACGGCACTGAGCAGTTCAGAGGTGCCGAGGCTCCCTTTCATCAGCGCGACGGCCTTGGCTTCGCGAATCAGTGTACAGGCGCATTCGGCCGCCATGTGGCTGTGTTCGGTGCTGATGATTTTGTAGGGTGACAGGTCGATGCCTTCAATTTCGGCAGCGGCACGAATCTTGTGTTCCGGGCCGACCAGCAGAGGCTCGATTAACCCCTGTTCAGCCGCTTCGATGGCACCCAAAAGGCTGTTGTGATCGACCGGATGGACCACGGCGGTGCGGATAGGGCCGGACTTGCGTGCCTGCTCAATAAAGAACTCCAGCTGGTTGTGCATCGGCGGTGTCTCGGTTGAAATCGTGGTGTTGGGGGCGTCAGCTGATATCGACATGGGGGTATCCTTCCTGAGAATGCTGATGACTAGGGTATAGTCCTATAATGAACCCATTATGACGCAGTGCAACATAAAGCGGACAGGCTCGCGGCAAAATTGATTCGAGGCAAGATCCAGGGCAGCCGAGCATGTGGCTCGGCCACCATGCCTCAGTTGTTAACCGGGGTTTTCAGAGTGTCTTGATACGGAGGCCAGCCCATCGGCTTGCCACCGAGGAGGTGCAGATGAATGTGGTAGACCGTTTGGCCACCGTGGGTGTTGCAGTTGAATACGGTGCGGTAGCCATCCTGATCAAAGCCCTGTTGCTGAGCAATTTTGCTGGCGGCCTGAATCATATGCCCCACTACCTCGCGGTCGTCGTCGGCAATGTCATTCAATGTTGCGATATGCTTGCGCGGAATAATCAGGCAGTGAAAGGGTGCCTGTGGGTTGATGTCGCGAAAGGCGACGACCTGGTCATCTTCGTACACCCGCTCAGCCGGGATTTCACCTTCCAGAATTTTGCAGAACAGACAATCCATAACCTTCTCTCGACTCATTTGATTCGTGTCGAAGCAGTATAGCGAGCGCAGTCAGATTGCCTCAACCTTTTGCTCCCGTGGTGGGCAGGCATACTGCTTGGCAACGGTACCGTCCGGCAGTACGGATTCAAGCTGTACATCGAATCCCCACAGGCGGTGTACGTGCCGCAACACCTCTTCAGTTGATTGGCCCAATGGCTGGTTGTTATGCATGTAATGACGCAGGGTAAGGGCACGGTCGCCACGGATGTTCACATTCCAGACCTGAATGTTGGGCTCACGATTGCCGAGGTTGTACTGAGCGGACAGTGATTCGCGCAGTTGACGATAGCCACGTTCATTATGGATAGCATCGACTTTCAGTACCGGACGATTGCTGTCATCCATGATCGAAAACAGTTTCAGCTCCCGCATCAACCGGGGTGATAGATACTGCAGGATGAAGCTTTCATCCTTGAAGTTGCGCATGGCGTGGTCAAGCGTTGCTTTCCAGTCGCTGCCGGCAATATCGGGAAACCACTCCCGGTCCTCATCGGTCGGATTTTCACAGATGCGGCGAATATCCTGCATCATGTTGTAACCCAGCGTATAGGGGTTGATTCCACTGAAATAGGGGCTGTCGAACGGGGGTTGATAGACCACGCTGGAATGGGAATGAAGAAACTCCATTATGAAACCGTCGGTGACTAGCCCCTCGTCATACAGCTGATGCAGCAACGTATAGTGCCAGAAGCAGGCCCAGCCCTCGTTCATCACCTGAGTCTGTTTCTGGGGATAAAAATACTGTGCAACCTTGCGCACGATTCGTACGATCTCCCGTTGCCAGAGTTCGAGCAGTGGCGCGTTCTTCTCGATGAAGTAGAGAATGTTCTCTTCCGGATCTGCCGGAAAGCGAGGGTGCTTGCGATCATCACTGTCCGCCTTGCGGGGTACGGTGGTGTTCCACAGATCGTTCAGATGACGCTGTATGTATTCTTCCCTGTCCTGCTGACGCTCACGTTCTTCGGCGGCGGTGAGCGGGCGTGGGCGTTTGTAGCGGTTGACGCCATAGTTCATCAGGGCGTGGCACGAGTCCAGCAGCTGCTCAACCTCTTCCACGCCATGCTTCTCCTCGCAGCGGCGGATGTAGTTCTTGGCGAACAGCAGGTAGTCGATGATGGCACTGGCATCAGTCCAGGTTCGGAACAGGTAGTTGCCCTTGAAGAAGGAATTGTGGCCGTAGCAGGCATGTGCAATCACCAGCGCCTGCATGGTGATGGTGTTCTCTTCCATCAGATATGCGATGCAGGGGTTGGAGTTGATAACGATTTCATAGGCCAGCCCCATGCGGCCACGGGTATAGTTCTGCTCGGTTTCCACAAACTGCTTGCCGAAGGACCAATGGTTATAGTTTAGCGGCATGCCGACCGAGGAGTAGGCGTCCATCATCTGTTCCGAGGTGATGACCTCGATCTGGTTGGGATAGGTATCAAGCCCGAACTCACGGGCGACACGGCCAATTTCCCGGTCATAGGACTCGATCAGCTCGAAGGTCCAGTCTGAGCCGGTCGAGATTGGCTGGCGTTTTTTACGACTCATGGGCATCCCCCTCGGTACGCTTCTCGAACAGTCGGCGGAAGACCGGATAGATATCGCCAGCATCGGTGATCTGCTGCATGGCGAACTGCTCCTTGAAAGCTTCACGCACCTGCTCATATTCATGCCAGAGATTCTGGTGTGGACCGGTGGTGATCTCCACGTATGCGTAATACTGGGTTTTGGGCAGAATGCGGCTGGCCAACAGCTTTCTGCAGGTGGTCGAGTCGCCATCCCAGTTGTCGCCGTCCGACGCCTGAGCGATATAGATGTTCCAGTCGGCCGGTGGATACCGGGCATCGATAATATCGGCGGTCAGAGCCAGGGCGCTGGAGACTATGGTGCCGCCGGTCTCGCGAGAATAGAAAAACTCCTGTTCATCCACCTCCTTGGCATGGGTGTGGTGGCGCACAAAGACCACATCGATCTGCTTGTAGTTCCGGTTCAGGAACAGATAGAGCAGGATGAAGAAACGCTTGGCGATATCCTTGACGCTTTGCGTCATGGAGCCGGATACATCCATGATGCAGAACATGACCGCCTTGCTGGAAGGCAAGGGCACTCGCACGAGGTTGGTGTAGCGCAGGTCAAAGTCATCCAGAAACGGCAGTTTGCGAGAGCCTTTTTCAAGCTGAGTGATCTGCTCACGCAAGGCGGTGATCTTCTCTGTTTTTTCAACGGAGGGTGGTGTGTCTTCAAGCGCCCACAGCTCCTTGCGCAGGGCACGAATCTGCTGTCGTACGTTCTTGTCGGTCAGCGCGATGCGACGGGCATGAGCGGCCCGCAACGAGCGCACAATATGCAGCTTCTCCGGTGAGCCACTGCTGGTGAAGCCGGCACGACGGGTTTCAAACGAGGTTGCATCCTTGAGCTGTTTGCGCACCATCCAGGGCAACTCAAGATCTTCAAACATGAAGTCGAGGAACTCTTCCTGGCTGATGGTGAAGGTAAAGTCATCCTCGCCTTCACCCTGATTGCTGGCCTTTCCCTGACCGGCGCCACCGCCACCACCGCTTTCGGGGCGTTTGAACTCGTCGCCTTCGACAAATTCCTTGTTGCCCGGGAAAATCTTGTGCCGCAATCCACCTTCACCGTGATGGAAGACCGGCTCGGAGATGTCACGTCGAGGAATGGTGACCTGTCCGCCTTGATCGATCTCCTTGATGGAGCGATCATGGATGGCGTCTTCAACGGCACGTTTGATGTGCTGTTTGTAGCGGCGCAGAAAACGCTGACGGTTTACCGTGCTTTTTTTCTTGGCGTTCTCTCGGCGGTCTATGATGTAACTCATGTTTCAGGCTCCCATGCGGCAGTTGCCAGGCAACTGCCGGGTCAGTTCCATCAGGGTACGGCTCCTGGTGCCCGGTTACTGCGATTTGCGGACGCGGATGTACCATTCGGACAGCAGGCGAACCTGCTTCTCGGTGTATCCGCGTTCGATCATCCGTTTCACAAACTCGCCATGTTTTTTCTGATCGTCCGAAGAAGCTTTCGGATTGAAGGAGATCACCGGCAGCAAATCTTCGGTATTGGCAAACATCTTCTTCTCGATCACGGAACGCATTTTCTCGTAGCTGTTCCACGCCGGGTTTTTGCCGTTGTTGCTGGCCCGGGCGCGCAGTACAAAGTTGACGATCTCGTGGCGGAAGTCTTTCGGGTTGCTGATACCCGCTGGCTTCTCGATCTTCTCAAGTTCTTCGTTGATGGCCTGGCGATCGAGAATGTCACCTGTTTCAGGGTCACGGTACTCCTGATCCTGAATCCAGAAGTCGGCATAGGTGACATAGCGGTCGAAAATGTTCTGCCCGTACTCGGAGTAGGATTCCAGATAGGCGGTCTGGATCTCCTTGCCGAGAAAATCGATGTACTTGGGTGCGATATATTCCTTCAAAAAGCCTATGTAGCGTTCCTGGGTTTCGGTCGGGAACTGCTGCTGACTGATCTCACGCTCCAGTACATGCATCAGGTGGACCGGGTTAGCCGCTACCTCGATGGCGTCGAAGTTAAACACCTTGGACAGAATCTTGAAGGCGAATCGGGTTGAGAGACCGTCCATACCCTCGTTGACGCCGGCGGAGTCCTTGTACTCCTGCATCGACTTGGCACGTGGATCGGTGTCCTTGAGGTTCTCGCCGTTGTAGATGCGCATCTTGGAGTAGATGCTGGAGTTTTCAGGCTCCTTCAGGCGTGACAGGACAGTGAACTGGGCCAGCATGTGCAGGGTATCCGGTGCGCATGGGGCGGCATTGAGCGAACTGTTTTCCAGCAGTTTCTCGTAGATATGGATCTCTTCGTTCACTCGGGTGCAATAGGGCACCTTGACGATATACACACGGTCAATGAACGCTTCGTTGGTCTTGTTGTTCTTGAAACTCTGCCATTCCGATTCGTTGGAGTGGGCCAGCAAAATGCCGTCGTAGGGGATGGCACCCATGCCCTCGGTGCTGTTGTAGTTGCCCTCCTGAGTGGCAGTCAGCAGTGGATGCAACACCTTGATCGGTGCCTTGAACATCTCGACGAATTCCATAATCCCCTGGTTGGCACGGCACAGGGCGCCAGAGAAACTGTAGGCATCCGGGTCGTGCTGTGGATACTCTTCCAGCTTGCGAATGTCCACCTTACCGACAAGGCTTGAGATGTCCTGGTTGTTCTCGTCACCCGGTTCGGTCTTGGCAATTGCCACCTGATCCAGAATGGACGGATGCAGTTTCACCACCCGAAACTGAGTGATATCACCACCGTATTCATGCAGACGTTTCACGGCCCAGGGGGACATGATGCCACGCAGGTAGCGACGGGCGATGCCGTACTCCTGCTCCAGTATTTCGGCGTCTTCTTCTGGATTGAACAGTCCCAGAGGTGACTCGAATACCGGTGAGCCCTTGATCGCATAGAAGGGGATATGCTCCATCAAGTGCTTGAGACGCTCCGCCAGCGATGACTTACCACCCCCAACAGGTCCGAGCAGATACAGGATCTGTTTCTTCTCTTCGAGCCCTTGAGCTGCATGGCGGAAGTAGGACACGATACTCTCAATCGCTTCTTCCATGCCGTAGAATTCGCTGAAAGCAGGGTAGCGCTTGATCACCTTGTTTGAAAAGATGCGGCTCAGGCGAGGGTCCAGTGCGGTATCGATCACCTCGGGTTCACCGATCGCATCCAGCATGCGCTCGGCAGCATTGGCGTATACCTTTGGGGTTTCCCGACACAGGTTGAGATACTCCTGCAGGCTCATCTCTTCCTGCAGGATGGCCGAATAACGTGCCTTATAGTGCTCGAAGATACTCATGCTCACCTTCCTGTACGTTACGCTACCCACTGAAAATTCAAACGCTTATTGGCCAAACCGGCGAAGCGTTCCAGTGATTTCAGTGTAGTTCAGATTACGGAGAGTCAAGTGAGGTGCGACCTAAAAAAGCTGGTCGCACCTGTCATCCAGCGGTCCTGTCCTCCTGTCTGATTTGACCATCTGAATTGTCATACGTTGCATCGCGACAAACGGCTCAGGCCTGAAGCGACATAATCAGTGCCTGCATAAATCGCGCCGCTTCGCCACCGGTGGCGGCACGATGGTCGAATGTCAGTGACAGGGGCATCACCTTGTGTACGACGACCTGATCATCAATGGCAACCGGCTCTGATCGAATCACACCCGCACCCACAATGGCGACCTGAGGCGGTACCACCACCGGGCTGGCGTAACGGCCGGCCAGGGTGCCGAAGTTACTGAGGGTGATGGTGGCGCCCTGCATCTCGGCCGGTGGAATGGAGCGGGATTTGACATCGGCACGCAGCCGGTTCAGCCCTTCGCGAAGGTCTTCGACAGACCGGTTGCCGATATCACGCAGGACCGGTACGAACAGTCCCTGCTCGGTATCCACGGCCACGCCAAGGTCGATTTTCTGGTGTACCCGCCGTGCCAGCTGATGGCCATCAAACCAGACATTCAGCTCGGGAACGGCCTTGCAGGCAGCCGAGATGGCTTGAACCAGCCGCATGGTGATGTCGGTACCGGCGGGCCAGTGGTCGATATCGGCATCCTCACACAGCGAGACCGGTACCACCTCAGCATGGGACTGGGCCATGGTCCGTGCCATTTGTTTGCGTACGCCGCGCAGGGCCTCGGGAGCGCCCAGTGAACGGTCGAGGCTTGCGGCATGTTCCACATCCTGTGCCGTGACAGCGCCTTGTGAACCGCTGCCGCGCAGCGTATCCAGTGACACATTCAAGCGCTGAGCCAAGGCGCGTACAGCGGGTGTTACTCGGGCGGATGCCGCCTGGCGACTGCTGGGAGCGGCCCCGATAATGAACTCTTCGCGCTGACTGTCACTGCCCTGGTGTCGACTCAGTTCGCCCACAACGGTACCACTGTCACTGTCGTCCTCATCCGCAAACTCGACCAGAGGCTCACCGGTGTGAATGGTGTCACCTTCTGCACCAAACAGGTGCGCAATCACCCCATCCTGGGGCGAAGGGACTTCAATGATCGCCTTGGCCGTTTCCACCGATACCATGATCTGATCGGTCTTGATGCTGTCTCCTTCACGAACATGCCATTCCACGATTTCCGCTTCGGGCAGACCCTCGCCCAGATCGGGCAGCTTGAAATATTTCATCAGGCGTACTCCAGCGTTTCCTGCACGGCCTGAACAATGTCAGCCGTGGTGGGCAGGTAGAGTTGTTCATTACGGTAATAGGGCATGACGGTGTCATAGCCGGTGACACGGCGTGGCGGGGCCTTGAGCGAGAGCAGAGCCTGTTCGGCCAGAGTGGCGGCAATTTCTCCTCCCAGGCCGCCGTGCCGCGGTGCTTCATGCACAATGACACAGCGGCCGGTTTTGCTGACCGATGCGATCAGGGTGTCATGGTCGATCGGGTTCAGGGTCGCAACATCGATTATTTCACAACTGACACCGTTCTCTGCCAGCTGGCGGGCAGCGGCAAGGGTTTCCGTGACGGCAGCCCCCCAGCTGATCAGAGTGATGTCCTCTCCTTCGCGCAAGGTGAAGCAGGTATCCAGCGGCAGAGCCTGTCCATCGTCTTCCACCAGTGTTTTGCTGGCGCGATAGATCCGTTTTGGTTCCAGAAAGACAACCGGGTCGTCACAACGAATCGCGGCCAGCAGCAAACCGTAGGCACGAGCGGGGGACGAGGGCACCACGACGTGTAACCCGGGGATGTGTGCCAGCAGGGCTTCGGTACTTTCCGAATGGTGTTCGGGGGCATGAATGCCGCCGCCGAACGGCGCCCGCAGTACCATGGGGCAGTTCAGGCGGCCACGGGTGCGGTGGCGCATGCGGGCGGCATGGGCAACCAGATGTTCAAAGGCCGGAAAGATGAAGCCCATGAACTGGATTTCAGCGACGGGCCGAATGCCCTGGGTGGCCATGCCGACACTGAGACCCGCAATCATGGTTTCGGCCAACGGCGTGTCGATCACGCGGCGTTCACCGAAGCGATCCTGAAGGCCAGCAGTGGCACGAAACACGCCGCCGTTGGTGCCGATATCCTCGCCCAGCAAAATTACGTTAGGGTCATCTTCCATAGCGCGTGCCAGTGCCAGATTAACGGCATCCAGCAGGGTAATGGCATTGTCACTCATGATCCTCTCCTCCCTGCCGCTTCTGACGCATCTCTTCTTTCTGCCGTTGCAGCCCCGGCGGGCATTCTGCATAGAGATAATCAAACAGATCATCAATCGCCTGTGGCGGCATGGCCAGGTAGGCATCGACCGCCTTTCCGATCATCCCCTTGGCCTCTTCCTGCCAGCGCTGCTCCTGCTGTTCGTCCCACAGATTCTGGCTGTGGAGCCAAGTGCGCAGACGAGGCAGGGGGTCTCGTGCCCAAGCCTGTTTCAACTCTTCTGCCGAACGGTAACGGGTGGCGTCATCGGCTGTGGTATGGTCGGAGAGTCGGTAGCTGACCGCTTCAATCAATGTGGGGCCCTTTCCGTTGCGGGCGCGTGCCAATGCCTGGCCGACCACTTCATGCAGGGCAACGGCATCGTTGCCGTCCACCTGCTCGCCGCGGATACCGGCACCGATCGCTTTCTGAGCCAGTGTCGGCGCAATGCACTGTTTGGCACGAGGCACCGAGATGGCCCACTGATTGTTGTTGATCACGAAGACCACCGGCAGCTGCCAGGCACCGGCCACATTGATGGCTTCCAGAAAATCACCCTTGGAGGTGCCGCCATCCCCGATCATGGTGAGTACGGCCTGTGGTTGCTGACGCAACTTGAGTGCCGTGGCCACGCCGCATGCATGCAGGCACTGGGTGGCGATGGGGACTGCGTTGGGAAGGTCCTTGCGCATGGCCGGTGAAGCGCTGCCGCGCTCGTCACCACCCCAGTACAGCAGCACATCCTGCATGGGAACGCCGCGCATCATCTGCAGAATATGGTTGCGATAATAGGGTACCAGCACGTCTTCCGGCTGCATCAGTGCTCCACAAACCACATCAATGGCCTCGCCACCCAGCAGAGAGGCATAGGTACCCAGCTGGCCGGTACGCTGCAGGCTGATCGCCTTGGCATCAAACTGCCGAGCGAGCACCATCTGGCGGTAATAGTGGCACCAGGGATCACTGCCCTGCGCCCACTCAGGCATGCCACCCACAGGTGTGCCGTCCGGAGCCAGGTAACGGGTCAGATGAATTTCGCCGTGATAGCGTATCTCATGCATGCTGCACCTCCTGGTGCTGATGAGTCAGCTGTACCTCACCGGCCGCCTGCAACAGCGATTCGGCGTGCAGGTCAGCGACATGGTGCACTGACTGACCGGTACGGTCGGCTTCTGCAAAGAGATGAGTGAGGGTTGCTGCAATTTCACGAATCTTGGCATCACGCTCATCAGCGGAGCGACCGGCATGATGCATGGCAACATGAATCAATCCACCGGCATTGAGCACATAGTCAGGTACATACAGAATTCCTCGCTGACGCAGGCGGTTGCCGTCCTCATCGGTCGCCAGCTGGTTGTTGGCACAGCCGGCAACAATGCGACAGTTGAGGCGAGGGATGGTGTCGCTGTTGAGGGTGGCGCCCAGGCCACAGGGGCTGAAAATATCCGCACCGGTTTCGTAGATCGCCTCGGTTGCAACGGCTCGGGCGTTGAATTCACGCACACAGCGATCGGTCCGTTCGCGCTCAATATCGGCGACGTAGAGCTGTACGCCGGCCTGGTGCAGGCGCTGTGCCAGTGCGTATCCCACATGGCCAAGCCCCTGAATGGCGATGCTGAGCCCTGCCAGACTGTCCTTGCCAAGCTGATGCATAACTGCAGCCTTGATGCCCTCGAATACACCCAGTGATGTATGTGGAGAGGGATCGCCGCTGGCACTTGTGCAGCTGACAAAGCGGGTAGTGGTTTCGATGGCATCCATGTCGCTGACTTCGGTACCGCTGTCCATGGCGGTGATATAGCGCCCGCCCAGCTGATCCACCATGCGGCCGAAGGTCTGCATCAATGCGGCTCGGTCAAACGCGCCTTCCGGCTTGATAATCACCGCCTTGCCGCCGCCGTGGGGCAAGCCGGCCAAGGCGGCCTTGTAGCTCATGCCACGGGCAAGTCGAAGTGCATCGGTAATGGCATCCTGCTCACGAGTGTAATGGATAAAACGGCAGCCGCCGATGGCCGGGCCGCGCGCTGTGGAGTGAATCGCGATAATGGCTTTTAGACCGGTAGCCGGATCCAGGCCGAAGTGGAGGTCGGTCAGACCGGCGTTTTCCATCTGCTTCAACATGACGGGGTCCTCCGCACTGGGGCGTCAGGGAAAACGTATGTGAATGGGTGACCTTGAGTCTTGTGGACAGCACCACCCCTTACATTCTGAATAGCACAGCTCTGGGCAAAGTACAGCTTGAGGATCAGTGATTTAGAGTGATTGGGTGCGGCATGTGCAGATGCACAAAGACACTTTCAGGCCCGATGACAGAGCGATCGGCAAGGATGAATTGGATCCGTGTTGCAGTGCGAAGAATCAGTGCGAAAGCGCTTCCAGTACACGCGGCCAGAGAGGTGAACCGGTCGGTGAGACGGGGGCAGGTGGTGCGGCTGGTGCCTCTTGGGGCAACAGGTGGGGTGGGACGGGTTCGCCGGCTGCGATCAGTCGCTCACGTTCCAGCCAGCGTTTAACCTCCGACAGAAGGGAGAACAGCTCTTCATCCGTAAAGTGGGTGCGGGGTTGCAGAGGGTCACGTACCTGGTTTACCTCCAGGGCAGGTGCTGAGCAATCGAATGCCTGCTCCTGTCCAGCCCGCAGGCAGTAGCCGCTCTGCTCAGGGGAGTCATGTCGTTTCATCAGACTGCACCCCGAGAGCAGAGCCAGCAGGCCTAGCCCAGTCAGTATCCGTTGCCATCCTGTCATGCCGGTCGTTCCATTGAATCAGAGAGTGGCCACCGAAAGCGCCAGTCCCGCGGCGATCAGTGCACTGCCTGCCAGCCGCTGCTGCCAGATCATGGCCATGGGGTGAGCGAATTGCTGCCGCAGGCCCGATGCCAAGCCACTGTATCCGGTCATGATGCAGGCTTCGGCTGCCATCAGTGTAGCACTAATAGTAATTAGCTGGGGCAGCTGCGGCCGGGCGGGATCGATGAACTGGGGGATCAGCGCGAGCAGAAAAACCAGACCTTTTGGGTTGGTAATGTTGACCAGCAACGCCTGCAGGAAGCGGCTGTGACGAGGCGCAAACGCAAGCGACTCCACCTCACCTGATGCGCGCTGTCTCCAGAAACGGATTCCGAGCCAGATAAGATACACTACACCGATCCATTTAAGGATGGAAAACAGCTCCGGTGAGGTGGCAATCAGACTGCCAAGCCCAAGAGATACCACCATAATCTGTACGCCATAGCCGCTGACAAGCCCAAGCGTACTCCAGCAGGCGCCGCGGACACCATAGGTCAGACCTGCGCCCATGGCGGTGGCGGCACTGGCACCGGGAGACAGGCTGATCAGCAGGGCGGTGCCCAGCAGTGCAATCCAGATCTCTGTACTCATCGTTATAAAACCTCTGCAACGCAAACAGCCGCCCGAAGGCGGCTGTTGAAACATTGGCGTGAAATATCAGGTGTTTTCGCGTGCAATCGCGCGGTAAGCGATATCGGTACGGAAGTAGGCATCCTTCCAGCTGACCTGCTTCAGCAGTGCGTAGGCGCATTGTTGAGCCTCGGTCACACTGTCACCCAGTGCGGTGACACAGAGCACACGCCCCCCGGCTGTGACCACATGGCCCTTGTCATCCAGCTGGGTGCCGGCGTGGAATATCTTGCTGCCTTCCGGGCAGGATTCCGGCAGGCTGATCACATCGCCCTTGGCGTAGTCGCCCGGGTAGCCGCCAGCCGCCATGACGACCCCAACGGACTTGCGCTCATCCCATTCGGCAGTGGTCTGGTCCAGCTTCCTGTCGAGCGCCGCCTGGCACAGTTCTACCAGTGAAGACTTGAGGCGCAGCATGATTGGCTGGGTTTCGGGATCACCGAAACGGCAGTTGTACTCGATTACCTTAGGTGTACCGTCGGTCATTATCATCAGGCCGGCATACAGGAAGCCGGTATACTCGTTGCCTTCCGCCTTCATACCGTTCACGGTCGGCATGATCACTTCGTCCATGACACGCTGATCGATCTCGGCGGTTACTACCGGTGCCGGAGAGTAGGCACCCATACCGCCGGTATTCAGACCGGTGTCGCCATCGCCAACACGTTTGTGGTCCTGGCTGGTGGCCATCGGCAGCACATTGTCGCCGTCGACCATCACGATATAGGAGGCTTCCTCCCCATCGAGGAACTCTTCAACTACTACGCGGCTGCCTGCATCACCGAAGGCGTTGCCGGCCAGCATGTCACGAATGGCGTCTTCAGCTTCCTGCAGGGTCATCGCCACGATGACGCCCTTGCCGGCAGCCAGGCCGTCGGCCTTGACCACGATCGGGGCGCCTTTCTCGCGCACATAGGCCAGCGCAGGTTCGATCTCGGTGAAGTTTTGATACTCCGCCGTCGGAATCTCATGACGTGCCAGGAAGTCCTTGGTGAACGCCTTGGAACCTTCGAGCTGAGCCGCACCGGCGGTCGGACCAAAGATCGCAAGACCCGCTGCGCGGAAACGATCAACGATGCCGGCTACCAGCGGTGCCTCAGGACCGACGATGGTCAACGCTACCGCGTTGTCGCGGGCGAAGTTGACCAGTGCATCGATCTGCATCACGTCGATATCCACATTCTCCAGCTTGGGCTCAATGGCCGTACCGGCGTTGCCGGGAGCGACATATACGCATTCGACTGCAGGATCTTTAGCCGCGGTCCAGGCCAGTGCGTGCTCGCGACCGCCGGAACCGATAACCAGAATATTCATGTTCGATTCCCCTTGTTTAGTGACGGAAGTGACGCATGCCGGTGAATACCATGGCAAGGCCGTGCTCATCGGCAGCGTCGATCACTTCCTGATCGCGCATGGAGCCGCCGGGCTGGATCACTGCAGTGATACCCGCCGCTGCAGCGGCATCTATGCCATCACGGAACGGGAAGAACGCATCAGACGCCATAACGGAGCCCGGTACTTCCAGGCCTTCGTCAGCGGCCTTGATGCCGGCGATTTTGGCAGAATATACGCGACTCATCTGACCGGCGCCAATGCCAATGGTCTGGCCGTTCTTGGCGTAGACGATGGCGTTGGATTTGACGTACTTGGCCACTTCCCAGCAGAACAACAGGTCACGGATCTCCTGTTCAGTGGGCTGGCGCTGGGTGACGATCTTCAGCTGAGAGGCGTCGATCATGCCCAGATCCTGGTCCTGCACCAGCAGGCCGCCGTTAACACGCTTGTAGTCGAAGCTGTGTTTGCGTTCTTTATCCCACTGGCCGCATTCGAGCAGGCGCACGTTGGGTTTGGCGGCGACAATATCAGAGGCCTCCTGTGTCACGCTCGGGGCGATGATCACTTCCACAAACTGGCGGTCAACGATCGCCTGGGCAGTCTTGCCATCCAGCTCGCGGTTGAACGCGATGATGCCCCCAAACGCTGAAGTGGGGTCAGTCTGGAAGGCACGATTGTAGGCTTCCAGAATATCGTTGCCGACAGCAACTCCACAGGGGTTGGCGTGCTTGACAATGACGCAGGCCGGTTCCTGGAACGGTTTGACACATTCCAGTGCTGCATCGGTATCAGCCACGTTGTTGAACGATAGTTCTTTGCCCTGCAGTTGACGGGCGGTTGCCACGCTGGCTTCGCCGGGGTTGGCTTCAACGTAGAAGGCCGCACGCTGGTGCGGGTTCTCGCCGTAGCGCATGTCCTGTGCCTTGATGAACTGGGTGTTGAAGGTGCGTGGGAAGTCGGCCGGCATCTCCTCGTCGCCTTCGACGATGGCGCCCAGATAGTTGGCGATCATGCCGTCGTAGGCAGCGGTGTGTTCAAATGCTTTCACAGCCAGATCGAAGCGGGTTTTGAAGCCGAGGCCGTTGTCAGATTTCAGCTCAGCGATAATGCTGTCGTAGTCGGATGCATTGACGACGATGGCAACATCCTTGTGGTTCTTGGCGGCGGAACGCACCATGGTCGGGCCACCGATATCGATATTTTCGATAGCCATCGGCAAATCGCAGTCAGGGCGGGCGATGGTAGCGGCGAACGGGTAAAGGTTAACCACAACCATGTCGATCGGCTGAATGCCGTGCTCGCTCATGATGGCATCATCGGTGCCGCGACGGCCCAGAATGCCGCCATGCACTTTGGGGTGCAGGGTCTTGACGCGACCATCCATCATTTCAGGGAAGCCAGTGTAATCCGAGACTTCAATCGCCGGGATATTGTTGTCACACAGCAGTTTGTAGGTGCCGCCAGTGGACAGGATCTCGACGCCTTCGGTACTGAGTGCACGAGCAAAGTCAACGATGCCGGTCTTGTCAGACACGCTGATCAGGGCGCGACGGACGGCTTTGGTGTTCTGTTCAGACATGGTAAGCGTTCCAGTTCGAAATGAATTCAGTTACAGCAGACCGTACTGCTTGAGCTTCTTGCGCAGGGTGCCACGGTTGAGGCCCAGTACCTCTGACGCCTTGGTCTGATTGTCCTTGGTGTAGGCCATCACGCTCTCGAACAGCGGTGCCTCGATTTCGGACAGAACCATCTGATAGACATCGGTAACAGGCTGGCCGTCCAGCTGTTTGAAATAGCTGGTCAGTGACTGGTGCACGGTGTCACGCAGGGTCTGTTGGGGGATCTGCGTCTGTGTGCCGGGTTTAGTCTGTTTCAAGTCTTTGGTATCCACTGTACTTCTGTACCCAATCCAGGGATCAGGCGGCTGCCAGCCGGGACGCAAAAAAAGCGGCCACGGCACTCACCTGATCATGTGCTGTTTCTAGTTGATTGAAATCTTGCCGAAAGTCCCGGTTGCCCTCTGCTGTTTGCAGATACCAGCCCACATGCTTGCGTGCGATCCTGACGCCTAGATAGTCGCCGTAGAACGCATACAGTGCCAGCAGGTGCTCGGTCAAAATCTGCTCTTGCTCTTGGGCAGATGGGTCAGGGCGTTCCGTGCCTGTGCGCAGAAAATGATCAATCTGGCCGGGCAGCCAGGGGCGTCCCTGTGCCGCACGGCCAATCATCACTGCATCAGCACCGGTCAGCTCGAGTACCTGCCGTGCCTTGCGTGGCGAGTCGATATCACCATTGGCAAACAACGGTATACTGACTTCGTCACGTACTCGGGCGATAGTGCTGTACTCGGCCTCTCCGCGATAGCCATCGGCCCGAGTGCGACCGTGAATGGCCAGTGCCGCAATGCCGGATTGCTCGGCAAGGCGGCCAATGCGAATCGCGTTGCGGGTGTCTGGGCACCAGCCTGTGCGGATCTTGAGCGTAACCGGTACGTCTACGGCTGCGGTAACTGCCTGCAGTATATCCTGTACCAGTGGCTCGTCCCGCAGCAGAGCAGAACCTGCGGCCTTGTTGCATACCTTTTTGGCGGGGCAGCCCATGTTGATGTCGATGATCTGAGCACCGTTCGCGACATTCAAACGAGCAGCCTCAGCCAACATATCGGGATCACCGCCGGCAATCTGAACAGAACGCGGCTCGGGTTCACCCGTGTGATCAAGACGCAGGCTGGATTTTCGAGTGTGCCAGAGACGGCTGTCGGATGTGACCATTTCGGACACGGCGAGTCCGGCACCCAGGCGGCGACACAGCTGCCGGAACGGGCGGTCCGTCACCCCGGCCATGGGGGCCAGAATCACCCGACTGTCAATGCTGTATGGGCCGATCCTGAACATGCTGCGTCCTGTCAGAAAGATAAAGGAAACTCATGTTTGCTGCAGTTGCGGCAAACCGGGGGCTTACTTTCGGAAGGCGGCCAATGATACTCCTTCGGCTTGCTGCGTCCAACCGTTTCTGATGAAAAAATGATCTGTTTTCAGGGCTCGTGAGTCGGGGCCAGCAGGGACAGCTCGTAACTGACACCACGGCGTCCTGGTGAAGCAAGTTCCAGCTCGATCTGCATCGGTTGGCCAGGCATCATCTGTTCAGTGGACAGGCTGCGGGTATCAAGGTATTCGCCTGGCTGAAACGTGCGCTTAGCCACTTCTCGTCCTTTCAAGTCTGTAAAGCGCAGCTGAAGCGCCGGCCATGGCTGGGGAAAGGGGGCCATGTTTTCGAGTACGATGGAAACTTTAAGTGCATCGGCGAAGCGTGGGTGAGGTTGAACATGCAGGCTTTGGTTTCGGATCTGACTCAGCGCATGAGCACTGTCGAGATCACAGCTGATCTGATGACACAACATGGAGTAAATACTCTGTAGCTGCGGGTATTGAGCCAGTCGAGCACGCTCAAACCAGATCAGCTGCGACAGAAATACAGCCAGTGTCAGCAAAATACCCAGCAGCAGGAAGGCGGTGGTAATCGGATTGCGTTCGTCCTCGACTTTGGCCAACTGAAGCGGCTCCGCGATCAGCGGCGAGGCGGCCGTGCTTCCTGTACGAGCTTGATCTGCATCGATACCGGCAGGGGTCGGTGCCTTGACAGGTTCGGCTGCAGCAATCGGAATATCAGTCGAAGCAGAGGTGGTATCCGGGCGTGCCTTTGAAGGCGGTGAAGGTGAAGGCTCATTTACAGCCTTGATAGAGATTTCAAGGTGTTCGTCGGCGGGGCTGTTTTGCTCGGGCTTGAACGAGCTGACTTCGTGTTGGGGGGCGCTGAAAACTCTCAGGCAGGCACCACAGCGCACCTGCCCCTCGGCCAGCTTGAGCTGGCCTTCGGTCACGCGAAAGCGGGCATGACAGTTGGGGCAGCGCGTTATGATCAAGGATCAGCTCTCCTGCTTGCGGATACCACTGAGGCGGATCCAGCCCTCGCGCTCACCCGGTGCATCCATTTCAAACCACTGACTGTAAGTGGATATTAGCTCATCTGCCTGCTGCGATAACAGGCCAGACAGCAGGATGCGTCCTCCCGGGCAAACGCGCTCGGCAATCGTTGGGGCCAGCTCACACAGAGGGCCTGCCAGAATATTGGCTACCAGAACATCCGCCTGCAGTTTGGGAGCATTAAGGGGCAGATAGGCGTTGAGTCGTTCAGTTGGCAGCTGGTTGCGGGCCAGGTTGTCAGCGGTGGCGGTGAGTGCCTGAGGGTCGATATCCACGGCCATGACGTGGCGCGCTCCGAGCAGCAGGGCGGCAATGCCCAGAATGCCGCTGCCGCAGCCGTAGTCGATCACCTGCGCTCCGTTCAGTTCCTGCCCATCCAGCCATTCGAGACAAAGCGCGGTTGTTGGGTGGGTGCCGGTACCGAAGGCAAGGCCTGGGTCAAGCATCAGGTTGACGGCATCAGGCTCGGGTGCTTCGCGCCAACTGGGGCATACCCAAAGGCGCTGACCGAACTGCATTGGATGATAGTGATCCATCCATTCTCGCTCCCAGTCCTTGTCCTCCAGAATTTCGGCCTTGAACTCGGGCAGTGTGCCGGTGTCGGCAAAGGCGTCTTTCTGAGCCTTGGCCAGTAGCTGCAATGTTTCACGCAAGTCATGCTCGGCCGCGAACAGGCCTGTAACGATGGTGTGACTCCACAGAGGCGTGGTTCCCAGATCAGGTTCAAAAATCGGTTGGTCGGCGGCGTCCTGATAGGTGACGGCTGCGCAGCCGGCGGCCAGCAGTAGGTCCTCGTAGGTTTCGGCCTGCTCGGGTGAAGTGGCAACTTTAATCTGTAGCCAAGGCATGCAGAGACTCCATCTGTTTGATATCAGTAGTATGTCCTAAAACTGCGACGGGTAAAATCCGGTGTTTGCTGATCCAGCGCACGTCAATGGTGTCTGGCAGGTGGTTGGCAGTGTCAGGCAAAAAGAGGGGAGGGTGACAACAGCCGGATTCAGCCGGCTGTTGTCGAGAAAGACTCAGAGGCCGAGCTTTTTCTCAAGGTAGTGGATGTTCACGCCGCCACGGGCAAAGTTGGTATCGCGAACAATATCCTGATGCAGCGGAATGTTGGTCTTGATCCCTTCGATCAGCGTTTCGTCCAGTGCGCTCTTCATTCGCGCCAGTGCCGTTTCGCGATCATCCGCGAAAGTGATCAGCTTGGCGATCAGTGAGTCGTAATGAGGCGGTACGCTGTAACCACTGTACAGGTGTGAATCAACGCGAATGCCATTACCGCCTGCCGCATGGAAGTGAGTCACCTTGCCGGGACTGGGCATGAAGGTTTTGGGGTCTTCCGCGTTCAGACGGCACTCAATGGAGTGGCCGCGCAGCTTGATGTCTTCCTGCTTGTATGACAGAGGCAGGCCGGCTGCAATGCGCAGCTGTTCCTTGACGATATCAACACCGGTTACCATTTCAGTCACCGGATGCTCGACCTGAACGCGGGTGTTCATCTCGATGAAGAAGAACTCGCCATCTTCATACAGAAACTCGAAGGTACCGGCACCGCGGTAACCAATCTCGATACAGGCGTCGACGCAGGCCTTGAGAACCTTGGCGCGAGCGGCCTCATCAATCATCGGTGCCGGTGCTTCCTCGACAACCTTCTGGTGACGGCGCTGCATGGAGCAGTCGCGGTCGTACAGGTGAATGGCATTGCCCTGACCGTCGGCCAGTACCTGTACTTCAACATGGCGCGGCTTTTCGAGAAATTTTTCCATGTACACGGTTTCATCACCGAAAGCCGCCTTGGCCTCGGATTTGGTCACCTGTACCGCGTTACCCAGATGCGCTTCGGTATGCACCACGCGCATGCCGCGACCACCGCCACCGGCTGCAGCCTTGATGATCACCGGGTAGCCGATGCGACGGGCGATCTTGTAGACAGCTTCAGCATCGTCAGGCAGGGGTCCGTCAGATCCCGGCACGGTTGGTACACCCGCCAGCTTCATTGCATTGATGGCGGATACCTTGTCACCCATCAGGCGAATGGTATCGGCGCGCGGACCAATGAAGGTAAAACCAGAACGCTCTACCTGCTCGGCAAAGTCCGCGTTCTCGGCGAGAAAACCATAGCCGGGGTGAATCGCCACAGAGTCGGTTACCTCGGCGGCACTGATGATTGCCGGAATGTTGAGGTAGCTCTGGGTGGACGGGGCAGGGCCGATGCACACGGCTTCGTCGGCGAGGCGCACATGCATCAAATCGCGGTCAGCCACCGAATGGACGGCAACGGTCTTGATGCCCAGCTCCTTGCAGGCGCGGAGGATACGCAGCGCGATCTCACCACGGTTTGCAATCAGCACTTTATCCAGCATAGTGAAAATCCTTGGTCAGCAATCAGGCGATGGTGATCAGCGGCTGGTCGAACTCGACCGGTTGGCCATCTTCGGCCAGAATGCTTTCGACTACACCGGATTTGTCCGCTTCGATCTGGTTCATCATCTTCATCGCTTCCACGATGCAGATAACATCCCCTGCTTTCACGCTCTGTCCCACTTCAACGAAAGGTCCTGAGGTGGGAGACGGAGAGCGGTAGAAAGTGCCAACCATCGGTGAGCGTACGGCATGGCCCAAGGGGGCAGCCTCGGCCGGTGCTTCGGGAGCCGGGGCGGCTGCAGCGGGTGCCGGAGCCGCAACGGGTGCCGGTGCTGCGTATTGGGCGGGGGCCGCGATTACCTGGCTGCCGCCACGACTGATACGGACAGACTCTTCGCCTTCCTTGATCTCGATTTCGTTGATGTTTGACTCTTCCAGCAACTCGATCAGTTTTTTGACTTTGCGAATATCCATGCTTTGAAGGCTTCTCTGAATTCAATGTTGTTAAGGGGTACGAACCTGTCCGTTGCGGTTCAGCCTTGCAGCAAACGGCTGTGAGCCGCTTCAAGGGCAAAACGATAGCCTTCAGCACCAAAGCCGCAGATGACCCCTACTGCCTTGTCGGACAGGTAGGAGTGCTGGCGGAAGGGCTCGCGAGCATGCACGTTGGACAGGTGCACTTCAATAAAGGGTATGCCCACGCCCAGCAGGGCATCACGCAGTGCGACACTGGTGTGGGTAAAGGCGGCCGGATTGATAATAATGAAACCGGTGCCTTGTGCCGGTGCCTGATGAATACGATCGATCAGGGCGGCTTCGGCATTGCTCTGGAAACACTCGGCTGAATGTCCCAGCGCCGTGGCCTGAGTGACAATCGATGCTTCGATATCGGCAAGTGTGGTGGAGCCATAGATGCCGGGTTCTCGGGTGCCGAGCAGATTCAGGTTTGGACCATTCAGAACCAGAATATGTGCCATGCATTTGCCCCGTCGAAACTCAGTTGCCATGGGTTAAAACCAAGGTCGACTAGTGTGCATGAAAGTTAAATGCCTGTCTATGCTGGCTGTCGGATTTTCGTCTGTTAGCGGCGAGTTTGCCGAAGTTAGCCTTATATATGCGATAGCCGGTGATAATCACCGCTGCAGTGTCAGCGTGCTGCACGATTGACCGCAACCGCCGAATTGTCCATAGTGCAATGCAACATGGAGGCTGCGTCCAGCGGCCCCTGAATAGATGAAATGGCAGGAGACACGAGTGGAACGACTTGAGCGCATCTGGCTTGGAATCTGGGACCGATTTGCGACCGCGCGCAAGCTGCAGCTGGTATTGCTGGTGCTGATTATCTGGCTGCTGGTATCACTGGGTGTTGGCGTCTGGTGGAGCAGCGAACCAGACCGTTTCGATGTGGTCCGCGAGGCAAATGCACAGACGACAACGGGTAAGCCTGTTACCGGTACTCATACGGTTGCAACGCTGATCACTCTGGGCAATACCCTGCTGGACAAGCCGGGGGGATATTTGAGTAATGACCGTCTGCCACCGGGCATCTGGCTGGATAACATGCCTGCCTGGGAGTTTGGGGTGCTGGTACAGATGCGTGATATGGGGCGCTCACTGCGCAAAAGCATGAGCCGGTCCCAGTCTCAATCGACAGAGGACCCGGCTCTGGCCAAGGCTGAACCACTGCTGCACTTCAATAACAACAGCTGGATACTGCCGTCAACTGAAGGTGAGTATCGCAAGGCGATCAACCTGTTGCAGGATTATGCAGACAGGCTGTCGGATGAAAACCAGAGTAATGCCCAGTTCTATGCCCGTGCAGACAATTTGCGTGATTGGCTGGGCGATGTTTCCACTCGGCTCGGCAGTCTGTCGCAACGGCTCAGCGCCAGTGTTGGCCAGCGCCGTGTGAATACCGACCTGGCAGGCGAAACCGGGGCGCGCCAGTCAACCGTGTCGGATACTGAAATTGATGTAAGAACTCCCTGGCTTGAGATAGACAATGTGTTCTATGAAGCCAGGGGGACTACGTGGGCGCTTCTGCATCTGCTCGAAGCGGTCGAACAGGATTTCGGCGAAGCACTGGACCGCAAGGGCGCGCGTGCAAGCCTGCGCCAGATCATCCGTGAGCTGGAATCGACTCAGTCAACCTTGTGGAGCCCAATGGTGCTGAATGGTACCGAGTTTGGTTTTCTTGCCAATCACTCACTGGTGATGGCGTCTTATATATCACGGGCCAACGCAGCCATTATTGATCTGCGTGACCTGCTGGCTCAGGGTTAGGAGCGGAGAAGACTCATGCGTAGAGTGGTATTCAATCAGAAAGGTGGTGTTGGCAAATCCAGTATTACAGTCAATTTGGCAGCGATCAGTGCCAGCCGGGGACTCAAGACACTGGTTATTGATCTTGACCCTCAGTGTAACTCCACCCATTACCTGTTGGGGGATGATGCCAACCAGCCGGATACCGATGCCTACGGTTTTTTTGAGCAGACGCTGAGTTTCCAGCTCAAGCCCAAGGCGCCTGAAGCCTTCATTCACCCGACACCCTTTGCCGGGCTGTCGATTCTGCCGGCACATCCGGAGCTGGGTGATCTGCAGTCGAAACTTGAGAGCAAGCACAAGATCTACAAACTGCGTGATGCGCTCGATGAGCTGGGGGATACGTTTGATGCCATCTATATCGATACACCGCCGGCCTTCAACTTCTTTACACTGTCGGCGCTGGTTGCAGCTGAACGCTGCCTGATCCCGTTTGACTGCGATGAGTTTGCGCGTCAGGCACTCTATAACCTGCTGAATAATGTGCGTGAAACGCGGGCGGACCATAACGAACGGTTGGAAGTGGAAGGCATTGTGGTGAATCAGTATCAGCCCCGCGCCTCCTTGCCCCGCAAGATTGTTGAAGGGCTGCTGGCCGAATCGCTGCCGGTGCTAACCACTCGGCTGTCGGCCTCGGTCAAGATGAAAGAATCTCATAACGAAGCGAAACCTTTGATCCATATGGCTCCCGCCCACAAGCTGACACAGGAGTTTGTGCAGCTGTTCGAGGAGTTGGAAAAGGTCTGACGGTTTGTGTTTGTTCAGAGCATAAAAAAAACGGAGCCTTGTGGCTCCGTTTTGTCGATATCGCCTGGGATAAATTGCCGGATACCGCTTATTTGTCCGGCGCAATAACCCGACCATCACTCATGAATACGCAGTCGCGCTGAGCGGCACTATCCCGTGCGGCGAGCGATTTGCGTCTCAAACGCAGCAGCCAGGTAAAAATTGCCGTGGCCGACAGCGCGAGAATGACCAATTCCGTCATGCAAACCCTGTAAAATTTCTTCGTACCCCCGCATTGTAACCAGACAGGACGGGATGGCAAGCGTAGATTACATCCCCTTTACTGCGAAGATGCCAGGCGCGTTGCGCCAATAACCCTTGTAGTCCATGCCATAGCCGAAAATGTAGCGATCCTCGATCTCGATCCCTACAAAATCGGCCTTGAACTCCGGGCGGGCCTTGCGGTCATGGCGCTTGTCAACCAGCACGGCACACTGTACTGATGCAGCACCTTCCGCCTTAAGGTAGTCCATCACTTCGGCCAGGGTATGGCCTTCGTCCAGAATGTCATCCACTACCAGTACCGGGCGGTCCTTGAACTCGACCATTGGCGGCACCTTCCATTCCAGCTCGTGGCCGGATGTGGTGTTGCGGTAGCGCGTGGCGTGCAGGTAGCTGGCCACCAGCGGGAAGTTGAGCCGGGTCAGCAGTTGGCCCGCAATCACCAGACCACCATTCATGACCGCAAAAATGACCGGTTCGCGGTCATGAAGTTCGGCGGTAATGTCGGCAGCCATGTTGCTGATTGCCGCTTCCACCTCGGCCTGGCTGTGGAGCAGGTCAGCCTCGATGTAGACGCGCTTGATCTCTTCGGAATCGATAGTGCTCATGGAACCACTCCGGCAATGGCTGATGGCCGCCACTGGCGACCGGATTGTAAAAAAAGTGAGCAAGGGTACTCAGGTTTTGCTGTCTGAGCAATATCAGGCCGTGGGCGTGGATGACATCAGGCGGATCATTCGTTAGTCTTGCCCTGAATTTTTTGTCAAGCCGGACGTTGGTTCAAACGTGCGGCTCCGCCGATGAGGTTGCCCTGCCATGAGTGTTCATGAAATCCACCATCCGCTGGTACAGCACAAGCTGAGCCTGATGCGCTCCAGTAACAAGAGTACCCGCGGTTTTCGCCAGCTGGCAGCCGAGGTTGGTTGCTTGCTGACCTACGAAGCGACCAAGGATCTGGAGCTGGAAGAGTATACCCTGCAGGGCTGGTGTGGTCCGGTCAAGGGGCAACGAATCAAGGGCAAGAAAATTACCGTAGTACCCATTTTGCGAGCAGGGCTTGGCATGCTGGATGGGGTGCTGGAACTGGTGCCCAGCGCCAAGATCTCGGTGGTCGGCCTGTACCGCGATGAAGAAACCCTGCAGCCGGTGACCTATTTCGAAAAGCTGGCCAGTGATATCGAATCACGTATGGCGCTCATCGTTGACCCGATGCTGGCCACGGGTGGCTCCATGATCGCGACCATTGATCTGTTGAAGAAGGCCGGCTGCAGCAGTATTCGTGCGCTGGTGCTGGTAGCGGCTCCGGAAGGAATCGAAAAGGTGCAGGCGGCACATCCGGATGTGGATATATTTACCGCGTCAGTGGATGAATGCCTGAACGAGCAGGGCTATATTGTGCCCGGGCTGGGTGACGCCGGTGACAAGATTTTCGGCACCAAATAGGAGAGTCGAATATGCAACCCGTTCCTGAACGTAAAGGCGCACTGCATTGGCGTACCATGCTGGCCGGCTCGCAGATGCTGTTCGTGGCATTCGGTGCGCTGGTATTGATGCCCTTGTTGACCGGTCTGGATCCCAGTGTGGCGCTGTTTACCGCCGGGATCGGGACACTGCTGTTTCATCTGGTAACCGGACTCACGGTACCGATCTTTCTGGCATCCTCGTTTGTTTTTATCGCCCCGATCACCTACTCAGTACAGAACTGGGGTGTGGCGGCCACGATGGGCGGGCTGATGGCCGCCGGTGCTGTCTACATGCTGTTGGCACTGGCGGTGAAGCTCAAGGGGGTCGGTTTTCTGCACCGAATCATGCCGCCAGTGGTAACAGGGCCAGTCATCATGATCATCGGCCTGGGTCTGGCGCCGATTGCGGTCAACATGGCGATGGGCAAGAGCGGGGATGGTTCGCTTGAGCTGTTCCCCTACGAGCAGGCGATGCTGGTTTCCATGAGTGCGCTGGTGACCACCCTGATCGTAGCTGTGTTTGCTCATGGCATCTTCCGCCTGCTGCCCATTCTGTCGGGTGTAGTGGCAGGTTACGCAGTGGCCCACTTTAGCGGGATGGTGGATTACAGCCCGATTACCGACGCAAGCTGGGTGGCCATGCCGGCATTCGTGATGCCCGAGTTCCATTGGCAGGCGATCCTGTTCATGATCCCGGTGGCACTGGCACCGGCCATTGAGCATGTGGGCGATATCCTGGCGATCTCAAACGTGACCGGTAAGGACTACGTGCGCAAGCCGGGGCTGCACCGAACCCTGTTTGGCGATGGTCTTGCCACCGCTGCGGCCTCGCTGTTCGGTGGCCCGCCCAACACGACCTACTCCGAAGTGACCGGTGCGGTGATGCTAACCAAGGCCTTCAACCCGGTGATTATGGTCTGGGCCGCAATCGTTGCCATTGCGTTGGCGTTCATTGCCAAGTTTGGCATGGCGCTGCAGACCATTCCGGCGCCGGTGATGGGGGGCATTCTGATCCTGCTGTTCGGTTCCATTGCGGCGGTGGGGATGAATACCCTGATCAAGGCGCATGTGGATATGGCAGAGCAGCGCAATCTGGTGATTGTGGCGACCACGCTGGTGTTCGGTATCGGTGGCATGGCAATGGGGCAGGGCGACCTGAGCCTGCAGGGCGTCAGCCTCTGTGGTGCGGTGGCAATCATTCTGAATCTGATCCTGCCGCAGTCGAAGCAGGTGGATGATGATCTTCACGAAGAGCAGGAAGTGGTCGAGGACATGGTACACCACGCCCGCGACTGATCCTGCCGGCCGGTATCAACGCGAAAGGTAGCGGATACCGGCCTCCAGCCCTTCCAGTGTCAGCGGGTACATATGACCCTCGACCTGCTGCCGAATCATCTGCGTGCTCTGGGTGTACTGCCAGTAGCGCTCGGATGAGGGGTTCAGCCAGATCACCTTGTCCCAGGTGTCCAATATCCGCTGCAGCCAGAGCTGCCCCGGCTCCTCGTTCATGTGTTCCACACTGCCGAAACGGTCCACCAGTTCATAGGGCGACATGGCAGCATCGCCGACAAAGATTACCCGGTAATCACGGCCGTAGGTGTGAAGTACATCCAGAGTTGGTATGGCTTCGTCGTAACGGCGACGGTTGTCGCGCCAGACCTTTTCGTATACGCAGTTGTGAAAGTAAAAGTATTCCAGGTGCTTGAATTCGGTGCGCGCAGCCGAGAACAGCTCTTCGCAGGTGCGGATGAACGGGTCCATGGAGCCGCCTACATCCAAAAACAGCAGTACCTTGGCGGCGTTGTGCCGCTCCGGCACCATTTTCAAATCCAGCAGGCCGGCATTGCGCGCCGTTGAGCGAATGGTGTCATCCAGATCAAGCAGGTCGGCGGCGCCGGTGCGGGCGAACTTGCGCAGTTTGCGCAGGGCAACCTTGATATTGCGCGTGCCCAGCTCCACGCTGTCATCCAGATTGCGGAACTGGCGCTGCTCCCAGACTTTCACTGCACGTTTGTGTTTGCTCTCGCCACCGATTCGAACCCCTTCCGGGTTATAGCCGCTGTGACCAAATGGAGAGGTACCGCCGGTGCCGATCCACTTGTTGCCACCGGCATGGCGTTCACCCTGTTCTTCCAGGCGTTGCTTCAGTGTGTCCAGCAGCTTGTCCAGACCACCCAGTGCCTCGATCTGTGCCTTTTCCTCGTCACTGAGTTGCTTGATGAATTCGCTGTCCAGCCAGTGCGAGGGGATCAAGGCGTCGGTAATATCCCCCTGTGCCTGCAGTCCGGCAAAATACTGCCCGAAGGCACGGTCAAAGCGGTCGTAGTACTTTTCGTCCTTGACCATACAGGCGCGGGCCAGCAGGTAAAAGTCATTCACGTCCAGACAGGCAACCTGCTGTTCCAGTGCGCCGATCAGGTCAAGCAGCTCACGCAGGGAAACCGGCACCTGTCCCTTGCGCAGCTGAGTGAACAGGTCGATCAGCATCAGCGAGCCTCACGGCGCGCCATGAAGGCTAGGCGCTGCAGCATGTGTACATCCTGCTCGTTTTTGAGCAGCGCACCATAGAGCGGAGGCATGGCGCTGGATGGGTCCTGATTGGCCAGCACGTCAGCCGGAATGCGGTCAGCAAGCAGCAGCTTGAGCCAGTCAATCAGCTCTGATGTTGACGGTTTTTTCTTCAGACTGGGGACTTCGCGCAGGCGGAAGAATATTTCCAGTGCCTCGCGCACCAGCGTCTGCTCAATCTGCGGGAAATGCACATCGACGATGGACTGAAGGGTGTCCTTGTCCGGGAAGGCAATGTAGTGGAAGAAACAGCGGCGCAGGAAGGCGTCCGGCAGCTCCTTCTCGTTGTTACTGGTGATGATCACGATGGGGCGTTGACGGGCACGGACGCGTTCACCGGTCTCATACACATCAAACTCCATCTTGTCGAGTTCGGTCAGCAGGTCGTTGGGGAATTCGATATCGGCCTTGTCGATCTCATCAATCAACAGTACGACCTGCTCGTCAGCTTCAAACGCCTGCCACAGCATCCCCTTGCGGATGTAATTGCGAATATCATGCACGCGATCGTCACCCAGCTGAGAATCACGCAGGCGGGAAACGGCATCGTAATCGTACAGGCCCTGCTGAGCCTTGGTGGTGGACTTGATGTGCCAGCGCAGCAAAGGCTTGCCCAGTGCGGTGGCCAGCTCTTCAGCCAGCATGGTCTTGCCGGTGCCGGGCTCGCCCTTGACCAGCAGCGGTCGTTGCAGGGTGATGGCGGCGTTGACGGCCATCTGCAGATCGTCGGTGGCAACGTAGCGGTCGGTACCTGAAAACTTCATCGGCTTCTCTGTCGGTTGCTATGGGTCGGTTGGTAGTTGGTAAAAGACAGGAGCCAGTGTATCAGAACAGGTCGGGTGGAAAAGAGAGGTGGGGCGAGGATTGATGTGGGGAGGGTGGGGAGATGTGATGGCACATCTCCCCGGAGGCAAGTCTTACTTGGCGGCTTCGTATGCAGCGGCAGACTTCACGATCTCGGCGCGCGCGGCGTCGGCGTTGGCCCAGCCTTCAACCTTGACCCACTTGCCCTTTTCGAGGGTTTTGTAGTTCTCGAAGAAGTGGGCGATCTGGTCACGGGTCAGCTGAGGAATATCGTCAACATCATGAATATCGTTGTACGCCTGGCTCAGTTTCTCGTGCGGAACGGCAACCAGTTTGGCATCACCGCCGGCTTCGTCGGTCATGTTCAGGATACCGACCGGACGGCAGCGAATCACGGAACCGGTCATCACCGGGTGCGGCGTCAGCACCAGTACGTCCAGAGGGTCGCCATCGTCTGCCAGGGTGTTGTTGATGTAGCCGTAGTTGGCCGGGTAGAACATCGGGGCAGCCATGAAACGGTCAACGAAGATCGCATCAGCGTCTTTGTCGATCTCGTATTTAACCGGGGAGCTTTCCGCCGGGATTTCGATGATCACGTAGATGTCATTCGGCAGATCTTTGCCGGCAGGGACTTTCTCGAAGCTCATGAGCTGTTTTCCTGTTATCGATTACAAGGACAGAACGTATAGCGGGCCGCAGTATAAACTGCCCAGCAGCCCGCCGGAATACGACTTACAGGTGAAACGCCTGTTCAGCAGTCGCAGTGGTACTGCAGCAGCGTCTCGACTTCTTCGCGTGAACCCAGCGCCACGGATACGCGCTGATGGATGTGGTTAGGCTGAATATCCAGTATGTCGCTGTAACATGTGCTGGAGATGCCACCGGCCTGCTCGATCAGCAGGCTCATCGGATTGCCTTCGTACATAAGGCGCAGCTTGCCGGGCTTGGCGGGTTCGCGTGAATCCCAAGGGTACGTGAAAATACCGCCACGGGTCAGGACACGATGCACCTCGGCCACCATGGAGGCGATCCAGCGCATGTTGTAGTTCTTGCCACGGGGGCCTTCGGCACCCTTGAGCAGGTCGTCAACATAGTTGCGCATCGAAGGTTCCCAGAAGCGGTGGTTCGACATGTTAATGGCGAACTCTTTGGTTTCTTCGGGGATCTTGACGTTTTCACGAGTCAGCAGGAAATCACCGGTGTGAGCAAGGGTAAACATGTTGACGCCATGCCCGGTGGTCAGTGCCAGAACCGCTGAAGGACCGTACAGTACATAGCCGGAAGCCACCTGTTTGCGACCTGCCTGCAGGAACATGTCCACATTATCATCCGTGGCGCCCTCAGGGGCTTCAAGGATGGAAAAGATGGTGCCCACGGAAACATTGATGTCGATGTTGGAAGAGCCGTCCAGAGGGTCGAAAGTCACCAGGAAGCGACCATTTGGGTTGCCGAAGACAGGGTCGTCTTCCTCTTCAGACGCGAGGCCGCGGACAAGAGGATTGTCGAGCAGCACCTTTTTCAGCACGTCGTTGGAAATGACATCCAGCTTCTTCTGGGTTTCACCCTGAACGTTGGTGTCATTGGTGGTGCCGAGAATACCGGCCAGAGCGCCCTCTCGCAGTTGCAGTGCGATCTCCTTGCAGGCGATCATCAGTGTGTCGATCAGTTCAACGAGTTCGAGGTCGGTGTCGTGGTGTTTCAGGTAGTTGCTGAGCAGCTGCATCTGTGAATTCGGCCTTTGTTTGATCCGATGGGAAAGACGCGCTGAATTGTACGCTATCCTGATGGATTTTGCATAAGAACAGATCGTTTCCGGTGCGGTTTTCGTAGCGCCAAGCTGATATGATGCGATGCATTCAGAACAAGAAAAGGAGCATCCGGGTGCACATCCATATTCTCGGAATTTGCGGTACCTTCATGGGGTCGCTGGCGATACTGGCCAAACAGCTGGGGCACCGGGTCACCGGCTCGGATGCGAATGTCTATCCACCCATGAGCACGCAGCTGGAGCAGCAGGGAATTGAGCTGATCCAGGGTTACGATCCGGTGCAACTGGAGCCGGCCCCCGATATGGTGGTCATCGGCAACGCCATGAGTCGCGGCAACCCCTGTGTTGAGCATGTGCTGGAGCATAATTTGCGCTACACCTCGGGTCCTCAGTGGCTACACGACAATCTTTTGGCCGACCGCTGGGTGCTGGCGGTAGCCGGTACCCATGGTAAAACCACGACCGCTACCATGTTGGCCTGGATTCTTGAACAGGCGGGCATGTCGCCCGGTTTTCTGATAGGCGGCGTGCCGCTCAACTTTGAAACCTCTGCCCGTATCGGAGAAACCCCTTTCTTTGTGATTGAAGCGGACGAATACGACACTTCCTTTTTCGATAAGCGTTCGAAGTTTGTGCACTATCACCCCCGCACCCTGATTCTGAATAACCTTGAGTTCGACCACGCGGATATCTTTCCTGATCTGGCGGCGATTCAGCGCCAGTTCCATCACTTGATGCGGATCTTGCCCGCCACCGGACAGGTTATCATGCCGGCAGATTCGGCAGCGCTTGATGATGTAATCGACATGGGGTGCTGGAGTGAGCGAGTACTGACTGGCTTTGATCGTCGTGCCAGCTGGTCGGCTCAGCTTCTGAGCGAAGATGGCAGTCACTTTTCCGTTCAGCACCAGGGCGAGAGTCTGGGCGAAGTGTGCTGGTCACTGACCGGCCTGCACAACGTGAGCAATGCGATTAATGCACTGGTGGCGGCACGTCATGTTGGCGTTCAGCCAGAGCATGCGATTGAAGCGCTGAGCCGGTTCGGCGGTGTCAAGCGGCGAATGGAGCGGTTGGGCGAGGTGGCCGGGATCACCGTGTATGACGACTTTGCGCACCACCCCAGTGCAATTCAGACCACGCTGGAGGGTCTGCGTGCCCGTGTGGGCAAACGCCAGGCAGTGGTGGCCGTGATTGAACCGCGCTCCAACACCATGAGGCTGGGTGCCCACAAGGCACAGCTTGCCGAAGCAACCGCCATGGCGGATCAGGTGTACTGGTATCAGCCGGAAGGGCTGGACTGGTCGCTGGATGAAGTGGTGGCACAGAGCCCTGTCCCGGCACGGCTGGAAACGGAAATATGTCCGCTTGTTAACCGTCTGGCAAGCGAATTGCCGCGCGGTGCGCAGGTCGTGATCATGAGTAATGGCGGCTTTGGCGGTATTCACCAGAAGTTGCTGAAGGCGCTGGAGCAGCGGGAGTCGATTCATGTCCTCTGACAGTGGTTTTGCTGGGCGTGTGACGCTGGCCATTACCGGCGCATCCGGTGTTCAGTATGGGTTGCGTCTTCTGCAGAGCCTGTTGGCGCAGAACCAGCAAGTGCTGTTAATGGTGTCGAAAGCAGCCCAGGTTGTGATCGCAACCGAGACCGACCTCAAACTCCCAGGATCGCCCGATGCAATGGAACACTTTCTGACTGAGCAGTACGGCGGCATGGCAGGTCAGCTGTGTGTGTTCGGGCGCGAACAATGGATGGCTCCGGTGGCGTCCGGTTCGGGTGCGCCTTCTGCCATGGTTGTGTGTCCCTGCAGTACCGGTACCCTGTCGGCCATCGCCTGTGGCGCCAGCAATAACCTGATCGAGCGTGCGGCAGATGTGGCATTGAAAGAGCGCAGGCAGCTGATACTGGTACCCCGCGAGGCACCTTATTCCGAGATCCATCTGGAGCATATGCTCAAGCTGACTCGCATGGGGAGTGTCATCATTCCGGCCAGCCCCGGATTCTATCATCGCCCACAAAGTGTCGAAGATATGGTGGACTTTGTAGTGGCGCGTATCCTGTCGCAACTTGGGCTCGAACAAGCACTGTTGCCACGCTGGGGTGAGGCGCTGATTCAGGGCGGGTGATTTGTTCACTCCAGCTGATTACAATAGCCCCGTTTTTGACCGACCGAGAAGACTATGTCCAAGATACTGGCCCTGGATACCTCTACCGATGCCTGTTCAGCGGCGCTGCTGCTGGGTGATCAGTTGACTGATCGCTTTGTCATCGAGCCGCGCCGCCATACCCATCTGTTGTTGCCGATGGTTGAAGAGCTGCTGGCTGAAGCCGGTGTAGCTTTGAACAGTCTGGATGCCATCGCCTTTGGCCGTGGCCCCGGCTCCTTCGCCGGCATTCGCATTGCGACCGGAGCCGCTCAGGGGTTGGCGCTGGCAGCAGATCTGCCGGTGGTGCCGGTTTCAACCCTGAAGGCGATCGCCTGGGCAGAAGGTGAAGACAGCGGCTCGCAGTTGACGGTGCTGGACGCTCGCATGGACGAGGTCTACTGGTGTGCATGGCAGTGGCAGGACGGTGAGCCGGTTGCACTGGTCGAGGAACAGGTATGTGCCCCGGCACAGATCCACCTGCCGCTGGAAAGCCCTGTCCGGCCTTTTGTCGGGTTGGGCAGTGGCTGGTGTTATCGTGAGCGGATGCCGGCTGAGCTGGTGCGTCAGGTTCGTGAGATCAAAGCGGAGGTCTACCCGCAGGCCTCGGCCATGGCGCAGCTGGCTCAGCGAGCGTTCAAGCAGGGAGCTGCGATGGCACCGGATGACGCGCGCCCAGTTTATCTGCGCGATCAGGTTGCCTGGAAGAAAAAGGATCAGCAGTGAACTTCAGTGACTGGCTGCATACCTTTTGCCTGGCCGTGATTCAGGGGCTGACGGAGTTTCTGCCCATCTCCAGCTCAGCGCATCTGATTTTGCCTTCCCAGTTGCTGGGGTGGGAGGATCAGGGGCTGGCATTTGATGTTGGCGTTCATGTCGGCACTCTGCTGGCGGTTGTCTATTATTTCCGTCGAGAGGTCAGCGGTATGGCCATGGCCTGGGGACGTTCTTTGGGTGGGCCGTGCGATGCAGAAGGCAAGCTGGCCTGGTTGGTGGTGCTGGCGACTCTGCCCGCTATGTTCAGCGGGCTCATGTTTGCAGGCCTGATCGAACAGTATGGTCGCTCGATACTGGTGATAGCGGCTGCTACGCTGATTTTTGGCGTTTTGTTGGGCTGGGCTGACAGTCGCCGGCAGGAATGTCGCGGAATTCGTGAGCTGACGCGACGCGATGCTGTCATGATTGGTATGGCGCAGGCATTGGCCCTGATACCCGGTACCTCGCGTTCAGGAATCACCATTACGGCGGCTTTAATGCTGGGGTTCGAGCGTCAGAGTGCTGCGCGGTTTTCATTCTTGTTGTCAATCCCGATCATATTTGGTGCCGGAGTGCTGCAGGTTGCGCGGCTTTCTGAGCAGGGCAGTGGTGCTCACTGGCTGCAGATTGGTGTCGGTACACTGGTTGCCGGACTCAGCGCGCTGGCCTGTATCCACCTGTTCCTCAAATGGCTGGATCGTGTTGGTATGATGCCGTTTGTCTGGTATCGGCTGGCGTTGGGGGTTGTGCTTTTGCTGGTCTGGTTGGCAGGCCCCGGGGGGCTGGTGTGAATCTGGCCGTAGGTTGGCAGTATGAGGACGGCAGGGCAAAAGCAGAAACATTGGCGCTTGAGCTTGGTCTTCCCTGTGTTGCGTCTCCTGATCTGGCCTCTGCCGAGCCTTGGCAGCAGGTGCTGTTGTTTGACTTGCAGGGGCTGGCGCTTTACGCGACCGGGCCAAAACGCCCGGGACCTGTCAGGGCCGATTTCGTGTCCGGTGCGGTTGCGCATCGGCGTCAGTTTGGCGGCGGTACGGGCCAGCTGATCGCCAGGGCCTGCGGTATCAAGTCAGGCATACGCCCAACCATTGTTGATGCGACTGCAGGCCTTGGGCGAGATGCCTTTGTGCTGGCGACGCTGGGCTGTCAGGTACACATGCTGGAACGCTCATCGGTTGTGCATGCACTTCTGGCAGCCGGGCTGGAACAGGCCATCAGTGTGCCTGAGCTGGCCGAAACGCTGCAGCGGATGACGCTGGAGCGGGCTGACGGGCGTATCTGGCTGCAGAAGTGTCCTGAGCAGCAACAGCCAGACCTGGTCTACCTTGATCCCATGTTCCCGCATACGGACAAGAAGGCTCAGGTCAAGAAAGAGATGCTGGCTTTCAGAGAGTTGGTCGGCCAGGATACCGATGATGCCGAGTTGCTGGCGGCGGCGCTAGAGGCTGCGCGCTGTCGGGTGGTGGTCAAACGCGCCCGAAAGGCGCCTGCCATCACGGGTCAAAAGCCTTCCTACTCGCTGGAAGGCAAGTCCAGCCGCTATGACATCTATGCCCTGCGGGCGTTGGGTGGAGCCCAGGATTCTCAGTAATGGGGCGGCGGTACATCGGCTGCGGGCGCTTCTTCACTGCCGCCGAGTTCACGCAGCTGGCCGTGTAGAATCTTGACCATTCGTGTCAGTTTTTCCAGATCCATTTCCTGCCGCGCCACGACTTCACTCAGCTTGTCGATGGCGTCTTCCTGAAAAGCGATGCGTGATTCCAGCTCTGCCAGGGTATCGTTGTCGGCCATAATGACCTCCTTGCTGTTTGGACGGGGTCCATAGGATAGTTCATAGGTCCCTCTGTCAGAAAGCCTGTCAGGCTTAAGCCATTGAAAAAAAATGACGAATAGAGTATATCTGACGAGCTTCAATGCGCGTCTTCCTAAATCTGCGCATCTTATATTGTATAAACATTCAGCTAATAAACAGAGAAGATCAATGAGTGGTAATCAGTTAATCAAGAGTGTGTTGGCCAGTGTTCTGGCTGCGTTTATTATTCCTTTTCTGCTGCAGCGCGTTGCGGGAGTTGAAATAGGGTTCACCTTGCCGGTTTTGGCAATCATTGCTGTTGTGGTTCTGCTTGTAACCCTGGCCAGTGCCTGGCAACCTGCGGGTTCTGCCGCTACGGCGCGGACAGCTCGTCCGTTTTCCGATGCTTCAGAGCAGGATGATGACGAAGGTGACGAGAACGACGGTCGTGAAATCGGCAGCGTTAAATGGTTCAATGTGTCCAAGGGGTTCGGTTTCATCACGCGTGAAAATGGTGATGATGTGTTTGTTCATTTCCGCAACATCCGTGGCCGTGGTCACCGCTCTCTGAACGAAGGTCAGAAAGTTCGCTTCAGCGTGCGTGAAAGCGACAAAGGCCTGCAAGCTGAAGACGTGTCCATCGTTCGCAGCTGACCCCCTCTGCCGGTAGCTTCGCTGCCGGCACCTTTCCTTCCTTCCCTATTTCAAGACGGCTGACGTCGTTTGGTGTATCGAGTCGGCGCTGCGTTGGCAGGGTCATCCGGCCAGGGGTGTTTTGGATAGCGTCCCTTCATCTCCTTCTTCACCTCCCGGTAACTTCCAGCCCAGAATGCGGCCAGATCGGATGTCACCTGTAGCGGTCGTTGTGCCGGCGACAGCAGGTGCAGTGTGAGGGGAATCCCGTGGCCTACACGGGGAGTATCAAGGCAGCCAAACATTTCCTGTAATTTTACCGCCAGTACCGGAGGCGACTGGCTGTAGTCGATTCGATAGCTGGAACCTGAAGGAACGGGTATCCGTTCGGGGGCGAGCTGATCCAGCAACTGCTGTTGTGGCCAGTCCAGCCGGCTGCGCAAAATCGACAGTAGATCGAGCCGAGTCAGATCGTCCTGTCGAGTAACAGTATCCAGCCAGGGCAACAGCCATTGCTCCAGAGTCTGTAGCAGCCCTGCATCAGACAGGTCGGGCCATTGGGCATCATTGTCCTGGCTGGCGGCAAACGCCACTCGTGCCCTGAACTGCTCGACTTCAGGTGTGAAGCTCAGCCGCAGCAACCCTTCACGCTGCAGCAGCGACATAATGGCTCTGCGCCTGTGCTCCGCCGTTACTTCCTGCAGCTGTGTTCGGCTCAACACCAGATTGCCGATGCACACCTGCCGTTCAGCCACAAATCTGTCCTGTCGGCTGTCCCACTCGACGACCTCTTCAGTTCGTTTGAGATCCTTTAGCTGACTTTCGAACAGCGAGGGGGCCAGGGCACTGGCCAGTCTGATTCTGTCCGAAGCGCGTCCATTGTGGCTGCTGAGTGTGGCGATCGCGAGCCATTCATGTTTGCGCAACGGGTCCTGTTCGGCCAGCGTAACCCCGCGCCCCTGGCTTAGACGGTATTGTGCAGAGCCGGGTTCACGCTGCCGCGCGATCCGGTCAGGGTAGGCGCAGGCAACCAGATAGCCGATCCAGTGGGGCTGATCCGGGCTGCCGCTGTCCAGCTGGCAGGTAATATCGCTGCAGCTGCTGCGCAGCTGGCTTGCAAGCTGCTGCAGTCTGCGCCGATGTGGCTCGCGGCCTGTACTGTGCAACCAGTCAAGCCGCTGGCGCAGGTCGGCGGACTGAGTATTCAGCGGGTCTCGCTCGGTCAGCAGTACCGCAAGGTCTGCCGCCAATGGCAGCAGGCCGTTTTCCGCACCGCATAGCAACATGTGGGCAAGACGGGGGTGAGTCGGCAGCTCGGCCATGCGCTCGCCTCTGCGGGTCAGACGTAACTGGTTGGGGGCGGGGGCTTCAATCGCCTCCAGCTGCATCAGCAGCTGTATTGCCTGACTGAATGTGGCCGCAGGTGGTGGCTCCAGCCAGATCAGTTCGGCTGGATCGTTCACGCCCCAGTTCAGCAGTTGCAGTGCCAGCGGGGCCAGATCGGCCTGAAGAATTTCCGGGCGTGTCTGGGGTTCAAGCTCACTGTGTTGGGCTTCGGACCAAAGCCGATAGCAGGTGCCTGGCCCCAGGCGTCCAGCCCTGCCTGCACGCTGAGTGGCGCTTGCCATCGACACGCGGGTGGTGAACAGACGCGTCATGCCACTGGCGGGATCAAAACGCGCCTGTCGACTCAGCCCGGAGTCGATGACCGCTTCTATGCCCTCAATGGTCAGGCTGGTTTCCGCGATGGCGGTGGCCAGTACCACTTTGCGCTGGCCCCGGGGTGGTGACAGTATCGCCTGTTGCTGCTGATCCAGCGGCAGCTCACCATGCAACGGGGTCAGCAGCAGCTCGGGATATTGTTCCAGCAGCGGTTCCAGCAGTGCCTGAGTGCGGCGAATTTCGGCCAGTCCTGGCAGAAACACCAGCAGGCTGCCGGCGTGCTGCTGCAGTGCCTGTGCCACCAGTTTTGCGATACGAGGCTCGATCGGCTCGTCGCTGCGACTGCGGGCGGACCAGATGATCTCCACCGGATGGCTGCGGCCACTGGATTGCACCACAGGTGCGCCGTCGAGCCGTGCAGACAATGTCGAGTGCTCGAGGGTTGCCGACATCAGCAGCAGTTTGAGTGGAGGCCCTTCGCGCAGCAGCTCCCGCCCCTGCAGTGCCAGTGCCAGACTGAGGTCGGCATCCAGGCTGCGCTCGTGAAACTCATCCAGAATCAACAAACCTATGCCTTCAAGCCCCGGATTTTCCTGCAGCATGCGCACCAGCACCCCGCCGGTGACCACTTCCAGGCGGGTGGCCTCACTGGTGCGTGTTTCGAGCCGAACACGATAGCCAACACGCTTGCCGACCGGCTCACCCAGTTGCTGTGCCAGTCGTTGGGCTGCAGCCTTGGCCGCAAGTCGTCGTGGTTCCAATAGGATGATTTTCTGTCCTGCCAGCCAGGGCTGGTCCAGCAGTGCAAGTGGCACGCGTGTGGTTTTGCCCGCACCGGGTTCGGCTTCAAGAATCAGTTCGTTCTGTTGCTCAAGGGTGGCAACGATCTCTGGCAGCAGTGAGTCGATCGGCAGCTGAGAGAGGTCGGGCATGGTCATAATCCTTGGCAGTTCGGGCCTGCGAAGTGTACCAGCAACGCAGGCGGGGTGCTGCCCGCGACCGGACAGAAGACCGTGCGATGTACTATTATCCCGCGTGGACCTAACAATCGAGGACCTGCGTTGCTCATGACCTGTTACAAAACCCTGGCCGAACCGGTACACAGCGAGATCGAGATCAAGAAGTCACGCTTTATCGGCTGTATTGAGCCGATCCACTCCCATGCGGCCGGACTTGAGCGGGTGGCCGAACTTTGGCGGCAGCATCCGGAAGCGCGGCATATCTGCTATGCGATGCTGGTGGCCGGGCAGGTGCGTCAGTCCGATGACGGCGAGCCTTCGGGCACGGCGGCCCGCCCGATATTGAATGTACTGCAGCACAAGGGGCTGGATTACGTACTGGCCACGGTGGTGCGTTACTTTGGTGGTATCAAGTTGGGTGCAGGTGGTTTGGTACGCGCCTACAGCCAGGCGGTCAGCGAGCCGCTGCAGCAAGTCGAATATGTCGAGGTCAAGCCTCAGGCGCAGGCGCAGATCCGGTTTGAGCATGCGCATGAAGCACTGGTGCGCCGTTTGGCCGAGCAGGCCGGGCTGGCACTTGAGGTAGAGTATCAGCAACAGGTGTTGGCCACTTTGCAGGGTGAAGCGGAGCCGCTGGAGCAGTGCCTGCACCAACTGAAGGAGCAGACAAGAGGGGAGCTGGAGTTACTGAACACCAATACGGATGTTGGGGCCTGATTCGAGCCTGTTTTCACGTTAGCCTCACACAGTACAGAGCATGCTACAGGTCTGATAAATCTTCAGGACATAGCCATGCTTGTTCGTCTGTTTTCAAAACTGTCTTACTTGCCTCGTCCCCGGCTGAGCGCCGTTCAGCTGGGCTGGTTGGTGACACTGCTGCTGGGGTTGTTCTATAACGGATCGCTCTGGCACCTGATTCTATCGCTTCAGTATGCTGATGCCGTACACAAGTGGTTTTTTGCCGCAGGTTTTTTACTGTTTCTGCTGGCGGTGATTCAGCTGTTTCTGGGCTTGTTGTGCTGGCCACGACTGATTAAGCCGGTGGCGGTGTTTCTGCTTCTGAGCACGGCGCAGGTCGGCTATTTCATGGACAGTTATGGCATCGTGATTGACAAGACCATGGTGCAAAATCTGTTCGAGACCGACCCGGCAGAAGTGAGGGATCTGGTCACCGGTGCTATGCTGCTTAACCTGTTGTTGAAAGGCGTGTTGCCGTCCCTGTTGCTGCTGTGGATCAGGATCAAGCCCCAGCCGGTTAAGCGGATTCTGGTGGGGCAAACCATCAGTCTGCTCAGCTGCCTGCTCCTGATCGGGCTGAATGCAGCACTGCTGTATAAGGACTATTCCTCGCTGTTTCGCAATCACCGTGAGATCCGCAATCTGGCGCTGCCGTCCAGCTACCTGTACTACACCGGGCGGTACCTCAGTGGAGCCTATGATGCCTCCAAGCGTGCCTTTCAGCCGCTGGGGCTGGACGCTCGACTTGAATCAGCCGGGTTTCAGACTGTATCCGCGAAAGCGCAAAAGCCTGATGTGCTGATTGTGGTATTGGGTGAGACGGCACGCAGCATGAACTTTGGCCTCAACGGCTATGCGCGAAATACCACGCCCGAGCTGGAGCGCCTGCCGGTGGTGAGCTTTACGGATGTGGAATCCTGCGGTACCAGTACAGCTGTGTCGGTGCCCTGTATGTTCTCGCTGCAGCAGCGAGAACGATATGACGATGAGCAGGTGGCCTATCAGAGCAATGTGCTGGATATTTTGCAGCATGCAGGTGTTTCTGTACGTTGGCGTGAAAACAACTCCGGCTGCAAGGGTGTGTGTGCACGCATTCCGGTGATCGAGGCGGAGCAGCTCAATCCGGGGCACGACTGTACGGAAGAGGAATGCTTCGATGATCAGTTATTGTTCGGGTTGCAGCAGCAGCTGGAGGGGCTTAAGGGGCCTGCGGTGATCGTACTGCATCAAAAGGGCAGTCATGGGCCGGCTTATTTTGAACGTGTCCCTGAGAACTATCAGTACTTCACACCGGTCTGCCAAAGCAGCGAGCTGCAGACCTGTGTTCAGACCGATATCGTCAACGCCTATGACAATACCATTCGCTATACCGACCATCTTTTGGCACGGGTGATCGAGCTGTTGCAGCGGCAAGAGCAGCTTAACGCCGCCATGCTCTATGTCTCGGATCATGGCGAGTCGTTGGGTGAGAATAACCTCTACTTGCATGGTATGCCCTGGCTGCTGGCGCCAGAAGAGCAAAAGCAGGTGCCTCTGATCACCTGGCTGTCAGCCGGGTTCCAGCAGGAGCATGGTGTTGACTGGCAGTGTCTCAAGGCAAACAGCGACAAACCACTCAGCCATGACTTCCTGGCTCATTCTCTGTTGGGGCTGATGCAGGTCAGTACATCAGTCTACCAGCCAGAGCTGGATCTGTTTGCGCCTTGTCGTAATGGGCAGCGGACTCTCGCGACAGTACACACTCAGTCCGCTCGGAAAGCTGATGGCTGAAACTCGATCCGGGCCTGGAACTGCCGAGCATCCTGGTGGTAACAAAAATGTGCTCCGGCCTTGTCACATAGCTGGGCAATGATTGGCAGGCCGTAGCCAAAGCCCTGTTGCTTGTTTTCTGGGCCTGCAGTTGCTACTGGGTTGGTCAGGATCAGTGAGTGAATATCTGCCTCAAGTGTCAGTACCCCTGTACCATGGCGGCACGCATTGCCCAGCAGGTTGTCGAGTATGACTGACAATATGAAGGGGTGAATGGACCAGTCCAGTACTGGTCCAATCTGCAGCTGCAGCTCAAGTCCCGAATGGTCACTTTGGTTGATCAGCTGCTGCAGCATGTGGCTGTCGACTTTGCAATGCTCTGAAGGCTGTTCACGGGACAGCCAAAGGAAGGAGTCGGTCAACTGCTCCATTCGATTGACGGCTTGGGCGATCCGCTGATACGCCCGTTTCTCGGCGGGATTGGTGTGATCTCTCGACATCTCCTGCAACAGATCCAGCGAGCCATGTATCACGGTCAGGGGGGAGCGCAGTTCGTGACTGGCAAAGCGGGTAAAGTTCTGTTCCCGCTGAATAAAGCCATCAATGCGCCGTAACAGCTGGGCAAAGCGCTGACTCATTTCACCCAGTTCATCCTTGCGGGGCAGGGGCGTCATCTGTGGCGAAGAAGGATCAACCGCTTCAATTGCCTGCATCAACTCCCGCACGGGGCGTGTCTGTTGCCAGACCAGCAGTAGAGTGATGCCCATGGCTCCAAGCGAAAACAGTAGAATTCCTCCAATTACGAGCGCTCGTTCCATCAATTCGGATGAATTGGGCTCGTCCAGCAATTGCTCAATACTCGTTTGCTGGAGTTCTGGCTGACTGGCCATGTATTCGAGAATGGCTGCCCGGTTGGCATCCTCAATACTTTCGACCAGGTGCCAGCCCGCCAGCCAGTACAGGCTGGTCAAGAGCAGAGTGGAGAGTCCGGTAATCAGAATGATGCGAGTTGTGAATTTCATGGCGTTTCTGTGGTGTTGGGGGCATCTGGAAGTTGTAGATACACACCGCTTCCCCTGCGGGTGTGCAGCATTGCGGAGTCGAACGGCTTGTCGAGTTGGGTTCTCAACTGATACAGCAGTGACCGCAGCGCATCACTGTCCGGGGGCTCGTCTCCCCAGATGGCCTGCTCAAGCTCGCGACGGCTGACGACGCGGGGAGCATGTGCGATCAGGTGGCGCAGCAGAGTAAAGCCCTGAGGGGTCAGCTGCAGCGGTACATCATCGCGCCGTGCCTGTTGCTGTTCCACATCCAGTTCCAGTGGACCGAAATGCAGCAGGCGCAGTTGTTGACGTGATACGCGTCGGCTCAAGGCTTCAATGCGACAAACCAGCTCGTCCATGGCAAAGGGCTTGACCAGGTAGTCGTCGGCACCGGCGGAAAAACCGGTGACCTTGTCACTCACTTGATCGAGAGCTGTCAGCAGCAGAATCGGGGTGGTGACACCCAGCTGACGCAGCTGCTGACAGAGCGCAAAACCACTGATGCCGGGCATCATGACATCCAGCACCAGTACGTCATGATGTTGTTGCCTGGACAGTTCGAGTGCTTGCTCGCCGGTACGGGCACAGTCAACACTGATGCCGCGCCAGCTTAAAAAGTCGGCGATTGCCTCAAGAATTCCAGGATCGTCATCGGCTAGTAGAACGGAAATCTGAGACATTGGGCAGACGCTCGCTTACTGATTTTAATTGCATCATAGAGCTGTCGGGGTGAAGGCTGCAATCGCGCCTGGGTGCCAGCATCAGCGCCGCCAGCAGGGCGTTGATCGACCAACACAGTGTAAAACTCCAGATATCGTGTGACAGAAAATGTGCGCCTCGCAGCTGCTGAGTGGTCCCGAACAGCAGGCCGAGCCCCAGTGCCAGGGCAAGTGCGGCATATCGCCACCGTGGCTGGACAGTTGCCGCCGCAAAATAGAGCGCAAGCCAGGCATACCCGGCACTGGCGTGTCCGGCGGGAAAGCAGCTTCCGCTACCGTGATTGAAAAGCTGCTGCAGCAAGGGTGAGTAAGGTACATCGCCTCCAAAAGGTTGCAGGCTCCAGGGACATTCAACGCCAAGGGAGCGTTTGCCCAGCAGAATCACTCCGCTGGCAATCAGTGGCGAAATGACCAGATAGGCCAAAACTCTTCGGTAAGGTCGCAGCCGTGGATGAATGCCACTGGCCAACAACAGGATGAGGCAAAGCAGAAGCAAGGCAATGCTGAGCTGCCGACCGCGTTGATGGAGTAACTCACTGAACAGCCAGTGCTCCTTCAGGGTCCATTCATGACCTTCCAGCGCATAAATCCATTGGGCCAGTGTCAGGTCAAGCCGAAAACGGTGGATGATCAGGGTCGCCACCATGGCGCATGCCAGCGCCGCAAGGGCTGAGCATATGAGGCCTGTGCGGCCTGGAAGGCTGGAATTCATGCTGTAACAACCGCCACTGTAGAGGGGACTGGCATGATGCCTGCCACAGAGTGAAGAGGACGTGAAAGCCTCGCTCGCGTCACACAGAGGTGTTTGGTCGAGACGAGTATTCGGCTGCCGAAGGGGCATCCTCAGGCTGTTCCTGACGAATCATGGCAATGAACACCCGTATCAGCTCAGGATCAAACTGCCCTTGATCCTGCTCGGACTCGAGAATATTCAAGGCTTTCGTGACGGGCATTCCGGGGCGATAGATGCGGTCACCGGTCATGGCGTCCCAGGTGTCGGCAATTGCGACGATGCGTGCCAGCAGTGGAATCTCGTCGCCCTTGAGTCCATCGGGGTAGCCGGTCCCGTCCCAGCGCTCATGGTGCCAGGCAGCAATCTCGGCAAAGGCGCTGAAGCGTTTCAGCGGCTTCATGATGGCAGCGGTCATCACCGGGTGTTTTTTCATCTCCTGGTATTCGGCATCGGTGAGAGCAGAGGGTTTGTTGAGAATGGTGTCATGAATGCCGATCTTGCCCAGATCGTGCATCAGGGCTCCCTTCTTCAGCAGGGCCAATTGGTCGGTCTCCAGACCCAGCTGCTGGCCCAGTTTGACGGCATAACGTGAGACGCGGCCTGAGTGAGCGGCGGTATAGGGGTCCTTGGCTTCCAGTGCCTGGGCCAGTGCACTTAGCGTCGCCATGTAGGTTCTTTCCTGCTCGCGCAGTAATTCCTGAATACTCTCGGCCAGGTGGTTGACGCCGGATGCCAGCTGTCCCATCTCGTCACGGGTCGTCACGCTGACACGGCTGTCCAGCTCTCCACGGGAAAGTGCCTGTACGCAGCGATGAAGTCGCTGTATCGGACCCGTGAGTCGAAAATGGATCAAACCGCCGAGGAACAGCAGCATCAGCAGACTGCTGATCAAAATGGTATTCCACATGGATTGCTCGAAAGGGCCATCGAAACTGCTGATCGCTTTTTTCAGGCCGGTAATATCGACCTCGGCCTCAATGCCCGCAATGGCGCCACCAGGCAGGGTCATCGGTAATAGATAATCCGCCTTAATGAAGCCGCTGTCTGTGTGGTGTTCTCGGGATTCTCCAAGTGATGGCTGCCGGTCATGAATGACCCGATAATAAGTGGAGCCTGGTTGAAGTGCCTTTTGGCCCCGCTGGGCCTGGCTGTGAGCAATAATGTCGCCGTTGGCATCAAAGGCGTAGAGATCCTGAATATGCAGCTGCCAGCCAAAGTCGCTATGGCGGTTTAGATAATCCACCTCGGCGGCCAGTGCAACGTCGGTCAGTGCGATCCGCTCCTGTTCAACATTGCGTCGAATCTGATCCAGCAGCAGATGTATTTTCTGGTCGGCCTGGGCCAAAAACGCCTGCTCGATGACTTTGTCAGTCTTGTGTGACAAGAGATAACCGTTCAAGACCAGAATACTGATGGCAAACAACAGAAAACGTGCAGAGAGGGGTAATCGAGCGCGTTTTTCTTCCGTCTGTGAATCCTTGTGGCTGTCGTGATGATGATTTTGCACCCTGATCTCCCGGATCTGCTCGTGATTCTGTATCACTGCTGACTATGCACAGAGCTTATTAAAGCAGCCTTAAGAAGTCCCGTAGAAAAAAGTCGATGCTTTAAGTTTGGTTTCAGCCAGCTCGAGTAAAGTGACTCCTGTAAACCAACACAGACAGGAGAAACCTGATGAAAAAGCTGATTGCGAGCCTGATCCTTTCCACCGCTGCCGTCTCCGGTGTGGCCATGGCTGGTGACAAATGTGATGTGCCACAGGATGAATGGCAAACTGAGGAGGCCTTCCGTGCTGCCATTGAAGCCAAGGGATGGGAGATCAAAAAGTTCAAGATCGATGACGGCTGCTATGAAATCTATGGCTATGACGAGAAGCAGCGTCGTGTAGAGGCTTACTTCGATCCCAAGACCTTCGATATGGTCAAGATGGAACTGGACGACTGAGGAACTCATAATGAATGCCACTGTAAAGGTCTGGGATCCTCTGGTGCGGGTGTTTCACTGGTCACTGGTGCTCTGCTTTGCAGTGGCCTGGGCCAGTGCGGATGAATGGCAGGACCTGCATGAAATAGCAGGCTATACAGCTGCGACATTGATCGCTTTCCGGTTGATATGGGGGCTTTTCGGTCCCCGTTATGCCAGATTCCGGCAGTTTGTGCGTGATCCAAAAGTTGTTGCAGGATATCTGTCGGATATGTTGAAGGGGCGCGAGGCGCGTTACCTGGGGCATAATCCGGCAGGTGGTATCATGGTTGTGGCCCTGCTGCTGGGCATGGGGCTATTGACACTCACCGGCTGGCTTTACACGGATCTGTTGTGGGGTGAAGAGTGGGTCGAAGAGAGCCATGAGTTGCTGGCCAATCTGATGCTTATGCTTGCGGGGTTGCATGTGGCCGGTGTTGTTCTGGCCAGTGTTCGTCACCGCGAGAGCCTGGTTAAATCGATGATCACGGGACATAAACGTGTGCCGGGTGAGGCTGACGTGAGTTGATAAGGTCTCAACAAATTGCTGGAGGTGACACAATGAAAGGCCTGTTTGCCATTCTGCTGCCATACATGATGGGGCTGACAATAGTGCTGTCACCTGTAGCCCTGGCCGGTCGTGATCTTGATCAAAATGAAGCGCGTCGCCTGATGTTGTCCGGACAGATCCGGCCCTTGTCTGAGTTGATGTTACTGCATCCAGAACGATTGAATGGACATCTTCTTGATGTAGAGCTCGAAGAGGAGGATGGGCGCCTGGTCTATGAAATTGAGGTGCTGGATAAGGATGGTGTGGTACGTGAGTTTTACCTGGATGCCTCCAGTGGCGCTGTTATCAAGGAAGAGATCGAGGACTGAGCATGCGAATTCTTCTGGTTGAAGATGATGTTCGACTTGCGGCGGAGCTCAAGCCCCGGCTGCAGCAGGCAGGTTTTGCCGTTGAAACCGCCCATGATGGCGAGGATGGTGAGTTTCTTGGGCGGGAGGAAAATTTTGATGCCGTTATTCTGGATCTGGGCTTGCCTCGCAGGCCGGGCCTTGAAGTGCTCACAAACTGGCGCAGCGCAGGTCTGGATATGCCGGTACTGGTACTGACGGCACGTGACGCCTGGCATGAACGCGTGGATGGGCTCAAGGCCGGTGCAGATGATTACTTGGGCAAACCTTTCCACACCGAAGAGTTGTTGGCGCGTCTTGAGGCGCTGGTCCGCCGTCATCACGGTCATGCCAGCAGTCGTCTGCAAGTGGCGGGGCTGGAGCTGGACAATGATCTTCAGCTGGTACGTGATCAGAAGGGGCTGGAGCATCCGTTGACCGGTCGAGAGTTCCGCCTGCTGCGTTACATGATGCTTAACGCTGACAGGGTGCTGTCCAAGAACGAGCTGAGCGAGCATGTCTACGAAGAGGAAGATCTGCGTGACAGCAACGTGATTGAGGTCTATATCAACCGTTTGCGTCAGCGTTTTGGCAAACGCTGCATCCTGACCCGGCGTGGTCAGGGTTATGTGATGCCGAGTCAGCCTGAGAGCGGCTCATGAGTCGAAATCAGGTGGCCACGAGTAGCTCGCTTGAGTGGCGGATTCGGCGGCAGCTCCTGCTGGTGCTGTTGTTGGTCATGAGCGGACTGCTGATGTTGGTACACATCAGTGTCAGCCATTTGACCCAGAATTTTGTCCTCAGTCGCCTGGAGCATGATGCCGAGAGCCTCATTGCGGCATTGGAGCGTGGGGCCGATGGCCGCTGGCAGTTGAATGAGACGACATTGCCGCAAGTGTATCAGCGGGTCCACTCGGGGCACTATTATGTACTTGCAAGTGACACAATGACCTTGCGCTCACGCTCTCTTTGGGATTTGGAAACCTCAACTCGAATGATGCCAGTGGGTGTCAGCCACAGTGAGCTCAAGCCCGGGGTCGGTGATCAGCAGTGGTTGATCAGAGAACAGGGGTTCAGTAAACAGGGGCAGGGCTTTTCGCTCTGGATAGCTGAAGATATTGCGGACCTGCAGCAGGAACAGCGTCAATTTGAAGCAGGGCTTCTGCTGCTGTTGCTGTTGAGTCTGCCATTGTTGCTGATCCTGCAAAGGCGTGTGCTGCGTTCGGGATTTGCCCGTCTTGAGCCTTTGCGCCAGAGCCTCGCGCGACAGCAGGCTGGTGCCGAGGTTGAGTTTCCGGCTGAGATACCTCAAGAAGTGGTGCCCCTGGTGGAAACCATCACCCAACTGTTGCGCCGTTCAGGTGAGCAAACAAGTCGCTCGCGGATGGCGCTGGGCAATCTTGCACATGAACTCAAGCATCCGTTACAAGAGTTGCAGTGGCTTGCACGGCAGCATCCTGACCCTGAACAGAGTGCACAGTTGCTGCGACTGTATCGGCAGCTGCATCAACGTATTGATCGGGAGCTGCGTCGGGCTCGGATTGCCGGTGCGCCGGGGCCGGGAAGGCAATTTGTGCCAAAAGATGAAGTGACGCATTTGGTGCGCCTGCTTCAGCGTATCGGCCGAGATGATATCGATTTTAAATCCGAATTGCCGCCCGGGGCGATCCCTTTTGATCGTGATGACATGCTGGAGCTGCTCGGCAACCTGTTGGATAACGCCTGGCGTCATGCCTGTCGGCGTGTACAACTTCACATACAGTCCGATAAGGATAATATCCACCTGTGGTCAATACTGGTCGAAGATGATGGTAAGGGTGTGAATGATGCCGATTTGCTGCGGTTGTCTGAACGTGGTGTGCGTCTGGATGAACAGGCCAACGGCAGCGGTTTGGGTCTGTCTATCTGTCGCGCGGTGGCAGAAAGCTACGATGGAGAGCTGGTTTTTGCCGCTTCAGAACTCGGGGGGCTGCAGGTAAAGGTGAGCCTGAGAGCAACATGATTTGGTTTGGCGTATGATTCGCTTCCGCTCTACGTAGTCGATATGAACGCCGTAAACTCTCTCAGCAGGTCAGGGTCATACCAATGAGCATCCGAATGCATCATGGCAATTGCGTCCGCAGGTTGTGCTCCCTTATGGTAAGGCCGGTCTTCAGTGATGGCATCGTATGAGTCGATAATTCGGACGATTCTGGCCAGTAGAGGGATTTTTTCACCCGATAGCCTGGCCGGGTATCCACTGCCATCAAAATTTTCATGATGATGCAAAACGATCGCTACAATCTGGTCATCAAGTGACAGTGGCTGGATAAGCTCTGCTCCAAGCCGGGTATGTTGCTGGATAAGCAGGTATTCGGCATGAGTCAAGCGAGAAGGTTTGTGTAAAATCGATTCGCTGATCGAAAGCTTGCCGATATCATGAATTTCAGCGCCGTAGGCCAGTGTGTAGGTATCATCCCTATTCAGGGACAGGTGCTTTGCAAAACCCTCTGCATAGGACCTCAACCGACTTTGATGACTCGCGATATCAGGGTCTCGGGCATCAACCACCCGCTGTATAAAAGCAGTAATATGAGGCATGAATAATCCTTCTCATTGCCCGTCGTGATTTCATACAGACACTATAGGCCCATTTTCACGTAAATAGAAAGCGCCAGGGATCAGCAGGGTCTCGGGTTGCAGTGATATGTACCAGTTCGCTATTACATCCCTGTAATGTATTATTGCTCAAAGTGTTCAATTCGTTTTTGTCTGCTATGGCAAACGCGGATAGAGGTCAGCGGCTGTTATGAAAACGTATTGGTTAAGCAGGGGGTTACAAAAGCAGTGCTGCTGATGATCGATAACTTCGACAGTTTTACCTGGAATGTTGTCCGCTACCTCGAAGAGCTGGGGATGGAAGTGCAGGTGCATCGCAATAACGCGATTACGCTGGAACAGATTGAAGCCCTTGCGCCCACCCATATGGTGATATCCCCCGGTCCTTGTACACCGGCTGAAGCGGGTATTTCGGTTGCTGCCATACGTCATTTTGCCGGACATCTGCCGATTCTGGGGGTTTGTCTTGGGCATCAGTGTATTGGTCATTCGTTCGGGGCTGAGGTCGTCAGGGCGCGTCAGGTCATGCATGGCAAAACATCTTTGATCGAGCATCGTGGTAAAGGCCTGTTTGCGAGTATTAAGCAGCCGCTTGAGGTGACGCGTTACCATTCTCTGGTTGTGCGCCGCGAGAGCCTGCCGGATTGTCTTGAAATGACGGCATGGACGACCACCGCAGATGGCGAGCCTGACGAAATCATGGCGCTGCGGCATCAAGAGCTTGAACTGTACGGGGTGCAGTTTCATCCCGAATCCGTTCTGACTGAACAGGGACATGCACTGCTGGAAAACTTTATTCAGCGGCGTTGAATCGCATACTAACAGGAGGCATTGGATGAATATTCAGGAAGCGCTGGCACGCATTGTCGACCATATCGACCTCGGTTTTGAGGAGATGGAAGACGTCATGCGTCAGGTAATGACCGGGCAGTGCAGTGAGTCCCAGATTGCCGGCTTTCTGGTTGGCCTGCGGATGAAGGGTGAGTCGATTGATGAAATTACCGCGGCTGCCAAGGTGATGCGTGACCTGGCCACACCGGTACGTCCGGCCGTAGGCCCCCTGGTTGATATTGTTGGTACCGGTGGCGATGGCGCCAACCTGTTCAACGTGTCATCGGCCAGTGCCTTTGTCGCGGCGGCCTGTGGTGTCAAGCTTGCCAAACACGGCAATCGTGGTGTTTCTTCCAGCAGCGGCAGCGCTGACCTGCTGGAGCAGGCCGGTATCAATCTGGATTTGGGCGCCGATGAGGTCGCACGCTGTATCGATGAAGTTGGTATCGGCTTCATGTTTGCGCCTGGCTACCACGGTGCCATGAAGCATGCGATCGGTGCCCGCCGTGCGCTCGGTATGCGGACTTTGTTCAACATACTGGGCCCCATGACCAACCCGGCTGGCGCGACCCGCGGCGTGATCGGCGTATTTACGCCCAAGCTCTGTCGCCCCATGGCGGAGGTGATGCAGCAACTGGGGGCTGAACACATTATGGTGGTGCATGCAAAGGATGGGTTGGATGAAATCAGCCTGGCCACCCAGACGCAGGTTGCGGAGCTGCAAAATGGCAAGATTACGGAATACAGCTTGTCACCTGAAGATGTGGGCATCGACAGTCAGAGCTTGATCGGTCTGAGTGTGAACAGTCCCTCGGAGTCGTTGGCCCTGATTCAGCTGGCGTTGAGTGGTTCGGATGAGCCGGTGGCACGAAAGGCCGCTGCCATGGTGGCACTGAATGCAGGCGCAGCCGTATATCTTAGCGGGCAGGCGGATACACACCAGGCCGGTGTCGAGCAGGCTTTGGAAGCCATACGTTCGGGCGTCGCACTGGATAAAATGAAGCAGCTGGCCGCGTTCAGTCAGCAGCTGGGGAAAACTGAATAATGAATGATACACCCACAATTCTGAAAAAGATCATCGCTCGCAAGCATGAAGAAGTGGCTGAGCGCAGTGCACGGGTATCGATTGCAGACCTGAAACAGCGTATTGCCGATCAGCAGGGCAGTGCGTCAGATCCGCGCGGGTTTGCGGATGCGCTGGCAAAGTCGCTGTCATCGGGTCAGCCTGCAGTGATCGCCGAGATCAAAAAGGCCAGCCCTTCAAAGGGCGTGATTCGAGACCCCTTTGAGCCGGCCGAAATTGCCGCTTCGTACGAGCGGGGCGGTGCCAGCTGCCTGTCGGTACTGACCGATGTAGACTTCTTTCAGGGGGCGGACGAATACCTGCAGCAGGCACGCAGCGCCTGTTCATTGCCGGTCATCCGCAAGGATTTTATCGTGGACCCCTATCAGATCTACGAAGCCCGCACACTTGGGGCTGACTGTATTCTGCTGATTGTTGCGGCCCTGACCGATGCGCAGTTGTCCGACTTGACCACGCTGACCCATGAGCTTGGCATGGATGTGCTGATTGAGGTGCATAATGCAGAGGAACTTGAGCGTATTCTGCCGCTCAACACCCGTCTGGTTGGGATTAATAACCGTGATCTGCACACCTTTGATGTCAGTCTTGAAAACACCTTCCAGCTGCTCGATCGCATCCCGTCAGATCGCATTATCGTGACCGAGAGCGGCATTCTGACGCCGGATGACGTGGCTGCCATGCAGGCCCGGCAGATCAACGCTTTCCTGATCGGTGAGGCGTTCATGCGGGCAGACGATCCAGGACAGCAGCTGGCGCGCTTTTTCAGCGCTGCACACTAACGCATTGTGAGGAAACAGGCAGTATGAGCATGAATGTCAGTGTTAACTGGGATGGCGATGATCGTTTCAAGGCGACCACAGGTTCCGGTTTTGAAGTGGTAATCGACAAGGATCTCCAGCAGGGGCCGCGGCCCATGGAGCTGGTGCTGACAGGTCTGGGCGGTTGTACCAGTGTTGATGTGGTGGGCATTCTGCGCAAGGCGCGTCAGGATGTGACCGCTTGCGTGGCTGAAATCAGTGCCGAGCGCTCGGACGAAGTGCCTTCGGTCTTTACCGAAATTCATGTCAAATTCATTGTCAGTGGCCGCAAGCTGAAACCTGCTGCGGTAGAACGTGCGGTTCGCCTGTCCGCTGAACAGTACTGCTCGGCATCGCTGATGCTTGAGCGTGGAGGGGTGAAAATCAGCCACAGCTTTGAAATTGTGGACGTGGAATAAACCCGTTTTATCACTTGTTTCTTGAAGGGCGCTGAAGTAAAATTTTGCGTCCTTTTTATTTGTTCAACTCCTTGCTTTCAACCACCGGCATTCGGCGGGTGACTTGAAGGCTGTGAAACCGTAAGGAGCAAAAATGCGTCATTACGAAATCGTATTCCTGGTTCACCCGAACCAGAGCGAGCAGGTTCCGGCGATGATCGAGCGCTACAAGACTCTGATCGAAGGTGCTCAGGGCCAGATTCACCGTCTGGAAGACTGGGGCCGTCGTCAGCTGGCTTACCCGATCAACAATGCACACAAGGCACACTATGTGCTGATGAATGTTGAAACGACTCAGGACATCCTGGACGAACTGTCCAGCATGTTCCGTTACAACGACGCTGTGCTGCGTAACATGGTGATCCGTTGCAATGAAGCGGTCACTGAAGTTTCTCCGATCAAGGCAGCAGAGTCTCGCGAAGAGCGCAAGCCGCGTCGCGAAGAGCGCACAGAGCAGAAGCAGGACAACAGTTCTGCCGATGACAGCTCTGATGAAGAAGCTGCTGAAGAGTAATCGTTAACCCTATTTATTGGAGAAGTTCAGATGGCACGTTTTTTCCGTCGTCGCAAGTTCTGCCGTTTCACCGCTGAAGGCGTAAAACAGATCGACTACAAGGATCTGGATACCCTGAAAGGCTACATCACTGAAACCGGCAAAATCGTTCCGAGCCGTATCACTGGCACCAAGGCACGCTATCAGCGTCAGCTGGCGACCGCTATCAAGCGCGCCCGCTACCTGGCTCTGCTGCCGTACACCGACAGCCACGACGTTTAAGCGTCGGTTGATACAGCCGTAGGCAGCACACAGTGCTGCCAGACTCGTTTAATGCTGCTGCCCGGAGGTTGCGTGCAGCAGCCGGGATTCAAGACTGCAGCCTTTGCAGAACAAGAGGTTTTACGAGATGGAAGTTATTCTGCTCGAAAATATCGGTAAACTGGGTAATTTGGGTGACAAGGTCGCCGTTAAATCGGGCTTTGGCCGTAACTACCTGGTTCCTCAGGGTAAAGCCGTACCGGCTACCGCTGATAATGTCGCCAAGTTTGAAGAGCGTCGTGCCGAACTGGAAAAAGCCGCTGCTGACAAGCTGGCTCAGGCCCAGGCTCGCGCCGAACAGCTGAACGAACTTGAACTGTCTCTGGTCACCAAAGCTGGTGACGAGGGTAAACTGTTCGGTTCCATCGGCACCCGTGATATCGCGGAAGCACTGAGCTCTGCCGGCGTTCAGGCCGACAAGAGCGAAGTGCGTCTGCCGGAAGGTGCGATCCGTCACGTTGGCGAGTTCGACGTCGACATTCAGGTACACCCTGAAGTGACCGCGACCATCAAGCTGGTTATTGCCGGCGAATAATTTCGCTCTGCAATCCGGTTAAGAAAAAGCACTGCGTGGTATATACTGCGCAGTGCTTTTTTTATGTTCAAAAATGACGATGTTGTATAGCTCAGGAGACGTGATCCGGTGGAAATGGCAGATCTGAACGACGAGGTGCTGGAACAGATCAAGCAGCCACCCCATTCGATTGAGGCCGAGCAGTCGGTTCTGGGCGGCCTGATGCTGGACAACAACGCTTGGGATACGGTCTCGGAAGTACTGCTGGAAGATCAGTTCTACCGCGGCGATCATCGCATGATCTTCCGTACCATGCAGAAGCTGATCGATGAAGGCCGGCCGATCGATGTGGTCACTCTGTCGGAAGAGCTGGACCGCACCGGCGAGCTGGAAAATGCGGGTGGTCTGGAGTATCTGGTCACGCTGGCCCGCAACACCCCCAGTACCTCGAATATCCGCGCCTACTCCGAGATTGTGCGTGACCGTTCACTGCTGCGTCAGATGATCAGCGTAGCCAACGAGATCGCCGACAGTGCATTTCATCCCGGCGGTCGCGCCTCTGATGAAATCCTCAACGAAGCCGAGCAGAAAATCTTCCAAATTGCGGAAAATCGACCCAATCAGGGAGGCCCCGAGGGGGTAAATCCGCTGCTTAAGCGTGCGGTGGACCGGATTGATGAACTGTTCAACAATGCGGACTCCCTCACGGGGGTCACCACCGGTTTTGATGACCTGGATGATCGCACCGGTGGTTTGCAGAAGTCGGACCTGGTGATTGTGGCAGCGCGTCCCTCAATGGGTAAAACCACTTTCGCCATGAACCTGGTCGAAAATGCTCTGATGGCAACTGAGAAGCCGGTGCTGGTGTTCTCGCTGGAGATGCCCGCCGACCAGTTGGTGACACGTATGCTGTCATCGCTTGGTCGTATCAATCAGACCAAGGTACGTAACGGTCAGCTTGAAGAGGATGACTGGCCCAAGCTGACGACTGCGGTCAATATGCTCAAGAACAAGCCGCTGTTTATTGATGACCAGCCCGGTATCAGTCCCAACGAGATGCGTACCCGTGCACGACGTATCGTGCGTGAGCACGGTGATCTTGCCATGATCATGGTCGATTACCTGCAGCTGATGACCCTTAAAACGGGTAAAAGTGAAGGCCGTACCCAGGAGATATCAGAGATTTCCCGATCCTTGAAAGCCCTGGCCAAGGAGATGAGCTGCCCGGTGGTGGCGCTGTCGCAGTTGAACCGAAGCCTTGAACAGCGTCCCAATAAGCGTCCGGTGAACTCGGACCTGCGTGAATCCGGCGCTATCGAGCAGGACGCCGACGTGATCATGTTCATCTATCGTGATGAGGTATACAACGAGGACAGCCCGGACAAGGGAACCGCTGAAATCATTATCGGCAAGCAGCGTAACGGTCCCATCGGTTCGGTTCGTCTGGCGTTTATAGGGCAGTACACCCGTTTCGAGAATCTTTCACACATCAACTACAACTACGATGATGGTGAGTAGGGTGATGCTCAGGACTCCCTGAGCATCTTGTTGCGAAAGCCTTCAGGCACGGCAACTACCTTGCGGTCGGTGTAATCGAAGAACACGATGCCGGTCTTGGCATGCGCAATCTCCACCGCCGTGTCCTTGTTGCTCAGCAGATAGTAAAGATCGCAGCCGTACTTGTTGAAATCGGCTACCGTTACATCCACCTGCACGCGATCACCATGGAAGCTCTCCGCCTTATAAACGATGGCAGAGTCGGTCATGATGATCCCCGCCCCTTCTACATCAAACTCGGCGTAGTGATAATGCTTGAGGAAGCGCAGGCGGGCCTCATGTACCATCGACAGCACGGCATCATTGCCCATGTGGCCGCCATAGTTGATGTCGCTGATACGGACACACAATTCGGTGCTGAACAGGTAATTGTCCGGCATATCCAGTTTGATCCGGGCCATTTCGTGCACTCTCCTGAAAGTTGCTTACAACCGATCCAGTTCCTGCATCACCGCGACCATGGCAGCGGTGAGGGTAGCAAGATCTGCATCTGACATGATATAGGCTGGCATGACATAGACAAGCCTGCCAAATGGGCGTACCCACACGCCCCGGTCGACAAACATGGGCTGCACCTGGGCCAGTGAAACCGGTTCATGACGCTCGATTACGCCGATTGCGCCCAGCACTCTTACATCGGCTACGCTGGTCAGAGCACGAGCGGGCTCGAGTCCCTGCTTCAGGCCTGACTCAATGCGCTGTACCTGTGTGTGCCAGTCTTGCTGCTCAAGTTGGTTAAGGCTTTCCAGTGCCACGGCGCAGGCCAGCGGGTTGGCCATGAAGGTAGGTCCGTGCATGAAGCATCCAGCGCCTCCTGCAGAGATGGTATGCGCAATCTCCGCTGTGGCCAGCGTTGCGGCCAGCGTCATGTAGCCGCCGGTCAGGGCCTTGCCAAGACACATGATATCGGGGCTGATGCCGGCATGATTACAGGCAAACAGTTCACCGCTGCGACCAAACCCGGTGGCAATCTCGTCGGCAATCAGCAGCACCTCATACTGGTCGCAGAGCGCCCGTGCCTGGCGCAGCCATTCGGGGGAGTAAAAGCGCATTCCACCGGCGCCCTGAACAATGGGTTCCAGAATCAGTGCTGCCAGCTCACCATGGTGCTGGGCCAGCAGGCGTTCGAGCTCTGCGATATCGGTGGCTGCAAAGCCGCCATCAAAGGGGGTCTCCGGGCGAGGAGCAAACAGTTGCTGTGCCAACACGCCACTGAACAGTTCATGCATGCCGTTGACAGGATCGCACACCGACATGGCACCGAAGGTATCGCCATGGTAGCCGTTGCGTAGGCTGATCATGCGGTGCTTTTCCGGTTTGCCTCGGGCATGCCAGTACTGGATCGCCATTTTCAGCGCGACTTCGACGGAAATCGAGCCGGAATCGGCCAGAAAAACACGCTCCAGGCCTTCGGGTGTCATCTCGACCAGTTTGCGTGACAACTCAATAGCGGGTGAGTGTGTCAGACCACCGAACATCACATGGGACATGCGATCGATCTGCTCATGCGCGGCCTGGTTCAGAGCCGGATGATTGTAACCATGGACCACTGACCACCAGGAGGCCATGCCATCGATCAGTTCACGCCCGTCTGTCAGGCGCAGGCGTACGCCCGAAGCGGACTCCACCGGGAACATCGGTGGCGGGTTGATCATGGACGAATAGGGGTGCCAGATATGCTGACTGTCAAAGGCAAGCTGTTCTGTATCAGGACCGCGCATGCTGATCTCCACTCCTGGGAACTGGTGTGAGGGAGCTCATTAGAGCGGTCTTTGCAGCGGGCTGCAACCTCTCGCAGGACTAGTTGCGCACTTCAATTCGGTTGCGGCCACCGCTTTTGGCCTGATACAGAGCTGCATCTGCTCGGCTCAGCAGTTCGGAGCTGCCGGTATCATTGGCATGGAGTGTGGTGACGCCGATGGAGAGCGTCATGGGGATCAGACCATCCGCCGTTTCGGTAGGGGTCAGCTCAAGCAGGTGACGCAGTCGTTCTGCCAGCTGTACGGCACCCTCAAGGCCGGTGCCGGGCAGCAGGATGGCAAATTCTTCACCTCCTAGACGACCAATCGAATCAGTTTCGCGCAGGCAGCTTCGAGCAAGGCTGGCAAAGTGCTGCAATACCAGGTCGCCGGTGTTGTGGCCATATTCGTCGTTTATCCGTTTGAAATGGTCGAAGTCGATCATTAACAGGCTGCTGGGGTGGCCCAGGCGTCGGCTCAGGCGTTGCTCTTCATGCAGCCGCTCCAGAAAAGCGCGCCGGTTGCTCAAGCCGGTCAGGGAGTCGGTAGTAGCCAGTAGTTTGAGTTTGCGTTCCGCTTCCTTACGGTCGCTGATATCGCGGAATACGGTAACAACCCCGGTTATTTGCCCACGTTCAATCATTGGCTGACTGGTCACGACAACCGGCAGAAGTTCTCCGGTTCGGGTTTTGAACTGCTCATCACCTTCGTAGGTAATACCCTTGATCGCGTTTGAGAAAATCGGACACTGCTGCAGTGACAGGTCACCCTCCTCATGCTGATGCAACAACTGATGCAGGTTTTCCTGATACAGCTTCTGTTCGTTATAGCCGGTCAGTCGGCTGACAGCCCTGTTGATGTAGAGAGTCCGACCTTCCGTGTCCAGGACATAAATGCCTTCGCCAACAGCAGCTCCGATGGCATCCAGCCTATATTTCTGTACCAAAATGGCATGTCGCTGCTGGTGAAGATGAAGCAGCGTTGAGCCCAGCAGGAGGATGACCAGCAGGCTGACCACCAGCATGGTATAAAACTCCCATTGCAGGCCGGTCAGAAGCGGTGCCGGGTGAATGGACAGGATGTAGCCCCCCAGCTCTCCGGTCAGTGTCTGTACCGGAATAAACGCGGCTGCATAGCCGGCACCTTGATGGTAAGTGGCTGTTGCAAAGGGCTTTCCTGTCTTGAGCTGCTGACGGATGCCGGGTTGGGCAGCAAGCGAATGACGCAGAGTTTCCAGTGGCAGCTCTTGGTTCAGGGCATCATTCAGGCTGTCAGTATGGAGCAGGAAATCCGGGCTGATCAGTGCTGGTTGCAGCTGATCCTGAGGTCCGCCCAGCAGCACCGATTCTACGGTACTGCGCTCAAGCAGGAAGATGAAGGTCTGACGCGGCGAGAGGGATGCCAGTGTCTGGCGGATACGGGCAAAGGAAACGGCGGTTTCCATGCTGCCGATCATCTGGCCGTCGAGCATGAGTGGCTGAATGAAGCGGAAGCCAATGAAAAAGCGTCCTACCTCGAAACCGTAGCAGGCCTCGGGCTGCTCCTGCAGGCGTCGAAGTGAAGGCCTTATTTCGGCCAGAGAGTCACCATGAACGCCGAGAGCATGGAAACGCAGGAAACTGGTGCCGTCTGCCTGGTGGAACTGCCATTGAGCAATGCCGCGTTGCGCGAGGTCCTGATAGTGCGGGAGTAATCGTTGATACAGCTCTTCTCTCAGCAGTGCGCGCTCTGAATGATTGTCGGCATTGACGCCGAGATCAAACAGGTGAATCAGTTCAGGCTGGCGGGCCAGATCCGCATAAAATGTATCCATTGCCAGCGCGTAGCGCTCCAGGCTGGCATCATAGGTTGCCTGCAGCAGAGTGGAAGCGTGCTCCAGATACTGTTGCACCCTGTCCTGGCGGACCTGATGCAGGAACAACACTGTCAGCAGGAAAAGGCCGGAAAGCAGTAATACATAAAGACCCTTGCGCATGGTTCGGCCCTTCATGGCTCAAGATCCATTAAGGAGAGCTTAGAGTCAGCTTAGCACCCGTTGCTGACGGGCACAAAGCATCCTCTTCCCGGGCTCAGTCCGGTTGGAACAGAGCACCGCTGGTAATTGCGCGCAGGGTCTTGAGCAGCAGTAGACAAACTACAAATGTCACCACAATCAGTGAAAGCCAGGAGAGCAGCAGAAAAAACTCACTGCCTGTCTTCATCAACATGATTTGGGTCGCGATGCAAAATGCTGCCAGTGGGAAGCTGTAGGCCCACCAAGAGATGAAAAAGCGAATGCGTGAAAAACGCGGCAGCTGGGTAAAAAGAAGCAGCGTAATGAACATCGCGCTGTAGTAGAGAATACGTGCAAAGCTGTCGACCACTCCCTGATTCAGTTGCAGGTAGGAGATAAAGCCAACCGCAGGCGGTGCGATCATGATGAAGAGTGTCGGCAGCATTTTTTCAGGCAAGGGGTCGTGAAACAGCACCCGGTTGAAAATCAGTGTTTTCAGTACCAGCCAGTAAAGCAGACCGATGCTGAAGAAGAACCAGCTGGCTTCGGTGTAGCCGTGCTGTACACCGGCAATCGGCGCGACGATGTTCCCCACGACAGGGATAAACCAGGCAGGCGTACTGTGCTGAACCTTGAACCGAGAGTGGTGTATCCACTGGGTCATCACATGCAGCGTCAGCAGCAGATGAATGATGGCACCGCTGATCCACAGATAGCGTGAGAGACCCGGTGAAAGCTCTAGGGTGGCGGTGGCGATAAGCAGCAGGCTGATTGAAAAAGCCGGAAAGAAACTGATTTTGATCGGGTGGTTGAACTCATCCATCACTTCAGAGCTGAAGCGCACGGTTTTGAGCAGGTAGATGCTGGTAATCATCAGCAATACACAGGCAGTTACTACCAGCAGGATCTGTCCGACAAGTGGTGACATCCCCAGTGTGTAGGCTGCTTTCTGCCAGCTTAGCGTGAGGCCTCCGAGTCCCATTACCATTGCAATCAACGCAATGGGGAAGTGCTGCAGGCGTTGCGGGGCAGACAGCGTTGAGCTGGGCTGCTCGGTCATGGCGGCGGCTCCTTTGTTTAGTTTGTTCTAATATTCTAGGGCCGTAATCAATCGGGATCAATCCTGATCAGTCTGAAGGGTGATACTGTTCACTTCGATTCGGTCCCCAGTGATACGAAAGCGAATGTTCAGACCATACAGGCTGATACCATATTCTCTTGCTTCATCCTGTTTCCTGTAGGCCGGGCGCGGGTCACACAGCAGGACTTCGGTGATCTGTCGTGCCAGTGGCTGGCCAAGGCGGCCTGCATGAATCTGGCAAGCCTGTTGCGCCGACTGACTGAAATGCACAGGAAGCGTTAACCGCTCGATGCGCGACGCCAGAGCAAACTCCGCTTCAGGCAGGCTGTCGGCGTAGGGAAGGTAGGGTTTGATGTCGAGAATGGGAGTTCCGTCAAGCAGGTCTGCCCCTTCCACTTCCAGCCAGACCCTATCTCCGCTTTGCTCGATACTGCACAGACGGACCGGCGACAGGCCTATGGGGTTGGGGCGAAACGGTGAGCGGGTGGCAAATACTCCCAGACGCTGGTTGCCACCCAGTCGAGGTGGCCGCACGGTGGGGCTCCAGCCCTGGTCTGAGGTTGCACTGAACAGGAACAGCAGCCAGATATGGCTGCACTGCTCCAGCCCGCGTACCGATTCAGGGTTTGAATAGGGGGGAACCAGTTCGATTCGGGCGCGAATAGAGGCCAGCCCCGGCTGGCGCGGGATGCCGAACTTTTGGTCAAACGGGCTGTGGATAAAGCCGATCGGTGTCATGCTGTGGCTGTGTGGGACGGTCATCGTCTACTCCGCAGGATTCAGCCGGCAGTATACCCGATCAGGCCGCCTCAACCAGTGGTGCTCGTTTCTGTACCGGCGTTGTACTGCTCCAGTGACGCGATGCTTTCTCGGCCTGCTCGGCCAGACGATGAATGTGGCTCAGAGCATCCATCAGTGCAACAGAGTCAGCCGTGTTCAGCAGGCTGGAAATGGTCTGGTTCAGCAGGCTGCCCTTGAGGTACTGATATTCACGCTGTACCTGGCGCATCATCTGGTGTGCTTCGTAGCCCTGAATGGCCTGATCTTCGCGCACTTCACAGGCGTCGATGAGATGGATGACCGCCTGCTGAAACTCCTGCACGCTCGTGCGCACACCGGGGTCCTTGAGCTGCTCCAGTACAGGGTAGTATTCCGGAAGGCGCGCTGACAGGCGTGCGACTTCACTGAAGTAGCGCGCAACCCTGAGTGAGATTGGCAGCGTTTCACTGATCTCAATACTCAGGTTCTGTCGTGCCAGCTCCTGGTTGAAGTCACCGATGCGGCTGATCAGAAGGTTCACGCTATCCGACTGTTGTTGCAGCCGAGTGGCAGCGCCGCGTTCAGCGCTGATTGCTTCACGAGCCATTCGGCTGCAGATGCGGCTGACGCGAGCCAGCTCCATATTAATCGCTTCAACCGCGAGGGAGGGGGTCGTGATGATGTTTTTGTCCAGATACTGGGGCGTTGCTTCATCTTCTTCCTGGGTGCGGAAACGTTGCTTCAGAAACGTGACCATGCGGTCGGTCAGAGGCCACATCAGCAGTACCCCCAGTAAATTGAACAAGGTGTGGAACATCGCCAGTAACGCAACCAGATCAAATTGGGCCGGGTCCAACCGGTTGAGGAAGCCCCCCAGCAGCATCAGCAGCGCCAGACCGACCAGCCCTGTCAACAGGTTGAAAATGACATGTGCCGCTGAGATTCGCTTGGCATTGGATGTGGCGCCAATGGACGCCAGCAGGGCGGTGGTTGTGGTCCCCACGTTGGCGCCGATAACCAGTGCAGCGGCTGCCGCAAGAGAAATGCTGCCCGTGTACACCAGCGACAACGCGATCGCAATGACGGCGGCGGAGGCTTGCATCAGAAAGGTCATCACAATACCGGCCAAAACAAACAGCGCCAGTGCCAACGGGCCTGCACCCAGCTCGGCAAGGGGAACCGAAGAACTCAGGCCGTCGAACGCGTCGCGCAGGAAATCCAGGCCGATAAAAAAGATGCCAAAGCCGGCCACAGCGGTACCGATATGGCCCAGCCGATTGTTGTTGCCTGTAATGCGCAGCACCATGCCGAGCCCGATCATGGGTAACGCAAAGGCGCTGATCTTGAACTTGAAGCCTATCAGTGCCACCAGCCAACCGACCATGGTGGTACCGATATTACTGCCATAGATGATCGAAACCGATTGGGTCAGTGTCAGCAGGCCTGCGTTCACGAACCCCAAGGTCGCGACGGTTACGGCGCTGGATGACTGAACCAGTGCCGTAATCAGCGTGCCTGATATAAGTCCTCGCAGTCGTGAGCCTGTTGCCATTTCAAGTGCTGCGCGCAAGGAGCGCCCGGCTGCCTGTTTCAGGCCATTGGTGAGCAGTTGCATGCCCAGCAAAAAAAGACCGATACCACCAAACAGCTGTCCCAGCATTTCAAATGTCATCGCCTTTCCATCCAGGCAGAAAATAAGCTTCAAGCTAGCAAAAACCCGGACATCCGTCGATATGGACCGGTAGCCGAATCCTATGCTTATCGGCTTTTAACGGTTCTCGGGTGTTCTTGCCAGAACCCAGACATCGACCCGTTTACAGCCATGCTCACGCAGCAGTCGCGCCAATGTTGATACGGTGGTACCTGTGGTCATGACATCGTCGATCAGTGCAACGTACTCAGGAGCGGTTGAGCGCACAGTAAATGAGTCTTGCAGGTTACGGCGCCTGGCTTCAAGACTGAGCGACATCTGTTTGGGGGTTCGACGATGCTTGCGCAGGCTAAGCTGAAGCGGAATGTGTAACTGATGGCTCAATCTTTGTGCCAGCAGCTCGGCCTGATTGTAGCCTCTGTATATCTGGCTGAAGGGGTGCATTGGGACCGGTATCAATGCATCCGGCCAGCGGCCCTCGTGACGCTGGCGAATAAAATCGCTGAGCGTGGCCGCCAGCCACCCCAGGTGCGCAGGCTGGCGTTGATACTTGATCGCCGGAATTAATTGGCTGAGTGGGAATGAATAGGTGAAGGCAGCCTGTACCTCGTCAAAGGCTGGCAGTTCATTGCTGCAATGTGAGCACAGGCCGGACAAGTGGCGGGGAAGAGGCAGAGCACAACGAGGGCAGGCATGTATCAACCACGGAAGGTCTGCGTGGCAGCCTTCGCACAGGCCATGAAACCGGTGGTCTGACGCACCGCAAAGCGAGCACTTTTGTATATTATTTAAACAGCTGTTGATTATGTATTTAAACATAGGTTGACAGTTCCTTCTGTCTAATTAAGATGCTGGGAATTGATATGCGATCCGTGCATGTCCCATGATTATGTCACAAGGGGATTGGAGTTATGCTAAGCCAGGCTGAAGTGCGCCACGACTGGACCGAACAGGAAGTACGCGCCCTGTTTGAATTGCCGATGAATGATCTGCTGTTTCAGGCACAAAGCGTACACCGCCAGCACTTCAATCCCAATGAGGTACAGGTCAGCACGTTGCTGTCGATCAAGACCGGCTCCTGCCCGGAAGACTGCAAATACTGTCCGCAGAGCGCCCACTATAATACCGGTCTGGAAAAACAGCGCCTGATGGAAGTCGAAGCGGTGCTGAACAAGGCCAGGCAGGCGAAAGAATCCGGCTCAACCCGTTTCTGTATGGGCGCGGCCTGGAAACACCCCACCGAGCGTGACATGCCCTACGTAATCGAGATGGTCAGGGGCGTGAAAGCGATGGGGCTGGAAACCTGTATGACGCTTGGCATGTTGCAGGAAACGCAGGCGCAACGGCTGGCCGAGGCGGGGCTGGATTACTACAACCACAACCTGGATACCTCGCCGGAGTTCTACGACAAGATCATCACTACGCGCAGTTACGAGGATCGTCTGAATACCCTGCAGCATGTACGTGATTCCGGCATGAAAATCTGTAGCGGTGGCATTCTTGGCATGGGTGAAACTGCCAGGGATCGTTATGGCCTGCTGATGCAACTGGCCAACCTGCCGCAGCAGCCAGAGTCGGTGCCGATTAACATGCTGGTGAAGGTGCAGGGCACGCCGCTGGAAAACGTGGAAGACCTCGACCCTCTGGAATTCATCCGAACCATTGCCGTGGCGCGTATCATGATGCCCAAATCCCATGTGCGTCTGTCTGCCGGTCGTGAGCAGATGTCCGACGAATTGCAGTCCATGGCGTTCTTTGCCGGTGCCAACTCCATCTTCTACGGCGAATGCCTGCTGACCACGCCAAACCCGGAAACCAACCGCGACCTGCAGCTGTTCAAACGTCTGGGTATTCGCCCGGAACAGCGCATCGAAGACTCCGATGCCGACCAGGAGCAGAAACTGGCCGCCGAGATTCAGGCCCAGCAGGATGCTGATCTGTTCGTCGACGCCACCGTCGCGCACTGAGGCAGATCCATGTCCTTCAATGATCTGGCCGCCGCGCTTGAAGTACGGCGGCAGGATAACCTTTATCGCCAGCGCCGAGTGCTGGAGTCGGCCCAGGGGCCGGAAGTCAGCGTTGATGGCCGTCGCTATCTGGCGTTCTGCTCCAACGACTATTTGGGGCTGGCCAATCACCCAAAGGTGATCGCTGCGCTTAAGCAGGGTGCCGATACCTACGGCGTGGGCGGCGGTGCGTCTCATCTGGTCAATGGGCATTCGCAGGCTCACCATGCGCTGGAAGAAGAGTTGGCGGAATATACCGGCCGCGAGCGGGTGCTGCTGTTCTCAACCGGCTACATGGCCAACATTGGTGCCGTCAATGCCCTGATCGGCAAGCAGGACGCGGTGTTTCAGGATCGACTTAACCACGCCTCCCTGTTGGACGCGGGGCTGCTTAGCGGTGCCCGTTTCCAGCGTTACCTGCACAACGACTCCGACAGCCTGGCTCAGCGGCTGAGTCGCTCAGAGGCACGCCGTAAACTTGTGATCACTGATGGTGTGTTCAGCATGGATGGCGATATCGCCGACCTGCCTGAGTTGAGTCGAGTAACCCGCGAGCATGACGGCTGGCTGATGGTGGACGATGCCCATGGTTTTGGCTGTCTGGGCGCTAAGGGCGGTGGCTGCGTCGAGCACTTCGGTCTGAGCAACGAAGAGGTGCCGGTACTGATCGGCACTCTGGGCAAGGGCTTCGGTACCTCCGGCGCCTTTGTTGCCGGTTCCGAAGTGCTGATCGAAACCCTTATCCAGTTCGCCCGCACCTATATCTATACCACCAGCATGTCGCCAGCGGTGGCTCAGGCCACCCGAGCCAGCCTAAAGCTGGTACAGGCTGAAGGCTGGCGCCGCGACAAGCTGGCGCAGCTGATCCAGCGCTTTCGCAGCGGCTGTGAGCAGCTGGGTTATGCGCTGATGGATTCGCCAACGCCTATCCAGCCGATTCTGATCGGCGATGCCGGTGAGGCGATGCGGATCAGTGCCGCGCTGGAAGCACGTGGTATCTTTATAAGTGCCATCCGTCCGCCCACTGTCCCGGCGGGTAGCTCGCGCCTGCGAGTGACCCTCAGTGCGGCCCACAGCGAAGAGCAGGTGGATCGCTTGCTGGAAGCGATGAATCAGGTTCGTACCGGAGGCGTGGCATGAGTCTGTGGCATGAAACCCGTGGCACTGGCCCTGATCTGGTGCTGCTGCATGGCTGGGGGCTGAACTCTGGCATCTGGGGTGACTTTTCCGACCGCCTGGCCGAGCGTTATCGTGTAACGCTAATTGATCTGCCGGGGTTGGGGCGTTCTGCACCTGCAGGCGATATGTCGTTGGGCTCCGTGATTGGGGCTCTGCTTGAAGCCGCACCCGAGCAGGCGCACTGGGTGGGCTGGTCGCTTGGCGGACAGCTGGCATTGGCCTGTGCCGAACAGGCGCCGGAACAAGTGAAAAGTCTGAGTCTGATTGCCGCCAACCCCTGTTTTGTCGCCCGTGAGGATTGGTCCTGCGCCATGGCGTCGGACGTATTCAACGCCTTTGTTGAGTCACTGGCGTACAACGAGGCCAAAACCCTGCAGCGCTTTGCCGCCCTGCAGACGCGTGGTTCAGCCAGCGCCCGTGATGAGTTGAAACGACTTAAAGGTGTTATGGCAACGGCGGAGCCTCAGGCACTGGCATCAGCGCTGATGCTGCTGGAATCCGACCTGCGCTCGGCCCTGGCCACTCTGAACTGCCCAGCCCAGCTGATATTGGGTGCTGAAGACCAGCTGGTACCGGTAGGTCTGGCGAAGCAGGTACAGGCATTGAGCCCGAAGCTGAAGGTTAATGTACTGGCGCAGAGTGCACACTTGCCTTTTATCAGCCATGCCGATGAAGCGCTGAACATGCTCAATGCGCTGGTGCGCCAGGTGGATGGTGCCGATGCAGCGGGATAAACGCAGGGTTGCCCAGGCATTCAGTCGTGCGGCCGAGAGTTACGACTCCGTTGCTCAGTTGCAGCGCGCTATCGCCGACCGTCTGCTGCAGTGGCTGCCCGAGGAGGTCGAAGGCAACCTGCTGGATCTTGGTTGTGGCACCGGATATGCCGCGCCGCATCTGCATGCGTGTTATCCAGAATCATCGCTGCTGCATCTGGATCTGGCCCATGGCATGCTCACCTTTGCCCGCGAACAGCGGTCGGTGCCGGGGGCATTCTATCTCTGTGGTGACGCCGAACAACTGCCACTGGCGGACGCTAGCGTTGAGCTGATCTGGTCCAGCCTTGCCGTGCAGTGGTGCGAACAGCCGGACCGGTTGATGACCGAACTGGCGCGGGTGCTTAAACCGGGCGGTCGTTGTCTGCTGGCCACGTTGGGACCGGATACGCTGCATGAACTGAAGCGGGCATGGGCAGCGGTGGATGACGATGTGCATGTGAACAGCTTTACAGCACTCGAACGGCTACTGGCATACAACACCGGCCTGACATTGGCGCGGTGCGAGACTGAATACAGGGTGCTCCGTTACAATCGCCTGCAGGAGCTGATGCACGAGCTCAAGGCGTTGGGTGCTCATAATGTGAACAGTCGTCGCGATCAAGGGCTGAGCAGTCGTCAACGCTTGATAAGGCTGCTGGACGCCTATGAACGGCAGCGTCAAGCCGATGGTGCTCTTCCCGCTACCTATGAAGTTTATTATCTGGAACTGTTCAAGGAATCCCAGTGAAAAAGCGCTTTTTCATCGCCGGTACCGATACCGATGCAGGCAAGACTCTGGTGACCACCGGACTGCTCACGGCTGCAAGCCGCAGAGGGTTGAGAACCATAGGCCTGAAACCGGTGGCAGCCGGGTGTGAACAGACGCCGGATGGACTGCGCAACTCCGATGCGCTGCTGCTGCAACAGGCTGCCAGCATCAAGCTGAGTTATGAGCAGGTCAACCCGATCGCTTTCGAACCACCGATCGCACCGCACATTGCCGCCGAACAGGAAGGGCGAGTTTTGACCGCCGACCGACTGGCGGCCTATTGCCGTGGCACCATGATGCAACCGGCAGATCTGGTGCTGGTGGAAGGTGCCGGTGGCTGGCGCGTGCCGCTGAGCATGCGTGAAAGCCTGGCGCGGCTGCCACAATTGCTGGAGCTGGATGTGATCCTGGTGGTGGGGATGAAGCTGGGCTGCATCAACCACGCTATTCTGACCGCCGAGGCGATCGCCCGTGATGGCCTGCGCCTGGCCGGCTGGGTCGCCAACCATATCGACCCGGACATGAGTTGCCCGGATGAAAATCTGGCCACGCTGGAGCGGCTGTTCCGCGCGCCTCTGCTGGGGCGGATTCCCTGGTTGGATGATCCTGACCCAGAGCGAGTTGCCGACCATATTGATCTGATTCCACTGTTGGATGAGTAAAAAGTGACCAATGGGTGCAGTTGTTCTATACTGCTACCAGATGCAATCAAAGGCGTACCGAGCGTCAGGATACTAAGGTCCTGGCGAGTGCTGTTTTGTCGCCTGAACTGCAATTGAAAATGGAAGGTGCCCCATGAACATTACATCAGCTCAGAACAGTGGCATGTTCAACGTAAACCGTACTCTGGACAATACACCGAAAGTATCCGGTGACACTCAGGGCAGCGGTCGTCCGGACTTGGCAGAAGTCGCTTCCGGGCGTGAAATTAATCAGGCTGTTGCCAACTCTACCGTCAATGAAACCACCGAAGCTGCCGCTACCAAGGTGGTTAATGCGACGGATGAAGTGTTGGGTAACCTGATCGATACCATGGCCTGATACAGGAAGGGAGGGGTGATCCTCCCTCTTCTGCCATGAGCACAGCACTCTCCAGTATTTCACCCCCGTCGGTTCCTGTTTCCGGCACTTATTCACAGCCTGCCACCCGTGCAAGCCAGCCTGATTCGTCTGCGCAAGCGCAGACCGGCAGTGCAGGCAACACTTCGCAAGACTCATCCTCGACTCCAAAAGACACTGTATCCAGTTCACGCCAACAGTCGGTTGAGCAGCGTCAGGAGCAGCGCGTTTTACAGCAGCTAAGCGCCCGTGACCGGGAGGTACGGCAGCATGAAATGGCGCATCAGGCTGCCGGCGCCGGTATTACTGGGTCTGTTTCCTACAGTTACGAACGTGGCCCTGATGGCCAGATGTATGCTGTTGGCGGTGAGGTGAGTATTGATACCTCTGCCGTCAGCGGAGACCCGCGTGCGACCCTAGAGAAGGCGGAAGCGATTATTCGTGCGGCGATGGCGCCGGCTGAACCTTCGTCTCAGGACTATAGAGTTGCAGCCAGTGCTCGTGCCATGGCCGCCGAAGCACGTGCTGAGCTGGCCCAAATGGAGGAGAGTGAAGCGAGCGAAGAAAGCGGTGAAGAACCGGAGCAGACAACGGGTGCCGCAGCTGAAACGCGCCAGGAAGACGGTGCCGGTAACGAGAGGCGCGCCGAGATGCGTGAGGCGCAGGCAGAATCCATGGGGCGGCTGCAGCGGCAGCTGGTTGAGGCCGGTGTTTTTGCTCGGATGTATCCGCCCGGCACTCTTTTCAGTTATCAGGTCTGAGGAATTTTTCGACCAGCCGAGTAAATGCGCTAGGTTTCTCGACATGCGGCAGATGTCCCGCACCGGCGATAATCTTGAAGTTAGCGGCAGGAAAGCGTGACAGAATGGCCTGCTGATGCTCTGCCTGGATATAACCTGACTCCCCGCCCTTGATGAACAGAACAGGTCCTCCGTAAGGCGTGCCCTCGGGCGCAGCCGCTATCTGGCGATATTGCTGCTCAAGTGCGGGCAGGTTCATGCGCCATGCGAAATGTCGGTCTTCATTGCGGTAGAGGTTTTTCAGCAGGAACGCGCGTGTTGCTTCTGAGCTCACATGCAGGCTCAGTATATCGTCTGCCTCGCGGCGGCTTTTCAGCTGCGACAGGTTAATGCTGTTAAGGCCTGTAAACACATCGTTATGATGTGGCGGATACTCGACCGGGGCAATATCAACCACTATCAGCCGCTCGACTTTGCCTGGATGATCCATCGCCAGCTGCATCGCGGCCTTGCCACCCATTGAGTGCCCCATCAAATTGACCTTTTCAAGCCCCAGCCGGTTCATCAGCTCGATCACGTCATCTGCCATGGCGGTATAGTCCATACGCGAATCGTGTGGGGAGCGGCCATGATTGCGAAGATCGACGGCAATGACATCAAAGTGTTCACTGAGCTGTTTAATCTGGGCACCCCAGTTTTCCAGCGTGCCAAACAGGCCGTGCAGAATGACCAGCGGCGCTCCCTTGCCACTGCGATGAAAATTCAGTTGCATGATGAATACCCGAAATGAGCAGGCCGCACGTATGCTTGGCTACGTGCGGCGACAGGATCACAGAATGTCGATCAGCTCGACATCGAATACCAGAGTGGAATAGGGCGGAATGCCACCGGGAGAGCCCTGGGCACCGTAGGCCAGTTGGTAAGGTACATAGAGGCGCCATTTGGCCCCTTTGGTCATCAGCTGCAGGGCTTCGGTCCAGCCTGCGATCACGCCACCGACCGGGAATTCGGCCGGCTGGCCGCGTTCATAGGAGCTGTCGAACACCTTGCCATCGATGAAAGTGCCGTGATAGTGGGTGCGCACCTTGCTGCTGGCGGTCGGATTTTCACCATTTTCGTCACCGGCTTCGATGATTTCGTACTGCAGGCCTGATTCAAGCGTCACCACACCTTCACGTTTGGCGTTGTCTGCCAGAAACGCTTCGCCCTTGGCTGCCGCTGCGCGTGCCTGTGCTTCCTGAGCTTCGCGCATGCGCTGAGTGATCTCGTTGAACGCGGCCTGAATCTGCTCGGCAGGTACCCGCAGGCCTTCACCGCCAAAGGAGTCGCGCAAACCGGTGATCACCGCTTCCACATCGACACCATCAAAGCTGCCCTGAGCCAGCTGGTCACCCATCTGGCGGCCAATGCCATAGCTGGCGCGCTGTTCTGTTGTTTCGAATACCTGTTCAGACATATTAAATCCGCTTGTCGTTCGGTTGATTAAAGAGGGCGATGCTAACATAACTGCAGCTTTGACGGGGCTTCAGTCGCTGATCTTCTCGACGCGGCAGATCAGAGCACCCTGGTGCAATCGGGCCTGGATCTGCTCGCCCGGCTTGACCTGTGTGTTCGCGGTAATGGCGGTACCATCGCGGGATTGAACAATGGCGTAGCCACGCTCCAGTGTTGCCAGAGGGCTGACACTGTTCAATTCGCGCATGAGTCCCTGCAGCTTGAGCTGGCGACGTTCAAGCAAATGGCAAATGGAAGACTGCAGCCTCTGTTGCAGTGGCTGCAGCTGCTGTGCCTTTTGCTGCAGCATGCGAGATGGCGAAACCTGACGCAGTCGCTGTTCCAGAGTATCCAGCCGCTGTTGGCGTCTGTTCAGCTGCTGTTGAAGCGCACGCTGCAAACGCAGTTCAAGCTGATCGAGTCGTTGGCTCTGCTCACGCAGGCGTTCACCGGGGTGACGTAGCCTGAGTCGAAGGTGATCCATACGCTCACGGCAGCGCTGCAGCTGTAGATGCATTTGCCGCTGCAGGCGGTGCTGCAGGCTTGCGAGATGCTGCAGTTGCACCTGCTGATCCGGACTGATTAGCTCAGCCGCAGCTGAGGGCGTAGGTGCACGCAGGTCAGCCACAAGGTCGCTGATCGACACGTCGACTTCATGCCCTACCGCAGATACAACAGGAATACGGGAGGCTGCAATAGCGCGTGCCACAGTTTCCTCGTTGAAGGGCCAAAGATCTTCCAGTGAGCCGCCGCCGCGACCCACAATCAATACATCACAGCGCTGATCACGGTTGGCCAGTTCGATGGCGTGTACAATCTGGCCTGCAGCCTCGTTACCCTGAACCGCGACCGGATAAAGCGCTATCGGCAGCGCCGGGCAGCGCCGCTGCAGAACGGTCAGTATGTCGTGGATCGCCGCCCCGGTAGGGGAGGTAATCACGCCAATATGGTGTGCAGGGGAGGGAAGTGGTCGTTTACGGCCGATCTCGAACAGGCCTTCACCGGCCAGTTTCTGTTTCAATGCTTCAAAAGCCAGCTGCAGCTTGCCCAGACCGCTTTCCTGCATCTGCTCACAAATTAGCTGAAAGTCTCCGCGTCCTTCGTACAGGCTCACCTTGGCCTGAATCACCACCTGGTCCCCTTCCTTCGGGCGAAAGCGAACCTGTTGGTTGCGGTTGCGGAACATGGCGCAGCGTACCTGCGCTTTGTCATCTTTCAGCGTAAAATACCAGTGTCCTGAGGAAGGACGGGCGAGGTTGCTGATCTCGCCTTCGACCCTCAGGCTCATGAAGGAATTTTCCAGTAGTGAACGCACCTGACGGTTCAGTTCACTGACGCTGATGGCGCTAGAGTGTGTGGCTTCAGATCGGTTCATGCCGGCATGATAAACGACATCGGCAAGGCTGGCATCCATCGTGATCGCTGATTGTTGTCGGCGCAGGTTTTGTGTATAATTTCCTGTTTAATTTTTCACAGAAAACGGGCTGGTTCAGTATGTTGCGAATCGTTGAAGAAGCGCTAACCTTTGATGATGTTTTGCTGGTTCCGGGATACTCGGAAGTACTCCCGAAGGACGTTTCACTGAAGACCCGCCTGACCAAGGGTATTGAACTGAATATTCCGCTGGTCTCGGCGGCCATGGACACCGTTACCGAATCCCGTCTGGCCATCGCGATGGCACAGGAAGGTGGTATCGGCATCATCCACAAGAATCTCACCCTCGAACAGCAGGCCGAAGAAGTGCGCCGGGTCAAGAAGTTCGAGTCTGGCGTTGTGCTGGATCCGGTTACCTGCAGTTCCGATACCACTGTGCGCGAAATCATTGATCTGTCGCGCAAGCTGAGCTTCTCCGGCTTCCCGGTTGTGGATAACGGCGAGCTGGTCGGTATTGTTACCAGCCGCGATGTGCGTTTTGAGCATGATATGGATGCGACTGTTTCCACTATCATGACACCCAAAGATCGACTGGTCACAGCCAACGAAGGCGAAGATCCTGACGTTATTCGCGAATTGCTGCGCAAGCACCGCATCGAAAAGATCCTGCTGGTTGACGACAAGTTTGCTCTGCGCGGCATGATGACCGTGAAGGACATGAGCAAGGCTCAGGCGTTTCCCTATGCTGCCAAGGATAGTCGTGGTCGTCTGATCGTTGGTGCCGCAGTGGGTACCGGCCCCGAAACCCCTGATCGTGTGGCGGCTCTGGTAGCAGCCGGTGTTGATATGATTGTGGTGGATACCGCTCACGGTCACTCCAAGGGTGTTATTGATCGTGTGGCCTGGGTGAAGCAGAACTTCCCGCAGGTGCAAGTGGTGGGTGGCAACATCGCAACGGCAGAAGCTGCCATTGCGCTGGCTGAAGCAGGTGCTGATGGCGTGAAAGTGGGTATCGGTCCTGGCTCCATCTGTACTACACGAATTGTTGCCGGTGTGGGTGTGCCGCAGATTTCGGCGATTGCCAACGTGGCGGCTGCACTGCGCGAGCACGGTGTTCCCTTGATCGCTGATGGTGGCATACGTTTCTCCGGCGACCTTTCCAAGGCGATTGCTGCCGGAGCCTCTGCGGTAATGGTCGGTTCCATGCTCGCCGGTACTGATGAGGCGCCGGGCGAAGTCGAGCTGTTCCAGGGGCGTGCCTTCAAATCCTATCGTGGCATGGGCTCTTTGGGTGCCATGTCTGGTCTGACAGGCTCTTCCGATCGTTACTTCCAGGATGCGAAAGACGGTGCCGAGAAGCTGGTGCCGGAAGGCATCGAAGGTCGTGTGCCCTGTAAGGGGCCGATGGCGGGTGTCGTGCATCAGCTGATGGGTGGTCTGCGCGCTTCCATGGGCTATACCGGTTGTGCCACCACCGAGGAGATGCGCAACAAGCCCAAGTTTGTGCGCATCACCAACGCGGGTATCACGGAAAGCCATGTACATGACGTAAGTATTACCAAGGAAGCCCCCAACTATCGTGTGGGCTGAACAACCAATATCTAACTGACAAGTGGGGCGGTGGACTGCCCCACTTTTTGTTTGTGCCGCCTGGCGGCCAGCATTCGGTGGAGTCACTGAGTATGAGCAAAGATATTCACGCGCAACGCATCCTGATTCTGGACTTTGGGTCCCAGTACACCCAGTTGATCGCTCGTCGGGTACGCGAGATCGGGGTTTACTCCGAGATCCATGCCTTTGATATGGATGAGGCGGCGATTCGTGAATTTGCCCCCAACGGCATCATTCTGGCAGGCGGTCCTGAGTCCGTCACTGAACTGGATTCACCGCGGGCTCCGGCATGCGTATTTGACATGGGTCTGCCGGTGCTGGGCATTTGCTACGGCATGCAGACTATGGCCGAGCAGCTGGGCGGCAAAGTCGCCAGTTCCGACAAGCGTGAGTTCGGTTATGCGCGTGTGCGTCTGGCCGATAGCCCGAGCCGTTTGCTGGAAGGTATTGAAGATCACATCGCAAACAACGGCACTCTGTCACTGGACGTCTGGATGAGCCATGGCGACAAGGTGACTGAAATGCCTGATGGCTTCCATGTGATTGCGGCCACAGATTCTGCACCGGTTGCCGCCATGTGTGATCCCAAGCGTAACCTGTATGGTGTTCAGTTCCACCCGGAAGTGACGCATACCAAACAGGGTCTGCGCATTCTGGAACGCTTTGTACGTGAGATCTGCAACACAGATGCACTGTGGACGGCAGCGAATATTATTCAGGACCTGATCGAAAAGGTGCAGCAGCAGGTCGGTGACCAGAAAGTGCTGTTGGGCCTGTCGGGCGGCGTGGACTCGTCCGTGGTTGCAGCCTTGTTGCACAAGGCGATAGGCGACAAACTGACTTGCGTGTTCGTGGACAACGGTCTGCTGCGCAAGGGTGAAGGCAACCAGGTGATGGAGATGTTCGCCCGTAACATGGGTGTCAACGTAATCCGTGTCGATGCCGAGGATCAGTTCCTGGGCCGCCTGTTGGGCGAAGTTGATCCTGAAGCCAAGCGCAAGATCATTGGTAACACCTTCATCGAGGTGTTTGATGACGAAGCTGAAAAACTGAAGGATTGCCGCTTCCTGGCACAGGGAACCATCTATCCGGATGTGATCGAGTCTGCCGCTTCCAAGACCGGCAAGGCGCATGTCATCAAGTCGCACCACAATGTGGGTGGCCTGCCGGAAGACATGAAGTTTGAGCTGGTTGAACCGCTGCGTGAACTGTTCAAGGATGAAGTGCGCAAGATCGGTCTGGAGCTGGGCTTGCCGTACGACATGGTTTACCGCCACCCCTTCCCGGGGCCGGGGCTTGGTGTACGTATCTTGGGTGAAGTGAAGAAGGAATACGCAGAAATTCTGCGTGAAGCGGATGCGATCTTCATCGAAGAGCTGCACAAGGCCGACTGGTATCACAAGACCAGCCAGGCATTTGCCGTCTTCCTGCCGGTGAAGTCCGTGGGTGTTGTGGGCGATGGTCGTCGCTATGAGTACGTGATTGCCCTGCGTGCCGTTGAAACCATTGACTTCATGACAGCCCGTTGGGCTCACCTGCCCTATGAGCTGCTGGAAACCGTATCCAGCCGTATCATCAATGAAGTCGTCAAGGTTTCGCGCGTGACCTACGACGTTTCCAGCAAGCCGCCGGCCACGATTGAGTGGGAATGATCACACGTTAGGCACTGGCTGGTAGCAACTGGTATTAAATAAAATATAAGCCCATGTTTTCATGGGCTTTTTTGTTTTTGTATCTGGCGGTATTTGGCAACTGATGGCAGCGGGAAGCACCGCTTGAGCGTGGTATCCAAGGTGGTACTATTGAGACATGATGCCATGAGTGATGGCCTATACCGTGCTGTCTAATCCCATCATGTTTTGTGTAACGACGTCGGTGATCTCTGACATGGCATAATACGTGCGGATGGGCGATAAAGTCTTGATGTTAGCCTGAATGCCAGCACCGACAGTAGGATTTGACCCGGCAATAGTGAAAATACTGGAGATCATGAGCCGTTCGTTTGTCCAAGGGTGATAGCGGCTGCTTGACGGGCGACCTTGGCGACATCGAGACTCAGGGCAAGGCCGGCATCGGTCAGTTCGTCGAGGCTAAACCACTTCGCATCAAGCGCATCGTCTCCAGCTACGGGCTCTCCGGCAATCCATTCACAAAGGACCGCAATCAGCACGAAGTGCTGATGTATCCGGCCGCTTTCGTCCTGGTCGAAGGCGTCCACCGCCGTGAATACCTGACGTGCACGACCTTGCACCCCGGTTTCCTCAAATAGTTCTCTGACGGCGGCAAGTTCAATCGATTCGCCAGCCTCTATTTTCCCTCCGGGGAAGCCCCAGCGGCCTGCGTCCGGCGGGTTGGCCCGGCGTACCAAGAGTATCTTTTCTTTGTGATAGACGGCGGCAATCGTAGCGGCGATTGGTCGAATGGTGGGGGTGTTCTCTGTCGTTGATAACATGTCAGCCTCGTTTGCGAGGCCAGCGAAGGCATGAGGTGTCAAAACCTGTCCCTTCGCCGGCATGATCCGATTCAGGCTCAAAGGGTCACTGTGCTGCATTCTTGCCAACAGTATCTCAGCCCCTGGGTGGGTGACCCCCCGGTATTGAGAAGCATATCAGGCATTATTGAATGGCGCAGTGCCAGGTTAGTAGGTCTGTCTTATTCCGCCTGGAGCGACCTGATTGATCGTCTCATGGTACAGAATTTCGCATAGATCTTGCGCTGCTGGACTAGCATTCGAAGCACAGAGCAGGCTAAGGGCAATTGGTGGAAGCTCTGGTAGATCAAATTATTCGCCAATACACCTGATGTCTTTAGGCATGCCATGCTGGGTCCGCACTGCAAGACCGAGATTCGAACGATCACGTCAGGCGCGTTAGCACTGCATCTACATCATCTAGAAAACTCGTCCAATCACCATCTTCGTCAATGCCATTGATACGCAAGAGGAATAAGCCCTCAACGGCAAGGAAGGCAACGCGTGCTGCTTGGGCGTTTGAAGATGCGCCTGCCATACGGTCGAAAATTCCCCGGTACCAAGCGCGTGTTTCCCTTAAGTTCTCAGGGTTTTCCAGATAACTGACCATCAGGCCTGCAATCTTGGCATCCATAGCCTTTTGTGCGGTTCTCATTGCCTCAATGTAGCTTCGAATAAAGTCGAGCGGATCATTTGTCGGTGTTTCGTCCAGCATCGCATCGAACCGACTTGTCCAGCGGTCAACTAAGCTGCTTACCAACTCATCTCTGCTGGAGAACGAGTACTGTACGCCTCCCTTGGAAATGCCTGCAGCCTTTGCCAAAGCACCAATGGTCAGCGCTGAACCACCTTGTTCGCGTACAAGTGCTTCGGCCACATCCAGTAACCTGTCACGGGTAATAGTTGGTTTTCTGCCCATTGTTTTTCTTTTTTACCCCCACTATTATCTTTTTAAATACGATTGTATTTATATTTTAAATGACGCGCAAATCAGGGGTGAATCTGTGTCTTACTACTTTCTAAACCCCAGGCGCTGGCTGATTCTGATAGCAGTAATGCTGGCATTCCTGCCGGTTGTTCTCGATATGACCATTCTGCATGTTGCGGTCCCCACGTTAACCCAGGCGTTGGGAGCAACAAATAACCAAGTGCTGTGGGTCATCGATATTTATCCGCTGTTGATGGCCGGCTTGCTGGTGCCTATGGGTACTTTGGCCGACAGGGTAGGTAACCGACTCATCTTACTGATCGGCTTGGTGATCTTCGGGGCTGCCTCAGCCGCGACGGCCTTTGCGCCTACTGCACAGATGCTGATTGGTGCGCGTGTTATGCTGGCGTTGGGGGGATCAATGATCATGCCGTGCGTGCTGGGCATTATCCGCCGTACCTTTGAGGACGATAAGGAGCGAGGACTGGCGCTCGGATTATGGGGGACGGTGGGGGCTGCCGGTGCGGCGGTTGGCCCATTGATAGGTGGTGCGCTGCTGGAACATTTCTGGTGGGGCTCGGTGTTCTTGATCAACGTGCCTCTGATGCTCGTTGTAGCTCCGGCCTGCTGGCTACTGCTGCCGCGTCAGGAGCAGACCGTACCCGGTCATTGGCCGATTGGTCAGGCTTTGCTGCTGGTCATGGGTATGATTGCGGTGGTGTATGCGGCCAAGACGGGTTTTGGTGGCAAGCAACCCCTTGCAATGGTGTTGCTGACGTTGGCTTTCGGATTGGCAATGCTGGTGCTGTTTGCTCGTAAGCAGTTCCGCGCTGCTGCGCCGATGCTGGATCTTTCCTTATTAGCACACCCTGCCATCGTCGCTGGCATCATCATGGCGGTGGTCGCCAGCGGCGCATTGGCCGGGGTCGAACTGACTCTGGCGCAGGAGCTGCAATACGTCCTGGACAAAACACCGCTTCAGGCCGGGATATTCATGATTCCCATCATGGCTGCGGCAGCAGTGGGCGGTCCGGTTGCGGGCTGGCTATCTGCCCGGTATGGACTGCGGCCAGTGGCCAGCCTGTCGATGGTCGTCGCAGCGCTGTCGCTGGGCTGGCTTGCCGTGCAGAATTTTCATGCTCCGGGAGTGATTGTACCGCTACTGCTGGCACTGCTGGGTTTAGCGCTGAGTATCGGCCTGACTGCGTCGTCCATCGCTATTATGGGCTCAGTCGATGCAAGTAAGGGCGGTGCTGCAGGTTCGCTGGAAGCGACCGGGTATGAACTTGGCACTGGTCTCGGCATCACTCTATTTGGTGTGTTTATGTCGGTTATTTTCAGGAGTAACCTCACGATCCCTGCTGGGTTATCCCCTGATCTCGCAGATCAGGCTGCGGTTTCGATGGGCGATACGTATCTGGTCGCGCGGCAGCTTTCCGACGATCAGGCCGCCGCATTGGTTGCTGCGGGCAAGGCGGCTTTTTCGACCACACACTCAGTGCTGCTGCTGACGTCTGCCGCATTGATCGGGGGGCTGGCGGTGTTGGTGTTCTTCCTGCTGACTGACATGCGCAAAGACTCTGCCTGAGATTAGCGCATGCCGACATCGTGCCCGGTTTGCTCGGCTCGGACAAATCTCATATCCGCAGGGCAGGCTCAACAGTTATATTTTTAGTGATAGAGTGGGAATAGGCGGCGAAAAGAACGTCTGATGTGAAAACGGGTATGGTATGCGGCTCTATGGCGGTTGGGATCAGCATGAATGCCGAGACGGGGCGGTGAGGCAGAGTAACGAGATGGACCAAGAAACACGGGATCAGGCTTTCATGCGTCATGCTCAGGTGCTCGCGGCGCGTGCAGCTGAACTGGGAGAAGTGCCGGTAGGGGCGCTGGTGGTGCTGGATGGCGTTGTGATCGGCGAAGGCTGGAATCGACCGATCAGCAGTCATGACCCGACAGCTCATGCCGAAATCATGGCGTTAAGGCAGGCTGCAGACAAGGTGGGAAACTATCGCCTGGTGGGAGCCGAGCTGTATGTCACCATCGAACCCTGCACTATGTGTGCCGGTGCCATCGTACACGCGCGTATTGCAAGGGTTGTGTTTGGTGCTACTGAGCCCAAAGCAGGGGCTGTGGTAAGCAATGGCTGCGTGTTTGATCAGACTTGGGTCAATCATCGCCCGGAGTATCAGGGTGGGGTATTGGCAAAAGAATGCAGTGAGCAGATCAGTGATTTTTTCCGCTCGCGCAGAGCACAAAAGAAACGGCTCAAGGTTACAAACGGCCAGATTGCAGACGGCACAAATTCAGAGTGAGCTGGGCAGGTTGCTCAAGGGCAGAGGGCGCGCTTCCGAGCTGCTTTCATTCGTGTCAGCGGCATCGCTGTCGCTGCCAAGGTCCGGGTTCAGATTGCGTGCCCCGGCGGTATCCACTTCCCAGCGCAACAGCTCCATATACTTGCGGATGTTGCTGACGTACTGCACCGGCTCATGCCCTCGGGCGTAGCCGTAGCGCGTTTGGTTGTAGTAGCGTGGGTTGCTCAATAGAGGCAGGTATTCGCGGACATGTTGCCACTTGTCGGGGTCCTTGCCGGCTTTCTGGGTCAGGATGCGGGCATCTTCAAGATGACCAAACCCCACGTTGTAGCCTGCCAGTGCAAACCAGGTGTGGTCGGGCTCAGGGATCCGCTCAGGGATCTTCTGCTTCACATTGACCAGGTATTGAGCACCGCCGAGAATGCTTTGCTTCGGGTCGGTACGGTCATCAACACCCACCTCAGCTGCCGCTGCCTGCGTCAGCATCATAATGCCTCGAACGCCTGTGGGTGAGACGGCATCGGCTCTCCAGTGTGACTCCTGATAGGCGATGGCCGCCAGCAGTAGCCAATTGATCCCGCTTGCGTCTGCTGCTTCACGGAACCAGGGGTAAAGTGGTAGAAAACGTTCTTCCAGGTCCCTCCGAAATGAAACCGTATCGAAGAAGTTAAGCGGATTGGTGCGTGAAAAGTAGCGCTCCTCGAGGGTTTTGATCAATTGTGCTGTTTCTTCCAGAGCAAACCATTGTTGCAAAGCTGCCTTGAGAGTGCCGTCATGATGGCGATTTAGCATCCAGGCGATGGGCTGGGGTGGTTGCAGTTCAAATGCGGCTTTCAGGCCGGGATAGAATGATTTTTGTGCATCAAAAACGGTTGAATCCAGAATGGTGTAGTCGAGGCTGCCCTCATGGACTCGGTCGAGCAGGTCGGTAACCGTATCATCCGGGTTACTGAACCACCGCAGCTTGGGGAATTCTTGTCGCAGTTGATCCAGCAGTTCTTCATAACTTGAGCTTTTGAGGACACCGATGCTGCGTCCGTAAAGGTCCAGCGGGGTTTTGGGCGCCGGATTTCCCTGTCGTACTCGGTAGATCAGCACGGGTGCGCTTTGGCGGTAGGGAGGCGAAAACTCAAAGCGCTGCTGGCGCTCGCGGGTGACGGTCAGGCTGGCAGCGGCCAAATGGGCGTTACGCTCCTGCAAGACCTGAAACAGCCCCGAGAAACTGGATGGCAGGACCAGTTCAAGCTCCACCCCCAGGTGGTCAGCAAATGCCTTGGTAAGTTCATACTCAAACCCTGCCGGCTCGGAGCGGCGAATAAAATAGGTCATGGGAGTATTGGTGGTGGCTACCCTCAGAACACCGTTGTTGCGAATCGCATCGAGCTGGGTAGGCGTTTTCAGCCCGATTATGGCGAGCACGAGCGTGAGACTGATCAGAGCGCCCGAATAGATCAGTTCGCGCAGGTGGGGTGATTTCCGCTCTTTAAACATAGGCTCGGCTATTCTGTATCTCGGTCGCCCGATCGGGTAAAATCAGCTTTCATTCTTTCGCTCTCCCATGCCTGGTCTGCAGGTAGAATCAAGAGGCTCGATATCAACATGCTCGTACTGCGTGGAGCTCCCGCTCTTTCGTCTTTTCGTCATGCCAAACTGCTTTCCTCGATCCGGTCGCAGGTTTCGTCCGTTACAGGTCTATACGCAGAATACACTCATTTTGCAGATCTGCAGCGTGATCTGGAGGAACAGGAGTCTCAGGTTCTAGATCGTATCCTGCGTTATGGTCCCAAGGCCAGTGCGGAAGAACCGGTCGGAGAACTCTTCCTGGTTGTTCCGCGTCCCGGCACTATCTCGCCCTGGTCCAGCAAGGCCACGGATATTGCCCGTAATTGTGGTCTGAATGCAATCGAGCGCCTTGAGCGCGGCGTCGCCTACCATGTGCGCAGCGAACAGCCGTTGACTGCTGAGCAGCGCGGTCACATCGCCGAGCTGCTGCATGATCGCATGGTCGAAGCGGTGATGACTGACCTGGATCAGGCGCAGTCCCTGTTCCGCCACGAACAGCCACGAACCATGACTCAGGTCGACATTCTCGGCGGTGGTCGTGATGCTCTGGCCAAAGCGAACGTAGAGCTGGGCCTGGCACTGGCGGACGATGAAATCGATTATCTGGTGGACAGCTTTAACGGTCTGGGGCGCAACCCCAACGATGTAGAGCTGATGATGTTCGCCCAGGCGAACTCAGAGCACTGCCGTCACAAGATTTTCAATGCCAGCTGGGATATTGATGGTGTGCGTCAGGAGCACTCCCTGTTCGCCATGATCCGCAACACCTATAACCTGGGTGGCGAAAACGTCCTGTCTGCCTACAAGGATAACGCGTCCGTAATCGTGGGCAGCAAGGCGGGTCGTTTCTTCCCGCATCCGGCCACCGGCCAGTATGGCTACAACCCGGAAGCGATCCACATCCTGATGAAGGTGGAAACCCACAACCACCCGACCGCCATCGCGCCGTTTTCCGGTGCCGCGACCGGCTCTGGCGGTGAGATTCGTGATGAAGGTGCTACCGGCCGTGGCTCCAAGCCGAAGGCGGGCCTGACCGGTTTCACGGTATCCGATCTGAACATCCCAGGCTTCGAGCAGCCCTGGGAATCCGGCTATGGCAAGCCGGAGCGCATCGCGTCTGCGCTGGATATCATGATCGAAGGCCCCATCGGCGGTGCCGCGTTCAACAACGAATTCGGTCGTCCCAATCTGACCGGTTACTTCCGTACCTTCGAACAGCAGGTGTCGGGTGCCAATGGCGATGAAGTGCGCGGTTACCACAAGCCGATCATGATCGCCGGTGGTCTGGGCAACATCCGTGAAGACCATGTGGAGAAGGGCGAAATCACTGTCGGTGCCAAGCTGATCTGCCTGGGTGGCCCGGCGATGCTGATCGGCCTCGGTGGCGGTGCGGCATCCTCCATGTCCTCTGGCAGTTCTTCTGCCGATTTGGACTTCGCCTCAGTACAGCGTGGCAACCCGGAGATCGAGCGCCGTTGTCAGGAGGTAATCGATCGCTGCTGGCAGCTGGGTGACGACAACCCGATCGCGTTTATCCATGACGTGGGTGCCGGTGGTCTGTCCAACGCTTTCCCCGAACTGGTGAAGGATGGTGGCCGTGGCGGCAACTTCGAATTGCGCAACGTCAATAATGATGAACCGGGCATGTCGCCGCTGGAGATCTGGTGTAACGAAGCCCAGGAACGTTATGTTCTGGCCGTGAAGCCGGAAGATCTGGCCCGCTTTGAAGCGATCTGCGAGCGTGAGCGTTGCCCGTTTGCGGTGGTCGGTGAAGCCACTGAAGAACACCATCTGACCCTGGGTGATACCCACTTCGAGAACAAGCCGGTGGATCTACCGATGAGTGTGCTGTTCGGCAAGCCGCCGAAGATGCACCGCTCAATCGAGCGCAAGAGCTACGAAGTGCCCGAGTTCGATACCCGCAAAATCGAGCTGGCAGATGCGGTCGAGCGCGTGCTCAAGCTGCCGGCGGTTGCATCCAAGTCCTTCCTGATTACCATCGGTGACCGCTCCATCACCGGCACCGTTGCCCGTGATCAGATGGTCGGCCCCTGGCAGGTGCCGGTGGCTGACTGTGCCGTGACTACCGCGTCCTACGACACCTATGCCGGTGAAGCGATGGCGATGGGCGAGCGTACCCCGCTGGCGCTGATCGACTCACCGGCCTCAGGCCGCATGGCGGTCGGTGAGACCATCACCAACCTGGCCGCGGCTCGTATCGGTAAGCTGTCCGACATCAAACTGTCCGCCAACTGGATGTGCGCTGCCGGCCACCCGGGCGAAGACGAAAAACTGTATGACACCGTCAAGGCGGTGGGTATGGAGCTGTGCCCGGAACTGGGCATCACCATTCCGGTGGGCAAGGACTCCATGTCCATGCGTACCGTTTGGCATGACAACGGCGAGCAGAAGAGCGTGACTGCACCGATGTCGCTGATCATCTCCGGCTTTGCGCCGGTGTTGGATGCGCGCAAGACACTGACGCCGCAGCTGCGCACCGATAAGGGTGAGACCGACCTGATCCTGCTGGATCTGGGTAATGGCCAGAACCGCATGGGTCTGTCGGCACTGGCGCAGGTCTACAACGAAGTCGGTAACAGCGTGCCCGATGTGGATGACGCCGAGCTGCTGGCCAACTTCTTCACCGCTATCCAGGAGCTTAACGAGCAGGGCCTGCTGCTGGCCTACCACGACCGTGCCGATGGCGGTCTGCTGGCCACCATTGCTGAAATGGGCTTTGCCGGTCGTACCGGTGTGGATCTGAACCTGGATCTGTTGGCAGAAGACACCTCCGAGCTGGCCGCCGCCCTGTTCAACGAAGAGCTGGGTGCGGTAATTCAGATCCGTCGCGAGGCTATGGAAACAGTCCTGAACGAACTGAACGCGGCAGGCCTGGGTGATGTGGCCAAGGTGATCGGTACGCTGAATCCAGACCTGCAGCTGAACTGCTTCTTCGATGATGAAGAGGTGTATAGCGCCGATCTGATTCAGCTGCAGCGCTGGTGGAGCGAAACCTCCTTCCGCATTCAGTCACTGCGTGACAACTCCGAGTGTGCGCAGCAGGAGTTTGATCGTCTGCTGGATCGTGAAGATCCGGGCCTGAATGTAAGCCTGAGCTTTGACCAGAACGAAGACGTGGCGGCCGCGCTGACCGCTTCCGGTGTGCGTCCGAAGGTTGCGATCCTGCGTGAGCAGGGCGTCAACGGTCAGGTCGAGATGGCGGCAGCCTTTGACCGTGCCGGCTTCGATGCCATCGATGTGCACATGAGCGATATCCTATCCGGTCGCATTACGCTGGATCAGTTCCGTGGTCTGGTCGCCTGTGGCGGCTTCTCCTACGGTGACGTTCTGGGTGCTGGCGAGGGCTGGGCCAAGTCCATTCTGTTCAACCCGGTGGCGCGTGAGCAGTTCACCGCATTCTTCGAGCGTGAAGATACCTTTGCGCTGGGCGTGTGCAATGGCTGTCAGATGCTGTCCAACCTGCATGAACTGATTCCGGGTGCCGATCTCTGGCCGCATTTCGTGCGTAACCAGTCGGAGCAGTTCGAAGCCCGTGTAGCGATGGTGGAAGTACAGGACAGCCCGTCCATCTTCCTGCAGGGCATGGCCGGCTCCTGCATGCCGATCGCGATTGCTCACGGTGAAGGTCGTGCCGAGTTTGAAGACGATGCGCAGCTGCGCATGCTGAATGAATCCGGTACAGTCTCTCTGCGTTTTGTGGATAACCGTGGTGATGCCACCACTGTGTACCCGGCTAACCCGAACGGTTCGCCTCTGGGTATCACCGGTCTTACTACGCCGGATGGCCGCGTCACCATCATGATGCCGCACCCTGAGCGTGTCTTCCGTGGTGTGCAGAACTCCTGGGCGCCGGATGACTGGTCCGAGGATGGTGCCTGGATGCGCATGTTCCGCAATGCGCGTGTCTGGGTCGGTTGATCGGGTAATGGCTTGAATTTAGAAACGGCAGCTTCGGCTGCCGTTTTTGTTGG
>NPIE01002285.1_pt1 | contig 118720 bp, 130 predicted proteins | sample 8637661 | NCBI WGS metagenome assembly NPIE01 (sample SAMN07420842, study PRJNA396082) | bioreactor metagenome | isolation source: sample BA12 brine-fed electro-methanogenic bioreactor BA | place: Japan: Kochi | collected 2016-12-09
ACTAATAACAACATCTATCTTGTTTTTTTTAATAATATCTATTGCTTTAAAAAACAAAGAAATAGTTTTAAAAAAAACAAACACTTTGTTTTCATTAAATCCAGAGTTTCTGTCTATATATATTTTTTTTCCAGGATAAATTATTTTTTTCCTAGATAGATAATCATCTTTCTGAATAACATAAAAATAATTTATTTTGCTTTTAAATTCTTTAGACAATAATATCATCTGAGAGGTATGTCCTCCAGAACCTAAGATATATAATATGTTTAGTTTTCTTTTCTTATCCATATATTAAATAATAAACCAAGAAACATTATTTAAAGATAACCTTTATATACTTTTATGTTGTATATATATTAGAGATAAAAGTTTTTTTAAGAAAAAAAACAACTCTAGAAGATAAAGAGAATAGTCGTTGTTTATAACAGAGAACAAAGATTGATTTTTGAAATATTTTTCTAAATCTCCACGATCTCTTTATAAATATTTCGCATCCTATTATCTTTATATTACTTTATAAAGCAATTTGTAAGGTAATAAAACTCGAATTACTTTATGAGGATTCAAGCTATTTTGAATCTGATGTTAGGAGATATAGCAGAAAATGACATAATTATAAAGATAGTGTGCATTTAACTATAACCAATTCCAGCTGATCCTGCTGGTGGATACTGCTATTGGAATCTGACTAAGACATGCAAGTCTGAAAGCTTCAACTATGAGAGGTTTTGGCAGACGGCTCAGTAACGCGTGGTCAACCTACCTTTTTGACAAGTTAAACTCGGGAAACTGAGTATAATGCTTGATAGGTTAACAAATCTGGAATGATTGTTTACTCAAAGGTCTTATATTCATGTTTATAAGACGCAAAAAGATGGGACTGCGTCAGATTAGGTTGTTGGTAGGGTAATTGCCTACCAAGCCAAAGATCTGTACGGGTCTTGAAAGAGAGTGCCCGGAGAAGGGAACTGAGATAATGTCCCTAGCCCTACGGGGTGCAGCAGTTACGAAACTTTTACAATGCGGGAAACCGTGATAAAGAGATTCCAAGTGCCTGCAAAAACAGGCTTTTGTATAGTGTAAACAGCTATGCGAATAAGGGGAGGGTAATATACGTGCCAGCCGCCGCGGTAATACGTAATCCCCAAGTGGTGTCCAGCTTTATTTGGCTTAAAGCGTGTGTAGCTGGTTTATTAAGTCTTTTGTGAAAGCAGTATGCTTAACATATTGAATTGCAAAAGATACTGATAGGCTAGAGATAGGAAGACGTTGAGGGTATTCTTGGAGTAGGAGTAGAATCTTAAGATACCAAGAAGACCATCTGTGGCGAAGGCGCTCAACGAGGACTAATCTGACAGTGAGACACGAAAGCTGGGGGCGCAACCCGGATTAGATACCCGGTTAGTCCCAGCCGTAAACGATGCGGATTAGGTGTTGGGATAACTACGAGTTATCTCAGGGCCGAAGGGAAACCATTAAATCCGCCGCCTGGGAAGTACTGTCGCAAGACTGAAACTTAATGGAATTGGCGGGGGTGCACTACAAGGGGTGGATGCTGCGGTTTAATTGGATGAAACGCCAGATATCTTACCAGAATAGACAGCAAAATGATGGTCAGTCTGAAGGGCTTACCTGATGCGCTGAGAGGTGCTGTATGGTCATCGCCAGCTCGTACTGCGAAGCTTCCTGTTAACTCAGGTAACGGGCGAGACCCACATTATTAGTTGCTACTTTGTTTCTTAGAAACAGAGGCACTCTAATAAGACTGCATTGGTAACAATGAGGAAGGAGTGGGCGACGGTAGATCTGTATAGCCCGATCATTCTGGGCAACACGCGGCATACAATGGTAGAGACAAAGAGTATCTAACCTGAAAAGGGGTGGCAATCTCAAAAACTTTACCTAAGTTCGGATTGTGGGTTGCAACTCACCCACATGAAGATGGAATCCCCAGTAATCGCGCGTCACTATCGCGCGGTGAATATGTCCCTGCGCCTTGCACACACCGCCCATCAAGCCAGTTGAGTAAAGTGTGGATGAATTTTAGTCTAACACAGGTTAAAATAATTCTATATTTTGCGAGACGGACTAAGTTGTAACAAGGTGTCCGTAGGGGAACCTGCGGACGGATCACCTCCTAAATATATAGATTGTCTTAAGTTATGTCAATCTCCTAACAATATTTGAGTCTATTTTCTAGAGAAGAGTTTGTTTTATATATTTATCGATATATATATTATTTATAGAGGGCTCTTGGCTCAGTTGGTAGAGCGCTTCCCTTGCAAGGAAGAGGTCGCGAGTTCGAATCTCGCAGAGTCCACTTTTTTTTAAATTAAAATATCAGAGTGCTGATTATTTCTTAAAAACTTTCTAAACAAATATGTTTATAAACTATTACTTACAATATATATTTAATATATTTATTAAAAAGGAGGAAAGATAAAATGATAAGTACAATATTAAACACGGCAGATATACCATTTGCGAATATGTTAGCACCGTTTATAGCTATTTTTGCTGGTCTTATGATCGTTGCAGTAATTGTTAGTATAGCTATATATGTTTACTATGCATTAGCATTCCAAAGTATTGCAAAAAAACTAAACTACAGTAAACCTTGGTTAGCATGGATACCAGTTGCAAATCTTTTTTTATATCCAATCTTAGCTAAAAAACATTGGGCAATGGGTTTCTTATTCTTAGTTCCTATTGTTGGTACAATTTTCTATTTCATATGGTTATGGAAAATATACACTCTAAGAAAATATCCAGGTTGGTTAAGTTTAGTTCCTGTTTTATCAATAATACCAATTATTAACTTTTTAGTTCCTATTGCGGTATTAGTTATTACAGGTCTAGTTGCATGGAAAGATAGAAAATAATTTTTCTATTTTTTTTCTTTTTTTTTAAACACAAATAGGTTTATATATATTTTCTTCTATTAGATATATGTAAAGAATACTATATTTACAAAGAAAATATGATTATTTATGTTAAAACAAAAAAACCTTTTTTTTTCCTCGTTTATAAATATTAAATATTTATTGTTTATTATTATCTTTTGTGCATTACCGTTAATATTTATAGATCTGTTAGTTCCATCTTTTATTATTTTATTACTATTAACTCCAGCAATCATAGGTTATAAACTAACAAACAAACTATCATCCTATAAAAAAGATGTAAAAAAAATAACAAAATATTTTTTAGTAACAGTTATAACAACAATCATCTTTACGGTTATACAGCTTATTATCTTATATTTGTTTGCGGGCGCATTATCTTTGTTTTTCTTTTCATCAATGGATACTTTATTGTTAGATAGCTTTGCTTTAAGCCCTTTAATTTTTTTAATATTTATTCTTTTTTTTGTTTTTATTATCTTGTTAACAATCTATCTAGAGTTTTTAAAGATATTTGGGTTATTAAGATATTTTAAAACAAGTAAGTTTAACAACATATTTGCTATAAAGAAAAACAAGAAAACAATCTTTACAAGCAACTTCTTTAACAATCTTTTGTACTTTATAGGTTATTTTGTTGTATGTTTTTTGTTTTTGTTTTTACTATATGTTATTTTTTCTATGTTTTTTGTAAGTTATCTAGATAATATACTGTTCTCATTAATGTTGTTGTTTTTCTATGTTATTTATTCTGGATTAATAACTATTTGTTATAAAACATTTGTTACAAAAAAATAATTGTGTTTATATATTTTTCCTTACATATAAATATTTTAGAAAGATGAAATATTTAAGAAAAGTAGTTAGTGTTTAGCACAAAGATTGTTATTAATCTTTGAGGAAAGTCCGTCCACCGATCTTATCTCCTTAAGGAGACTTCTGTACAGAAACAACACGGCTATAAAACGTTTATCATGTGATCCGTAAAGGTGATGTGTTTTATAGAATCGCTGAAAATCAGAAGCTGGTGCAAGACATTTGTTGTCGCTTAGATAAATTGCTATTAACTACAGAAGACGGCTTATAGCTAACTACTTTCTTAATACTCAACTATACATAAAAAACGGTGATATATAATGTCAGACAAACAAATACAGTTTATTGTTAATTTAGATAAATTTGTTTCTGTAAAAAAGCTAAAGATAGAGCCTAAAGTAACAAACACAGATGTTGTTGAATTTTTAGGAAGTATACAGTTTACTTGTAGTCAAAAAATAGACGATTTTTTAGAAAAGATATTTGATACTGATAGCTTGCTTGACCAAACAAAAGATTTGTTAGATTTGGATTTTTGTGAGTTTTATAAACAATTAAACTCTTTAAAAACAAAAAAGATTATTACGGCATCTATGAAACAAGACTTAGAAAAAAAACAGAAAGACGCTTTTGTAAGTGCTTGTAAAATTTATTTGTTAAATAGATACTGTACAAAAAACAAAATGATTCTAAGCTATAACCAAATACTTTTTCCTTCTAAAAAGAAGATTATGAAAAAAAGAAAATGATTGTGTTTAGATATAATATATTTATAAATGTTTTATAGCATATATAATATATATCTACACATCAAAACCCTCCTTAGCATAGCGGCTAGTGCGTCCGGCTGTAGACAAAAGATAACATCGTTTTTTTGGCGGTGACCGGAAGATCCCCAGTTCGAATCTGGGAGGAGGGATTTCTATTTTATGGGATGTTTTTTAAGCAAAAGTAATAATTAAACTAAACACTCAACATGTTGTGTTACTCGACACCTTTTTAAACATTTTGAGTAATACAGTATATGTAAACTACTTATCTAACTATAGAGAAAGAAAAACATTCAAACTTTTACTAATAAGGAGTAACGTATGTTTAAAAAAGTACTTAATAGGATGAAACCATCAGTTTCTAAACAAATAGAAAGAGATTATAAGAAAGAAAAATTGTTTTTAGAGAATGCTTATAATAAGTTACCAAGACAAAAAATAGTAAACGTTTCAGGAGAAAGAACAAAAAAATCTGTTGTTTCTGATAAAAAGAAAGAAAAAGATTTTTATGAAAAAGCTTTTCTTAAACAACTTTTTTCAAACACTTTAAAGAAAGAAACAATAACTAATATCATAAGAAAAACAACAAAGATTCATACACACCTAGTATCTGAAAAATTTAGACATGTTTTGCCTGGTGTTTTGGATGTTGTTGATGTTATTAAGAGAGCACATAATGGTGCTACTAAGAATGCTATATATGTTGTTGAAACAATACCTAACCTTAAAACAACAGGAAAGGTTATTGGTAAGATTGTGTATAGATTAAATCTTGATAAGATAAGTAAAGAACAAAAGAAAAATCTGTCTTTGTTTATTAAGCTAGCAAAACCAACTAAGAAAGGAGATATCACGTTTTTAAGAGAATATTTTTTAAAAACTTGTGATTATTATAAGGTCTTTGAATATGATCTGAATGAGCTTATTAACAAACATCCAGAAATAAGAAGACCAGATCCTGTAGACAGACAAAATGCGATAACAAACCATTTTTATCTTAAATATAATAAAAGAATACTAAAAGACATGGGTATACGCACAAAAAAGTATTTTTCAAAAGATTATTTTTTTGAATATGATATTGGTACTTTAGATCTAAAATAAGGTTTTTTGAAAAATAGATAGGGTTTATATTGTTTTTCTTATTTTATATATATAAGCAATAAGAAAAAAAAAGAAAAGGTATGTTAAAAAAACCAAAAAAACCAATATTAAGAAAAAAGACAGTAAAACAGCAAATAGAAGAAACTCTTAAAAATCAAAACCTTGAAGGCTTGTTTGTTAAGCTACCAAGAGAGCAGATTGTGGATGTTTCTAGAAAAAGAAAAGAATATAGTGTTATTTTAAATAAATCAAAACTTAAAAGATATAAAAAAACTCTTAAAAAAAAACCTGAAAAATATAAGTTGTTTGATAAAAAAATACATATTCACAACCATTTTGTTTCTGTAGGTAAAAAACCTGTTATTCCAAGCATTAATGATATCATGTCTTCTTTTTATTATCAATATATTCCAACAGGAACAGTAAAAAGCGCAATCTATTTTATAGAAACAAGGCCTAACCTAAGATACTCTAACAAAGTTGTTGGTAGATTCTATTATAGACTAGATTTTAGAAAATTAACGAATGTACAAAAAGAAAATATAGAAAAGTTTGTTAGTCTCTATTCTCCAATAAAAAAATATAAACCGTCTTTTATAAGAGACTATTTTAAAGAAGTTTATAAAGACTATCCTGCTTATGAAAAAAAACTAGTTAACTTAAGAAAATCAAAAGATACTTTTTATGAAAGAAAACAAATAAACCTGTTAAATATTGTATCACAACAATACTTTATAGAAAATGTTGAAAAAATACTTGCTGACCTTGGTTTTAAGTTTAGAATGTCTTATTCTAAAAGTTATAAGTTTAATAAGAAAAGTGGAGAACTTGTTTTAAAAAACTGATTTGTTATGTTTGAAGCAAGAAGACTTGATAACTCTGAATTAGTTATAAAAAAAATAAACACAGACGATATTCTAATCTTAACTAAAAAACAAAATAACTTATCTGACCAAGTAATAACTGTGATAAAGAAAGATAAAAGAAAGTTTATCTGTGTTGGACCAAGGCAAGTAAATAATAAATTTGCGTATAGACATCTTGATTTTCTAAACTATATAAAAGAACATTACCTAAATGTTAAAGAAATAAGTTCCGCAAAGATACTAACAGGACTATATAGCCCAATCTCAAAAAAAGTTGTTTGGGATCAAAAAATATCTAAAAAACTTCAGGCAAGTGTTAGAAGACACGTAAACAATTTTATAAAAAAAAAGTCTTTAGCAAAAAAGAAGATTATAAAGAGAAGATAAGTTTATGAAGCTAGATATAATAACCAAAGAACTTAAACAAAATGTAGACAAAGAATATAAGAAAGGCTGTGAAAACTATTTTAAGGAAAAGATAGATTGTTTGGGTGTAAGAACGCCTGTTGTAAGAAAGATAGCAAAAAAACACTATTTGAAAATAAAAGATCTGTCTAAAAAAGACTTGTTTCATCTATGTGAACAATTTTTTAAAACAAACATTAACGAGCACGCAACAATAGCTACACAATGGCTAAGTAAAAAAGTTAATATTTTTGATGAGAGAGATGTTGTTTATCTTGAGAAGATAATAAACAAATACCTAAACAACTGGGCAAAGATAGATGATTTTTGTACACATGTAGTTAATAGGCATCTTCAAAGATATCCTTCTTGTCTTAAACACACAATAACCTGGACAACTTCAAAAAACTTGTGGGTGAGAAGAGCCTCTGCTGTAAGCCTTATAACAAGATCGGAAAAGTTTTATTCTAAGAAAAATCTTAGCCACATCTTTAGAATAGCAAAACTATTAATGGATGACAAACAAGATCTTGTTCAGAAAGGTTATGGTTGGATGTTGAAGGTTGCAAGTGATTATAGGCAGAAAGAGGTTTTTATGTTTGTTATAAAACACAAAAAAAACATGTCAAGAACTTCTTTAAGATATGCTATAGAGAAGATGCCTGTTTCTTATAAGAAAAAAGCAATGGGTTAAAGATATTACTTGTTAGGAAGAATAAGATTAAGAACAACACCAACAACAGCAGCCAACCCAACACCGCTTAAAGAAAAAGTGCCGTAACTGATGATTGCTCCTCCAACACCTATAGTCAACATAACAGCAATAATAACCATGTTTTTTGTTTTGTCTAGGTTTACCTTATTATCTAGCAAAGACTTTATGCCAACAACAGAGATCATGCCAAACAACAACAACATAGTTCCACCTAAGATAGCTTCTGGTATAGTTTGCAAAAAACCACTTATTTTTCCTACAAATGCAATAATAATAGCAAACGTAGCAGAAATTCTAAGTATTTGTGGATTTTTTTGTTTAGTAAGAACGATTGCGCCAGTTACTTCTGAGTATGTGGTTACAGGTGGTCCACCAACAAACCCACCAAACAAGATAGCAAGTCCGTCTCCAAAGATTGTTTTGTGTATACCTGGTTTTTTTATATAGTTCTTTTTTGTTGCTTTTCCTATAGCATATATATCTCCAACATGTTCGATCAAAGGAGCAATAGCCACAGGCAAAAGAAACAAGATCGCACCAAGGCTAAAAGAAGGGGTTACAAATGCTGGAACAGAAAACCATTTTGCTGATAATAACGCAGAAAAATCAACTCTTTTTAGAATTATTGCAAGAACATAAGCAATTACAACACTTCCTATTATAGGTAGCAACTTGACTGTGTTTTTACCAAAGATAACAATAATCACAGCAACAGCAAGAGTAAACAAAGCCAGCAACCAATCTGTTGTTGCCATAGACACACCAACGTTAGCTAAAGATAGACCAATAACCATAATAACAGGTCCAATAACGATTGGAGGAAATATTTTCTGAATAATCTTTACTCCTTTTTTTTTAACAATAAAAGCAACAAGCAAATAAAGCAAACCAATAACAACAAAACTACCAAAAGTTCCTGAAAGGCCATATCTAGATGTGGCTTCTATGATAGGTGCTATAAAAACAAAAGAACTTCCTAAAAAAACAGGAACAACACCACCAGTAACAAAATGAAACAATAAAGTTCCAACACCAGCAACAAACAAAGCAACTGCAGGGTCGATGCCTATAAGCATAGGAACAAGCACAGTTGCACCAAAAGCAACAAAAAGCATTTGTAAGCCCAAGATCATTTTTTTAAGATTGTTTACCATATTTTCTCTTTTTTATATTATTGTCTAAAATATATATTTATAGATGTGTTTTTAAATGTTTTTAATAATAAATGTTGTTTAAGAAGGTATCAATTATCAAAATCTGTTACTGTTGAGTGATTGTTTAGTGTTTTTATTTGTTTTGGTCTTTAATATATATTAGATGTGTTATGAGGTGAAATAAAATGAGGTTTAAATACAGCTTACTAGTGTTGGTAATACTTGTTTTTTGTTTAGGTTCTGTTTATGCAGATGATGTCTCAACAATAGATATAGATAGTACATCTATATCATCAGATCAAGTAGAAGCACATATTGTAAGTAATCCTGGACTAAAGGTAAGAGCTGTTCAGCTTGAAAATATCATTAACTTAAGAATAAAAGAATTAGAGATTATTATTAACAAGCTTTATGAACAACAACTTTTAGAAGAACCAGAGATAGTTTATCTTAAAGAAAAGCTTTCTGAACTTATTTTTTTAAGAGAATATGTTTCTGAGTTTATTGCTTCTGAAGAACTTAGTTCTGAAAAAGATAGAATCTATGAGATAAACGAAATAAGACAAAAATATATTGAGGTTATTAGAGATGTTAAAGAATATCTTAAAAATATTTTAGTTTCAGAAGATATAGAGATTATCAAACAAGAAATAAATGTTGAAAGACCAATCATCAAACAAGAAATTGTTGCTCAAAATAAAGAAAGAATAAGGTCTTTTGTTCAAGAACATAATAGATATGTAAAAGAAAATATAGTTGGTCCTATTGTGAGCAATACAAAAAACCAACTAAAAGAAAAAGTAAAGAATATGGTTGGAACATCACAGCAAATAAAGACAAGAATAATAAGTGAAGCAAAGCAAGAGATTATGGAAAACGCAAGAGAACGAGTTGGAATGATTGTTGGTGATTCTGATAAAGATGAGATTTCACGAAGGATTGATGAAAAAAGATCTCAAGCAAAACATGAGATTTTAGAAAGACTTGAGCATCAAGGAAGTATAATATCTTCAGCAGATATAAATGTTAAAGATATAAATGCTATGAGAAGAATAAGACAGCACATAAATATAAATGCGGTGATAGAATGAGTCTTGAAAATGTTTATAAGCCTAAACCAAAATATGGTTTGATTATAGGGGTTGTTGTTATCGTTCTTGTTATTGTTCTTTTGTTTTTGTTTTTAAGACCAAAAGAACCAATAGACACAGATCCTGAAAACCAAACAAATGATGATGTTAATAACCTAGATGATATAGAATCAGGAATAGACGACGAACAAGTATTTGATGATCTTCTTATTGATGAAGACGTTAATGAGTTTATAGATCTTGAAGAAGATTTTTTTGAATAAGGTTTTAGATTTTTTCTAAAATCTTTTTTATTTTTTTAATAGGAGTGTATTTATGTCTAAATCAAAAATATCCAAAAAGCAAAAACAAAAAAAAGATACAAACAACTCAGTTTATTTTTTTATATTGGTTGCTGTTCTCTTAATTATTTTTTTAGTGGTGTTGGTTGTTGTCCAAAATAATCCTAAATCACCAGATGATCTTAAAGATGATGATCTTTATGAAGAAAACACAAAGATTACTCCAGAAAAAGTAGATGAACAGATAACACCTGGAAAAGAAGAGAAGACTGATGAGATTGTTGCAGAATATCAAATAAACAAACATTCAACAAAAGAAGACTTTTTAGGAAAACCAAGTGTTATTTATTTTGGAGGGACTTACTGTGGTGCTTGTAAAGCAAGTGTTCCTTCTTTAAAAGAGGTTGTTTGGAATGAGTATAAGCTATTAACTAACATATGGGTGCAGGTTGTTAATGACGATCTTTTTGATGTTGAAGATATTGCTCAAGGGTATAATGATAACATAGATATGAGCAAATATTTAGAAGGTTGTGGATACATACCATCTTTTGTTGTTTTAGACAAAGAAGGAAAAACAACAATATCCTCTTGTGGGTCAGAAAAGTCAATAGAAGATATAAAGAATGAACTAGATAGATTACTTTCTTAATAATCTATTTTTTGTTTTTCAAAAAAATCAGCATCTTCTATTTTTTTCTTATATTCTTTTTGTTTATCTTGTTTTTCTTTAATATCTTGCTCACATTTTGGACAATATAAGCTATAGTTTACTATAGTTTTTTTGCATCTTATACATCTTTGTACCATAATCTCAACATCCTCTTTATTTTTCTTTTAACATAGGAAATAAAATAACATCTCTTATTGTCGGAGAATCCGTAAAAATCATAACCATTCTGTCAACACCAAAGCCAATACCATACGCAGGAGGCATACCATATCTTAAAGTTTCAATAAATTCTTTGTCTATTGGGTGGTTTTCGCCTTTATTTTTTTGATTATCTTTTTGCTCTATCATCTGTTGTTCTTGAAAATCTGGGTCGTTTAACTCACTATATATGTTTCCTATCTCCCAAGAATTAACATATGGCTCATCTCTTTCAATAAGATCTTTGTTTTTTCTGTGTATCTTACATAAAGGTGTAAGTTCTTTTGGGTGGTCTATGATATGTAAGGGCCCAAAAAGTTTATCTTCACAAAAATGTTCAAATATGCTGTTTATTAACAAGCCTTTTGTTTGTGGAGATGGCATTTCTATGTTGTTTTTTTCTATTATCTCTATAAGTTGTTTATTATCTAAAGAAGTTACATCTATATCCGCAAACTCCTTAATAGCACCAATCATTGTTAACCTTTTCCATGGTCTTTTAAAATCAAATTCTTTTCCTTGATATGTTATCTTTGTTGTACCACACAGCTCTAAAGCAACTTTTTCATGAAGTTCTTCAATAAGATCCATAGCATCTGTATAATCTTTATAAACTTCATAACATTCAAGCATAGTAAACTCAGGATTGTGTGATTTATCTACCCCTTCGTTTCTAAAGTTTTTACATATAGTAAACACCTTCTCAAATCCGCCTACAAGCAACCTTTTAAGATACAGCTCAGGCGATATTGACAAGTAAAAAGGCCTTTTCCACACAAAAGACTCAGTCACAAAAGGTCTTGCGTTTGCTCCACCATACAAAGGTTGTAACAAAGGTGTCTCTACTTCTAAAAATCCTTTTTCTTTTAGTGTTTTTCTAAGAATATCAATAATCTTTGCTCTTTTTATAAAAATATCTCTTACATCTTTATTTATCATCAAATCCAAATGTTTTTTTCTGTATTTTATTTCTTGATCTTGTAAGCCATGATATTTTTCAGGTAAAGGTAAGAAGCATTTTGTTAAAAAAGTTATTTCTTGTGCGTCTATGGATAGTTCTTTTGTTCTTGTTTTAAATATTTTTCCACAAACACCAACAATATCTCCTTGATCAAGTTTTTTTACTAAAGAGAACATTTTTTTATTATCTAAGGCTTTAACAACAACCTGTATCTTTCCATGTTGGTCATGCAGATCTATAAAAGCAATTTTTCCTAAGTTTCTTATAGTTAATATCCTTCCAGCTACTTTTGCTTGTTCTTTTGAGTATTCGTTTGGTTTTATATCTTTATATTTTTCGTGTATTTCTTTTGTTATATGTGTTCTTTCATATTTATATGGAAAGGTCTCTATGTTATTTTCTATAAGATATCTAAAGTTATCTTTTCTTGATTTTTCATATTCTTCTAGTCTTGACATGTTTGATCAGTTTTATATACATATTATATATCAAAATAAATAAAAAGATATAAGAAAAATAATCTTATCTCTTTTTAGTTGTTATAAAATAAGAAACATAAAAACAACACATGAAAAACAAAATATAAAATATTAAGCTAATAGTAGATGTAGGAGACAAAGGTATATTAAACCCACTTGCACTCTTACCTGAGCCATCAGCACCAATATTAAACACGTTTTGTCCTGGCGTTCCTGTTACCTTTCCATCTGCACCAGTAGAAAACAACATTCCGTCTTTAAAAGCTTGATTGTATGGTATCATCATTCCGTTTTCTGTGTACCAGTTTCCTGTTGTTGGATCATACCAGAACGCTCCGTTTTTTCCTTGTGCGGATAATAGTGTTTCCACATCGTCGTTATATTTTAGTTTTGGCACTCCATTTTCTGCATCTATATCAAAGTTATGTGTAACTCCATCTTCTGTCTGCACCTGGATACCTTCTGGTGTTTCTTTTACATTTGTTACTTTCATATCATATACTTCACCAGTCTCTTTATCTATTATCTTTAATCTTTGCTCACATTCTGGCGGATCACCTATATAGAAGATAAACGTTTTTGTTGGCGTATCAAACATCTGGAATGGCCCTACTTTTTCTAAAGCGTTGTTTAGTTTTTTCACATTATTATACCCAACAGACTCTGGGTCATCATTCTTTGGAACAGCATTAAAGCTAATAGCAATTTCTTCATCATCACAACCATTTTCTGCTGCTGTGCCTTCTAGCTTTGTGTTTATTTCTTTTATATCTTCTCCGTTGGTTATGCTTGTATACTCAACCCACATGATATACGCATCTTTTTCTCCACTATAAACAAGTTGTCCTCTTTCAAACTGAACAGATATGTTTTTACCTAAGTTAACTGTTTTGTTTTCTACACCTTCTATAGGAAATAACTTACTTGTTCTGTCACCATATATAGAAAGTTTAGCAACATTTCCTTCAGCAACTTGTCTTGGTGTTCCTTGTGCAGATATTTTTGTGTTTTGTGGATATACGTCATATTGTGAGATTGTGCTAATAACATTAACAGATTTTACGGCACCAAGATACTCAACAAGGTTGTTTTGTCCGGCACTTATCTCGTTACCAGTTTGTTCAAAATATCCATTTTTTAGACAGTCCATAAAAGTACTATCTTCCACAAAGAAGTTGCCATAAACATCCATCTCAAACAAAAGACTTTCTTTATCGTCTGGTACAGATATGTATGTTAACATCAAAGGAACTATCTTTGCAGGGATACCTAGATTTGTTGCAACTAATCTTACAAAATCAGAGCTTTCAGAGTCTATTATTTTGTTTACATTTCCATCTTTATCAACAAGATTCATCTCTCCTTTTTCTTTATCAATCTCTAAAGCTTCTTTTTTGTTTTTGTCTATAAGTATTTCCACACCTTTATCATTAAGGTTATTTGCTCTACATCTTGTTGATGGACCAAGTTCAAAGAAAAATAGTCTTCCGTCTAACGTTGCATTTGTTCCAACAGACGTAGAAAAGTTTGATTGAACAATTGAGTGATCTCTTAGATTTTTTTCCACAAAGTTTTTTGCTTCTGTTGTTCCTGATTGTACAGTTTTTTCAAAATCTGTTCCTTTTGTTATGTTTGTTAAACTTTGTTCTATCGTGTCTAGACCTTGATCAACAACATCAGCAACCTTGTTTTTTGGATCTTTATCTTTTTCAAGATATTCTAGAGGGTTCATATAGATATGAGTATATAGTCCTTCTTGATCATCAACACATCCATTTAGTTGTGGAACAATCACCATCTGTAAAGGCAAACTTACTAAAATGGCAGGAGCAATTATAGGGTTTGTTGGTACAGGCAATGTCCAGTATGCAAGATGATCTACACCACTTATTAATATTGCTGCTCTATAATCCTTTGGAAAAACACCACCAATAGGGATACCCGCAAACTTTAGATCTTCTACTTTTTGTGCACATGTGTTTCTTTCTTGTTGTGATCTAAGAAGGTTTATTTCCTCCTCTGATTTTTCTCCTTCGTTTGTTCCACTATAGTCTGTGTGGTGAGAAAAGGTTATTAGTGTTTGTCCTTTTTCTTCGTAGTTTTCTTTTGTTGTATTTTCTAAGATATAGTTAGATGTTTTAAAACCACTTGGAACATAAAAATTAAGATTTATTTTTTCTTTTGTATCTATTGTGCTTGTTGTTTCATAGTTTATTCTTTCTTGAGATTCTTGGATCTGTTTTAGCATATCTGTTTTATACTCATCTACTATCTTTTGAATCTCTTCAGAACTATATCCTTCTTTCTGATATTCTAGCTCTATCATTTTTATTGTTGAGTCAAGATTTGCTAATCTTTCTTGTGTTTTGTTTTCTTGTATCTCTTGTGCTGTTTTTATGTTTCCTGGATCTATTTGTTTTGTGTAGTTGCTATATAGATCGTCTGACAACCCTTCCAGACTTTTTTGTTTAGTTTCTTTTTCTATATATTCTGGTGCTATGTTTATTAGACAGTTTGTTTTACAACCTGTGTTGATTGTATCTGTAAACAAGACAATGTTATCAACAATATCTTTCTTTAGCTTTCCTTTTATATAATTATCGATAGTTCTGTCTAAAGAAGCAATTGCAGGAGAGGTTTCAGAAAGTGTTTCAGTACCTATCTTTGCAATTTTAGGGAATATGAAAACAGCAGAATTTAGGAACTTCATAAAAAGATCCCCTTGGTCAGAACCATCGTTCGCAAAAAAATCAATATATGCATCATCATATATTGTTGGAGACATTTGGTGTGTTATGTTTATTGATGCATATGACTCTGGTAATCTATATATACTTACGTTATCAAGACCTAAAGCATCTAAAAAACCAATATCAGAAGCCCCTCTTTTTACTTGCCAATATAAGAAATTATACGCAAATGCTTTTGTTGAGTTTGCAATAAACCCTGTAAGGTTATTTACGTTTACAAATTGTTTCATCTTATAATCTACAAAACTAGTGGACGCATAATCAACAAATCCTTTGTTTTGTAAAGCAGTATATGTCATATCAACAGCACCTGCATAATCAACAGATAAAGCTTTATTAACACCATTAAGGTATGGGTCCATTAGATCTATAGTGTCAAGACAATATTTGTTTAAAGTTGTTGATGGATTTGAAAGAATTTTTTCTATAGATGTGTTTGTTAATTTGTATTGAGCGACACCACCACCTGCAACAGCTGCAGCAATTTCAGATTGATAATTACCAAGATTTGCGCTTGTTATATTTATTGGCGTACCTTTAACAGATATTGATATCATGTTGTTCGGGTCACTTGTTAAAAAGTTTGTAATTTCATCTGTAGTATTCAATAAAGAACTTCCTCCTGTTCTTTGAGGTATAGAAACTGAAGGCACAAGAACTTTTTTTTTAAAAGAATGTCCTGTTATATCAGTAAATTCTAACTCTTTTATGATTCCACCAGTCTTTGCATCAAACCCAAAAACCTCATCATCCATAAAAGTAAATGTGCTTTTATTTATTGTAGAAGAACCAGTTGGTGTTACATAACGCGAAGCAATAACATCGTCAAGATTTGTGCCTTTATAACTTGCAGATACATCACTAGGGTCTATCCTTATTGTTCTGTTCGTAAACGCATCTGTTGCTGATGTTGCTTTACCTAAGTTTATCGACTGATTGTCTATTGATTTTACAATATCTTGATAAGCCAACATAGAATCTTTATGTAAAGCAATTTCATCTGGAGTAAGTTTTCCGTAAATAACATCTAATGTATCTCCGTTTCTTCTCCATTCATTAATCCTTTGATTTATGCTTGTGATCGTATCGTTTTTTAATATATCACTTGCTTTGTTTTTTGCTAATGAACTTATTGCTTGTTCTTGGCTAACAAGATCAAAAAACACTTTCTTTTGTTTAGATGTCATTTTTCCTAAAAAATCTGGATCATTAATAACTACTTTCTGAATCTCGGACTTACCTTTTTCTAAAGCTTTTTTATATGTATCCCATTTTGCGTCAAGCCCGTTTTCTTGTATCATTCTTGTGACTTGTTCTTTGCTTTTGATATTAAAAGCAAAACTTCCGTTCTCAGTAATTTCTTTTAATGTCTTTGCAGCTGCTCTATATTCTTTTCCTGCAACGTTTGCTTTAGCTAATGTTCTTTTAGTATCAAGTAGTATGTTTGCGGGATTTTCAAAAAAAGTATACATTGCGCCTTTCTTTTTAAAAACTTTTTTTAACATACCTTCATATCCTGCTTTTATAGAAGGCACTTTCATTATTTTTGCGGTAACAGCGCCTAACAAAACTCTACCTGAGCTTAGTACCATGTCTGTTGAGTAATATTGATTAAACATCTTGTCAAACAAAGAATATGTGTTAATAAAAGTATGTTCAGAATTTCCTGTAGTCGCCATACTTGTAGAAAAACTACTTGTTTCTATGTTGTTTGAAACTGCTTTATCTGTAACAAGCTTTAATGTTTGAAAATTCATTTCATTAACGTCTTTATTTTCTAAAAGATCTTTATAATGATTAAGCTCAGCAACAGATGCATCAGAGAAAGGTCCAAGCTCAATATTGTAATCTGTTTTTTGACCTGTTATAACTTCTCCTGCAAGCTCTTTAGCTTTATTTAGTCCAGCAGCGTCAAGAAGATCTTTACCTACACTAAACATCTCAGGAAAAAAACCAGTCATGCCGTTTTGTCTAAACAACCCAAACCCTCTTGTATAACAACCAGAATCAGGATCTTCACATCTACCTAACCTTAAAGTAGTGTCTAGATCAAGACCATACTGAAAAGAACCTTCACAACTTTGTGCAAGTAACGCAGATGTTTCTAAAGGGTTTATAATTTGGTTTGGCATCTCTTTTTTTACAGCTAGATCTCCTGCAACAGCGTTAGGGTCTGTAACCAAAAGCTCGTTTTGTATAAGTTCTTCTCTGTTTAAGTTTGGATCAATATTAGACTCCACGTTATCAATAGTAAACCCATTAACAATAATATCATTCCATATTTTTCTAACAGACTCTTTAGGAAGCTTTATTGTTTGACAACTATCTCCTCTATCAAAAACTTGGTTTGTTATGCTTTCATCAAAATAAACAGTTTCTTGTTGTAGTCTGTTTATGTCTATGCTTGATGAAAATACACTTCCAACTATCAATAATAAAAACATTAATGATATTAAATATCTTGAGCTTTTCACAGTATTCATTTTTTATTCACATTTAAAAATATATTAAATAAACTAATAATGATAAGATGATAGGAAACAACAAATATATTATAAACAATATTATTGCTGTTATTGTTATAGAAAACCACAACAAAAGATTGTATTCTTTTGCACCCATCTTTTTTTTTCTTTTTTTTTTTAAGTATTTTTTTTTTAAATTTTCATAGATTCCTGTTGTTACAAAGACAATAATTATTAACAAAAAAGTAAAGATGATTGCTGAGAAAAATAACTTAAATATGTTTACTACTACTGTTTGTAAAACCATTAGTAAAAAATAATCTCCAAAATTATAAATAACAGCAGGTACAAAATATATTAACAACAACAAGATATAAACAATAGGTAACGTTGTTAGAAAAACAGAAACAATAAAGGTTTTTTTCTTTATGTATAGATTATATCTTTTTGTTAATAGTTTAGTTATAAAAACAAAAGGTACTGCAAATATACTACTATATATTATTAGCTTTATAATAAATAGTAAATAATAACCAACTTTTTCAAGTATTGTTGATAATAGTATATTCATATTTTCACATTTTTTAGTTGTATTTATATATAATTAATATAGAGTAAGGATATATAAATATATTTATCTATAAACATATATTAGTTGAAACATTTAAAAACATTTTCGTTAATCATCTTTTTATAGATAAACGTAAAATTTGTGAAAAAAGAAGAAAATATGGATATAAAAAAAATACCTAGACGAGAAAGGCGTTTTTATAGAAAAGTAAAGAAAGGAAGTTTTGTTTATTCAGATAAACCAAAAAAAAGTATAAAGAAGATGCCTAAGCAAGAAAAAACGCACAAAAACTCGGACGAGAAAAACCTGATCATCTCTTCAGAAAAAAAAGCAATCACCCCTCCAGAAAAAAAGTTCGTTGTTGAGTCTATTTTAAAAGAGCTTTCTGAGAATATTAATCCTGATGTTGATACTATAAGTACTATGATATATAATCAGCTTAAGAGAAACAACGTTGTTATTGACAAAAAAATAGTAAAAGACGTTGTTGATAAGACAGAGCATTATAGAGCATCTAGACGTAAACAGTCAAACGATCCTGCATCTAAGATAATTACTGAGCTATCTAAAGAACTTCCAGAAAGTGAGAAAAAGCAAGACCTTAAAGAAACAAGAAGAGAGCAAAGAGAAAGAGTGACTTTGGCTGTTGATAATATATATGAACAGTTAGAGAAGCAAAAGATAAAGGATGAGATTAAGGAAAAGAAAGATGTTTTTTCTGAAGATTTAGATAAAAAAAATTCTAGCCCTAAAGAAAAAGCTAAAAAGAAAAAACCTAAAGAAAAAGAACTTAAACCAGTTTCTGAAGAAAAAGAAGAAGATTTTGAGGATGATGAAGGTCTAGATATTGATGATGATTCTGATGATCTTGGTCTTAAGTTTTAGTGTTATTTAATCTATATCTATTTTTTTACAGTTTAGTGTTGATATATCATCATCTGTTATGCTTGCACTTGACGGCCACAAGGCAAATAAAGATGTTGCGTCTAAATCTGTTGTTCCTGATTGAAATCTTAAAGGTATTGTTGATGAAGATATCTTTCCTGCTTTTGAGAATATGTTTCTTACTTGTGTGTAGTCTGAAGGGTTACAAAGATAGTAGTTTGTATCTTGTATATCATAAGTTACTGTGCCTGTTAAATTATCAATTGTGTCTTCTTGAAAACCTGTTTTTTTAAACAAAAAGAAAGGAAACTGATCTCCTCCTGGTGAACTTGGAGAGTAGATGTAAAAAATATAGTCGTAGTTTTCTAGTGGTTGCATGATAATCTTCAATGAGTTGTAAAGATGGTATTTTGCTATAAATAGTCTGTTGTTATCACTATCTATCCACATGGAGTTTACGTCCGCAGAGTCAGGGCCTATCTTATTATTATAATAATAGTCTTGCTTAACAATCGTCATAAGATAGTCAGTTTCTGGATAGTCGTAGCTAAGGTTGATGTCGTTGGGCACTGTCATATAAAACAATGTTCTCATGGTTGAGTTAGAATACTCTTTAAAATAAAAATCATTTAGTGAGTCTTGTATTCTTAAACCATATGTTGAAGAGTATCTAAACAATAACACACAAACAGCAACAACTATCAATAGGAAAAATAACGCGTCAGTAAGTGCTGCTTGTCCTTTTTTATTCATATTTTTAACTCCATACTATAACATATAATTTTACAGGAATTGAGTTTACTTCAACTTGTCTTGTTAAAGGAAACATGTAGTTTATTATTTTTGTTGACACATGTTCGTGAGGAAGGTCTATAAATCCATCAATATCTCCACAAACGTATCTGTCTATATTTCCTGAGCTGGTTTCATAAGAAATAACATTGTTATTTTCATAATTTTTTATTTTTGTTAGGTCTAACGGTTGATTGTTTGAATAGTTAAGATCTACGTCTATAAGAAAAGCAGTCCAGTTATATTTTGTATCTACCTTGTCACAAAGGTTTTGGAAAAAATCGTGACTTATGATTAATGGTTCTTCTTTAAGAATTAATGAGATTCTTAGTGCTTCGTTCTGGTCGCTATAAAAATCTGTGTTGGTTTTGTATGTGTTATAGGTTGTTATAAACACAGCAAAAAACAAAACTATACCTAAGAATAAAGGAATAAGACTTGGAAGATCGTCTCCAATTGCTCCTATATATCCTTTTTGTTTCATATATAATCCTATTTTTTAGTTACAAGCATCTATGAGATTTTGAGTTGCTCCTCCAGGCGTGTATTCTCTTGCGATTGGGTTTGATAAACATATACAGTCTATATTTTCTTCTGTTTTAAGATAGGTTATTAAATCACCATTATTGCTTGAACCATTTATTTCACTATAAAAGTTACTACACCCAGGAATATTGTTTTTTTTACCACATGCAAAAATATGTATAGTCTGTCTACCGTCTTTTATTTTTTTAGCAATAACTATTGTTTGGTCTATAGAATCTTTTTTTTCTGGGTTAAGGTCAAGAAATTGATCAGATAGGCTTTCATATTTATATTTTCCAGAATCAAACGTCCAATCATAAAAAACAACCTCTCCGTTAATATCTAAATCATAGGCCGCAAAGATGTTTTTTTTTTGTCCATCAAGTATAGATAACACAATTTTTTTTATATCACTATCTGACGAAATTTCATGAGCAGATATGTTTAGTAAATAGTTAATATTATATGAGTTTGTTATACCATAGTTAATCTTTATTCTTCTTGGTATTTCCACATATTTTATGCTACAGTAACTTGGATTATCAACACCTGTTTTTATCTCTTGCCCAATCTTATACACAAGTTCGTATGCTTGTCTTGTTCTTAGATTACTATTAACGGTGTTCATAAAAAAAACAACGATGGCGGTTACTGCTAGAACAAATATTAATAAATTTAGTTTTGATAAAGTAAATTCAATCATGTTATCTTAATTATTCTTAGCTACCAGACTTTTTTCTTACAACACATATTTTTGTTTCAGTGCTTGATGTTCCTGCACTTACTTTGTACATTCTATAATATCCTGGTTCTATTACATAATATTCGTTATTTTTTCCGCCTGTTGGCATAAGCTCTTCTGTGTTTATGTTTATGTTACAATTAGCGGGATCGTCTTCAAAATTAACTGCTGATGGTAGATCTGTGCATATAGGTGTTATAGGGTGAACGCTTGTTTTCCCATCATCATAAACATATTCAATCAACGTACATATTTGAGATGATGTTTGACAGTATGCTGAACATCTGTGTGGGTCTGAGTAGGTTACTATTTTTGTTATTTCATGTTCTCTGTTAAAACAACTTTTAGATTTTATATATATGTTTTTAAAAGTCAGATCAGAGCCAAGAACAACATCTCTCAAAGCATTCTTAAACTCTGATAGGTCTTGTCTTTTTTCTCCAATACATATGTTTTGTGAAAGATTTTTTAAAGCATATGTTCCTGCTAAGATAACAAACCCCATAAGTATAACTGCAACCAACACTTCAAAAGGTGCATCTACTTGTGCTTTTTTATCTTTAAATATTTTTGTTTTTGATGTCATGTTTAAAAACTATAAAAAAAGTTATATATTGACTAATATCAACTAGCAGCGCCTTCAACTTCTTGGCTTGGTAGTTTTGAAAGATTTACTTGTGTTTTCATAGAGTTTGAAAACATTGGTTTAACTACTGCGATAAGGACAATAGCAACGATAGCAACAATAAGCAACATATATAACGTTGATGCAGAGTCTGCTTGTGTTTTTTTATCATCTATTATTTTCTTAAGAATACTTTTCATATTTTTCACATTTTATATATAAAAATATTGTGTGAATGTTTTTGTTAGATTATTATTATTTTATAAATTATTTATTAGTTTGCTCTTGTTGGAAAGACAGCGCAATAAATAATGCTATCATCTAGGTTATTTATATAATTTTCTGCACCTTCATAATTTATACTTCTAACATCTAATGAATCTTCTATTCTATCCCCATAATTGCAAAATACGTTCATATAGTAATTTATTTTTTCTGCTTTTGTGTATCTAAGTACACTTTGATTGTCACCAAGTATGTTAAACCCATCTAAATTATTTTTTATAAAAAAAATTTGATCATGTCCAATACCTGTGCCTTCGCTTAATCCATCTGAAGAAAGTTCGTTTTGGTTTGTTGAAAATGTTACTTTTTGTGTTGTTTTTAATGTTCCTCTTGAATCATATGCTGACTGAAGCAATTGTTTTGTTGTATCAACAGGGTCTGACTGTATAAACCCCAATGCTTGCATAATGATAGGCATAAGCACACCTAATAAAGCTAAAGCAACTACAGCAGCAATCAACAACTGAAATGTAGAAAATGCTTGTCCTTTTTTGGATCTTACCATATATTTTTTTAAGTTAATCATTTTATTTTCCTCCTCTTATAAAAAACTATTATATATTTATAGTATTAATTACCAAAACATATTTAAACTTATTTTTTATTGTGTTTAATAGATTTTACACAAAAACATACATATAATACCCAACAGTTAACAATGCAGGAAAAATAACCATAACCACAAGATCAATTGTTTTTATTATCTTTTTTGGCTTTGTTACTTGATTTACAAGAAACATGTCTTTCTGTATCTGTAGTTCTGTTGCTCTTGATTTTAGCATAATGTAAGATAGTGTAAACACTATTATGTTATACACCCATATTAAGATGATTTGAAAAGATAAAGCTTTTGTTAATAAAAAGCTTTTAAGAACTAATGTAAATAATGCTAAAAAACCAATATTTATTAACACGCATAAAAATAACTTAATAACATATTTGATTGTTTTGTTGTATCCTAGATTAAGAATGTTGTTTAATAGCCAGCTTACTATAAACAAAACAGTCATTAATAAAAACAATCCAAAAATAAAAGCTAAAACAATAGTTCCAATAAAATAACCAACCACCAAAATAATTGCGGCTATTATGAAAAAAAATATTTTTGAAAGTATTTTCATGTTTTTCACGATTTATGAGCTTATAAAAGACGGAGACTTGTTAAGATAAACTATGCAGAATGTAGGACAGTCTGATCCAGAAGATATTGAGTTTACTATTAGATCAACTTCGTTATCATTATCTATAAAAGGATCATCCGTAAAATCACAATAAAAATAAACATCCATCTTCAGTTGATTTCTACGTATAATATACTCTACACCTTTTTCAACTTCCTCCAACCCAACACCACCATCAACATATATACAATCTTTGTCCATGCCTGTGTAGTTTGCTATCTGTTGAGAAGATATTCTCCCTGCTAATATAAGCCCTTCTAACTTAAAAGGGTTTTCTCCACTTGTTCTTATACTTTTTGATGCAGATAACGCACCTTCTTTTAGTCTTTCTGTACTTATCAGTATAGATCTTTGATTGATTGTTCCTATCATCGTATAAATAATAGCAAGAACAGCAACAGCAATAACAAAAGCTATCAAATATCTAAAAGACTCAAATGCTTGTCCTTTTTGTTTTTCATACATAATTTATCTTCTTTAAAATATCATATTAGATAATATCATTGTTACTATAAACAAAATAATAGATATTGGAAGTGTTTGTGCTATCCTTAACTTAACCAAAACCAAGTTATCTTGTTCTATCATTGTCGTAAAGTACGTCATTATCAAAACAATCTGAATAACATATATCGCAACAATTATTGTAAATGTTGTTGGACTTGCAATCGTTGCTATTACTTCTGTATCTATAGACGCCATACCAGATATTGCGCCCGCAGATGACATGCCAGGAATATTAGCTCCTGTGCTGGAGATTGTTTTCATTGTTTGTTCCATCTCTTGAAGAGTCCCGCTTTGTGCGATAGAGATTAATGTTGACACAACAATCTTTTGCAAAGCTGTTGTTATTCCTAAGATAATGGGTGTTATAAACTTTGCCATGCTTGACAAGGTAGACGATATTTCTTTTATTAATGTTGATAACATCTTGTTAACTTCATCAGTGTTTCTTAGTTGCAAAGAATAAGACATTAATGTCTTTGCAGCAACTTCTACTCCCAACTGAACAGAGTCTACTAGCAACTGCATAGCGCTGTTGATTATTGTTGAAGGATTATTTTTTAAAGCACCATAGTTTTTATCAAACAATGCTGACTGAAGATTAAACCCTAATATCTTTATATTATCAATAGTTTTTCCAAAAATATTTTGTGCAATTAAAGATCTTGGCAAAAAATCTCTTGTGTGACTTAAGGCGTCTTCTATAGGTTTGTTTTCTCCTAAACGACTTGCTATAACATATAATGCATCCTTAAACTCTGATTCCATCTTTTCTGTCTCAAGCTGTATTTTTCTTTTGTAAACACTTGTTGCATAACACCAAAGAGATACACAAGCGGTTATCATTAACAAGATACCAAATATAACAAAATGAGGTGTTGTGTCATTTTCAGGCTGAGACCAAAAAGATTGTTCATGATCTTCGTCCCTAAACTCTGGATTATCAGGATCAAGTCCTGCGTTTATCAACACACTTTCTTTCGTTACTCCATAATTTTGTTGTAAAAAAACACTTACAAAACTTCCAACTATCAACACAAATACCATTATTATAAATATGTTTATCTTTAACTTACCTATCTTTAATGTGTTTTTTGGTGGAAGACCAGGATGGTTGTCTGGAATAACTGGTGGTACATATGTTGGTGGTCTTTTCTTAATTACTGTTCTCGCAAAGATGATTGTTGTTATTGGTAAGGCTATGTTATAGATAAGAACAAGATATACACCTCTTGCTAGATTTGATCCAGAAAAAGCAGAACCAACAGGTAAAACAATGATTAACAACAAAGGAAGTAACACACCTAAATAAAACATAATCATTGTTGGTTGAGATAATGTTCTTGCATAGTCTTCTAGCTTTGTTTTTATTGAGCTTAAGGTATCTGCCATTGTTTGGTCAAGCAACTGATATCTTTTTGCGTCTGATGTTTCTATAACACTTGCTCTTATTTTCATCAACCCTTTTTTAACTTCAACAGAAACTTCACCCCATTTGTAAGCAAGTTCGTCAACAGCTTCTGCGACGCTGTTTTTTATACCAACCTTTACTTCCCACAACAACTTTTTCAAATCTTCAGAAATCTTTCCATGACCATGTTCTGCTGCAAACTCGATTGCTCTTTCTAGGTTTGGTACAAGCTTCATGGACATTATCAAATATCCTATTATCTCAGGAACAAAAGTAAGTGCTTTTATTTTTTCATCTTCTACTTTTGTTAAAGGAAAGTTCTTAAACCAAATAACAATGTACAAGGCAATAACAATAGGTACACCAAAACACAAGACAAAAGACATGTAAGGGTTACCAAATAATGTGTTAAAGGTTTCTCTTAGGAAGATGTTAGAGATAAAGATAAGAAAGACAGCAACCAAAATACTTACGATAAAAACAAACTTGTTTGCGGCTGTATATTCTTCAGCAGAAAGATCCCAATTAAGAAAGTCTACTGCTTTTTCAAATGTGCTTGAATATTTTGCATTTGCTCCTAGTCCTGAATATTTGTTGTATATCTTTTTTGAAAAAGATACATATGGATGGTTTTTCTTTTGAAAAAGCTTTTCTGAGTCTTTTGTAAAGTCTCTTGAGTCTACAGATATTGATTTATATATATCTCCTGGCTTTTGAGGGACTTTATATTTTTTTTGATCTACCATATATATTACACTTGTTTTATAAATATTTAAATATATTGCTTATTTTTAAAAATATATACATAGGAAATGTTTAAATAGTTGTTTATTCTTATTATTATATGGCGTTTTTTGTTTTTCTAATAAAAATTGTCAAAAACAACATAAAGGAGGCATTGTAAATATGTCATATGTTATAAAACATGATGCAAAGATGTGTATCGGTTGTGGAGGGTGTGTAGCAGTATGTCCTCAAAATTGGAAGATGGATGGTCCAAAAGCTGAATCAATACAAAAAAAGGTAGAAGATGTTGGTTGTAACAAAAAGGCTGAGGATGTTTGTCCTGTAAAATGCATATCTGTGGTAAAAGAATAATGTACAATAAAAACAAACTAAATTTTGGAACCGCAGGCATACCATCAACAACAAAAATAACTTCTTTGGGAACTGTTGACGGTATTAATGAGGTTGCTAGTTTAGGGTTAGATGCTTTAGAGGTTGAGTTTGTTAGGAACGTTTATCTTAAAAAAGCTAGTGAAGAAAAAATAAACAATATAAAAACAACTGCAGAAAAAAAGAACGTTTCTTTAAGTATACATGCTCCATATTTTATAAATCTTAACGCTAAAGAAGATTATAAGATAAAAAATAGTATGACATACATCTACGATTCACTTATTGTTGGACAAAAAATAAACGCAAAAGTAGTTGTCTTTCATCCAGCTTACTTTCTTTCTCAAGAAAGAGATATAGTTTTAGAGGTTGTTAGTAAAAATCTTTTAAGTTTGTGTGACCTGTTTGATAAAAAAAGAACAACAGACATTTTTCTTGGCTTAGAGCTTACAGGAAAAAAGACTCAGGTTGGTTCTTTTGAAGATCTTCTTTTTTTTTACAACATTCTTAAAAGTAAACACATAAAACCTGTGTTTGATTTTTCTCATCTTCATGCAAGGCATAATGGTTATTTTTTATCTAAGAAAAACATAGATGTTTTTTTCACAAAACTAGAAAGCTATCCTGATCTACTAAAAAACATGCACTGTCATTTATCTGGTATCAATTACACAGAAAAAGGTGAAAGAAATCATCTTATGTTAGATGAATCTGATATGCCGTATAAAGAGATATTAACAAGACTTAAAGATCTAAAAGCAACAGGCACAATTATTTGTGAAAGTCCTATTATAGAGCAAGATGCTTTGTTACTTAAAAAAACATATAATGATTTATAACAATTCCCAATCTTTTGTTGATGTTGTTGACATTTTTTTGATCTTGTCTTTTATGTTTGATTTGTTGTCTGTTGTTTCTTTTAAAGGATATGTGTCATACGACTCGTTGTTTTCGTTTTTGCTTTGAACAACTTTTCTAAAATCGTTTATTTTGTCTATAGAATCTTCTTTCATCTCTCCTTGATAATCACAAGTATTGCACTTATGTTCTTGACCACCGTTTATAGAAGAAACTCTTAATGATCCACAATTAGGACAGTATTTATATAACACTTTTTATCAACCTCTATTACCTATATAATCTTTTTTTACCACAAGTTTGTTCGTAAACAAAAAAGTTTTATCTTCTAGTATATAAGAAACATCTAAATGTTTTTAAACATATGTTATATTTGCTTTGTTTTTAGCATATTTTAGATGTTTTTTCTAAACCAAATCTTTTTATATATCTTTATCTCATATTATATTTGTTTGTTAGCTTAAACAAATTAATATACAAAAAAAAATTGTGAAAAATATGGATCTCCCTAAAAAAGATGTTGGCGTTGTTGCTTTTGGAGTAAAGACTGGTATTGTTACTTTTGATGATGATATTGTTGAGGTTGTTAAGAAAACCTTTAAAAAAAATCCAGAGATGATAAAAGATAACGACATCATATGCATCACTGAAGCTGTTGTTGCAATTACGCAACACAATTTTGTTTCTTTAAAAGATATTACTCATGAAATAAGATATAAGCTTAATCTTAAAAAAGACTCAACGATAGGAGTTGTCTATCCTATCTTGTCCAGAAACAGGTTTTCTATGATATTAAAAGCAATAGCAAAAACAGTGCCAGACGGAAAGATAATCGTTCAACTTAAATTTCCTGATGATGAACAAGGAAATCCAATAACAACAAAAGAGATTTTAGAAAAACTAAACAAAACTTTTGAAGATAAGATAACAACAGAAGAGATAAACGATAATAGGTATTTTCATCCTGAAACAGGTCTTGACTATATAGATTTTTATGAAAAAATAATAAATGATGCTGGTTGTGAAGCAGAAGTATATTTAGGTAACACAACAAAGTTTATTGTTGATAAAAAACCAGATGGAATAATTGTTTCGAATGTCCATCATAGAAACGATACATTAAAAGCAATAAAGGACAGAAAATATGAAAATGTTATTACTTTGCAAGATATATGTTCAGATTCAGGAAAACTTGCTTATTCAGAATATGGGCTTTTAGGTTCTAATATTCTTGACCCTATTAACGAAAAACTAAAACTAGCACCAAGAAATGCAGAAAAGATTTGTGAAGATGTTCAAAAGATGGTTAAAAACGAGTTTGATAAGCACGTAGAGGTTATTGTTAATGGAGATGGGGCATATAAAGACCCCGAGTCAGGGATATATGAGCTTGCGGATCCTGTTTCTGCGTTTGGTTGTACTGTAGGTATTAAGGATACTAACAGAGTTGGTGTAAAAACAAAATATCTTATGCAAAAGTTGTATAATCAAGGAAAAACAAAAGAAGAGATTCAAGAAATAATAGAGCAAGAAAAAACAAGAGTAAAAGACGCACAAAGAAAAGACGATTTTGCTGCACAAGGGACAACACCTAGAAAAATAGAGAACATTGTTTCTTCTTTAGCTGATCTTGTTTCTGGTAGTGCGGATGATAATACTCCTGTTGTTGTTGTTAGAGGTTTTATATAGGCATTAACTTTTTATCAAAGTCTTCTATTTTTTTATCCTCTATTCTAAAACCAGAAGCTTTTTTATGACCATTACCGCCATATTTTTGAGCAATAACGTTACAGTCATGTTCTTTTGATCTTATACTAAACTTATACTCGTTTGGTTTATAACTTTTACTCCAAACCAATATCTGTTGAATATCGTTGTATCTTTTACTATTAAAGATAATTAACGAAAAAATGCTTGCTTTAAGAGAAGAGTTAATTACTAATGTTTTATAACCTTCAAACATAAACTTTCCTGCAGATAGTAAAGATGTTTTTGCTAGATCTTTTTGTGTGTTGTTTATTATTTTTCCTTTTTCTATTAATAACTCTTTTTTTTCTAAAAAATAATCGTCTTCTAAAAAAGAAAAAGCTACAGATATATTTATTAGGTTATAATCAAAATAAGATTTTTTCACAGTTTCTCTAAGAATAGAGTCTATACCTAATAATACGTTTTCTGTATTATCTAGTTGAAACTTCCAAATATCCATATCTTCTACGTATTTAGAGACAAGAGGAGGTTGTTTATTAAAATATTTATATACAAGAGTTGCTGCAGAAGAGTTGTTTTCTCTTATACCTTTTACGTTTATTTCTTTTTCTACAGCTTCATATGTTGCTTTATGATGGTCTATCCATATAAAGTTGTCTTTAAACTTGTTATATATCTCTTTCATATCCTTTAAGTCTATTGAATAATCAACCATAACTATTCTTTGGTAGTTGTTAATATCATACCCAAACAAACTTAATCTTTCAAAAAAATTGTTTGTTATTCCTAGAATAATAAGATCGTAGTTGTTTAGAAGATCTTTGTTTTTTAGGATATTATCAAAATAATCAGTTTCACATGCCATAAAACCAATCGCAGAAAATAAGCCATCAAGATCATCATGTGCTATTATCAGTGTTTTTTCTTGTTTTTCCATAATATTAGTATTTGCTCCGTTCTTTATAAAAAGATTTGGTTTTAGAAAAGCTTATATACATATTTACCTTATATATTTATAAAAGACCATTGATATATTCTTTAAAAAAAAGATGTTTTTATGATATATAAAAAAATAAAAAAAATAACACCTAACTTAGTAAACAGAAAATACCTAATACCAGAAGATAGAAAAAGACTAGAACAAATAAATAATCTTTTATCTAAACATAACCTTACAATTTCTGAAAAGCAAATAAGAAATGTTTCTTCTAAACAGGCTAACCATAGAGATGTTTTTGACAGATTAACATATGTTGTTAAAAAAAAAGCAACTTTAGCAGAACTTAAAAACATAAACACTCTTTTTTTTGAGAAAAAATATATGTTTTCTAAACAAGCAACAGACGTTCTTAAAAAATCATTTAATTTTAAAAGATTTGTTTTTTCTAAAACTGGTGGTTTTGATCTTTCTTTTTTTTCTTCTGGCTTGTATAAGGAATATCATTTATTGTATAATAACCTAAAACAAATACATCAAGAAAAGCTTTATAAAAAAGTTAATAAAAGAAGAAAACAGTCAACTTTTTTTGATATATTTACTTTAGATGCATTTTCTAAAAAAAACATAGTTACTCCACAACTAACTTTTCTAAAAGAATATCAAAGATTAGTAAGAAACCTTTACTCTCCAGCACTAAGTAAAAAAAAAACGTTTACTGACATTCATTCTTTTGAAAGAAATTGTAGGCTAAAAACAAAGATCGTCTTAGAAGACGTTCTTTTAGGTGTTAATAACCATGTTGATAAGCTACATGCTTTTGGTGTTATTAACAAGATTTTAGAAAATAAAAAGAATATTAGCTCAAAAGAATTATTGTTAATAGGAGATAATCTATCATTATTTTCTTCATCTCAAAAAGGTAACGCTATCTCTTTAATAGACTCTTTATTTTCTGCATATATAGAAAAAGTAAAAGACCAACAAATCTACAAAAGAAAACTAACTAAAAAAGAAAAAGAGATAAAACAAAGAAATTCTTTTGAAAACCTAATAAATGTTGTTAATGATTATTTGTCTAAAGCAAAAGATGTAGATAAAATAAACAAGCTTGAAAGATTTGTAAAAGTTTATGAAAAACACATAAATATCTAAAATAAAAGAATAATATGGTTACAAAAAAGATGTTACTTCCAAGAATCAAACGAAACGTAGGTCCAAGAACAGAGAAATATCAAACGTTTTTTACAACATTATCTAAAGAGATTACTTCTGCGGAAAGACAAAAAATTAAAGACAAAAAATATTTAGTTTCTTTAAAAAAAACATTAACAGAAAAACAAAAAATAAATATAGTCAGAAAACTAGAATATGATGTTATTAAAGCACAAAAAAGATTAAAGGATTTAGAAAATTCTTTAATGCTTACGTTAGAAGATCATTTAGAGTATGATTTTTTAAACTATTTTGTTGGGGTTGGCAAAGCTATATTAAACAAAACAAAAAGTTCTCAAAAATATATAGATTTAAAAGAGTTTAAAGTAAATAGCATAATAGAGTCAGAAAATATGAAAAAAGGTGTTTTAAGATTAAATACTATAAAAGACGTTCTTAAGAAGTATAATTTAACAAACGTTTTTAACAAAAGGTGATTGTGATTTTTCCTAAAAAAAAAGAATTAAGATATTTGATATATACAAATAAAAGACTGTTTTTTACAATTATACTTATATTTATCATAATCATACTATCTTTTATAATGTTTTTTGAGAAAAAATCCTTTGAGGATAACCTAACAACAGTAACTAACAAAGATTTAAGAGATATAAAGGTAGATAGTAAATGTGGTCATGAAAACCAAGGATTGATCGTTCAGGATCCAAACGATTCAAGCATATATCTATCATGCACAAAATTAGAAGATAGCTGCCCTAAATTTGTATGGAAGGTATATAATGAATAAAAAAAAATTATTGTTATTTAAGTCTGTTTTGTTTTTATCAATATTGTTTATTGTTATTGATTTAATATACAGATTAGTAAAAAATATATCTCCAATAAACAAAGAAGATTGTATTATCAATCATTTCCTTTCTAAGAACTTATTTTTTTTATTTGAAAATTTTTTTGAATTGTTTGTTATTGTTCTTGTTGGTGTGTTTATTGCTGTTATTATTGAAAATTACTTTTTTAGATTTAAAGGATATCTTCCTAAAAACATATTTTCTGCTTTTTTGTATGGGTCTATCCTTCCTATTTGTTCATGTACTGCGATTCCTTTGTTATACACTTTAAAAAACAAGATGAAGATAAGTGTCTTAATAACGTTTATTATTGCTGCTCCTATGTTAAGTCCATTTATTATTGTTTTATCTTTATCAACTATTGGTATAAAATATACGATCTTAAGAATTGTGTGTGCATTTATTATTGCTTGCGTTTGTGGAATTGTTGTTGAGCGTTTCATGAAAAAAGAAAATCTAAAAAAACCAAAAAATCTTAAAATAAAATGTGACCCTTCTGGAAGTTGTTTATACAACAACAAAAATATTTATGAAAAAACATATATTATCTATAAAAAAATATTTTTGTATATTTTGCTTGCAGCGTCTTTAGGGGCTTTATTTGAATTACTTAAAACACATGATTTTATAATGCAGATTGGGTTAAGCAATCATTGGTTAGCAATATTGGTTGTTATTTGTGTAGGCATTCCTTTATATTTTTGTAATGGGTTAGAAGTTTTGTTTGTTAAGCCGTTTTTACATAGTGGGTTTTTTGGACTTGGTACTGCTATTGGTTTTTCGTTAACTTCTACTGCTATATGTATTTCGTCTATTGTTCTGTTATTTAGGTTTTTAGGTAGAAAAATAACTTTTGTTTTAATTTCTACTATTTTGTGGTTGGTTTTTGTTTTAAGCGTTTTGATTAATTTTTTGTTTTAAACATTGTTTTGTGTTTTTCTGTATAAAAAATATAAAGCTGAACCATTTATTTATTTATTTATTAATGAAAAAATATAGAATGGAACAAATAAAACGTCTTTTTTAAAATCAACTTTCATAAAGTCTCCAACAACAACCGTTTCTGCTGGTATCTTTTTTTTATTATTTCCTATTTCAAATTTTATATTATTTACTAAAAAATCAAATCCGTCTTGTTTGTAATTATATCCATATTTTATATCTGAGTTTTTAAGTATCAATCCAAACATGTCTTCTCTAGAAAACCCGATTACTTTTTCAAGATTTATTTCATTTAGCGCGAGTCTTATAGAAGGGCCTGCAAATAATATTTTCTTATTACCTCTAAGTTCTCTTGTTGGTACAATATCTGGAATTATAGATATTATTTCTGATTTTTCAAGAAGGTCTATTATTTTAATAACTAAATCTCTTTTAATATCTAGGTTGTTAGAAACACTTGTGTAGTTTAGTTTTTCTGTAGTTGTTAAATATTTGATTATTATTTCTGCATTTTTTAAATGTTGTGAATAAAGATTATCTATTTGGGGCATGTCTTTGTAGATTATTTTTTCTACAAGTTGGTTTATTTTATTAGTTTTATTTTCTTCTTCTAATATAAAAGGAAGTTGTTGTGTATAGTATTCTTTAAACAATAAAAATAGGTTTTTAGGTAGTTTGTTTTTTAATCTAGAAAGTTCTAAAAACAAGTCTTTTTTTTTTTGACTAAATGTTTTAATGTCTAGATTAACGTCAACCGTTATGTTTTTTTTTATTTTTAAAAATTCTTTAAAAGATAACGGATTTAGTTTATAATAGTCTAATCTTCTAGATAGATCTTGTGTTATCTTCTTTAACTGCATTGCTGATGATCCTGAGATTATATAGAGTGTTTTTTGATTAATATCTGCATCTATCTTTAGTTTTATTTGCCAGTCTGAAAGATAAAGTATTTCGTCTATTATTATTATTTTATAGTTGTGTGTTTTTGCAATTTCGGAGATGTCTTCTATATTTATTGAGTTTGTTTTTAAAAAATCTCCACTAGTGTACATTCCATTATATTTTTTTGCAATGGTTTTTAGTATTGTTGTTTTTCCTGTTCCTCTTAGTCCTGTAAGTAGAACTATATTTAGTCCGTTTTTTTTAAAAAAGTGTTCTATCTTTTTTTCTATATCTAAAAGTGTGTTTCTTTGTGAAATTGTTATGTTTTCTAAACTTTTTTCATTAAATGTTAAAAGATTATTTATCTTATTTGGGTTCATATTATATATAAGTTTAGTTAAGTTTAAAAATAACACGTTTTAAATCGTCAAAAGAACGTGTTTTTAACGTTTTTAATCTAACTTGCTTTGTTTGTTTATCTTATTTGTTTTTATTTTGGCTTGTTGTGTTTTTTTCTATACCACTACTTTTTTTTTAACATTTTTTTATATTGTTTGTGGATTTATTTTTATCTGTATTAAAAATATAAAGCCGAACAACCATGTTAAAAGTCAAAACATTAATTGAATTTATTATTCGATGTTTTGTAGTAAGATTTCATTTTAAGTTCATTTATTTTTATTTGGGAAAGGATTTTTATATTATTTGTAACAATTAATTATTAACGTAAGATTTATATTGTATTTAAGATGTTTTATATAATAATAAAATATTTTGATTAGTGATATTAATTAGCAAAAGACTTAAATACATGTAATATATTATATTTATGTAATAGGTTTGATTATATATGGATGTAAACAAAATAAACAAACAAATAAAGATCTTAAGGGTTATTGACTTGGTTTGGCCTATATTACTGCTTGTTTTATTAATAATAGATGGTTATTCTGATTCTTCTACAATCCATTTTATGTTTGTATTTTTTTTGAGTGTTTTTTGTTTAATTAATACTCAAATTAATTTAAAACTAGCAAATGATATATGCGCTGTATTTAAAGATAAATCAACTATAGGGTGGGCCCACGCTGGTAGTTGGATTAATAAACTTTTCTTCTTTTATACGGTATTATATTTTATATTTAATATACTATTGGGGCTTTCTTTCGGGTTTTTACCGCGTCTTATTACTATGGTGATTTTTTGGAGTGTGGTTAATATACTTTTTATTTTTGGTGTAAGTTTAGAGTAAAGTAATAGTGTGGGTAAATGATTTTGGGGTGTGTTTCCTTTCCTGTTATGTATAAGTTTAGTTTTGTTTTCTGTCAAGATTTTTATTTCTTTTTTATAATTTTTTTATTTTGTTTATTTTACTAATTTCTTTTTTATTTTTTTTTGGTCTTTTTAAGATTTGTATTTAAAAGAACACAATAACTAGGACAAGATTTATTTTTTCGATTTTTATAGTCTACTCTTCTTCCATACTTTTTATCGCAAATTTTTTATTTTCTAATATTCTAATAATTTCTTATTATTTAGTATTATTTAGTGTTTTTTTATCTTTTTGTTGTGTTTGTTGTTTTTTTAAAAAAATTACAGACTCTTTTCTAAAATGTTGTTTTTTTTCGTTTTTGAAGATTTTTAAGGATCTATTTTTTCTTAAACAATTCTTTTTCAAAATGTTATTCGTATGTTTTTCTTTTTTAGGTCATTTATCTATCGATTAGTATAGGGGTCTAGAGACCAAAAACCATAAAAAACAAGAAATTGTCTAACTTTAGGTTATTTCTGGCTTTTCAAAGGTTTTCTAAAAGTCGTCTTTTTTAGGCTTAAATAACACACCTTTTTTCGGCTTAAGGGTCATTATATGGAATTTTTAAAGGTTTTGAGCAAAGATATGCAGAAAATAAAGGCTCTGGAAAGAAAAGTGGCGAAAAAAGAGAAGAAACTAAAAGAAATTAAAAAAAAAATAACATCTTGGAGAAAAAGTAAAGAAAAAGATGATCTTTTACATCTTCAAACAATAAAAATAAATTTTGATAGACTTTGCACAAGTGTCCGAGTTATTGTGTAAAAAAGATAAACAAATCAAAAAAAGAAAACGATGGAAAAGAAGGTAACAAAAAAATTTTGAAAGATTGGAAAAATTATAAAAGTGAAGAAAAATTATAAATTTGTAATTAAACTTATACATAACAAGCATGTAATTTAATAAAAACTCATTTTAAATATTCCAACCGATTTAATATTTTAAAATAATTACCATTCATTTTAGAAAATCCCACCCATTTTTTACCAATATCTTTTAATGAAGCGCCGATATGATAAACTCGATTATCAATAATTAAAAATCTATCATGTGAAAACTTATATTTTTTAACGTCTATTTTACCATATTGTTGATTAAATTTGTCAATATCTTTTTTAAGAGTTACATTTATTGTTTTTGTATATATAGTGGTTTTTATATTTTTTTGTTTTTTCGTAAAATAATTTAAAGTATTATCATCAACATAATTATCTATTAAAATAATTTCTTTTTTTGCAGATCTAATTAAATTAGAAATAAAGTTATGTGCGTCGAAAAGTTGACCTTCAAAAAAAATGCCTTTTTCGGGTTTTGGATTTTGATTTAGCAATTCAAATATTTTATTAAATTTTAAATTTATTTTTGTTTCTAAAGATTTTTGATTATTTTCAAGAAAGATTATCTTTTGTAAAATATCGTTTCTTTCATATATGAATTTTCTCATTGAAATAAATGCTCTCATTATTTGGATGTTTACTTTAATAGCTTTCTGACTATTTAAAACACTTGAAAGCATTGCGATTCCTTGTTCAGTAAAAACAAATGGCAAATATCTTCGACCGCCTTTTTGTTTTGAGGTTCCAATTTGGAACCTCAAAGCATTGTATTCTTCATCAGTTAATTGAAACATAAAATCATCAGGAAATCTTTCAATGTTTCTTTTTACAGATTTGTTTAAATTTTTTGTATTTATTTCATAAAGTAGAGCTAAGTCTGAATCAATCAGCACTTGTTTATTTCTAATAATGTATATTTTATTTTTTATAATTAATTCATCCATATAAATCAAAACATTTGATCTTTATAAATATATAATGTCCTAGAAAAAGGGTGTTCTTTTCGGAAGGGGTGGTGGCCGTTAGGACGATAGAAAACAAACATTATTTATTCTTTATAGGTTTTTTCTTTTTTCTTTTCCTCGCATACCCTACCTTCTTTCTACTCTTTAACAACTTTTTCTTTTTCTCAGGAATCTCTAGATAGTTATCTTTTGTAGCAACTTTTCTTCCAATTGCTTTCTCAGTATCTTTTCTTGCATTTCCTGCAATCGTTCCACCTTTGTTTGCTACAGTTTTATTATTGTCAAAACCTTCTGGTTTCTCTGTCTTTGATATCTCTGTTGTTACTTTTTCACCCAATATTGTAAAAATTAGCTCTAGTTCGTCCATATGATCTCTTAGGTTCTCATGCTTAAGGCCTTTATGTTCTTTATACTCTTTAGGGGTCATATCAAAAGTGGCTTTTGATATCTCTGATGTTAATATGGAGAAGTCTCTATGCTCTTTTACGCCTCTTTCTCTCCACTCTTCTGTTAGTTCATCTCTTATAGCTATACCCCTTATTCTTTTTTCTATCCATTCGTCTGAATAACCTTTTAGTCTGTATGTTTGTCTTATCCTTTGTTGCGCAAGTTCTGGGTTTTCTATTTCTTTTACTCTTTCATATCCTACTTTTGCTAGCTATAGTTTAAATGGTTCTGCTTTTTTAGATGGTATTGATTGGATTATTCTAAATAAACCTTCTGTGTTTGAACAATCTGTTAAATATTTTTTACCATCAGATGATAATAATTTCAGTTGTACACAAATTGTGTTCAACTCAATTCCATTCTCACATTCTCTTATTTTTAACATATTCCAATAATTTCTTGAATTTTCACTATCTGTTAATGCGCCAACTACGTCAATAACAGAAAACCACCATTCGTTATTATGCCATGTTCTTCTTATATTTTTATTTTGAAAAACAGCTAAGCTTTTTTGAGTATCTTCTATATCTTTCATACATTATCCTCCCTTGAACAAAATTATTTTGTCCTACATATAATGTATGTGCTTAATAAGTAGGGGTATTTTTGGAAGAGGGGTTGTGGCCAGTGCGCAAAGTGCAAATATCTTTAATAGTTAATATAGACCAGAAAATATCTTTAAACATCTACCCTTAATCAACACTCTATCCCTAAAACCATATCAAAAACTCTAAAAACTTCAAAATATATTAGATACAAAACAATTGTTTATTTTATAAGGTATTAAACAAATATTCTATAAAAGACTCTTTTTCTTTAAAAGAAGCCCATTTTAAGTAAATAGAAAGTATTTTATCTTCAAGTAGTTTATTCTTTTTAGACTTATAATAATATTTATCAATAATTATTGGTTGTTTTTTATAACTATAATAAACAATATTTGTAAGAACATTAGTAAATGCTTCATTAAACTCATAATAGTTATGTTTTTTAATTAGTTTTTTAAAGAATTTAGAATTATAATTAAGATTATGAATCATTTCATGAAAAAACAATTTTTCTAAAAAAACATTAGTTTCTAAAATAATATAATTATATTGTCCACATCCTGCAGAGATTCCTTTAATTGTGGGTATAATAATAACATTAATATTTATATTTTCTTTAATGTCATATATTTGATTTATATTTTTATTTATATAGCTTAATATATTTATTATTTTTTTATTATGTTTATTAGATGGTAATATATCTATAAACGATTCTTCTATATATTTTTTTATAGTTAGATCTTTTTTACTTAATTTTTTATTTTGTATTATTTTTTCAATATATTTATCTAAATATTTATTGTTATCAAACAGGTATGTTACATGTGTATAATCTTTTTGATAAAGATATTTAAATAAAACCAAAACTAATGGAACCATTTCTTTGTGTTTTTTGGATATTTCTTCTATTATTTGATTTTTATTTCCATTATGTTTTTTAAAAAGTTGTAAAAAAAGGTTTATTTTAGATGGATATCTATCACATAGCCTACCTATTGAACTGTATACACAGTAATTTTTAATAATATTTTTATTATTACAGAATTTAAAATTTATTTTTTTCATCAAATCATTATCCAACCTTACTTTTCTCCAACCATCTTCTTAAACAAAGGATCGTCTTTATACATTAGTGGTATAGATTTACTATAGAACATCTCTTTTAGATCATTAAACTCATCTTTAAGCTTTATTAGATCTACATCACATTCATCAATTCTTTCTTTTTTTATATTGTTTGCCATATAATAGTTCCAGAGGTCATTTTTAAAGTTAAAGATTGCAACAATACTCCAAAAAACATTAAATAGCTTAAGATATATTGACTTAAAATCAACATCTTCTTGATATTTTCTTTCTAGGTTATTGTATTCTTGTGTTATTTCAAAAAACCTATTGATGGTTTTATTTTCATCTTTAAAATAAGGAACATTTTCAAAAAATATTTGAAAGTTGTCTTCTATATACTTAAAATCATCTTTTAATAGTCTTTTTTCCATTTCTTGTTTTGTTTGATATACTTTATATAATCCACCGTAGTTTATTTTATATTGATTATCTCTCATTTGGTTAGATGAATATTTTTGATTTAGGTTTACTATTTCTTGTATTTTTGTTTCATCTATTTCTTGTATTTTTGAAATAGATGTATAGTCTTGTTCTGGATCATATACTATAGGAGTTATTTGTCCATATTTATACCATACAACAGGTAGCCCTAGGTTTAATTTTCTATTTATCTCTACTATTAGTTTTTGCATTTGTGTTTTAGTTGGTTTTATGTTATTATATCTTACCCAATATTCTTCAACAACTTTAAATAGATAATATATCTTTTGTTTATGTTCTTTTAAAAGATCTACATTAAAATAGGTGTCTGTTGTTGCTTTTTGTTTGTTACAGAAGCTCATAGATAGTGAGTATTTTTTATTGTTGGCAGTAATTATGTTATAAGAAAGTAGTTCTAACAAAACAGTTTCTATGGTTTTTTTATTTATTTTTGTTGCTGATTCTATTTCTTTAACATCTGTGTCTGGATTATTTTTTATAAAATTTAAAACTTCGCCTACTTTATTTATTCTCATATTTATTCACAACCTCAATCTAAAAATTAGTTCTTTGATAATTATAATATTTATTTGCATAAATATTAATTACTACTGATGTTATTATAAACATATGTTTTTAATATTTATAATTGTAAATAACATTTATAAAGAAAACCTATATTTTTGTAAAATTGTTGATAAAACAATCATTTTTTATATTTTTTGGCACTATAAATCTACTATATATAAATATTATATTTTGCATTTTAATACCTACAACAACAGAAAAGATGATGTAAATGACTTTAGAAGAACCCTCTAAAAACATGTGCCTACCAGACACCAATTGGTATATTTTTGGTTTTCAATATATTCAAAACAATTTTAAAAATTCTTTTGATGAAGATTATATAAAAGCATTAAAAGCAAATAAAATTTATCAATATTTTTTAACAAACAGTAAGAAAATAATCATAAATCAAAAAGTCTTAGAAGAAATAAAAAAAATTTGTAATAAGAAAAACTTATATTATGATGAACCATTTATTAAAAAAATTGCTTTTAATTTTCCTGGAATAAAGTATACAGTAGAAGATTTAGTTATGATTAAAAACTGGAGTATAAAGATCACAAACCCAGAACAAAGATTTAATAGTGCAGATATGTTGATATATGTTCTCTGTCATAGAGCAAATGTAGATATTATAATAACAGACGATATAGGGGACTTTGATGTCTGCGCAGACATATATAAACAATATTTTCCAAATGCTAAAGATATAAAAATATTAAACTTAGATCAAGCAATAAAATATTTAGAAATTAATAATTAATGGGAGAATAAATATATTTACCCCGTCTTTTACTCCGTCCTTTACTCCGTCTTTTACCCCGTCTTATCTTAATAAAATTACTTTAAAAAAATTAGAATATTAAACAATAATTTTCCAGTAACCTCCTTTTCTAGGTCCAATTCTTTCTATTTTTCCTTCTTCTTTTAGTTTAATAAGGTCATATTCTATCGTACTTCTTTTAATATTTAAATCTTTTGCAAAAGATCTTTTTGTAAATTTATTATTTTTTATTGCTTCTAATATTAATTTTTTTCTTTCTTCAGGCGTTATTGTTTGTGCGGATTTTTGGCTGGTTTTTGGCTGGTTTTTGGCTGGTTTTTGGCTGGTGTCTATTTTTTTTCTGTTTATAATTACTCTAAACCAGTCTTCTGTTATTTCAAATTCTATTTTGTCTTTCATTATTTCTTTTACTCTATTTATTCCTGACCCCATTCTTTCTACAAAACCTAGTCTATGTGAAAGGTCTGCAATTAATGGATTTCTAGATAAACTAGTTCTACCAAAATCGCTTTTTTTAAAAAGAAGACTTCCTGGATTTGATATTTCTATTCTATTTGAAAATATTTCTATTAATATTCTTCCTTCTGAGAAATAGTTTCTATGAGTCATTGCATTTATTATTAATTCTCTTAATACTTTTTCAGAAACTTCTAGTTTTTCTTCTCTTACTGCTTTTTCTATAATATACTCTGTTCTTAGATTTCTTTGTAAAAATATTAAAGAACTATTAAAATTAGAAAGAAAATCTAAATTATTTTCTCTTTTATCTAATATTTTTACTCTTGTTGTTCCTTCATATAACACACAACCAATTATTGAGTTTAAAAAGAATTTAGAAATTTCTTTTGAAAAAAATAAAACCCCTGTGTTATTTAGTTTTTCTTCTGTTATTAGTCCTAAGTTTTCTAGAATATGCTCTTTTGATAAATTTTTATCTATGTTTGCTTTTTGTATAAATTTTTTAAAAGCTATATTATTAAAATCTTTTTTAAGATTATATTTTGTGTTTGATTTTATATCAAATTTTATTAGATTTTCTTTTTGAAATAAGTTTCTTATCTCGTCTCTTTTTAATTGCTGTGAACTTGCTCCTTGTCTTAAATAAAAATGTCCGTTTATTGCATATGGTTTTTCTTTTCCATCAGGCACATAAATTACTGCAAATTGGTCTATATTTTCTACAAAAACATGATAGGAAGGATCCATATTTCTGGCAATGTTTTGAACCATTGATTTTTGTTTATTTGTAAGGTTACATCCTTTTATTGTACCATCGTCTTTTACGCCTAATATTATCTTTCCACCAGAAGCATTTGTAAATGCACAGATGTCTTTACTTATTGCTGTTGTTAATGATTCTTTTAGTTCTAGAGTATAACCTTCTCCTGTTTTTATTAAGTTTAATAAATCAAAATATTTCATTTTATGCTTATTCTCCTTATTAATAGTTCTTGTATTATATTTAGATAGTGCTGGTATTTTTCACAAAATTTTCTAAAAAATATATTCTTCATAAATATATAGTGTCCTAGAAAAAGGGTATTCTTTTCGGTAGGGGGGTAGTGGCCAGTGCGCAAAGTGCTAATATCTTTAATAGTTAATACAGACCAGAAAATATCTTTAAACATCTACCCTTAATCATTATTCAACCCCTAAAACCATCTCAAAAACTCTAAAATTATACTCTAAAATCATCAAAATATATTAGATACAAGACAATTGTTTATTTTATAAAGTATTAAACAAATGTTCTATAAAAGACTCTTTTTCTTTAAAAGAAGCCCATTTTAAGTAAATAGAAAGTATTTTGTCTTCAAGTAGTTTATTTTTTTAAGATATTTTACGTTTTTATTCTTTTTATATATTGCTTTATACATTTTTAAAAGATCTTTTAAAGAGATGATTTTTAAACTTTTATTATTAATATTAATATATTCATATTTTTTTTCTTTAAATACTTTATTTAAAATAGGATCTGCTTTTTCATCAACAATAATAAGCTCAACTTCATAACCATTATGATAAAAAGATATTGATTTTTCTGTAATTTTTATATTCTTTTCGTTAAATATTTCTTGTATTTTTTTAAGATTTTCTTTTTTTATCGCCAAGTCAATATCTTTAGTTGTTTCTATAAGCTTTCGAATAAATAAAGAAGTTCCTCCTATAAGAAAATATTCTACATTGTTATCTTCTAGTTGTTCACAAATATCTATTATTGTATTTAACATATTTATCTTTATCTTATATATCTATATTTTATTAAGCTGACTATTTTTAAAAATTTGCACCAAGTGCAATAATTAAAACTGGGTGCGAGCTTACCAAAACTATCTCAATTAAAAATTAAAAAAGTGTGGGTTTAGAAATATTCTTTAAACTCTTCAATCACTTTTTTCATATTATCTAATTGACTAGAAGTAAATATTGATTTTGAATAATTTTTTTTATTAAACCATTTAATTCCTATAACTTCTGTTTTTTGTAATTTAAATTTAAAGTTTGAATTTTTTAATTTTAAGATAAAGATTATTATTTCTTTACCATCATACCAAATTCCGTTTTTCTGATATCTTTCTTCACACAATTCTTTTCTCCAATTAAATTTGTCTTTATGGCTACTTTTTGCAATAATTGTATAATCATTTTCAGTAAGGCCTAATTACCCTCTGCATAATTATATTTTATTCCAGCCTTATTAGTCCTAATTTCTTTTTTAGCACCTTTTAATTTTTTCCATTTATTAATGTCTTGATTATCTATAAAAAAGTCTTCAGAAACTTCATTTTCATTTAAAATAATATCTTTTAATAATATTTTTTTATCACTAAATAAAGGAATCGTTTTAATTGTTAAAACATTTCTTTTAATAATTATTCCACTATCTTCAAATGGGCTCATTTTTGAATTTATATTAAAATGATTTGTAATTTTTAATAAATCTCCTTCAATATTAAATTCTTTTTTAGCAATTATTTTATCAATTGGAAATTCTTTTGCAAAAACACCTTCTTTTTCTAACCAATCACTAATATTAATTTTTGTAATGTTGTTATGTATAGGTGTGTGTTTTTTATATGCAAGAATATAAACTCTCTTTCTTTTTTGTGGAAATCCATAATCAGAAGCATTTATTACTTTCCATTCTACAATATAATTTAAATCTGATAAAGATGATAATATAATTGCAAAATCCCTCCCTCTTTGTTTTACTGGAGATTTAAGAAGCCTATCTACATTTTCTAAGAAAATATATTCTATATTTTTTTCTTTAATTATTCTATATATTTCCCACCAAAGGACACCTTTTTTACCTTCAATTCCTTTTGATTGACTTAATGTTTTTGCAACAGAATAATCTTGACAAGGGAATCCTCCAACTAATAAATTACAAAATGGTATTTCTGAAGATTTTACTTTAGCAATATCAATATTAGAGTGATTATTATTACCAAATCTTTTTTTATATATTTCAGAAGCAATTTGATTTTTTTTTGTAGGTTCCCATTGATTACTCCATACACATTCATATTTATTTGAAACTTTTTCTAACCCAAGTCTAAATCCACCAACACCAGCAAACAAATCAATAAATTTTATTTTAATCATATTTTTTCACAAATAATTTATACTCTATAGATATATTATGTTCTCAAAAAAGGGGGTCTTTTCGGAAGGGGGGGGGTGGCCAGTGCATAATAAAATTATATTAAATGTTCTATTCTTTTTCTAAAGTATTCCCTTAAATCCTTATCACAACAATAAATATAACAACCTTTTTGACCTCTAGTTAATAATGTCCTATATGTGTTTTTAATAATTTTATCTGCAATTTTTAGTGCAATCTCAGGGTGTTCTTTATAAATTTTATTTATACCTTTTAATGATTGATCTGTTTTTGCTCTTTTTGTAAAATCTGTTACTATTTTACCATCTTCAAATCTTAAATCATCACCAATAATAACACCTACATAATCAAATTCTAAGCCCTGACATGTATGAATACACCCAACTTCATTTACTGATTCTTTATCTATTGCCCAAGTATCTGTATTATTTAGATTCCAACTCATTGAAAAATTATGTTCTGAAATTATAATATCATGAACGTCTGTTTTATTTTTTGCAGTATTTATCCAATTCCAGCAGTAACCAGCAACAATTCTTGATTTATTATCAATTTTATTTTTATCAATTATTTCTTTCTTTAATTTATTAGGGTCATCAAACAACTTAATTTCATATTTCTTATCAAAACCATCAAAATTAGCAGTGTCTTTAATATCTAGTACATCATCTATCCACGATATATAGCCATTTGACCCACCACACCTAAATTGAGATTCTAGTGTTTGAATAAAAACTTCTGCATTAAATTGCTTTGCAAATTTAATTATTTCAGATTCACTTCCAATATCATGAATATTTACTTTTTGATCTTCATCTATAAAAAAAACAGAGCATTTTGAGGCATTTATTATTTCTTTTATTTGATTTTCACCTAAATTTTTAAATAATCCTGATTTTTCATTTAATCTATGAGCTTCATCTACAATTAGGATGTCCATTAAATTTTTAGTAACTTTATAATATGATCCACTACCTTTAAATAGATTATCAATATGATTTTTAGTAATTGTTTTTTTAAGTTTTGATGCATACACATTTCTTGGAGCAGCATTTTTGGAAACATAATGTGCTAATAAAGAATTATTTGTTAAATTTACTAATAAGTTTATTGCAATTACAGATTTCCCAGTCCCTGGTCCACCTTTCACAATAATTACTCTTTTTTTAGTATCTGATTTTGACTTTATTGCAGAAAAATATATTTGTTCGTATGCTATCTTTTGATCATCTATTAAAATAAATTCTTGATTACTATTTAACAAATTAACTAAAGTATCTTGTAAAAATTTGGATGGTTTTAATTTTCCACTTTCTATCTTATATAGTAATTCTTTATTATCTCCATATTTAATAAAACTAGTAATAAATTCTCTTAATTTTAAAACATCCCCTTTTGTAAATATTGGTGCTTTTTTAAGATAATAAGAATATATTTTATCATTAATCTCTGGACTTTTATTTATATCTAAATTATGAAGATATGCACATGGAGATAAATTTATTTGTTCTTTTTGAATATTTTCATTAAAATCTTTTAATAAATTATAATAAGACCATGCTTGATAAGATGGATGTGTTGTTTCATTTAATCCTTTACCTAATATAGTCTTAACTATACTATCTTTTCCTTCTACTTTATATACTTCTGACCATTGTTTTAACTCAATTATTATTACAGATAGTTTATGTTCATCACTTTTTCCAGATATTATAAAATCTACTCTTTTATTAGTAAAAGGTATTTTAAATTCAATTGCAACACCGCAATTATTAGGAATGTCGTTTGTTTCTAAAACTTTGTACATAAATTGCATTGAATTATTCCACGATTGTATTTCACTTTTATGAGTTCTTCCAATTTTTGCACAATAACTATCATATATTTTATCAACAATAGAATCATTAAGAACTGATTTTATAAAATCTTCTTTTGTTGAATCATAGATTAGCATTTAATCACTAATTTCAGTATATTTTTTAAAATTTCCTTTTATTTTATCAATCGGATATTTTTTTTTGTTTTTTTCCATTTTATCATAAAATGCTTTAATTAGATCTACATCTAAAACATCTGATAATCTTAATAAAAATGCAAAAACATCTGCTAGTTCGTCTTTTATTTTTTCTTTTTTTTCAGAGTTATTTAATAATTCTTTTATTTCATCTTCTGTTTTCCATAAAAAATGTTCTTGTAACTCTGATGCTTCAATAGAAACAGCCATTGCTAAATTTTTAGGGGTGTGATATTTGTCCCATTCTCTTTCTTTTGTAAATTTTCTATAAAATTCTTTTAGTTTTTCTAAATTTGTTTCAGTCATAATTAATCATACTTTTATGTATATTTTATAGTTAAAAAGATTATTTAACTATATCTTTTATCTTGTTTTTACAATATTTATCTTTATTATTAAAATATTACCAAAAATCCCATTCATCTTCTTTAACTTCTTTTTCTAATTGATCTAAACTCTCATTTATTATCTTTTTCAAATATTTTGCTGTTTCTTTAATTGTTTCACTATCTTTTACTAAACTGTTTGGTATTCTTAAAGTAGTGTACCCTTTTCTAAAAGAATAGTATGTTCTTTTTAAATCTGCGAGCGCTTGTAATTTGTTTAAATTATGTTGGCAACCATCCACTTCTATATTTATTTTTGCTGAAGGTATTGCTAAGTCAATATGCTTATAACCATCATATTTTTCTTTTTGTGTATTAACCCCTATTTTTTTAAGTTCTTCATATAGTTTTTCTGCTTGTGGGGTTGATTTTGGTATTTTTAATGGTTTTTTTATTTTAAGTTCTTTTTTTATTTGCTGTTTTTTTTGACAATCTCTACAAAGATATTTTCCATATTTTTTTTTTGAGTATTCTGATTCTTTAAAAGATATATCTTCTTCACATTTATTACAATAAAATCCCATAACATCTCACCTTTTATTTATTTTTATATTCTTTTTTATATCTTTTCTTATTTACTTTTTCCTATTTACTTCTTCCTATTTATTCTTTTTACTCTTTTAAAAGATCTTAAATAATTATTTTTGTTTACTTTGCTTTCTCTATAAGAGTCTTTTAAAGAATCTCTTTCTTTTTCTAATTCATTATAAGTTGGTTCTTTATATCCTAGTTGTTTTAATGCTTGATCAAATATTTTTGTAAAACTAAGATTGTTTTCTTGTATAAACTTATCTTGACTTCTTTTTATTCTTATATTTACTCTTACATTTCTTCTTTCTGGAGAAAAGTCTCTTTTTACATCTTCTAGATTCATTTTTTGTCACCTATACTTACTTTGTAAGTACATTATAGGCACAACAAGTTTAAAAATAGATGTTTTTGTTAATAACAAAACATAAATCAATTATTCCATATGAAAATACCTTTAAATCTTCTTCTGCTTCTTAGACCAATAAAAGAAATTATAGCTAATATCCATAAACAGAGAATTGGAAAAATAACAATAAACAAAATTAATTATCTTACAAAAAGTAAACATTTGTGCGATTTATTTATATACTTTTCGCATATTAGTGTATTTATGGTAAAGACATTTACTAGGTCTGAGTTATTGGTACTAAAAGAAATTGTAGAAAATAATGATATAGTCATAACTATAGCTAAAAATCTTAAAAAAACTAAAAGCCAGATATACAGAATACTTAGTTCGCTTTTGGAAAAAGAATTAATAACAAAAAATAAGAAAAACTATCAACTTACTAAAACAAAACATACCTTTATTCTTAATAATCTTATAAAAAACTCAAAACTTATAGAGTACTTGACTGGTTCTCAAATATTCATCTTAATTGACCTATTATCTGAAAAAACAATAAAAGAAGTCTGTAACAATACAAGACTAAGCAAAACATATGTAACTAAATTTGTAAAGTCTGCTTATCATGCATCAATATTATTTAAAAAAGATAAAAAATATTTGATTAATGAAAAAATATACCCTCAATTAGTTGACTTTCTTAAAGAATACCAAATACATTATAATTCTTTTGATAAAAGAACACCAATTGGTTCTACCATATATTTAAGAAATGAAAAAGAAGTTTTATTTTCTACAAAGCAACAAATGAATGCAACTTTAACTTCTTTTTCTGTGTTTAAGGATTATAATTTACTTATCTATACTTTAGAGAATTTTTATTATTTGCCTAATAAGCAACTTACTAAAAAAGATATACTACTTCATACTCTTAAGATATTAGAAAAAACAAAAGATTTTAGAGATAGGTTATATCTTGCTTTATTTTATTATAAGTACAAGAAAGAGTTTAAAGATATTAAACATGAAATACTAGATAATCTTAATAAGATATTTACTGGTGAAAAGATAGATAGATATCCTCCACTAAAAGAGATTAAAGAAAAAGCTAAAGTTTATAATATAAAGATGTGATAGATATGGAATATGTTACTAAAATAGAACAAATATATGATGGTTTTGAAAAAATAGATAAGACCATTAATAAAAAGATAGACATCTATATGATTGGTGGTGCTGTTTTACTTTATAATAATCTAAAACAAGGTACAAAAGATATAGATATTATTGTTAATTCAAAAGAGGAATATAGTAAATTAATAAAAACCTTAGAAAAACAAGATTTTAAACTAGAAAAACCTACAAGAGAATATGCTAAGTTAAATCTAGAAAACATATTAATCAAAGACAACTATAGATTTGATATCTTTAATAAGATTGTTTGCAATAATCTATTTCTTAGTGAAAATATGATTAAAAGAGCAAAGCTTATTAGAGAATATAAAAATATTAAATTATTTGCTTGTTCTTTAGAAGATATCTTAGTATTTAAAAGCATAACAGAAAGAGACGGAGATGTTGATGATTGTTATTCGTTAGCTTATAAATATGCTGTTAATTGGAATGTTGTTTTTGACGAAATAAAACACCAAATAGAAAAAACAGGAAATAATGTTTGGATTACTTGGTTTGAAGAAAGATTAAATCTTTTAGAAGATAGAAATGTAATTATTCCAATCTTAAAAAACATAAGAAAACTAAGTTTAGAGTATTATAAACAATTAGAAAAAAAGATAGATCTTTAATCTTATACAATCATAAATCTTCATTAAACATTAGTAAATACCCATCTAGATCCATTACTAAGAATCTTTTAAATCTTAAAGTTTTTTTATCTTTTCTAAAAGCATATTCTTTTGGTTGTTCTTTTATAGGGTAGTTATGTTTATTAAGTCTTTCTAAAATTGTAGCTATGCTATCTACCTCAAGTTGAAAATGTATCCCTCTTCCTCTAGGATATTCTAGTTTTCCTGTATACCATGGGCTGTCTTTGTTACTATTTCCCCCATCTATCATTATTTGACTACCTTGATATGATAAAAAAGCAAAGTCTTTTTAAGGTCTTTCATATTCTATTTTAAATTCTAGTATTTTTGTATAAAATTCTATACTTTTTTTAAAGTCTGACACACTTAGTTCTAGTACTAATTTATTAAAAATTATTTTTAATCATTATTTATGTACATTATTAGTTAATTTATACTAGAAATAATCTTTTTATAAATAACATCTAACCTCTTCTTAAAGTCTTTATATTTTATCTAACTCATTTTCAGTATATATTTCAAATCCGTTATCTAGTAGTAGTTGTGCTAAAACTCCATTTTCATCTATTAAAGTTTTAGTAAAAGTTCCGTCGTATATTTTTCTAAAACCACAGGATGGAGATTTTGATTTTAAAATTGCTTTTTTACAGTTGTATAGTCTAGCTATTTTTAAAACTTCTTCAGCTCCTTTTTTAAAACTTTCAGTAACGTCGTTTCCTTTGTTTGTAATAACTTTATCTTTATTTCTTTCTGCAGGATCTCTTGGAGTCGATAGTCCACCTAATTGTTCTGCACAAACTAAAATTGCTCTTCTTTCTTTTATTAGTTGTTCTATCTTTGGATGTATGTCTCTTACTTGGCCATCCCACCTACACTTTACTCCTGCTAAACAAGAACTTACTAGATATATTTCTTTGTCCATTGGTTCACCTCTTTATTATTTATTTTTACAATCATAATAATAAAGAATATAGGCACATTTTCTTTAAATAGTTATTGTTTTTTCTTAAAGTCTTTGGTTGTTTTCTATTTGATGGATGTCTTATAATAACTGTTGCTACTTATCATATGTCATTCTCAAGAAGATACTTCCAAACAGGCACAACTTTTATTTTGTAATTATTTATTGTTATTGTTTCTTGTGTATTATATGTTAATAACAAACCTTCTTTTAATCTATATTTTTTCATTGCTGACAACAAACCATTTATTTCTCTTTCTTTATTTTCTTCTGTAAGATTATAACATACTTGAATAAGTTCAGTTATTTTTTTTTTATCTACTATTACAAAGTCACATTCTAGATTTATATTATCTCTATAAAAATAAACTTCTTTGTTTCTTCTTTTTAGCTCAATAAAAACAATATTTTCTAAATATCTTGTATCTCCTATAAAAAAAGCATATCCTACTTGTGATAGAAAACCATTATCTATACAATAGATTTTTTTTATTTTCTTTCTTTGTTTTTTTAAAGAATAATCAAATTGTTTTACTTCATATAACATATATGTTTTTGTTATATATGACACATAATTTTTAATAGTTTTTAAATCTTTAATATTTGTTTTTTGTTTTAATGAAGTATATGTAAATTCTTGAGTTGTGTTTGATATAAGATAATAATAAAGACTATCTAAATCTGTTGTTTGTTTTAAGTTCCATCTAACGATTATATCTTTTGTTATTATATCCTTATATATTTCTTTTAATAAATCTAATTGGTTATATAATATAATTTCAGGGAATCCACCTTTTTTAAGATATATATCAAATTGTTTTAAAATTATTGCTGTATTTTTTGTAGATAATGTTTTATATTCAATATTTTTATAATTTAGAAACTCTAAAAAAGAAAAAGGAAATAAGTTGACATTAATATGCCTTCCTGTTAAAAAAGTAGATATCTCTGAAGATAAAAGTTCTGCATTTGATCCTGTTACAAAGCATTTATGACCTCTTTCTCTTAAGTTATTTATAAATTTGTTCCATTCTGGTTTGCCTTGTATCTCATCAAAGAAAAAAGCTTTTTTTTCTCCAAATTCTTTTAAGAATAGTTCGTACATTGGCTCATAGTCCATTTCTGTAAGTCTATTTAATGATGGATCTGAAAAATCAACATAATAAAAATCGTTTTTATAAAAAGTTTTTGCAATTTGAAGAAGTAATGTTGATTTGCCTGCTCTTCTGTGTCCTGTTATGACTATTGCAATTGGATTTTCTGTTAATTTTTTAAATTGTTTTAAGCAGTTTCTAGTTATTCCTACATCTTTATTATTAAATATTTCATTATGATTTAAAATCACTTTTCTTAAAATTTCTTTATCCATAACAAATATTAGTAACAAAATGTTTATAAAACAAAAATGTTTATAAAACATAGCGATTGGTAATCCTTATAATTTTTAATTTGTAGTGGTTGTCAATCCTTATAAAAATAAACAACTATTCTTTAAAAATTTTTGATAAAGTAAATTCTGTAATTAGTCTTCGATTAACATCAGTATATACTCTTGCATCTCCTATATTGATATAATATTTTTTTTAAACATCTTTTGCTATTTTTTTTGCCTTTATTCCATAAAGTTGTCTTGCTTTTTCTTTATTTAAACTATTTTTAGGAAACTTTAAACTTTGCCAAAAACCTTCAAAAGACTCGTATCTTATTCCATCTAAGATAAAAGGTGCTTTTGTAAAGTTTGATAAGCTTCCTGATATTCCTTTATTTATAGAACTAATATTAATAATCTTTCCTTTAGATGCTTTTACTCTAATATCAACAGCTTTTCTAAAAAGTTTGTTTATATTTTTTCTTATTTTTCTCATAATTGTTCACAAGATTTTATTTATAAGAGATATTATATATTTTAAGTTAAAATGATTATAAAAACATATTTTTTAAAAAATAACTTAAAAAAAACATGTTTTTTAAAAAAGATATATATAAATATAAGAAAAACACTTAATACATATATAAATATTAACATAAGGAGGAGTTTGTTGATGAAAAAAATAATGCTTATTATTGTTTTTACAATATTTATGACAATGTTTAGCTTTTCTGTATCCGCACAGACAATAGATCTTACGGAAATAGAAAACATTGTAGATAAATATGATTCAGGACAGTTGGATGTTGCTCAGCTGATTGTGTATGTAAATGCACATCTAAAGCTAGAAATTTCTAAGCTCGGAGAAGATTTTAGAGGTTTTAAAAAACAAGAGAAAAATCTAATCTTAGAAAAAGAAGGAAATAAACAAAAAGAAAACGAAATGATTGTTTATCCTACAAAAGATTTTGATTTGTTGTTTGAGTTTTATAAAGGAAATAGCGATTACTACTCATTAATCTTTGGAATTGCGCCAAGCCAAAAAGCAATAGACAATGCTATAAAAGATGCTGAACAAGAGTATGTGGAAAACATAATAACAGAAGAACAAAAAAATGTTGATATATCTAAAGAAGTTGATGAACTAGAAGATCTAGAGTCTCAAAAAAAAGAGTTAGAAGATATATTGGCTGATAAAGAAGATGAAGATGTTATTAACGATCTTTTATCACAAATACAAAATGTTGAAGAACAAATGTCTTATGTAAAAGAACAAATTGATCAAAAACAAGAGATTCTTGATGGACAAATAGGTGTAGATACGTCAGGGTTTGATGTTTATGAGGTTAATTGTAATGAAAGATATAATCAATCTATAAAGATAAGATATCTTTTAGAAGACGCAATAGTTAGCTTTCCTAAATGGTATTTTGGTGAGTTTAGAAAAGGTGTAGACACTTATTTTAGATTATCATCTGGTCATGAATATCTTATGCACACAATAGCAGAAAATAAAAACGAAATAAATGAGCTTAAATCTTGTGCATACGAGAAAAAAAATGTTGGTAAAATCAACCTGAATTACGATAAAGAAACAGAAATGTTTAAAGTTTGGGAAGAAAAAGATGAAACCTACTATCAGTTTTATTTTTTAGCATCAAAAGAGATGATGAAAGAAATTATTCAAACAAAGATAACAGATCCAACAGCAAAAACAACAGGATATAGGTTAGGAGGAAAAGACAGATTTGAAAAAATTGTTTCTCTTTCTGAAAAATATGGTGGTAGTTTTGATGCAATAATAAGAATTGTTGATAGTAAGAAAGATATGCTTCTTAACAAACATCTAACAATCAATCCAGAAGTTATCATAAGCTCAAAAACAGTCTATGATGAGTCAGAGGATGTGGATATTGTTTTAGAGATAAAGTATGATAAGCTATATAACTATATAAAATATATCTCAAGAGACGTCGAAGGAAATCAAAAAAAGAACGCAGATTGGTCAAAGAACAAGAGCACAAATGATGTAAAACATGTTATAGGTATATTGTCTAGAGGGTTTGATATGTGGATAACAGGTGTTTCTGTTAAACCGATAATAGAAGTTCCAAAGTTGTTGTTTAACTTAAGATTAATCACAGAAATATTTGGTGATTAATTTTTTTCTTTTTCTTTTAGGTTATTGTGAAAAAAACAAGATTAAACATGAGGTTTTTTTTCATCATAAGTCTAAAAGTTAATAAGAAACATATATGATAGGTATATCATATTATCTGTTCACCCTATCAGAAGAACCCCAACCTTTATCTCCTCTTTCTGTTTGTTCATGTCCGTCTACTTCTTTTATCTGTGTCTTTAAGATTAATGTTGGAATTATTTGGGCTATTTTGTCTCCTTTTTTTATAACAAAATCTTCTTTAGAAGAATTAAATAAAGAAATCATTATCTCTCCTGTATAACCAATATCAACAACACCAGCAAAAACATCAATACCTTTTTTTACAGACAAACCTGATCTTGGAGCGATTCGTAAATAAATAGAGTATTCTTTTTCTTTTGGAGGATCGATCTTTAAAGAAATTCCTGTTTTTACAACATCTCTTTCTAAAGAAGGAATAACAAGATCAATATCAGAAAACAAATCAAAACCAGCATCACCAGAATGTGCTTTTTCTGGAAGTTTTGCTGTCTTGGTTATTTTTTTTACATTTAACATTATTTAACAACCCCCTAAACACCATCAAACATCAAATCAACATACTTTTCTACTTTTTTCTTATCTTTTGGCAACAGAGAGTTTATTCTCTTCTGAATCTCTAAACCATCTTTTTGTGGGTAAAGAGATTTTACTTTTGAAAATTGTTTTTGAACATTCATATATAAATTTATTAATAACCTATATTTATTTTGTTCTGGAATATTAAGACTGTTTATCTTTATAGATATCCCTCTTAACTCAGAAATGTTTGAAGTTATTTTCTTTTTTGCTGTTAATGGTTGATTTTTTTCTGCTATAGAAAAAGATTTTTCTATTTTTAAAAGCACATCGCTAATCTCTCCTTTAACCTCTAACAATGTTTGCTTTTGTTCAACAACTCTTGGTTTTTTTAAAATTTTTTTCTTTAACGGCATATTTTCTCAAACTTACAGTACTTTTTGTTTTTTTAAGATGTTATATGTTCTTTCTGTAACATCATACTTTTTTTTACGGAAAACAAGAAAAATCTTTACTTGTTTTTTCTTAAAGGGTATAAATCTTATAGTTAAGCTTTCTAGATTGTTAGGCATTCTTTTATATTTATCATAATATTTTTGGTTTGTTAATCTCTCAAAAACAGGCATTATTATTCCTGCATGAGTAATAACCTCAACAGATGCTTTTGATAAGTCCTTTAACTTACCTTGTCTTTCTTTTTGTCTTATTAACCTAAGAACCACACCACATCTTTTCTTAATAACAAGGTCTGCAATATCTTTTGGTCTCTTGATTATCTTTGTGGATATCTTGTTGTTCATCCACATTTTAGCAACCTTATTACCAACCTTATTATCTCCTACAAGATTCTTAAAAACATCTAGTGTTTTCTGAATAGCCCTAAAAGCACTATTTTCATTAACCTCTTGTTTTATTCTTACAGAATGTTTTTGTGTTATATGATTAAGAGTTTCTTTTGTTCTTTTGGTTGGGCTTGCATAAGTTTTTAGTTTTTTTTTGGATAATTTTTGTCCTAGTTTTTGTGCGTTCTCTAACCCTTTTTTGGTTGGAGTCCCTGTCCTTGTCTGCTTAACGTGTCTTCTTAAAGATAAAGAGATTAAAGGATCTTTAGGGTTATATGTATAACATCCTTTTTTTCTTTTTGCTAGCCTTTTGGTGATCATGTTTTTCTCTACTATGTTTATTATTAAACTTATCTTATATATATATATATATATATAAAAATAACCTTTAAATATGTTTGTTTCTATAAGAATATATGTAAATATAATTATTTACAAGTAATTTATTAAAAACACGAAAAAACATGGATAAAAAAACAATTTTAATTTTGCTTTTGCTTTTATTTGTAAGCACTTTTGTTTACGCATCAGAAGCATCAGAAACCACAAACCAAACAGAAGAAAAAGTAATTATAAAAGATGTAGAAAAAAGAGATCTTTATTTAGATATTAACATACCTATAGAAAAAGGCACTGTTTATGAAGAAGCACAAGAAGATCCAACAACAAAAATAGCTGGATTTATATCATACAATTCTTCTATTGTTACTGGTCTTATCTTTGTTTTTATTTTTGTGTTTATTGTTAATATATATATAAACCTTAAAAAAAAAAGAAAATAGTTTTTATTTTTTAAAACATCTAACAATCTCTTTCTTAGAATATCCTTCTAATAAAAGTTTAGAAACACTTATTTTTCTTAAAACAATCTCTTTAGCAAAAAAATCTAAATCAAAATCTTTTTTTAAGGTTTTTAAAGAATAGTTATCTAACAAATCTTTAGCAGACAACTTTTTTTTAAGAAATCTTAGAGAATATACTTTTTTTAAAGAAACATAAGATGTATTTTCAAGCATTATTGGTTTTAGTTTATTAAAAGAAAACTCTGTTGAAATTTCTTCTAAAGAATATTCTTTAAACAACTCTTCTAAAGAATAATATTCTTTAAGATCTTTTAAAGAAAAAGATTTTTTAAGATCTTTTAAAGAAAAAATCTCTACTAATATTTTTAATGGAAGTATTTTTATAAGTTCATCTAATAGATCATATGCTTTTTTTAGATTAGAAAAGATTTTTTTTAAATCTTCTAAAGAAAACTCTTGCATAAGCTCTTTATATGAAAATGCTTTTCTTAAATCCCTAAAACTAAACTCTTTCTTTAGCTCTTTTAGAGAATATACATCCTTTAGCTCTGCTAAAGAGTAATATTGCTTAAGATCCTTTAAAGAAAAGTTTAGTTTTTTAAGATCTCTTAAAGTTATAGTAGGAACACCTTTTGCGTTTCTTGACTGGTTGATAATATCTTTTAACGTTATTTGTTTTTTTATAAGATTCTCTGCACACAAGTCTAAAGATAGAAGTTTTTGCACATGTTCTTTTTTTAACAAAGATTGTTTGAAAATCTTTAAGATATCTTCTTTCTTTAGTAGACTTATTCTTTTTTCTATAGACAATATCCTTCTGTATTCTTTTATATGATTTCTAATCAAAGAATAATCATTCTTTACTTTTTTCATAGAATATTGTCTAAACCGCAAAAATAATCACAACCAAAAAAACTTATTTTAAAGCTTCTATAAATCCTTCTATTGCTTTTATTTCTTTTTTAGACATTTGTTTTCTGTGGTTTTTAAGAAGATCCTTAAACTCTTTTATCAAACTTCCTGCTTGTTTGCTAGATATTTCTCCTTTTTTAATAATTGCTTTAGTTTTAGCTAACGCATCTTGCTTTTTTGTTTCTTTTAATCTTTTATTTCTTTCAACATAACTTTTTCTTGTTAAGTTTGCTCTTCCTGAACTTGGTTTAGGGGACATGTTTTCACCTTTTTTAATTTTTTAATATAAATATATGATATTTATAAATATATTATACATCCATAATATTTATATATACCTATCATATATAAAGATTTATAAACACCAGATAACATATTATATATAAACAAGAACATATATGGTAAACAAAATAATCTATAACACAGAAAATCTGTTTTATGCAGTAATTGACTTAGTTAAAAAGATAATAAAGGCATTAATCTTATCTTTTTTAGTTATTGTTATAGGCATGTTCATAGACATCTGTTTTGGACATGCTTGGAGATCTAATTTTCTTGTGCCTATCATCTTGTTATTAATTCCAATCTATCCTATGATAAGAAAATTTAGTCACACAAACGTGTATTATGTCTTAGGTTGGGTTGCAGGTGTTTTTGTTTTTTCTAACTTTGGATTATTAACAAATCTACAAATAAAGCTGTATGTCTTTGTGCCAATAATTATTTTTTTGTTAAGGTTTGTTTGGCACACATTAATTTTAAAAAAATAAAATTATTTTTTTCTTGAAGATTTTTTTGACTTCTTTGCATGTTCTGACATTATCACAGGTTTATCTGACCAAGCAACAACACCAATCATAATAAGATATAACAAGTCACCAGCCAAAGGAATTGCTTGTAACACGCTTATCCATCCAGCATATCTTCTTCTCTCAAAAATAAACCAACACCAGTAGATCTTCATACCTAATAAAAATAACATAGCTAAAGATAGAAACATAGTACCGATTATTGGGATTATTGTCATAGGATAAACAACAAAAGGCACGAACACAATAAATCCCCAAGACCAATGTTTTTTAGCAAGAATAGGTAGTAAAAAAAACTGAGCTAAAGGAATCCATGCAAGCCATGGTTTATCATACTTTAGTTTCTTAGCTATTGTTGACCAAGCAAGTGCTTTGTAAACATAAACAATAGCAGAGATAAGCAAGATAATAAATAAAAAAGAAAAAATAATAAACAAAAAAGCACTAGCAACACCCGCACCAAAAACACCACCCGCAATCACTTCAGGTAAACTTAAAATCTCATTCATATTTTATCACGTTTATATTATTTATTAAGAACTTAAATGTATATAAACCTAATCTTTTTAAAAAAAAAGAAAATCAAGAAAGAAAACAATCTATTGGACAGTTCAACGGATGCTCTCCTAGATGATACTCACACACACCATTTCCACAACTAGTAGAATGCCGTGCAATTGTTTTTTTTGTGCTTGTTGTTGTTTCCTCAGATATTTGAAAAAAACAAAGCCCTATAAACCAAATCACCAACAACACAGAAAACACTGTTATTATTGTTTTGTTCATATTTTTTCCTCCTTTAAGACTATTTTTGAAATTGTTTGATAAAGATTTTTAAGGTTTTATTTTTGTTTATAGATGATAAAAAAAATCACCTACAAAAAAAACAACGCCAAAGATTTTTTAAAAAACTTTTAATTATTTTTAAAAAACGGTTAATATCAAAAGTCCAAAAAAAATCAAAAATCTTTTTAGAAAAATAATTATACTCCATTTGTTTTATAAATGTTTTTGGTTTAGATATTTTTAATAAAACAAAAATGGTTTTTATTTTCCAGAACCCTTAATAATTATAAAAAATGGTTTTTAAAAATAGTAGATGGTTTTATAAACATTTTATACATATAATATATAATAGTATTAACAAAAAAAAGGGGGAAGATAAACATGAGTAATTTATTAACAGAAGTTGGTTCTGCAACAATAAACCCTTTTGTTCAGTTATGGCATAGTATTTTAAACTACATACCAGGAATAATTGCAGCAATCTTTGTTGCTATTTTGGGTTATGTTGTTGCATACTTTATAGGAAATATAGTCAAACATGCACTACAGAAAGCAAGGTTAGACAAATGGATAAAAAATAAAAATCTCACAAAAACAGTGTTGAACATAAGATTATCTGTTCTTGCTGGTCAGTTAGTAAAGTGGGGTATATTTATATCTTTCTTGGTAACTGCTGCAGACTTGATAAAGTTAACAGGCATATCTTTGCTTATAAGGTCGTTTGCGTTATGGATACCAAAACTAATCTTAGCAATAGTTGTTCTTACGTTTGGTGTTGTTATCGCAAAGATTATAGCTGTTGAGATATATAATAAAAGTAGCAAAACCGCACAAGTAATTTCTAAAGTTGTTCAGATAACATTAGTTATTATTTTCTTTGACATTGCTTTAAAACAGATAGGAATAGCAACAACAATCATAGAAAAAATAGTTTTACTTGTTATTGGAACAGTTCTTTTAGTTTCAGCAATCGTTGTAGGTATATCCTTTGGCCATGCTGGCAAAAAATATGCAGATAGATTAGTAGAAGATTTTTTTAAAAAAAGAAAGAAAAAATAAATTTCTTTTTTTTTATTTTTTTCTTCCTACAACAAAAAAAATAGTCTTTTTTTCAAATATCTTTAATGGTTCATAACCTTTTATGTTCTTGCTTGCGTTTATATATATTATTTCTTCTTTCAAAAACCATTTTTTCACTTCTCTTAAAGTGTGATAAGACTCATAAGGAACAACATATCTATCTACCAACGTAGCAAAAGATGCTTTTAAGAAAAATATCTTATCTTGATATTTTTGTATAAACCTATATCTTTTATCCTCATTCTTTAAAAAAAGATTTAACAAAAACCTTATTATCCTGTATCTTAACCTCGCATATTTATGATAAAGGCCAACAACGATTAATCCATCTTTTCTAAGAAGCCTAGATAAGTTAAAAAAACCTTTCTTAGGATCCTCTGTATGATGTAAAACACCCAAACATAATATAACATCAAACATTCCAAGAACAGAAAGATTGTCATTAACAATATCTTTTTTATAAAAGTTAACCAAAGACTTGTTTTTGGAAATAGAAGCTTTTGCTATCTTAAGCTGTTTTTCAGAAAAATCTATAGCAACAACAGAAACATTATTCTCAACAAGAACCCTTACCTTCTCTCCAGTCCCACAACCAGCAACCAAAACTTTTTTGTTTTTTAGTTGATCTATCGTCAAGTTGGCTATAGAAAGTATTTTTGTTAATATCTTTTTTGTTTTTTTCTTTTGTTTTGTGGTATATTGGTTAGTATCTGGATAACTATGTTTATTATAAAAAATTTTAACTGACTTCATATTTTATCTTTAAAACATTGTTTTTAATAGTTTCTTTACTATATATATTTATAATAGAACATATTTAAAAAAGATAAGATATGAACAAAAAAAAACCAAAAATACTTGCACCTGTTGGATCTATGGAGATGTTAGTTTCTGCTATAAATGCAAAAGCAGACGCTGTTTATCTTGGAGTGAAGGGTGCAAATATGAGAGATAGAACAAAAAACTTTGAGATAAACGAATTGCCTAAAGTTGTTTCCTATGCTCATAAGAATAACGTTAAAGTTTATTTAACACTAAACACAATCATCTACAACAACGAAATAAAAAAAATAGAAAATATTGTGAAAAAAGCAAAAAAAGCAAAGATAGATGCAATTATTGGTTGGGATCTTTGTGTGATTAAGCTTTGTAAAGAAAATAAGGTTGAATGTCATCTAAGCACACAAGCAAGCGTATCTAATATTCAAGCAATAAAAGAATATCATAAGCTAGGAGTAAAAAGATTTATTCTCGCAAGAGAATGTTCTTTAGAACAAATAAAAGACATAAAAAAAAAATCAAAAAAAATAGACCCATCAATAGAAATAGAGACATTTGTTCATGGCGCGATGTGTGTTGCTATAAGTGGAAGATGTTTTTTATCACAATTTTTGTATGGTTCTGAAAACTCCGCAAACAAAGGTCGTTGTGTCCAACCATGTAGAAGAAAATATCTTGCAATTGATCAAGAAACAAAAAAAGAGCTTGAAGTTTATAGTAACTATATCCTAAGCCCAAAAGACCTTTGTACAATCAACTTTATTGACAAGATTATAGAAAGTAACGTAGATGTTTTAAAGATAGAAGGAAGAGCAAGAAGTCCAGAATATGTTAGTATGGTTGTTTCTTGTTATAGATCTGCTATAGATGCTTATTTTAAGAAAAAACTTACTGACTCTTTGAAAAAAGAACTTCTAAAAAACCTAAAAAAAGTTTATAACAAAGGATTTAGTGAAGGATTTTACTTAGGAAAGCCAATAAAAGAGTGGGCAAAAGATTATGGGTCAGTTTCTGAGGAAACAAAGGTTTTTGTTGGCTTTGTTCAAAAGGTTTTTAACAAGATTAATGTTGTTGAGATAAGATTAGTTGATCATTCTTTAAAGATAGACGACAACATCTATATTATTGGTAAAAAAACAGGAGTAATTAGACAAAAAATAAAAAGTATGCAAAAAGATGTTAATAGACCCGTAAACTTTGTTAAAAAAGGAGAGGTTGTTGCTATAAAGCTAGATAAAGATCTTCCAAAAATAAAAGACAAAGTATATTTAATAAAAAAAAGATAATGTATGATAAAAGAAAAAATTGTTCAAGAACTTAGGAAAAAATTAAAAAAAGCAATAATACAAGAAAACTTTCAAAAACCAGTTGGTGTCTTGTTTAGCGGTGGAGTTGATTCTGTTCTGATTTCTGTTATTCTTAAAGATCTTGGTATTGATTTTTGTGCATACTTTGGATATGTTAAAAACAAAAACCCTCCTAAAGATTTTTTACCTGCAGAGAACGTTTCAGGAAAGTTATTAGTAGTAGCAGATGTACCTTTAAAACAAGGGTTTGTTTACGAAGACGAGCTAGAAAAGTTATTGCCAGACATCATAAAAACAATAAAGATGGATGACGTTGTACAAATAGGTGTGGCAATACCTCTTTATATAGCTTTAAGAGAAGCAAGAGATAACGGAGTAAAGACTGTTTTTTGTGGTTCTGGTGCTGATGAGGTTTTTTGTGGGTATGATATGTTTAATAGACTTACAAAAGACTACTCAAAAAAATCTAAAGAACTTTTAAAGATGTTAGAAAAAAAAGACATGTTAAGAGATAAAAGACTTGCAAAAAGATTTGGTGTAAAGCTTATTTCTCCTTTTCTTGATAAAGATGTTATTGAGTATGGTTTAAGTTTAGAAGATAAATATAAAAAAACAAAAGAAAAAAATAAAGTAGTTATAAGAGAACTTCTAAAAAACTATAACCTTCCTAAAGAAGTTTATGATAGAAAAAAAATTGCAGCACAATATGGTAGTAACTCAGACAAAGCTTTATCTAAGCTTGCGAAAGCATCAAACTTTAAAAAAAAAAAAGATTATTTATTATCACTTAAGAAGAAAAAAAAGAGATATGGTTGTCTTTTTTCAGGAGGAAAAGACTCTAATCTTGCTTTGTTTCTTTCTAAAAACAAAAACATAGACGTTTGTTGTTTATTATCTATCCTTCCTAAAAACAACGACTCTTACATGTATCAAAAACCAAGCAAAAAAATCTTAGAAAAACAAGCAGAATGTTTAGATTTACCAATTATCTATAAATCATCAAAAGGTGTAAAAGAAAAAGAACTTAAAGACCTTGACTTTCTTATAAAAAAAGCTATAGATGAATATAGGATAGAAGGTATTATTACAGGTGCGTTATTTAGTGAATATCAAAAAAAAAGAATAGAAGATATTTGTAAAAAACACAAGATAGACTGTTCTTCGCCCTTATGGCATATGCCTCAAGAAAAAGAAATGTCTTTGCTTCTTGAAAAAAAATTTAAGTTTGTTTTTTGCAAGATTGCGGCACAAGGTCTAACAAAGGAGTGGCTAGGAAAAACAATAACTAAAGAAGATCTTCTAAATCTTAAAAAAATAAACCAAAAATGTAAGATAAACATTGCTGGAGAAGGTGGAGAGTTTGAATCTGTTGTTTTAGATAGCCCTCTTTACTGTAAAAAAATAAAGATTATAGACAAGAAAATAGTTATGGAAAATAGTCACACAGGAAACCTTGTTATTAAGAAAATAAAGCTTGAAGATAAGTAGTTTACTTATAGTTAGTAGAATATTTTTGTTTATCATCAATAATATCTTTTTTTTGCCACTCTTTTATCCAGTCAGATACTAAAAACGTTTTATATGTTTGGTTTTTTGTTGAACAAACAACTTTCTTTATTCCTGAGTTGATAATCATCTTCTTGCAGATAAAACAAGGAAAAGCGTCTATTGGCTTTATAGTGTTTTGATACCTTGACTCTCCATAAATATACATTGTTGCATCCTTGATGTTAACACCGTTTCTTGCAGCATTTATTATTGCGTTTTGTTCAGCGTGGACACTTGCACAAACCTCATACCTTGTTCCAGATGGGATGTTTAGTCTTCTTCTTAAGCAATAACCTTTTTCAAAGCAATCTTTTACTTTTCTTGGTGCGCCCACATACCCTATAGATAATATCTCATTATTATTAACAATAACAGCACCTATATTCACACAAAGGCAAGTGCTTTTTTTAGAAGATATTTTCGCGATGTTCATAAAATATTTGTCCCAGCTTATTTTCTTGTATTGTTTTACTTGCAACTTTACTAACAAATCGTCTATCTGTTCATAAAAATCTTTAAGATCTTTATTGTTTGTAAGAACATAATCAGAAAGTTTTTTACATTTTAGAAGTTGTTGAGAATTAGGATTTTTACTAGCCATCTCTTTTTTTTCAGAAGCAATAAAATCTTCATAACTTTTTACGTGCTCTTTTTCTCTTAATCTTTTTTTTGCTCTTTTATATCTTATCTTTGAGTCAACATCAACAAAAACTAAGAAAAAATCTTTAAATTTTTTAAGTTCTTTAATCTCTAAAGGATTTCTTATACTTTCAACAATAAAATTGTTTTTTCCTTTTTGTTTTTCTAAAGATATTTTTTCTGCTAATCTTTTTGCGAGAATGTTAGACCCATGTTTTTTTCTTAAAAGGTTTCCTACATTTTGAAGATTTTCTCTAGTAACCTCTAGATTTTGGTTTTTACATTCTTCTCTTATAATATCTGAGCAAGAATAAATAACAAACCCTTTCTTTTTAAGAAACTCAGACATAACACCCTTACCAGCAGCCAAAAAGCTTGTTATTCCTAAAATCATATTTTCTCAATATTTTTAAGTACTTTATCTAAAACTATAGAAGATATCTCCTCTTTTGTTTTTATGGTCTTTTGTTTGTCAGAGCAATCTATTGTTATCCAGTTATATTTTTTTGCGACATATAAAAACGCTTCAGACGATTTTTTCATGTGTTCTATATCTGACTCATGTATATCTTTTTTTTTTGTGTCATTTGTATATTTATTATCTTTATTTTCTTGAGCAAGTTTTTTCGCAAAAGTATAGTCAACATATAAGAAAAGATTAATATCTGGTTTAGGGATTTTAAATATACTATACTCTAGATCAAACAACCAATCCAAAAACTTATCTCTCTCGTTAATATCGTCAATCTTTCCTGCCTGATGACCCATGTTAGCAGACACATATCTATCACAAATAACCACACACCCTTCTTTTAACCAATCTCTTATTCTAAAAGAAGCATCAAACCTATCGCAAGCATAAAAAATAGAAGCTTGGTAAGGTGTAATTTCTTTTGCGGACCCATATTTTCCAGAAAGATATTCTTCTACGATTCCAGAAGATTTTTGACCATATTGTGGAAAGCGAATAGTTTTTACAGAAAACTTTTTTTTTTTTAAGTTTTCTTGTAACAACTTAGTTTGTGTAGCCTTTCCTGAACCATCTACTCCATCAATAACAATCAATTTTCCTTTCATTTGTTATTCCTTATAACCTTTAGATTGTTGATATCTCTATTCTTTTTTCTGTAATGTTTTCAACATACTTGTAATCATTAAAATGTTCTTTAACCTTAAACTTAACCATATGTGTTCCTGGCTTTGCACCCTGAAAAGGGTAAATTAGATATTTGAAATTAACTTTTTGTTTTGGTGCAATCTCTCCAAGTCTTTTATAGGTTGATTTTTTTATACCACTTTTTTCTAAACAAAGATCTGGGTCAACAATAAGTTCTGTGCTTAATAGCTTAGATGTTGTGCTTACGTTTGTTATTTCTATAAGAAGCTCTACAGGTTCTTTTGTTTTTAGATCTAGCCTATAAGGAAATATTCTTGTTGATATGTTTATCATAAAATCACCATCATTTTTAGTATAACTTATAAATAATATATAGATAATAACACTTATAAATTTATTTATCAATATATATATAAGAACAAAGAAATATTTAAACTTATCTAAACGAAAAAAAGAGAAAATATGAAGATATTGTTAGTAACTTCTGAAAAAGATGTGGCATCTAAGAGTTTTAAAGAAGTTTTGTTAAAAGAATATGATTTTCATAAAAAAGAAGATTTTTATGTTTTAGATAAGATAGACAGTAGTTTTTTTAAAGATTTAGATATTGTTCAAGAAAATAAAACAAATAATAAGATATTTTTAAAAAACATTCAAAAACTTCATCTTTTTTCTGAAGATAAAGATTTTTTAGATATTGATTGTGATGTTGTGATTTTTTTATCTAAACACTCTACATTATCTAAAACAAAAACAAAATGTTTTAGTGTTCATGCTGTAGGAAACTTTGGAAAAGCAATGTTTGGTGGAAAAGATAAAACTTTAGTAAAAACTGATGCTTGTCTTATAAGATATCTTTTGTTAAACCTTAAGAAAAACAAACCAAAAAATCTTAAAAAATATGAAATAAAGCAAGAAGCAACCCATCATGGACCATATCTTACAAAAAAAACTTTGTTTTATGAGATTGGTTCAGATATAGAAGATTGGAGAAACAAAAAAGCAGTTTCTTTTTTGTGTAAAATACTTGTGTATAGCCTAATAAACTATTCAGAAAAAAAACTTGAAGAAAATCTTGGTTGGGAAAAAGTTTGTGGTTACGGTGGTTCTCATTATTGTACAGTCTTTAACAGATTTTCTTTTGATGTTGATAATGTTTTTTGTTTTGGGCATGTTGTTCCATCATACGCAATAGAAGACTTTAAAAAAAACAAACTTTTTGATGAGATTAAAAAAAAAGGGTTTGCGAAAAAGATACTTAAAGAAAATCTTAAGAAACTATAGACTTATCAATAATTTTTTGGATTTTGTTTTTTAGAGCTACTAATGTTTTAAGATCTGGATATTGGCTATATAGTTTTTTATTGTTAATAATCTCTTCTAAAATATTTTGTGATTTAGTAATTGTGACCTTTTTTTCATAGATTTTTTTTATAAGATATTCTATGGATAAAAAATAAAGAACAGGAGCAGAACCTTTTTTATCTAAAGCCTTTGTTGCAAGCTCTAGAAATTTTTGTTTTTTCAGATCTATTTTCTCTAAAGAAAGATTAGTTATATTTTGTTCTTTTGTCTCACCTTTTTCCTTAAAATCTTGTTTTGTTAAAAAGTAATGATTGTATATAGAAATAATATCTCTTGACCCATAGTTAAGAACATTACATCCATCTAAAAAATTAACTATCACGTTTATTGTTGGCTTGTTTTGTTCATAAAAACAAAATTTGGTTAATGGTATGTTATATATATAAGATAATAAGAACATGTTATATGAAACAGAAATAAGGTTTTTAGATAAGAACGTTTTTCTAAAATCTTCATAGTTAGATTGGTTTGATGTTTTTAGACGACTATCTTTTATCTTTGTGCTTACTAACCCAATATTTTTTACTAAATGTTGTTTGTTGTCAGAAAGTATTTGGTCAACAGAGCAAATGGTTCTAGATATGGAATAAAACATAACACCTTTATTTCTTATTTCTTTAAAGATTATATTACCTACGTAAAGTAAAGGAAGCCAATCAACAAAACAAAGATCCTTATACTCAGATATTGCAGAAAGTATATAAGGAACACAATCAATATCAGACTCAGAAAAAACAACAATATCTGACAAGGATTCTTTTAATAACGAACTTGCTTTTATGTATACTTTTACATTATGAGAAACATTTTCATCTATTGTTTGTTTTTGAGAATTTGTTTTTACAAGTATTTCTTTTATACTCTGTTTTTCTAGAGTATTTAAAAGATCTAAATCAATCTCTTTTTTTACAAAACTTACTCCACAAACATTATATTTGTTTGAATGGTTTATAAAAAAATCAAATGTAGATAATCCTTTTTTTGTATCTATACCAAATATAAATATTTTCTTTATCATACATATATATATAGGATAAGTAAAAAATATATATTGATGCTTAAATAAAAATAGAAAAAAACACTTCTTAATGTGTTATATCTAGCACACCAGAAGTGTTAAACTTTGTTTATAAATACATAACGTATTTTTATAAAACAACTAAGAAAGGCATTATTTCTTTTTTCTTTTAGCTGGTGCTTTCTTTCGTACAACTTTTTTCTTAGCTGGTGCTTTCTTTCGTACAACTTTTTTCTTAACTGGTGCTTTCTTTTTTACAACTTTTTTCTTAACTGGTGCTTTCTTTCGTACAACTTTTTTCTTAACTACCTTTTTAGCTATTTTTTTTTTTGCAACCATTGTTTTTGTCAACCTCCAATAGTTATTTTTAATGTGTTTTATTATAACAACATATATTATAAAAAGAATTACAGAAATAAATATAAAGGTTACTTTTTCTTGTTTTCACCCTTAATTTTATATTTAAATTATTTGTCCTATATTTATGACAACAACCTTTACAGAAAAACAATAAAATAAAGAGCAATACAAAGGAATTAGAAAAAATACGTGTAACATATACATTACATTTAAAAAATATTATAAAAATTAGAAAAAAAAGAAAAAAACGTTTTTGGAAATATTAATATTTATTGTCCAAAAAGTTGTGTTTTTTTGTCCAACAAATCTTACTTCGTTGTCCAAGAAATAAAACAAAAGAAACTAATCAATAAAAAACTCAGCAGATTTTGGTTCGGGGTCCATACCTTTTCTTTTTCTTATATCTGAAATTGTTTCAGATAACAAAGATTTAGGTATCTTCTCATAACCAGAATATTCTGCGGTCCATATTGCACGTCCTTGTGTTTCTCCTCTTAACAATTGACTAAACCCAATCATTGATTTTACAGGAATCTTTCCAACAACAATACTCGTATCTCCTTCAACATCCATCTTCTCAATCTGTGTTCTTCTTGATGATAATGCTTTAGAAACAGCACCCATAAAATCTTGAGGAACAGTAATTGACAATTTTTGTTTAGGTTCTAACAAAGTATAGTCAGCAGAAAGCACACAAGCATATATCGCTCTTGTTACTGCAGGTAAAACCTGCGCAGGTCCTCTGTGAATAGCATCTTCATGTAATGTTGCATCTTCTAGGCTAACAACAACACCAGATATTTTTTCTTTTGCAACAGGGCCTTCATTTATAGCATTTACAAAAGCATCAATAATAAGTTCTTTTGTTTCAAACAAGTTTTGTATACCTTTTGTTCTATTTATTAAAATAGAATGATTATGGATAGCCCAAACATTCTTTGCTTCGTCTCTTGTAAATCCAGCTTTTTCTAGTTTTTCTATAACTTCAAGATCTTTATTTGGTCTTATTTTTCCATCAAACTTAATTGCTTTTATATCTGTTAACATTTCTCCTTCTATTGGATCTACATTTATCTTAAACTTATTATGTTTATTTGGTGTTTTTCCTTCAATAGTTGGAGATTTCTTTTGTATTGCTTCATAATAAACAACAATTGGTGGACTTACTGTTATAGGTATGTTGTTATCTTTCTCAATCTTATACTGAGTAATCTCTAAATGAAGTTCACCCATACCAGATATAAGATGTTCTCCTGTTTCTTGATTTATTTCTGCTCTTATGTTTGGATCTTCTTTTGTTATGTTATGAATAACTTCTATTAATCTTGGCAAATCTTTTGAATTTTTTGCTTCAACAGAAACAGTCATAACTGGCTCTACATCTGACATAAAATCTTCAAAAGCATGCATCTCTTTATTTGCAATAGTTTCTCCAGCATAAACTTCTTTCATACCAACAACACAAGCAATGTTACCAGCACAAACTTCATCTAATATTACTCTTTCAGGCCCTAAATATATACCAACTTGTTGTACTTTTGTTACTTTGTCTTTACCTAATATCAGCAAATCGTCACCTTTTTTAATTGCTCCAGCATACACCCTTCCAGAAGCAATGTCACCAGCATGTTTATCTAAAACAACGTCTGTAACCATCATTGCCACGTTACTTAAATCTTTATTACAATTAATCATAGACTTTCCTTCTGGGGTTTCTAAATCTCCACCCCATATTGTTGGGATTCTATATTCTTGTGATGTTTTTGGGTTTGGGATGTGATCAACAACCATATCAATAAAAACATGGCTTATTGGTATTTTTTCAGAAAGTTCTTTTTGTTTATCTTCTTTACAATAATTAATAACATCATCAAATTTTATATCAAACTCTTGCATAGCTGGAACAGATAATGCCCAGTTATGAAAACCAGAACCAAAAACAACAGAACCATCTTTAATATTTACTAACCAGTCTTTCAAAAACTCTTCTGGTGCGTTTTTAGAAATAATGTTGTTTATATCTAAAATAATATTAACAAACCTTTTTTGCATATCTTCTGGTGTAACATTCATCTCTGTTATTAATCTGTCTACTTTATTAATAAACAAAACAGGTTTTACTTTTTCTTTAAGAGCTTGTCTTAAAACAGTTTCTGTCTGTGGCATACATCCTTCAACAGCATCAACCACTAACACAGCACCATCAACAGCTCTCATAGCTCTTATAACATCTCCTCCAAAGTCAACGTGTCCTGGAGTATCAATAATATTTATCAAATACTTCTCTTTTTTGTGTTCACAAGGAACAGAAACATTAGAAGAGTTTATTGTTATTCCTCTTTGTTGTTCTAGAACATACGAATCCATAAACCTTTGCTCTCCCGCAAGATCTTTTGAGATCAACCCAGCTGTTGCAACAAGATTATCTGTTAACGTTGATTTACCATGATCAATATGTGCAATAATCGCAATGTTTCTTATGTTTTTCACATTTGACATTAATTTTTGTGCAAGTTCTGCAACTTGTTCTTTTCTTCCCATTATTATTCACCTTTAATAAATTTATATAAAAAATCTTTTACTTTCTCTAAAAAGAAAACATCATCTAGATCCTTGTGCTATTCTTTCTATTTCATCTTTTCTTTTTACAGCATAGCTTTTAGAATCATTCTTTGAAGCCAAAATTATTTCTTCAGAAAGTGCTTTATATGGCTCTACTTTTGAATTATACGTGTTTTTAAAAGCAGCCAAAGCTATATTTTTAAGAGCTTCATCCAATCTTTTGATAGGTGCAACATCTACTGCTTGAGTATATGTTATCCCTCCTTTTTGAAGTTTTGTTATATCTTCTCTTGGAGAACTGTTTTCTATAGCTCTTACAAAAACTTGTACAGGATTTTCTTTTGTGACTTTGTTAATATAGTCAAAAGATTCATCAACAAACTTTATAATTTGTTCTTTTTTACCTGTCCCTAACCTATGTCTAATATACTTTCCAGAAAGTTTCTTTTTTCCTTGACCTGACCTCATCATCTTGTTAATAAGTCTTTCTACTACATTTATTTTGCTTTTTCTTGAACTTTCGTTGTTTGTATTTCCATATGAATGTGGAACAACCCTTAGGTCAAGACAAACATATTTTTTTATACCAAGATCTTTAAAGTCAATATTTGTAGTATCCCATTTGTTAAATATTTTCATCTAAATACACCTTTTACTATCTTTTTACTTTTTCCTTTTTTCCTTTCCTTAATTGCTCTAAAGATATGTCATTTACTTTTATAACTTTATATCTTACACCCCAAAGATCACCAACAGGTCCACCTTTACGACCACCAATTCCTTCTACGGTTACTTGATCATGCGCATCTATAAACTTTATTGCTTGATCTTTTGGTGCAAATGCGGTTAATTCTTTTCCATTCTTAATCAACTGAATTCTCACACATTTTCTTATTCCTGAGTTTGGCTGTCTAGCTGTAATTCCTTTTTTATCAAGAACAATACCTTTTGCTTGTGGTGCTCCAGCAAGCAAACCTTTTTTACTTCTTACTTTTGATTTTCTTTTTTCACGTGGATCTTTTTTTTTCCATTTTTTTCTGTCTTTGATTAGTTTTCTCGCAGAAAATTCTCCATTAGCCATATTTTTTCACCATACTTATTTTTTCTTAATTTTGATAACATCTTTAAAAAACTCATCTTCTTCTATAGGAGCTTCTTCTTTTTGCTTAAGCTCTTCTTTTTCTTTAAGCTTTTTCTTAAGTATCTTATCTTTTTTTTCTTGTTTTTTCTTTTTTGCTATTGTTTTTGCATTTACTTTTGCTTTTGTTTTTTTTGAATCTAAGGCTTCTAACAACATAGACTTTCCAAAATCTTTAACAATCAACGCAGATACACCAAATGGCTTTCCACAAACAGATCCAAGATCTTTAGATTTTTCTATATATTCAACAGTTCTTATGTTTAATATATCTGAATAATACAAAAACAAATCTTTATATCTTTTATCAACAGTTTTACTTATAATAAGCAACTTAGGGTCACCTATCAACAACTCTTTTTCTACATTATTTGTTCCTGAAACAATTTCACCTGTTTCTATAACATTTCTAAGTTCTTGTTCAAATAAATTCCAATCCATAATAAATCACTTTAATTTTTATATATAAAAAAAGTTTTATATAAATATATAATATTTATTAATATATCTTAAGATACAAAACTTTTTAAAAACAAACGATTCTTAACAAATCTATGTTTTTTTAGCCTCCAACTTTTGTTTTGCTTTTACCATCTTCTCAAACCCTTTAGGATCAAGTGTAAGTCTTACAAGCCCTGTTCCTGAGTTTATTGGCTGACCAACAATAATATTTTCAACAATACCGTTAAGTTCTTCTGTTTCTCTATTAAATGCAGCATTAAGCAAGTGTTTTGTTGTTTCTTCAAACGACGCTCTTGCGAACGGACTTCTTTTTACACCTGTTATTCCTGTTCTTACAACACCTTGTATTTTTCCATTTGATGTCATAAGGTCTGCAAGAAGGTATATATGTCGTATATTTAAAGAAATACCATTATCATCAAAAACTTTCTTAAACTCTTTAACAATTGCGTGTCTTGTTGCTTCTACTCCTAACACTTTATATATCTCTTGAAGATCATTTGTTGTTGTTCTATAAGGATCTATTTCTTCATATTTAAGAATTTGTTTAAGGTTCGATCCTTTTGTGGATATAACATAATCTCCATCTTTCTCAATCAACAACGTTCTCTCAATTTTTTTACATCCTGATAAAGGTATCTTACTCCACTTGTTTATTGTCTTTCTTATATCATACAAAGGTGTGTTTTTATCAAAATGCAGGTTTATTTGTGTTTTGTTATTTGAAAATCTTTTTGATGTATATAAAAAGTCTATACTATCATATATTAACGTCATTATCTCTTCTTTATCCATAAAAAGTAGATTTATTTTTTCTTCATTTACGTTATATGTAACTGTTCTATTATAAAAATCTTCATTAAACACGCCAAGATCAGAAATCTTTACATCAACCAACTGATTCGCAAATTTTTCCGCATCTTTTTTTGTTTTAATCATTTTTTTATTAAGATATATTGTCATTTGAGGATTTTTAGAAAAAGATCTTGCATCAACAATTTCTGACAATCTTTGTATACCAGATCCAACAGAAACTTCCTGTGATCCTGCATAGTGTTTTGTTCTTAAAGTTAGCTGTGTTCCCGGCTCACCAATAGACTGTGCTGCTATTAATCCCATAGCGTCTCCTTTACAAACGACGCTTTGGTTATAATTTTTTGTAACAATGTCTACAAGCTTTTCTGCTTTTTTTGCGGGAAACTTTCTATCCTTTGCATATTGTTCAATTTTTTCTAAAATTTTTTTTGGAAGTTCTTTCATATTTAACACCTAAGCACAATTACTCATCAAAAAAATTAATGTTTTTTCCTAAGTAACATTTATCTGGAGACAACCCATCATCTCCATAAGTAAACTGGACAATCTTTTTGTCAGCACCAACAACTCTTAAGTCATCTCCAACAACAAGATCTTTTAAAGCATTTGATAATCTTCTATAAAGATATCCAGACACTTTTGTTGCAACACCTGTGTCCACTTCACCTTGTCTACCACCAATAGCGTGGAAAAAATATTCTTTAGATGGAAACCCATCAAAGAAATTACAATCAACAAAACCATACTCAGTTATCTGGTTTGTGCCTTTTTGACTAACAGGTAAAACTCTTTCTGAAAAACCTGTTTTTGGTCTTCCAGATCTTGTGGTGTGTTGTCCCCAAAGAGCCATCATATTCACAACATTTAGTATTTTTCCACGTGAGCCTGCAATTGATGCTACTAAGGTAGATATATTATTTAAAACTTTGTTTTCTGAAAGTATATCATCTAGTTTTAAACCTAAAATAACTTTTGACACATTACCCTTCATCTCTCCAGTTATTCTTATAATCTCACTTTCAAATGTTTGGTCAAGATCTTTTCCAGGAATCAAAGGTAATGTTTTTTGCTCATATTTTTTAACTACGTTATTTGATGCTATTATTGTTTTTTTAACAATCTGATTTATTTCTTTTTTTATATCGTTTGATGCATTAAACTCATCTAAAGATATTGTTATTCCTTTCTTTTGTAAAGTAAACAAAACAAGTTTACTATATTTATCATAAATATCAACAAGTGCATCTGGACCAAAATGCTTATAGATAGTTTCAAACAGACTTTTGTGGTTATTTGCTTCTGAGTCTAAATGCCCTGAAACCAACTCTCCGTTTGCTATTTTAAAGTATGCATCATACTCACATTTCTCTTTTTTACATTTTTTACATTTGTTTCTTTGGTTTATAATCTTACATAGCTTTGTTTTATATTCAATATTTAGTTTTTTAGGAAATATTTGACTTACTATTAACTTTCCTGAATAGTTACCTCTTCCTCTATCTGCTATTGGTAGGTCTGTTATACCAATAGAGTAAAGCATATTCATCACTTCTTGCTTTGAAAACTCTGCATTATTTTTTGTTAAAAGATAACTTCCTGAAACAAGATAATCGCCAGGAACAATAATTGGCTTACCGTCTCTTATACTTATTATATGTTTCTCAAGAGACATAAGTTCTTTTATCTCTGCATATGACTCCTCAGACTGAGGGCAATGCATGTTCATTTCATCTCCGTCATAATCCGCGTTGTATGGCTCAAGTGCGATTGGGTTTAGCCTAAAGGTTCTTCCTGGAAATATTTTTACATAATGCCCCATCATAGATATTCTATGAAGTGTTGGTTGTCTATTAAATATAACTAGATCTCCATCTTGAAGAACTCTTCTGACAGTCATTCCTTCTTCTATAGTTTCCGCAAGTTCTTTTTTATTTTCTTCTGTTATTATTTTTCGAACGTTTTTATCTGAGATTAAATATTTACCTCTTCCATCAAGAATATATTCTTTTAATTTATCTAAGTTCCAAGACGTTACTCTTTCAGAAACAAGTAAAGTGTTTGCAATTTCTTCAGGAACACCCAGCTCGTTAATCTTTATATCTAAAGAAGGTGTTATTGTTGCTCTTGCAGCAGAGTTTACTCTTTTTCCTATAAGATTTTGTCTAAACCTTCCTTTTTTTGTTTTTAATCTTTCTGCAATTGATTTTAATGGTTTTCCACTTCTTTGCTTTGTTGGTGGCACGCCCGCGGTTTCATTGTCTATATAGGTTGTTATATTATACTGTAAAAGGTCCCATAGATCTTCAATAATGATTTGTGGTGCACCTGCATTTATGTTTTCTTGTAGTCTTAGATTTATTCTCACAATATCCAGTAACTTATATGTTAAATCGTCTTCAGAAGTAATAACGTTTTCTAAAGATAAAGAAGGTCTAACAGCAACAGGAGATATAGGCAAAACAGTAATAACAAACCACTCAGGTTTTGTTTTTTCTGAAAACCCAAATATAAACTTATCTGTTTCTGGAATCTTTAATATCCATTCTAGTATCTCAGAAGGATATATCCTCTCTTGATTAACAAAAAAGTTTGTTGGTTTGTCTAAAACAACTTTTTCTGTAGGTGTTTGACAATAAGGACATTCCTTATATTTTTTAACAAGATTTTTAATTTCTTTTTGACAACGTGTTTGGTCACCAGAAATTTTTAAAAGATCGTTTATTTCTTCAGGGTTTGCTAATATTCTTCCACAGTTACGACATGTTGATTGTAAAAGATAAATAAGTTTATCACCAAACTTAGGGTGAATCACAGGTCTTACAAGTTCTAAACTCCCAAAATGTCCTGAACAATATTTCATTGTTTGTCCACAGGTTTTACATCTTAACCCAGGTGATATTGTCCCAAGATGTGGATCCATAAGACCTCTTTCTAAAGGATAGCCATCTTTATCGTATGTTTCTGGACGCACAATCTCCACAGCAGACATTTTTCTAATCATTTCTGGATTAAGTACAGAAAACTCAATTCCTTTTATTTTTCTTGTGTTACTTATCATATAAACCATCTTTTTTAATAATTTTAATCTACTTTGTTTCCAATAACAATCTTTGGAAAGATACCCATAGATATAAGCTCGTATAACAATATCTTAAAACCATAACTTGTTTTAACAGAACTTATGTTTTCTCCTTTACAGATTGGGCAATATTTTTTACTTCTTATTCTGTCGTTGACCGCAGGAACACCACAATCTTCACAAAACAATAAATTTATCTCATCTGAGTTGTCCATAAGTTTTTCATATAAGGTCATAGCTACACCATGAGATACAAGAGCTTCTCCTTCCATCTCACCAAACCTTATACCACCTTCTTTCTGTTTACCTTCTGTTGGCTGTCTTGTTAATAACTGTACAGGGCCTTTGTCTCTTGCCTGAATTCTGTTAATAGCAACGTGTGTAAACAACCTTTCATATGCAAGAGGTCCAACAAAGATTGGCATCTCTATTTTTCCTCCTGTTTTTCCATCATAAAACACTTCTTTTCCATCATATCTATAACCTTCTGACTCAAGTAGTTTAAACACATATTCTTTGTCATTATAGTATGGTGTTCCATCAATATGTTGCCCAGTCAACGCAGATGCTTTTCCTGCGACACTTTCAAACAACTGTCCTAAAGTCATTCTAGAAGGAATAGAGTGAGGGCCTAAGATAATGTCTGGTTTTATTCCTTGAGCTGTAAACGGCATATCCTCTTCAGAAACAACAGCACCAATAACACCTTTCTGCGCGTGGTGTGAAGAAAACTTGTCTCCAACTTCTGGAATAAGTGGTGTTCTTACTTTTACTTTAATCAATTTTGTTCCATCTACACCTTCAGATAAAAATATCCTATCAACATATCCATGTAAATGTTTTCTTATACACAAAGAAGAATCTCTTCTTTCTTCAGAAACAATTCCATAATCAGAAACCTCTTCCACAAACCTTGGTGGAGATGTTATTCCAACAACAACGCCGCCTGGCTTAATATATGACTCAACATGACATATGCCATCTTCACCTAGATTACTATATGCGTCTTCACCTTTATACCCCATACATTCTTCTTTAGGTATAGTAAACATATCTGTTTGTCCTGAAGGATATCTTCTTTCATATGCTTTATATGCTCTATAGTAAGAACATCTTCCAAAAGCTCTATCAATTGAACCTTTGTTAATAACATAAGCATCAGTTATGTTAAACCCTTCATAAGGCATAATAGCAACAACTGCGTTTTGAACAAGTGGTCTTTTATCAAAATTAATAATTTCATCTACTCTTGTTTTTACAAGCGGTTTTTGTGGATAATAAAGAACAAAAAGCTCTGTATCCATTCTTAAGTTATAATTAGCAACCGGTAAACCAATACCTTGTTTATATAGCTTCGCACCATGCAAAGCTTTTCCAGCCATATTATGTTCTATAAAAGGAATCATAGAACTCACAAACCCAAATATTGCTGTATCAGAAATCTCTAGATGTGTATGGTCTGGTGTTAGTTCAGATTCGTTTAAAGCAACAAAAGCATTCTCTTCTTCTTCTGCATCAAGATATTCTACAATACCATTTACAACAAGATCATGCCAATCTATTTTCTTATTTATTATATCTTGTACATGTTTTTCTGTAAGCAAAGATTTTCCATTATCTACAACTATCAAAGGCCTCTGAACTCTTCCACTATCTGTGTTAATATAGATTTCTTTTGTGCTTTTAAAATAAGATAGGTTTATTTGTGGGTCTATTGATCCATCTCTTCTTTTTTTAAGAAAATCTGTTTTTAACTTTTCTGGATCGTCGTGAAAACCAACAAGGCTACCATTTACATATACTTTTACTGTTTTTGAATTTTTAACCATAAATATCACATCTACTTATAACTCTACGTTTGCTTTTTCTAAAAACTCTATTATTGGTGCAGTTTCGTTTTCTGTCGTTATTCTTGCCATCAACGCAAGATTTTTAGTAAGACCACAGTTAGGGCCATCAGGAGTTTCTATAGGGCACAAACGACCCCAATGTGTTCCATGAACATCACGTGCTTCATAAAGATCTCTTGAGTTGTCTAAAGATGATTTTATTCTTCTTAACTCTGTCAAACCTTTTAGATGATTTTCAGGAGTAACATATTTGGTTACACCTGTTACTTGACCAACCCACGTTCCTGTGTTTACGGAATACATTATTTTTTCTGTAATCGCATGAGGTCTAAGAACAGTATTAATGTTTAGCTTTCTGTGTCTTGAAATTGCTCTATCTACTTGAAATCTAAGATCTTTTGTAAAACTTTTAAATGCAGATCTAAAAAGATTTTCCATCAATCTTCCACTTAGATCTAATCTTTTGTTAGCATAATGATCTTTATCTGCTGTTTTTCTTAGATTATATGCTTTTTCTATTGCTTTTTCTGTCATTGTTATTAGATAATAAGCTTTTGTTTTTCTAGATTCTTCTGTTTGACCAATATGTGGTAGTAAGAAAAAATCAAGAACTTCTCTTGATCTTTTTAACCTATAATTTTCTGTTTGACTTGGTGCAACAGATTTTCCTAACTTATCAAGTGCTTCTTCTTCTTTTACACAAGGCACCTTTTCTAAGTTTAATAACATTTCATTTTGAACAACACGATCATCAGAAAATTGTTCAAGTATATCTTTTTCTTTTGTAAGTCCTAATGAGTTTAATAACTCAACTAAATAAAACTTTCTTGGTGAAGAAGGAAAAGAAACAGTAAACAACCCATCTTTATTTCTTGTTAATCTTACTCTGCCTTTAAAAGCACCTTTTACAGAAGACACTTCTGCGGAAATAACACCTGTATCTGATTGATGAACAAGTATTCTATCAATAGCAAGCACTTCTTGAGTAACAAGCATTTTTTCAGACCCATTTACTATAAGATATCCACCATAATCCATAGGGTCTTCGCCTATGTCAATAAGTTCTTGTTTTGAAAGTCCATAAAGATTACATTTTTTTGATTTTACTAATATAGGTATCTCTCCTATATATGCTCTTTTTTCATCTTGCAAAACTCCTTTTCTATAAAGCTTTATATCTAGATACATAGCGCCCGAATAACTTAAATCTCTATGTCTTGCTTCCATTGGTAAAAGTCGTTGTTTCGTTGTTCTATCTGATTCTGTTAGTTGCGGGTTTGTTATCTCTATGTTTGATAAGGTAATTGTTATATCGTTACTACATTTTATTTTACTTGTTTCTTCAACTATCTCAGGAACTTTTTGAAAAATAAACTGATCATAAGAGTTTATTTGTTGCTGAATAGGAGACTCCAATTCAAAATAAGATTTTATTAAGGGCCATTTATCAAAACTTTTCATAATACTCACAATTTAAAAAAAAACTAGTCGTTTACAACTATTCTATAATAATAAACATCTCCAACTTTTGGATTTGTTCTTTTTATTCTTATAACTTCTCCTGGCTTTACTTCAAGATGTCTTATTCCAGGATCAGATATTAAGATGTTTGAAAGATCTTCAAAATCAAATTCTTTTGAAAGTTCTTCTTTCTCTTCTTCTGTTAATAAAGAATGTTTAGGAACATATTCATGAACAAGTTCTTCTTTAACTTTTCTTGCTCTTTTTTTCCTTATTTTTGATTTTCTTTTTTTTTTTGGTGGTTTTATTTTTACATTTTTTTTTTTAGAGATTTGTTCCTCTATGTTTGTTTTTAGTTCCTCTAATTTTTTTTGATCTTTTGTTGATTTTTTTTTTGCCAAGATAAAACACCTTAAAATTTTTAAATATATGATAGATAACTATCAATACACCTTATACTTCATGCTCACATGTAAAAAAAGTATTTTCTTCTAAAAGTATTTGCTGATATTTATGGCTACAGATAATAAACAAATAAGTAACATACGATAAAATAAAAATAGCTGACCATAAATGTGCAGAGATTAGTAGGAGCATAAATAATATATATAGTAAAACCTTTATAAAGGTTTGTTTTTTTAACCTAAAAAACACCAAATTTTCTTGATTTTTTACTTGTTTTTAAGGATTTTCTTATTTTTATTAAAATTTTCTTTTATTTTGTCAGCAACATTTTTTTCATAATGCATAATAAATCTACTAAATCTACTAAACCCTGTTCTTACAGGAACAAAATATAACATCTCTTTTTCAAGATTTATTTTTGTTTCGTGTGTGTGATATTTGTTTTTTATACTGTATACGTAAACAACAGCAATAAACCTAAAAGCACTAGCAACAACAAACACTGTCCACATTACATAAAGATTGGATGTAAAAAAACTTGTTGCTCTATAAATAATAAATGCTCCAAAAAAAGTACCTAAGATAATTCCCGTTGACTGAACAATAGTAAATAAAGCAAAATGAGTTATCACATCTTTTTTTGTGTTTTGATAAAAATATGTTCTTAATGCAATAATAAATCCACCAACAACCATACCGTCAAAAAAGTTTAGTAAGCAAAGAAGAAAAATGCTTTTGTAAAAAACAACTAACAACAAAGTGTAAAAAGGTATGAAAAAAACAGTTGCTTTAAGTATGTTAGCAGACCCATACTTGTCGTTTATCTTACCCCAATATTTAAGACTAAAAACTGTACTGATTACTGTTATAACATGTAAAGAAACATATGTAAAATAATTTAGATTTAACGTTTCTAAAAAATAATATTTAAAATAAGGAGATGCCATATAAACACTAAAAAACAAAACAAAGATAGCTATTAAAAAAAACTTATATTCTTTATTATCTAAAACATCTTTTTTAATAACTTTTATTAAAGATATTTTGTGTTGTTTTATTTCTTTTTGTAAATCTTCTTTATCTTCTGTCTGACTAATCTTATTTAAAAAATGAGTTGCTATTAATCTTGCAACACAAGCTACAGAAAAAATAATAGTAAAGCCAACAAGAATATTTTGACTAACTAACATCTTATCTAAAAACACTCCTGAGACTAACAAAGGAACAATAGATATCAGCTGTAAAATAGCATGTTTTTGCGCTGTGTATGTCCCAATCCTTCTTAAAACAAACACATGACCTATCCAGTCTCTATAAACAGTGCCTGCAACAATGTTTAGTATATTAAAAAAAGTAAACAACATTATCAACAACCAAACAATATTTTGGTTTACAAAAAAATACACTAGACCAAATAACAAACAAAAAAATGCATCAAAGATTGTAAACATAACAACTAGTTGTTTTTTAGATTTAAAATATTTAAGAACAGAATAAGAAAACAACCCAAACAAAGCACCAACAAACAAAGGCAAAGACTCTAACAAACCAATCTGTAAAGGTGTTGCTCCAAACTGCAAAGCATATGGTACAAGAAACAAAGTAATAATGTAAAACATTATTGCCCAAAAAACACCATCAAGAATATTATTTTTTTGATCTTTTGTTTGTTGTTTTTTTGTACGTCTAAAATACATATCTCTTCATATTTTTGTTTTGCTCGAAGGGGGATTCGAACCCCCGTTATCAGAGTGAGAGTCTGATGTGATTACCGGGCTACACTATTCGAGCAGTTTTTTAAAAAGACTGATGTCTTATCTCTTCTCTGTTTGTTAATAGGTTTATGTTCTCAAACTTTTCTTCCAAATATTTTCTTCTATTAAACTTATGCTTATCTATCAACTCAGAAATATATTTTCCACCAACAAGGTGTGGCATAACAACATACGTTGCTCCTGATTTGTATAGTTCAAAAGTAAAGTCTATCTCGTGAGAGACTATTATTGAGACTATCTTAGAGTTAAGTTCTTTTATTTTTCTTAGTATAAGAATATTTGCATCAAAACTTGTTATTGTTGAGATAACCATCTTACAATCCTTAAACTTAATTTCTTCCAAAAACTCTTGATTATCTACATCTCCATATATACAGTTGATTTTATTTTTTTCTAACCTTTTTATAAGTGTTGGGTTATAATCAACAACAAGATAGTTTACTTTTTTTTCAGTAAAATACTTTACGAGATCAGATCCTGCTTTATCATACCCAAACAAGATAACATCATAACCTTTTATCTTAGAATCAGAAACATCTTTTTTTCTACCTGGTTTTTCAAAAATACTTAGTTGTTTATGAATAAAAGGATATATTCTTTCTGAAAAAACAATCATGTAACTTGATCCTGCCATCGTTATCAACCCTACAGCAGTTACTAAAGAAAGAATATCTAAACTCAAGTGTCCTGTTCTTACACCTAAAGCAATCAATATTAAAGAAAACTCACTTATCTGTGCAACAGTAAGACCAGACAAAAAACCTGTTTTTTTTGAATAACCTAGTCTACCCATAAGTACCATAACTATTAATGGGTTTCCTATTAAAACAAACAAAGAGTAAGCAATAATTATCCATATGTAGTTTAGGATATTCGAGAAAACCATTTGGTATCCTAAAAATATAAAAAACAAAACTATGAAGAAATCTCTTAATGGTCTCATTCTTGAGCTAATCTCAAATCTGTAGGAAGACATTGACAAAGTTATTCCTGCTAAAAACGCACCAACTTCCATTGAAAAGTTTAGTCTATAAAACAACCCAGCTAAGATAAACGCCCAGCTTATAGAGAAAAGTAACAAAAGTTCATGTGATTTAGCAAAATAACTGGTTATTTTAGGAAGTACATATATTCCTAACCCAAAGATAAATACTATAAAAATTAGTCCTACCAAAAAATTAAATAATATTGCTATTGAAAATAAAGAACCGCTTTGTAAAGAAGAAATCATCATCAATATCAAGATTGCTACAATGTCCTGAACTATTAAGAAACCAATTGATATCTTTCCATATAACCTATCAGTATCTCCTTTATCTGACAATAGTTTCATAATAATAATTGTACTACTAAATGTAAGAGCTATGGCTATATATAATGAAGTTATGATATTAAAACCAAATAACAAAGATATTAAAAAACCAATCACAGACGTAAAAACAACTTGGCCTAGACCTGTTATTAATGAAACTTTTCCAACTTCTTTTATTGTTTTTGGATTTAGATTTAAGCCAACAATAAACAACAATAAAGCTACGCCAATACTTGAAAATATTTCTATAGTTTGTATGTTTGTTATTAAATTTAAAAGATAAGGGCCTGTAACAAGTCCAGCAACAATATACCCTATAATAATTGGTTGTTTTAATATTTTCATTAAAAAACCTAAAACTGTTGCTATTCCAACAATAATTGCAAGCTCTAAAAAAACTGTCATCATAAATATCACAAAATAGATTTGTTTGTTACATATATATATTATTTAGGAAAACTTTTTAAATAAAACACTTGTTTTTCATAAATAAGATTTTTTCTTAAAAAAGAAATGTATATAAAGATATAATACCTAATATATAAAGATATCTAAAAAAAATAATTAAAAAAAAGAAAAATATGGCAACACAACAAAATCATATAAGTTTTATAAAAGAAATATATCTTGAAAATAAAAAATATTTTAAAGATATTAACGTAGAACAGCTTTATTATGGATCTGTTTATCCAGACATATTTTATGTGAATATTTTTCCAAAGAAAGATAATCTTTCATGGTATCTTCATAGTTTATATGATTTAAATTTTGGAATTGTTTTTGGAAAACAGTTGTTAAAAAACGCAGTAAATAAAAAAGAAAGATCTTTTGCTATTGGGTTTATTTCTCATTTTATCTTAGATAAATATATTCATGGATATCTTAAAAAATACAAGCTTTACGATAAAGTAGAGCATGTGATATTAGAGTTTTATTTGCAAGCAAAGACATCTGTTCAAGAGAAAGTAATTGTTGCAAAACAACAAAACACGTTGATTGATAGAGTTATTGAAAAATATTATCTAAAAGATAAATATAAGTATCATCTTAAATATAAAACAACCAAATTTAGAAGATTTGTTTTTAAGTTAGCATGTAACGTTTTGTTTAAAAAAACAGTTTTTTCTAGCTATATGCACGACTCAAAAAGAAATTTTTTTAAAAACATTATCTTGGGCGGTCTTTATTATCTTCCTTTTAGAGCACACAACTATAAAGTTAAAAAAGTGCTGTACCCTACCTATGAGATAAACAAAAAACACATCTACAATCTTTTAGAAGAATATGTTCAAGCAAAATATGAGTTTGTTAGGCTTATGAAGAAAGGGTTTATGTTAGATAATAAATAAAAAAACTATTTTTTAAAGATATAATATATCTTTGCTACAAGTAGCGAAAAAACAATAGCAAACAAGAAAACCAACAACATCTCGTAAAACCCAGTTATATTAAAGATAACCATGTATGCTAGACCAACCATAATTGTTCCACTTATTAACTTTAATAATCGCCCATGCTTTTTATCAAAGTTGAAAATCTTCATTGTTACTATTGCGATAATAAGGATAACAATCTCAATACTTAGATAAACTAAAAGATATAATAATAACAACAAGAAATGACCAAAAACACTTATACCACTAGAAGCAACAATATCTCCCCAAATTATAGGAAAACCAGCGGTACATGGTAACTCAACTAATGTAACTCCAGCTGCTAAAACAATTGTTCCTAATATCGTACCCATAAAAGATTTTTTAGGGTCCATGATTTTTTTTATACGATCATATATTTTTGGTTTTTGTTTGTTTGATACCGTAAACGATATACCTTTCTGAAACCAAAAAAAGTCTTTAATGTTTACTAGCCCAAATATTAACGCCATTGCTATAACAAGGAACTTGATAAAAAACATATGTTGTAAATAATTAAGAATATTCAATATTCCAAAAATAAATAAACCATAAACAAGAGAAGTAACTATCAAAAAGGTTATGCCTATCGTTATCATCTTTTTTCTTGAACCTGAATAAATAACAATTCCTAACAAAAAGACCAACAACCATATAGAACAAGGATTAAACCCATCCACAAAAGAGATTAATATTGTTGACCAAATAACAGGTGTTTTGTTAATATCTATTTCTCCTAGGAAAGGTAAGGATATTTTCTCTTTATGTGTTGGTGTATATTCTCCTTTCTTAGGGATTTGAGGAGTAATTCCTTTTATTATTTGTTCTGGTACTTCACAATCGTTATCATAACAATAAATTATTTTGTCTTCTAAGTTTCTTAAAATAACATCTTTTCCTAAATAGTATGTGTCTGATATAAAAACAATTGGATATCCTGTTTCATATAAACCATATATTTTCTTATACTCATTATACACTAATTCATCTTTCTCATCAAAAACATCAAATATTTTTAAAGATAAATAATTATAATCTTCTTCTAAACCATTAACAAGGTTTAGTATATCTTCACAAGCGTCACACTGGCTGTGATAAAACAAAGAAACAAACACTTTTTTTTCTTGATTGTTGTCTAATCTATCTTGAGGGCTTTCACAAAAATTAATTAAACAAAACTCTATCTTTTCTTCCATCTTCTTTCCATAGTCTTCTGTATACCCTTTCCAGTATTGGTCAGCAATTATTGTTACAGGAACACCTTTTACAGAAAAACCATACTTTTCTGCAAGGGTGTCGAGTTCTTTTTTTTGTTGAGTATCATATATATCATAATCATATATAACAACAGAAGGATATTTGTCTTTCCAAGACTCCATAAAATCTTTTTGTTTTGCGCAATATGGGCAACCTTCATAATATGCAAAATGAACAGAAATCTCCTGGCTTTGTGTTTGTGCGTTTACAAACGTGGGTAAGATATTTAACATTAAAATAAATATAACCAACAAACATATTTTTTTGAAACTCATAAGTGATCATTTTTGTTTTCTTATGTACCAACCAAAAAGAACAAGGATTATTCCTAAAAGTATTAACCAAGAATAAATATTCCAATCAATCAATGCTGTTAAAAATAAAATAACAATCGACATTGTTATCAGCAAAGAATCTTTTGAAATTGGTTTCATATTATTATTTACTCTAAAAGGTTTTTTAAACATATTTTTTTATAAACTAATTTGCTAAAAAAACAAGGAGATTAAGCAAAGTCGCAAAAGCAATCCAAAACATATATGGCAACAACAGATAAGCTGTTGTTTTGTTAAGTTTATACGTTTTTACAATCAAGTAAACAATAATAATCTCTAAAAGAACAATCTCTATTAAAGCTAAAAGCAACAAATGAAGCTCAAAAAACAACACAACCCAAAGAACGTTTAAGAAAAGTTGTAAAACAAACAAGTTAATAACTTTTTTTCTTAAGATTTGTTTTTTGTTTACAAGTATTAGATAAAAACAAATAATCATTAAAAAATATAAAATATTCCAAGCTATTGGAAAAACAAAGCCGGATGGAACAAGAGACGGTAGGTTAAGAGTACTATACCAAGAGCTCATGTTTCTTGCTGTAAAGAAAGAACCTAATAATCCTGTTAAAACTACAGATATTATTGATATTAATAAATATTTTATTTTCATAGTTAATCATATATCTTATGGTTGTTATTATTTAAAATAGTTTCTGTTAATAAACGTACTTAGGTTTTAGCCTAAATAAAAAAAAAGGTATATAAATACCTTATCTCTAATATTATATGGTGATTTTATATGAAAAAAATAATTGGAATTGTTATAGGTATCTTAGTTATTGCTATTGTTTACTTTATTGTTAGCTCTAACAACACACAAACAGCAAACCCAGCTTCTACCTACTGCTTAGAACAAGACGGAACTTTGGACATACAGACTTTATCAGACGGAAGCGAATATGGTGTTTGTAAGTTTGAGGACGATTCTGAGTGTGAGGAGTGGAAACTATATCGTGGAGAGTGCAAAAAAGGGCAGTATATAATAGATTCGGATCTTATATGTACTATGGAATATGCACCTGTGTGCGCTGTAAATGGTGTCACATACTCTAACAGATGTTTTGCAGGAGACATACCTATCGATAAAGAAGGAGAGTGTTAAAATATTCGAAGAGATTATTTAATCTCTTTTTTTTAATCTCCACCAAAGATGTTTGCCATAACATTATAACTATCTTTAAACTTATTATAAAGTTCAGCAAAATTATCTAACATTGTTTGATTTAATCTACCTTCTATACCTGTAACCGAGTCATTTAGTGAGCTATTAATATCATTTATGTTTTGGTTAAGATTATCTATCTCCATCATGACGTTGTTATCTATATATGTTTGAATACCATCTAAACTTGTGTTTACGTTATCTATTTGTGATCTAAGGTTAGTATCAAGATTATTTACTCTAGAAACAATGTCTTCATATTGTTCTCTTTGAGACTTAGATATTTCTACAATAAGATTAAGTCCAGGAGACACGTGAAAAGAGTAAGATATATTTAAAGTTCTTACATCGTCTCCTCTTGTGATTGTACAAACAATATGTTCTTCGTATATTCCTGGTGTTTGAGGTGTAGTAAATGAATGATAATAATTACCAGGTATGCTTGTTGGGATCATTGGCACGTCTATTAAAAAATAAGATTTATCTGGATAAAGTAAAGATAAAGAACATTCTGCATCTGTTATAGGTGTGTTTCTTGCACCTTCAAGTCTAACAATTACTTGACCTTCTTCCCCAGAAATATACTCAGTACCAGAGACCATTCTTATTGCGGGATCTACATCTTTATTTACAAAAAAAACAATAAATACGATTATGATTACAGCAACGACTGCTCCAATAATAATAAACAATTTTTTTTTATCAACATTTTTTGATAAATCAAAATTACGATGTATAAATTTTCTTTTCATCTACAAATCCACTTTCTTAAAAAAAATAAAAAAAAATTCTTTTTATGTTTCAAAAAAGAATTTTTTGTAAATACCTTAAAAAATTTAAGATATTATTCTCATATTTATTTCTGACTCTTGGTTGTCTAGTATCTCATGGACTGTTGCGTTAATATCTGTTGTCTGTGCTTTGATTATTCCAATATCTACTAACAAAGAATCTATTTTTGTGGTTATATCTCCGCTTAAAAGATTCCATGTGTTTGTTGATATTGTTGTAATATCATCTAGTTTTTGTTGTTGTTCTTGGTCCATTGTGTTGATTATTGCTTTTATATTATATATCTCTTGACATAGTCCACTGTTGTTTGTTTCAGCATTTGAACAAAAGTCTTCTATTATTTGAAGATTATTGTCAACAGAACTAAACCTATTCCTTATCTCTTGCATATCGTCTTGATTCATTGCGTTTGTTACTAACCATGTTGTATCGTCTTTTACAGATGTTATTTGTATCGTAAGGTCTTGTAATAAGTCATCTATCTGTACGTTTATATTTCCTATAACAAGATTATTTATTAAACTTGCTAAAGAATCATTAACGTCTGTTATTTGTGTTTGAATATTTTGGCCAGTAGCATCTATAGTTCCTGTTACAGATACTTGAAGGTCGTCAAGTCTTGTGCTTAAGAAGTTATTTGAATCTAAGAACTTTTGTGCAATTAAAGAATTTGTATAATCAAATTCATTTGTTATCTGTGTTGACAAATCTAAATTGATTGTGTTTAATAAATTTGTTAAAGATGTATTTACGTTTGATAAGTTTGTGTTTATTTCTTGTTCTGTATCTGCAATTTCTGCTGTTAATGATAAATTAACATTCGTCAACTGTTGAGACAACTCCGCAAACTTAAGATCTATTTTATCTGAAAGATCTGTGTTGATTGTGTTTAATAAACTTGTTAAAGATGTATTTACGTTTGACAAGTTTGTGTTAATAGTGTCTCCTGTATCTTGCATCTTTGCGTCTAAGCTTAAGTTAACGTTTGATAAGTTTGTTTGAAGTGAGTTAAAGTCATCTGAAAGTTGTGTAGATAAATCATTGTTTACAGAATTCAACAAATCTGATAAATTAGTATTTACGTTTGATAGGTTTGTTTGAATACTTTCTCCTGTATCCATGACAGTTGCGGTTAATGTTAAGTTAACATCGTCCAAATTTGCTTGAAGTGCATCTTTGTCTGCAAGCATTTGTGCTAACAACTGTGAGTTTACGTTGTTTAATAGATCAGATAGGTTTGTGTTCACATTAGATAAGTTTGTGTTTATCTGTTGTCCTGTGTTTTCAACAGTTCCTGTTATTGATAAATTTGCGTTAGATAAATCGGTTTGCAATGTGTTGATTCCATCATTCAACTTATCTGAGAAATTTGCGTTTACATCGTTTAGTAATGTGTTTAAAGATGTGTTCATATTACTTATGTCTGTTGTTATAACATCTCCTGTTTCTGATATTTGACCAGTAACAACCACATTAACATCTGAAAGCTTTAAGTCCAGATTATCTGATTTTTCAGTCAATACACTTACTTGTTCTAAAGCAGGATTTAGATGAAAAGATTGAGAACTTTTTACTGAAACTGGTCCTTTATAACAAGTAACTTCTTGTTCATATGTCCCTAAAGGAGCCTCTCCAAGATAATCTGTTCTATACCAGTTTCCTACAATATTTGATTCTTGTAGTGGTTGGTTGTCTATAAACGTAGATTTGTCTGGATATAAAATTGTAACTCTACATTCATCCACAGTTAATGGGTTTCCTTTATAATCCGCTAATCTTACGATTGTGGATCCATAATCGTCTCTCCAATATTCAGTGTGAGATACCCACTGCATATTAATCTCTTTATCTACAACAGTTTTACCATTTATGTAAGCTGTTGTCAAAAAAGCAAGACTTAAGAAAATAAAAGCTAAAAGCCCCCATTTTATATGTTTTTTACTAATTTTTGTCATATCTATTACCTCTCTTTATTTATTTTTCTTTTAATGTGTGTTTTGTTGCAACTATATTGCGACATTACATTATTTTTATATTATATATTTAATATACTTATCATCAAATATATTTATAAATATATGTTTCTTTTGTACATAAAAAGAATAAACAAAAACAACTTAAACAAGCAATAAATGTAAGCTTACTAAAATAAGAATTATGCCTCGAGAGAGATTTTGACAAATAATATTTAAGCTTAACAAAAATTATTTATTTATATTAAAATATTAATAAACAACTAATCCAATCTAACCACAAATGTAATAATACACCTAAACAAAAATATCTTAGAAATTTATTTCTTTGTAATAATCCTATAATCCATAACGGCATAGTATACCAACTATGCAATGGATGAAAATTTATTGAGCATCTTGTAGGATCATATATTAGAGTGGCTAACAGATGATCTATGTCAATTAAATTAGAACCAAAAACTGACAAACAAAGATATAAGAAAGACTTTCTATCTTCTAAAAACCATTTTTTAACCTCTTTATCAAATAAATATATAATAGCAATTAATAAAATATTTGAAACTACATGAATCTCTATTGTAGGCATAAAAAATTAATCCTAATTTTTATTTTTGAAAAATTGGGTTCTTGTTTGTCTGAAACCAATTTTTTTATATTTTGGGAATGAAACAACTTTTTTAAAGAGGACCTATTGCGCGCCAACCGAGCGAAACCGGTTGAGTGCCTCGAGAGAGATTTGAACTCTCGATCTCCAGATTATGAGTCTGGCGCTTTAGACCACTAAGCTACCGAGGCGTTTGCATTCTATAATAAAAAACAAACATATAAATAAATTATATGTTGCGACCATTTTATAAATTTTTAGGTTATAGATTATTTTATTTTGTCCTACATATCTTACAAAAACAAAACTAAATGTTTTTTTCTTCAGACAAATCTTCTAAAACCTTTATCATCATTAAAGGATAAGTTATAGTAACATCTCCAAAAACAGTAATTGCATCCGCATTATCCTTTATCTTTCCCCAAGACTTTGCTTCTTGTGTTGTTGCTCCTGAAAGACTCCCTGACTGTGGTGTTGCTGTAGTCATATATAACGCATAGTCTGCTCCACCATTAATCAACGTCGTTAATATAACATGATGTTTAGACACTCCTCCACCTAAAGCAATAATACCTTTTTTTTCATCATGTGTTGTTGTAAAAATAATTGTTTCAAAATCTTTTATAACATCAATCTCAAAATCAGAATGTTCTTTCTTAAAAAGATATAAATCAAATCCAAAAGAACCATCTGTTATTGCAGGACAAAAAACAGGAACATCTTTTTTTGCGGCTTGATACAGAAAAGAGTTTTTATCATCTAGTCTTAATCCTATCTCTTTTAACAACTCACAAACAGACCATTTTTTTTTAATCTTATATATTTCTGATAAAAGATCTTGCATATAACTTTCTAGTTTTTCATAGCTTTCGTTTTTTATAAGAATATTTCCTACTCTATTTTCTCCTTTTTCATAAAGTTCTTGATCGTCTGAATAAAAAGAAGCTAAAGTAAATTCTTCTCCAATCGCTTTCATAATATCTTCTTCTATAGAACCAACAGTCGTACAAATAACATCACACAACCCACATTTTATTGTCTGTGCAAAAAAACCTCTTAGTCCGGTTGTTACAAGATTAGATGTGAAACTTAAATAGATTTTTGCACCATTCTTTTTCATTCTTTTTACAAGTTCTGATGCGTTATATATCTCGTATGACTGAAAACCAATACCTTTATAGTTGTCAACAAGATCTTTTACTTTTAGATCTTTTTTCCATAGAAAATCTTTTGTAAACGTCATTTTTATTTTTCACAAATTTAAATAAAAATACTTTAAAAAAAAAGAAAAAAAAGAAGGTGGTTTATTTTTTATAAAACACTTCTTTTCAAAAATTTATAAAACATCTAATCCAAAATCATCATCATACTGTTTAGAAAATGTTTTTGAATCTCCGCCTCTAAATTTTTTACTGCCTTTTATAAATGGTGATTTTACACCTGTGAAGATAGCAATTACTTCTACTTTGTTTTCAAAAGTTGGATCTATTCTTGCAGCCCAAATAACAGCAGCGTTTGGATCAACTTGCTCTGTCAACATTTCACCAACAGCGTTTGCTTCTCCTAACGTAAGTTCTGTTCCACCTGTTATATGTATCAAACAACCTGTTGCACCTGTTATATCTACATCAAGCAAAGCATTTTTTAAAGTGTCTTCTACAACTTCTTCTATCTTGTTTACTGACTGAGATTCACCAACAGCAATAACACTTAATCCTTTACCACCCATAACTGTCCTAATATCTGCGTAATCTAAGTTTATCAAACTTGGTTGTGTAATTGTTTCTGTTATTCCTCTTACTGTTCTTGCTATTACTTCATCTGCTACTCTAAAAGCATCCTGCATTGGTAAATTTGGTACAAGTTCTACTAATCTGTTATTATCTAAAACAACAACAGTATCACAAATATCTTTTAATAAATCAATACCTTCTTCTGCTTTAACTAATCTTGCTCTTTCTAAAGCAAATGGATAAGTTACTATTGCAACAACAATTGCGCCTTGTTGTTTTGCAATTTGTGCTATAACTGGTGAAGCACCTGTTCCTGTACCTCCACCCATTCCAGCAGTAATAAACAACATATCTACTCCATCTAAAACTTCTTCAAGTGCTGCTTTAGAAACTTCTGCTGCTTTTGCTCCTATCTCTGGATATGCGCCTGCGCCTAATCCGTTTGTTACAGATTTTCCTATTAATAATTTTGTTATATCGTCTGAAATAATTCCTAAGTGTTGTCTATCAGTATTTATTGCAACAAGCTCTGCTCCTGAAACACCCATTGCACTTATTCTATTTACAGAATTATTTCCTGCACCACCTATACCTATTACCATAATTTTAGGTGCCGCAAATTCTCCTTCTTCTTTTGTATTATAATCTAAAGAAGTCGAACTTTTTTCATTATGTATTGCTTTTTCAACAATTGATTTCAAATAAACCACCTCGATTTTTTTAAACTATTTTTAGAGTTATTTAAAGAAAAAAGAAAGATAAACACTTCTTTTTAGTAATAACCTTAAAAATACATTTATTTCTACTTAAATATTATTCATGGAAGGTTATTTAAATATATCGTATTATAGTTATATTTGTGGACAAACTGGGAAGTTTGCGGTCTCCTATACCAGAAATCCGCATATGCTGGAGTTATGTCAAAGCTGAGGGGAATAAGCTATTAGTTATCCTTCTTATAGTTGTTGACAATTCGTCCAAGAAGATCGGTTGTGCTATCTAACCCTGCCAGGCCTGGAAAGGAGCAGCAGTATGTTAGTCGATCGTTGCTTTTTGGGTCGCGGATTCGAGATTATTTGAGGGTCAATAACTAATAGGACTGTTTTTCGAAGTTTTGGCGTCCACATTATCTTATTTTTTAACATTTTTTCTTAAAAAACTTTTTTTATTATTAACATTTACAAAAAAAATCGTGCAAAAGGGTTTTTTGATTGTTTTACGACCAAAAAAACGTTATTTACCTCCTATTCATGAAAAAACCAATAAAACAACCTTTTCTTAAAAAAAGCAACCATATTATCTTATTTATAAAAAAAAAATAGAATCTATAAAACAGATGCTGGAGGCAGGATTCGAACCTGCGAAGCACTAAGCACCAGATCTTGAGTCTGGCCCCTTTGACCGCTCGGGAACTCCAGCAAAAATTAGTTTGGTATATATATTTTATAATAAAAACATTTTATAAACATTGTTTATTTATAAAAACCAATCTATATTTTTGACAAACACTCTTCTTGTGTTAAAAACGTTGTTATATTATTTGGACCACAACCACTTCCACATTCATCGTAAACACAAGTATTATTTATTATTATCCACATCTCTACACACACAGCAGGACAAACTTCTAGATCATCTTCATCAACATCTATTTTTTTGTTATTGTTTAATATAAGACTAACAATAAACAATAAAACAACAATTATTGATAATATTAATATTGTTTTTTTAATCATCTTTCATCTTTTATTATCTCTTATTTTTATATACTATATAAATATTCTAACCACCATTGTATATATATTATTAATGGAAACAACATAACCGCAATTATATGTAATATTTACAAAAAATAACAGATTTTTAAAAAACGAGTTATTTAAAAAACCATCTTACCTTAAATATTTTAGAAAATATCTTATATTTATAGATAGAATTAATATATATGGAGGAAAGATAAAGTGAGTGACTTTAATAGAGGCAAAAGAAATTTTGGACCTCGTGAAATGCATAAAGCTACTTGTTCCGAGTGTGGAAAAGAATGTGAAGTTCCTTTTAAACCAATCGAAGGCAAGCCTGTTTATTGTAGAGACTGTTATGCTAAAAAAAGAAAGTACTAATTTCTTTTTATAACAACAGCAATTTTTAAGATTTTTTATGTTTTATAAAAAATCTTATTTTTTATTTTTTTTATAGTTTTTGTTTGTTTTTTAGCTAAAAACACTATTTTTTAGAACAATTGATTTGAATATATATTCACACCTATTTATAAACGTTTTGCTTCTATAATATTTGTATAATGAATATAAATTCATTATAGGAGATGATATATATGCCTGCAAAAGACAAAACAGGTCCAAGAAGTGGATCAAAAGGCCCAAGAGACGGAAGAGGTCAAGGTAAAGGAAGAGCACCTGGAAAGGGTGTAGGACAAAAGCAAGGTGGAAAAAAAGGTAATTGTTAAATTACTTTATAATCTAAACAGGAAAAAGCTATAAAAAAAGATTACTTACTTATACTTACAGCAACATTAGGGGTTATTACCTTGCTATTTTTTCCTGAACCACAAACAAATTTCTTACTTTATCTTTTAACAATCTTATATTACTTTCTTGTAATTAAGATTTTATTTTTCAAAAAAAAAGGAGGTAGATAATATGCCCGCAAAAGATAAAACAGGACCAGAAGGAAAAGGTCCATTAACAGGAAGAGGATTTGGAAACTGCAACCCAAGTTCAAAAGATGTAGATAACACAAACATATATGGTTATAGAAGAGGATTAGGTTTTAGACAAGGAAGGAGTCGTCGCTATGCTGGTTATGGCTTTAGACATCAAAACACAAATGAGGAATAATTTATGCCAAGAAGAAAATGCCGTAGAAACGTTCGTTTTAGTCCAGATTGTTTATTCTTTAAACCCGCAGGAATAAAATTAAGGGATATGCAAAACGTTGTTATATATGCTGATGAGTTAGAAGCAATTAGGTTAAAAGACTTTTTAGGTTTAGAACAAAAAGAGTGCGCAATAAAAATGAACGTTTCTCAACCAACGTTTCATAGAATCCTTTTAGGTGCAAGAAAGAAAATTTCTGATTCTTTAATAAATGGAAAAGCTATAAAGATAGATAAGATATAGGTTATATAAAAAATATGAACAAAAAACTAAAAATAACTATTAAAAAATCAACAAAAGGAATAATAAATTCATTACCAATGATTTTCTCTGTAATTTTAATTATTGGGTTAGTACAAACATTAATACCAATAAGTTCAATAAAATTTTTATTTCAAAATAATTTTTTTGATGTTATCATAGGTAGCGGAATAGGTAGTATTTCTGCAGGAAATCCAATTACAAGTTATATCATAGGTGGAGAGTTGTTAAATATCGGTGTTGGTTTAATACCAATCACTGCTTTTTTAGTTGCATGGGTTACTGTTGGAGTTGTTCAATTACCTGCCGAAATATATTTGTTAGGTAGAAAATTTGCAATAGCTAGAAATATTATTTGTTTTATATTTTCTATAATTGTTGCGGTCATAACAGTTGCGGTGGTGAACATAATATGATTAATTTTAAAGATAATAAAGCATTATTCTTTTTGTTCTTTATAATAAGTATATATGTTTTTTTGTTTTTCATAAACAAAAATTCATTTGTTCTTGCTATTAAGAAAGTGTTGTATATCTTTAGTGAGATTTATTATGTTTTTATAATTATTTTTTTATTAATGGTTTCTATTGACTATTTCTTAAAAACAGAAAAAATAAAGAAATACTTAGGAAACAAATCAGGAATAAAAGGATGGTTGATTTCCATAGTTGGTGGAATAATATCTTCTGGGCCAATATACATGTGGTACCCATTATTAAAAGATTTAAAAAAACAAGGTGTAAGAAACGCATACATCTTTGCGTTCTTATATAACAGGTCTATAAAGATTCCTTTACTTCCTATTATTTTTGTGTATTTTGGAGTAAAATATACTATTGTCTTAATGATAGTTATGATTTTTATGTCCATCATACAAGGAATAATTTTAGAAAGAATATTAATAAATGAGGTGAAAATATGAAAATAGCAATTGCTTCTGAAAAAGAAGATATTAACTCTGCTGTTAGTGAAAGAGGAGGAAGAGCTAAATATTACTTGTTGTTTGAAAACAAGCAAAAAATAGAAACTATCAAAAACCCTTTTGCTGTTGGCGGTGGTGGTGCTGGATATAGTGTTATTGAGATGTTGTCTGATAAAAAGGTTGATGTTATTGTGTGTGGTAAATTTGGTAGCAACATGATTAACGCAATGGATCAAAAAAACATAAAATATAAAGAAATTCAAGATAAAACAATAAAAGAGGTTATAGATAATTTTTAAAGAAGGAGGAATAAAAGATGAGAATATTAATAGCTTTAGATAACAATAAAGAACTTGACTCAGACTTAAGTCAACATTTTGGACATTGTTCTTATTTTGCAATATATAATACAGCAAGTAAAGAAATAGAATATACTGAAAATCAAATAGACCACAAGAACAACATTCTAACTCCTGTTGATCAAATACTAAAACAAAATATTGATTGTGTTTTTAGTTTAGGTATTGGAAGAAGAGCAATAGATTTGTTTAAAGAAAAAAACATAAAACTTAAAAAAGGAAATTTTAATAAATTAAGTGAAGTTATAAAAAACATTAACAATCTAGAAGATATTACAGAAGGTTGTGAACACTAATAATTTATTTTACTTTTATTGGAAGCAATAGATTTGTTTTTTGTTTGTATTTTTGATAGTCTTTATTATCCTTAAACTTATTATCATACTTTTTTTCAATAGTTGGTACACCTGAAACAAACAAAAGTAAAAAGATAATAAATAAAGGACTGACTATTGAGTATAAAACGTTTGTAAGATTTAGATAAAATAAAGAATATACAAACACACCTACCCAACAAAGCATTTCTCCAAAATAATTTGGGTGTCTTGAGTATTTCCATAACCCAATGTTTGTCCAGGTTTTTATGTTTTTTTGTTTAAACTTAAATTTTTGAATATCTGCGATTGCTTCTATTGATAAACCAACAGTCCATAAAAGAACACCTATAACACTAAGATAATTAAAGGTTAGATTTTCTTTGCTAAAAAGAACAATTGCGTTTACAGAGATTATAAAAACAGATATACCTTGAAATACCCAAAACATGAAAAACTTTTTAAAATCTGTTCTTATTTTGTCAAATCTAACGTCTTTACCTAGCTTGTTTATTCTGTAAAACAAATAAGACCCTAGCCTAAGTGCCCAAAAAACAATCATTAACAACAACACTAATTTTACTAAACTAAACTGATTTGTAAAAAAAGCAACAAAACTTAGAATTATAAAAGATAAAGAATAACTTAGGTCTGTTAGCTTGTCTGTTTTATACAGGTACGCTGGTATAAAAAGTATAAACTGAATGATTAATGAAATTATTAAATAAAAAAATATGTGCATCATAATATAATATACTATCAAAATTATTAAAAACCAATTTTTTTCTTGAAGAAGATTCTGTATTTAATTTTTCTAATAGAATTACATCTTCTTTAATTTTATCTATATACTTAGCCATATATATTCTTTAATATCCAGATAATAATTTTTTAAAAAATCACAAATATAAATGCTTTTGAAAATTAATAAACGTATCTTTAATTTTATTTACTCCACCTAACGAATTAACAGCATCCTTTATAGCATAATACTTAATCTTTAGTAAATCAGGTAGTTTATCTTGATCCAGCTCTTCAATTCCAACTTCTATATATTTAGATAATACAAAATTTAAAAATTCTCTTTGATTGAAATCTAATAACCTAAAAATTCTTGATTGTGCTTTAGCAACCCTTTGTTCTCTAGTAATTGGTGTTATTGCAAAAGAAAAATATTCTAAAACATCTAATAAATCACTATTTTTTGCATTAATTAACTCTTGTAAAACTTTTAATTTATTTAAATCATATCCAGCATTAGATAATTTTTCTAAAAATGCTTTTCTAGTAATTGGATTTGACCAAATCTCTCTTAATTCTTCTTCATTTTTATAGAAAGAAGGTAATTCTCCATATATTTTTTGTAAAAACTCTTCTATAGAGATAGGTTTTCCACTTGAATCATAATAGCTTGTTTGTGCCATATGTTGAATTTCTCTTTCTTTTCCATCTTTTAGTTTAATTTTTAATTTTATTTTTTTTGGTTTATCATCATCAATTTCTAAACTAATTTTTTTCTTAGGACTCTTTAAAACAGAACCTTCTGAAGTATCTATTGTTTCTGGTTCTAAAGGTTCTCCATCCCATTCAGGATCATTAAAATGTTTATAGGCATCTACAAAATCATATATTGTAAAAAACTCCTTACCTTCATATAATCTTGTACCTCTACCAACAATTTGTTTAAATTCAATAATTGAATTTATTGGTCTCATTAAAACAATATTTCTTATATTTCTAGCATCAACCCCAGTAGACAACTTCTGAGATGTGGTTAAAATAGTAGGTATCTTTTTTTCATTATCTTTAAAATCTTCTAAATATTGATCGCCTAATTTACCATCATTTGCTGTAACCCTTACACAATAATTTGGATTATTACTTTCTTTTTTTTGATTAATTAAATCTCTTACAGCTAATGCATGATCTTGTGTTGCACAAAAAACAATCGTTTTTTGTTTTTGATCAATTTCAGATAATAAAATATCAACTCTTGTAGATTCTCTTTCTTTAATTTCTATAATTCTATTAAAATCTGTTTCAACATATATTTTACCTTCTTCTACTTCACCTTCAATAATTTCATCATCTGAAGTATAAGTATATTCATCTAAAGTTGTATTTATTTTTCTTACTTTAAAAGGTGTTAAAAAACCATCATTTATTCCTTCTTTTAATGAATAAACATATACAGGTTCTCCAAAATATCTATATGTATCTACATTATCTTTTCTTTTTGGTGTTGCAGTTAATCCAATTTGTACTGCTGGAGAAAAATATTCTAAAATATCTCTCCAATTACTTTCATCATTTGCTCCACCTCTATGACATTCGTCAACAATAACTAAATCAAAATAATCTTTTGGATATTCTCCAAAATAAGGAGAATCATTAGGACCACACATAAAAGTTTGAAATATTGTAAAAAATATACTTCCGTTTTTAGGAACAAATCCTTTCTTTTTGATTTCATCAGGTCTAATTCTTACAAGTGCATCTTCTGGAAAAGAAGAAAAAGAATTAAATGCTTGATCTGCTAATACATTTCTATCTGCTAAAAATAGTATTCTTGGTCTTCTTGATTGATCTTTTTTTAAATTCCATCTACTATAAAATAATTTCCAAGCTATTTGAAAAGCAATAAATGTTTTTCCAGTTCCTGTTGCTAAAGTTAATAATATTCTATTTTTATCTTCTGCAATTGCATCTAATGTTTTATTAATTGCAATTTCTTGATAAAAGTAAGGTTGATAATTTCCACCATTTGGAACTTTTGTAAAATTATTTTTCCAATTATTTTTAATATCAAAAATATTATTCCATAATTCTTGAGGAGATGGATAATTTTTAATTAGTTTTTCTTCTCCTGTTTTCATACATATTTGGTATATTTCTTTTCCGTTAGTTGAATAAGTATAATCTAAATGTAATTTATTAGCATATTCTTTTGCTTGAGCAACACCTTCTCCAACTTCTTTTTCAACAGATTTTGCTTCAATAACTGCTAATTTTTTTCCATTATAGGTTAAAATATAATCTGCTATTAATGGTTTTGCTCTACCGATACCTGTTTGTAATTTACCTTTAGTAATATTATGTTCTCTAAGTATCTTTGTGCCTTCTACAATACCCCAACCACTCTCTTTTAATTTAGGGTCTATTAATTCAGCTCTTGTTTCTGCTTCATTCATAAATATCTTTTGTTAATTCTCCTTTAAAAGCCTTTTCTAAAATGGAGTTTTTTAATTCTTCTAAAGATTGTAATTTTTTATTATATATTTCTTCTAATTTCTTAGTTTGTTTTGATAATTGGTCTAATTTAGATATTATTTTTTGTTGTTCTGAATGTGATTTTGGATATATAAAATTAATTTTAGACAATGCATTGCCGTTAAAATGAGGTTGTGCTGAACCAGAAACCAATTTATAAGCTTGATTCCAATATAATTTTGATTTTGAAAAGTACCAATACATTTTATTTTCTATGTTGCATTTAAATTTAATTCTTATAAGATATGATGCAAATACAGATGGTTCTAAATCAGAATATAAAAGAACTTTAGCAAAAGTAGCACCTGTTCTTACCATCAATAAATCATTATTTTTAATAATAAAATTCATAACATCTTTAGATGACTCTAAATACACTTTAGCAGTTTTTGTTAAATTACCATTATTATCAATATCTGTAATTCTTACATATCTATAGTCTCCTTTATTTTTTGATTTACCAGTATACCCATATTCAAAATTTGCAATATTACTTAATTGATTTTCTTCCCAATCTTTTCCTTTATTTTCAAAAATATCATTCAAATAACTTTCAAATATTTCTTTTGAATTTTTTAAATTTATTTCAACATTTTCTTTTGCTTTTGCAATTTTTTCAAAAGCAGTATCAAGAATTTTAACAATTTCTTTTTGTTCAGAGAGTGTTGGAACTGGAATTTTTATTTCATTAAACTTATTTTTTGAAACACCACCAATTAAACCAGTCATTTTTGATTTAAATTGTTTTTTAAAGTCAAAACTATTGTAAAAATAGAAAATATATTTTGGACAAATAAAATTAAATGGTTCAAGAGCAAAAAGTTTATTCACAAAACAAATATCTTTTGAGTTAAATGCTAATTTTCGTCCTGCACTTCCACCTTCAGAACAAATTAATATTGAATTTTTATGAGCTATTCTAAATTTATTTAAATCTCTTTGGGGTATTTTTACTCCATTATTGTAATCAATTTTATAATTATAAGAAATATCTTTAGTTGCAACATAAGGGAAACCTTCGGAAATATTATAATATTTCTCTTTTTTTACTTTTTCATTAATACTATTACCACTAAATATTTTTCCAATTTTATTTAATGGTTTAACTTCCCAAGTCATTTTATTAACTCCTTGATTGATTTTAATAATTCATTACTTTTTTTATCAAGTTCTTGTACTTCTTTAATTATTTCTGATGGTTCTTTGTAATTGTTTTCTTCTTTTTTATTTGGATTTCTTACTGATAAATCAAAAGTGTCTTGATTAATATCAGAAACTTTTAAAGTCCAAGAATTATCAGAGTCTGCTTTTGTTTTTTGTAACTTTACAAAATCTAGTAAATCATTTTCATTTAAAGGGTTGGTTTTACCTAAATTTCTATCTAAATTTAATTGATAATACCAAATATTTTTTGTAGGAACTCCTTTTTCAAAAAATAAAACTATTGTTTTTACCCCAGCACCAGTAAAAACACCACCAGGAAGATCTAAAATAGTATGTAAATTAAATTCTTCTAATAATTTTCTTCTAAGTGAAACTGTTGCTGTATCACCATTAGATAAAAATGTATTTTTAATAACAATACCTGCTTTCCCACCAGTTTTTAATATTTTCATAAAATGTTGTAAAAATAAAAAAGCAGTTTCTCCTGTTTTAATTGGAAAATTTTGTTGCACTTCAGTTCTTTCTTTCCCACCAAAAGGAGGATTTGCTAAAATCACATCAAAACGGTCTTTTTCTTGAATATCATTAATATTTTCTGCAAGTGTATTTGTATGCATTATATTTGGAGAATCAATTCCATGAAAAATCATATTCATAATTCCAATAATATATGCTAATGATTTTTTTTCTTTACCATAAAAAGTTTGTTTTTGTAATATTTCAACATCTTTTGTAGATAAACTCTTACTATGATTTAAATAATCATACGCTTCACATAAAAAACCTGCAGAACCAACAGCACCATCATATACTTTATTTCCAATTTCTGGAGATACTACTTTAACAATTGTTTTAATTAATGGTCTAGGAGTGTAATATTCTCCACCATTTCTTCCTGCACTACCCATTTTTTGAATCTTTGATTCATATAAATGAGACATTTCGTGTTTATCTTCATTGGATTCAAAATTAAGATCATTAACTAAATTTATTATTTCTCTTAAATTATACCCACTACTTAGTTTATTTTTTAGTTCTCCAAAAATTTCTCCAATTTTATATTGTATAGTTTCTGGATTTTCAGATTCTAATTTAAAATTTTTAAAATATGGAAATAGCTTATTATTTACAAAATCAATTAAATCATCACCAGTTAATGCTTTATGATGACTTAAATTACCTTCTTTGTCTTTAGGATATGCCCATACACTCCATTGAAATTCAGGTTTTATAAGTATATTATATTTTTTACCAGATAACTCTGCAGAAATTGATTTTTCTTTTTCCAGCTCATCTAAATATTTTAAGAATAATATCCAAGAGGTTTGTTCAACATAATCTAATTCACTACTACATCCTGAATCTTGTCTTAAGACATTATCTATATTTCTAAATATTTGTTCATACATTATAAATCACTTAATTCCTATATATTATATAGTAAGTAATTGTATTTAAATAAATTGCTTATTATAAAAAAAAGAGTATAAAATAATAATTTTATAATTAATCTATATAATCATAAAATCTATCCTTTTTTAAATAAATTAATAATATTTATTAATTCAGGTGTACTCTTACTATCATTAATAATAAAACAACCATTATTGATGTTTTTTTGATATATATAAACTCCTAATAAATAAGTTCCATTAATCTGTTTTTTTACCTTTTCACAAAAATCTTTATTGCTCTCTAAGTAATTTTTTAATCCTAAAAAAAAACCCTCAAACAAAAAATCTTCAAATGTAATAACTAATATAGGATTTTCTTTATTTTTTAATTGCTTTTCTTCAAATTTATCTTTTATTTTTTGAATTATTCTATTTAATATATATTCTTGTCGCATAATTTCATCAAGAGTAGGATATAAACAAGTCGATTCAACAACAATCCATTTATAATCGACATTATTATAAGATTCATTAGTAATTGATTTAATTGAAGAACTGGTAAGATCAGACAAAGTTATTTCCCCTAGCACACTTTTATTAGAAAGACATTTTATTCTATCTGATAATTCTGTATGAAATTGAGGATATGGACTTGATTCTAAATCTATTAATCTATCATTTAATTGTCCATAATTAAAAAGTATACTTCCATCTTTAATAAAACTTATTTCTTCTATTAATTTAAAATCAATATGTAATTTTCTATAGATTTCTTCGGCACAAAAATTGTTGTTTTTTTGTAATTTTCCTAAAGACACACGAATCTTAAAATAATGTTTTTCAGACACTTTATTTATTAGCTCTTTAATAAATAATCTAAATCCACGCCTTATTTCTTCTTCTGCTTTTCCCATTAAATTAGTAGTTAATTCTAATGTATAATTATCATCTATTAAATTAATTTCAAAATCAGGATTTTTTTTATGTTTAAAATTATTTATATTAATTTTTTTAATGTTTTTGTTTTGAGAAAGTTGAAACAAAAAATCTAATTCAATAAATAAAGAATTTGAATTGTGATATTCAAAAGAAACTATTCTACTACAAAAATAGCTATCTTTTATTAAATCATAATCAGAAATAAGCTTATCATATTTAGATAAATCAGAAATATTATTATCATATGCTAACATCAAAAAAGGATTATAACTATATTTATAATTATTTTTCCTTAATTCATTAATTATTAGATCTTTTTTATCAAAAAATAAATCATATATTTGCTTAAATTTTTTTAAATTATTATATGATTCATCTATAAACTTTATTAAAAATTTATCAAAGTCTTCAAAATATGATTCTGATATTATTTCGTTTGACATATATAATAAATTAGTTGCGATAACTATAAAAATAGCTATTTAACTAAAAACAAGCTTTTTATAATAATATCTAATTTAATATTATTCAAACTCTTATTTTGGTTTATTTTTATTTAATTCCAAAATTATCTTATGCAACTTCTGTTGCCACTTTGGAAGTCTTTTTAAAATCTCAGGGTCTGTTTTCTTAAAACTTTCAATAGTTTTTTTATCTATCATACTTTATACCTCCTTTATCTCATTATAAAAATTATTAAAGAAATCTAATAATTTAATGTAATTCTTATCAGCCAATGCCTGTCTTGAAAGATAATGGTTAGAACCAACAGAAGTTGCAACCCTTCCTTCGTAAAAATCAGCAATAGACTCTGGTACACCTAACTCAATACATTTAGTGTAAAACCACTTTCTACAGTATTTTAAAGGAATAAGCTTATTTCTTTTAATAAATATACGAATATTGTTTAGTTCTGTTTTCTGGATACCTATCTGTGTGTAAATAAAGTAAGGTATATAACAAAAAAAGGAGCGTTTATTGTGTCTATTGTAATCTAGGTGTATCTTGCAGTAATTATCTTTAAACTGTATCTTTAAATTATTTAAGTTGTTTAAAAGGTATATACCTTCTGACACCCTTATTCCACTAAATAAGAAAAGAAGATATAATGACTTTAAATCTTCTCTTAGCTTAGATAAAGTAACTTTTATTTCTTGATCTGTTGGAACATAAGTGTCATTTGAAAAATTAATATCCTTTTTTAATAGTTTTTTACAAGAATCTATGTTTTCTTGAGAGAATCCTTCATCTTTAAGGTAATTTAAAAACTTTAACACAATTTTTCTACTACTTTGAGTATTATTAATCAAATCTATGTTTTTTTTATAATCTTCAAGCAGTTCTTGATGGTTTTTATATATATTTTTACTAAAGATGCTGTTTAATTTAGCAAGAGATTTATAGTATCCTTTAGAGTGATTTTCTTCTAAAACCTTTATTTTAAAGGCATCAAGAGAAATAGTTTGACAAGCTTCTGGCGGGAATTGAACCCGCGACCTCAACCTTACCAAGGTTGCGCTCTACCACTGAGCCACAGAAGCCGTTTTTAATTTATTACAATCAATAGTTTATACTTTTAATAAAAACCTTCAATAATGGTTTCGCTCCTCCAAATACCTTTGTTGCTATGATCTTTAATTTCTTTTAATATCATTTCTGGCTTATGAAAAGAAACAACACCTAAACTTTTAAAAAAAGGGTCTAGACCGGGATTCGAACCCGGGTCCTAAGATCCACAGTCTTAGATGCTAACCGCTACACAATCCAGACCATTATTTGTTTGTATATATTATATTTAGAGACAAATATCTTTTTAAATGGTTTATATGTCATACTAATTAAGTTTGTTTTTTTAAAAATCATTTGTTCTATATGTGTTTTTTATTTATAATGACATGGTTATTTTATTTCAAAAAACAAAGTAAAAATACAAACAAAAGTATATAAACCCTAAATCTCTTAAACAACTTAAAGATTTTTACATAAACGTATGTTTTTTAAGAAAAAGAAGGTTTTTTAAAACTATTAACATATTATATTTATATATGTCTATAAAAAAACAAAAAGGTGTAGCGGAGATGATAAGCGAAACACTTATTATCCTAATTGTTATTGCTGTTGTTGGAATAATTTTAGCTATACTTACACCAGCAATATCTACTCAACAATCAATACAAAGATTTGAAACCGCACAAAAAAATATTCAAGAAATAGATTCTGCTATCATTAATGTTTTAGGCATGCCTATTGATAGTGTTATAGAAATAAGTATTAGTTTAAATAAACAAAAACTAGAAGTTCTAACTGATGAAAACAAAGTAATTATTTCACATATAATAAAAGGAGATTATTTTGAAGAAGATATTGTTCAGCAAATAGATTCTAGTAAATACAATTATAAAGAAAACAACGTTGTTTTTTCTGTTTTAGAGTATGACAATATTAGTTTTTATAGAACACTAGAACTAGAAAATATAAACCAAGTAAGACTTTATTTTAAGAAAAAAGACAAAGATGTTGTTGAGATATCTGAGTATGAACCTGCTACAGAGAGTGAATAAATATGAAACTAAAAGCTGTTGTAACAATATATTCTTATGTGCTTTACGTAATAATCACACTTGGTTTAATTGTTCTTGTTTATTCGTCAGCAATAGTAACCTCAAACAAAGCACAAGAACAACACAATTATGATAGAATGATAGAAGCTATACAAAAAATAGATGCGGAAATAAAAACGGTTTCACAAAACATAGACTCTGTTTCACAAATATCTGTTGAAAACCCTGAAGAGCTTGAAATAAATTGTGAAGATAATGAATTGTATGGTCTAGTTACCTACAATCAAGATTTTGTTGATGATGGACTAAAAGTAAATAATATCTTTGTTGCAAAACAATATAATAACATTAACTTTAATGTTTATTATGGTGTAAATGACAACATAAACCTTGTTTGTGACTCAAACATTATTTATTTAAATAAAAGGTTGAACACAATAAACATCTCTTATGAAGAATATGATAACGTAGAAGAAAAAATAAACATAAGAATATCTTTATTTGATTTTTTAGAGTAAAGTAAGATAAAATATGGTTAAGAAAAAAAATACACAAAAAGGACTGTCTCCTTTATTTTCTGGAATGGTTATTCTTATTTTGTCCTTATCTTTTTTATATATAATCATGCAATTTCTTGTACCTTACTTTCAAACAATACAAGATACAAAGATACAAAATAACAGTATAGATAGTCTAAAACAAATAAACAAAACAATAAGCGAGATAAAAGAACATGACATCAACTCATATAAGATAATAAACTTAGACTCTTTAAAAGAAATTGTTGTTGACAGTAATCAAAATAAAATAATTGTTGAACAGTTTATCAATAATAAACAACTATATGAAAGTTATAGAGAAGATTTTATAGGAAACGTGTCTGTGACTAAAGAAAATCAATATTTTATATATTCATTAGATTTTGAAAATATAGATGTTAATTATGATGTTGTTATTCCTTATGGAAGACAAAGAGTGATTTTTATGGTTATTGACGAAGGTGAAAATCCCGTAATAACAATAAGGCCATATCAAGATTTAGTTGACTCTATAAGGTATGTTGATCTAGAAGAAAACGTTATAACTCTTAAAAACAGTCATTTGTTAGAAACAATTGATATTAGAGGTTATAAGATAATAACAGATTTATCTTTTTCTCCTCTTGAAGAAAAAAAGATAATAGATGCTGTGTCTATAGCACCTAACCAAACAAAAGATATAAACATTCTTTGTTCTCCTGATGAAGATTTTGTTGTTAGGTTTTATACTTTAGATGATTATTTTGATGTAGAAATAACAACAAGCGATTATGATCCTTTATACTGTTATTCTGAAGATCTTTTAGGATGGTGGAGGTTTGATGGAGGGGTATATGATGATTTTAATGATAATGAGCTTGATTCAAGTACATGGCAAACTTTTGGTACACAACACGGTAGTATAACTGTAGAAAATAGTGAAGTTACTATAGTAAATCAGTCTGGGTCAAGTGCATATTCAATAGGATTTGCTAGTCAAGTGAAGTTTCCTGTTGGTACAATAATAAAAACAAAAGTAAAAAATACTATTGGAAGGCACTCAGCAATTGTTGGTATAGGTGAAGATCCTTTTTGTCCATACCCTCACGGGTCTGGTAGTAATAAAGGAGCCACTTTATATTCAAGAGCAGACGCAGCAACCGCAACAATCTCTTTAAGAAGAGAAAATGAAACAACCTCAAGTAACACACCAACTGTAACAGATTATAGAGATTATCATATTGTTGAACTACACAGAACAACACAAAACCTTATTGAATATTTTGTGGATGGCACAAAGGTGGGGGAGTTTACGGACGCAGGACTTTCAAACGATTATTATGTTTATTTTTCAGCAGATGGGTGGTATCCAAATAATACAATTGTTGTTGATTGGATAAGTATAGAAAACCCTTCAGACACAACAAAAGATTATTCTGGAAATGAAAATAGTGCAACAGTATATGGGGCAACAATAAAAGACGGAGTTTTAGGACAAGCGTATGAGTTTGATGGTAACACTAATTATATAGATTGTGGAAATGACAGTATATTTAATCTTGAAAATACCGGTACAATTGCCACGTGGCTAAAAATACCTTCTATATGGACTGGACAAATGTATCCAAATATTATAAGTAAAGGTGCTAGTGCTGGATGGGACACAGAAGGATGGAGTTTATATGCGTTTTCTTCAAATTCAATTGGCATTGGTATGAGAAACAATGCAAGCACACCAAAAACGTTTTCTAGATCATTTACAAATATAATAAAAGATAAATGGATGCACGTTGTTGGTGTGTGGGATGGAATATCTGTTAAGGTTTATCAAAACGGTATACAAAAAACAACAACGCCACAAACAATAATTCCTGCAACAAATAATTATTATTTACTTATTGGAAAAAGTCATTCTTGTGATCATCATTTTGGTGGAGTAATAGACGAAGTAAGAGTATACAACAAAGCTTTAACTTCTGAAGAGATACAAGAGATATATGATTTAGAAAAACCAGAATAACGATTATTTATGAAGATAAACAAAAAAAAAGCAATTGAGATTTTAGAAAAATACATTAACCAAACACCAAACAAAGAACATTGTTTGATTGTAGGATACGGTATGCAAGCTCTATCTAAAAAACTTGAAAAAGATAAAAACAAACAAGAAGAATGGTTTATTGCTGGTGTGTTACATGACATTGACCTAGAAACATATAATGGAGATATAAAAGAACATTGTGTTGTTGGTCAAAAAATGCTAGAAAAAGAAAATGTAGATAAAAACATAATAGAAACAATCATCTCTCATAACGACGCCCTAAAAATAGAAAGAAACACAAACATGAAAAACGCACTTTACTGCATGGATGCTTTATCTGGAATAATAAGAGCATATATACTTATGAGACCAGATAAAGATATATCACAACTAAAAACAAAATCTATACTTAAAAAAATAAAAGATAAAACGTTTGCAAGAAATGTTTCTAGAGAACAAATAAAGTTGTGTGAAACAAAACTTGATCTTGATCTTAGAACATTTATTGATATTGTTGTTGAAGAACTTAAAGATAAACAAATATTTTAGGATTCACAATATATTTATAAACACAAACAAGAGTATAATATTTAAGATAAACAAAAAAGAATAAATATGATTAAATCAAAAAAAATAAACTATACAAAAATAAACAAAATAAAAAAAGATTTTAAAAAAGACCTTATTGAGCAAAGAAATAATCTTGCGGATGAGATAAATAAAATATTAATGGTTAATAAGATTATTGAAAAACCACTTAACTTTGGAAAACCTAAACATTTTAGACAAAACTACTTAAAGATAATAAACCCAAAAATAGAAAAAGTTGTTATTGAGTTTAGAGTTGGAGAAAATACTGTTATTAATAATATCAAAGACGTGAAAAAACAAGAAAAAGATATTAAAAAACAAATAACAAAAGACAAAATAAAAAAAAGTCAAAAAGAAAAGAAACTTCAAGAAATTGAAATAAAGTTAGAAGATTTGAAAAAAAGAATAAAAGAAAAAGAACAAGAACTTGTGCATCTTAAAAGAACAATAGAAGAAATAAAAAGAAAAATAAAAAAAAGAATCTCAAAAATAGAAGCAAACACAAGATCTGCAAAAAACTTGCTTGGAAGAAGAGAGTTTGCTTTATTAAGATTAACAAATGTTTATGATGATCTAAAGATGTGGAAAAAAGAAATTGGATTTTTAAGTAAAGAAATAAATAACTTTAATGGTTATAATAAAAAAATAAAAAAAACATGTGAAAAAATATGAAATATGAAACTATAGGATATGTTTCTGAAATAAGAAACTTTGGAAATTTAATGTTTGTAATTATAAGAAAAGGATATGAAAACGAACAAATAACCTTTTTTAAAAAAGATTGTCCAGATCTTTATGATCAAGCAAAAGATCTAACAAAAGAATCAATTATAAAAGTAACTGGAGAAAAAAAGAGCGCAGAAAAAGCAATGAATGGTTATGAAGTAATTCCAGAAACCTTTGAAATAATATCTTCTGCAAAAGCACCAGTTCCTTTAGATATCTCTGGAAAAATAGAAAGTACTTTTGATGCAAGAATAAACCATAGATATATAGACTTAAGAATGTCTGAACAAAAAGCAATATTTGTTATTAGAAGTCAAGTGTATAAGGCAACTGTTGATTTTTTTAGTAAACAAAAGTTTATTAACATAACAACGCCTAAGATAGTCAACTGTGGAGTAGAAAGTGGTGCAGAACTTTTTAAGCTAGATTATTTTGGAAAACCTGCGTATCTTTCACAAAGCCCTCAAATCTATAAGCAGATGATGATTGTTTCTGGTTTTGAGAAGGTGTATGAGATTGGCAGCGTGTTTAGGGCTGAAAAAAGCAATACAACAAGACATACGACAGAGTTTACTGGCATAGATTTTGAAATAGCATATATAAAAAACTATAAAGATATTCTTAAAATTACAGAAAAACTGTTAAAACATATTATCAAACACGTTAATAAAAACTGTCAAAAAGAACTAGAGATATTAAACGTAAAAATAAAAGAACCTAAAAAAATGCCTGTAATAAAGATGTCTAAACTTAAAATACTTTTAAAAGAGAAAGGAAAAATACTATCAAAAGAAGAAGACTTAGACACAGAAGCAGAAAAGTTGTCATATGAAATAGCAAAAGAAAAGTTTGATTCTGAGTTTTTGTTTGTTACAGAATATCCTTTTGAATCAAGACCTTTTTACCATATGTGCTCTAAAAAAAGCATAACAGACAGTTTTGATCTTATTTGGAAAGGAACAGAAATAGCTACAGGTTCACAAAGAGAGCATAGAGTAGATATTCTTAAAAAACAAATACAAGAAAAAGGGTTAAAAGAAGAAGACCTTAACTATTATATAGAGATGTTAGAGTATGGAACACCACCACATGGTGGATGTGGATTAGGGTTAGATAGAATCGTTGAGTTGTTGTTAAATCTTTCAAACATAAAAGAAGCTATTTTGCTGCCAAGAGATCCACAAAGATTAACTCCATAAAATTTTTTAAATAAATTTATCATAATTATTTAATAAAACTTTTTCTAAAGCAGACATAAGTATATATTTTTAAATTTTACATAAAACGATCTATTTTTAAATATGTGTGTACTTAACATACATATAAAATGCACACAAGGTGATTGTATGGAATATTTAATAGATGCTAGAGTAAAATTAAATAATTACTCAAATAGAATTTTTAGTGTTGTAAAATCAAAATATGACCTAAAAGATAAAAGCGAAGCAATAAATAAATTTGTAGAAATTTATGGTCCTTTTGAAATGGATTTAGAAGTTAAAGATGAATACATAAACAAATTAAAAGATATTAAAAAAAAACACTTAATAAAATACGGTTTTAAAAAAATGAGTAAAAAAGAATTAGATAAATTATTTGAATAAACATGAGCATGTTTTTTAATCTGGCAGACGAGATAAAAAACAAAATTAAAAAATTATCAAAGAAAGATCCAATATTAAAAAAAGCAATATACAAAAAAATAAATGAAATTATTGACGATGAAGAGAGCATATCACATTATAAGTTTTTAAAATATGAATTCCAAAAAATACAAAGAGTCCATATTTTAAAAAGTTTTGTATTAACTTTTATATATAATAAAGAAAAGAAACAGGTTTTATTTTTAGATTTTGACCATCATAACAAAATATACAAAAAAAAATAATCATTTCTCTTTTACATACATTCTATATATCTTCTCAAAAGAGATATATTTTAGAAGAGTATCTTTAAACTCTTTAGAAAACATCTCTGAGTTGATAGCCTGAGATAAACCACTATAAGATATGTCAGACACCTCTTCCCACAAACCAGATTTTTTTAACATGCTTTCTAGATCTTCTCTTTCTTTTGTTTTCCTTTCAGGAAGTTTTAAAGAATCATATTCTCTTACTAACAAACTCTTATTGTCACCATATATTCTTTCATAATTGTTTTTCTTTGAATAGTCAATTATTTGTTCTTTAAGTTCTTCTATTCTTTTATCAATATCTTTTGTTAAATCTTTTTTTTTAGATAATAAAGAAGAATATTCTTCTACAAGTTTAGATCCATCTAAACACTCTTCTTTTTGTATTTTAATATTATGTGATTTAGCAGGACAATATTCCTTATAAACACACCATCCACATAAAGGAGACTCTTTTAAAGGAAAATCACCTTTTTTTTTTGCTTGTTCTATTGTTCTTATATCTTCAATAATTTCTTGTTTTAAAGCATCTAACTCAAAATCCTCTTTAGCTGTTCTCATCTCCATGCCTACAGCTAAAAAATGCCAAACAAGGTCTATTCTTTTTACGGATGGAAACATTTGCTTGATAGCTATAGAGTATAACGCAAGTTGTCTATCTTCTTCTATCTGTTGTTGTGTTTTTGGTTTGTTATTGGTCTTATAGTCATGTATTTCAAAATAGTGTGGAGTTATCATGGTTAGTCTATCAATAAACCCAATAACATTATATGTTTTTTTTGTTAACGGATCTTCAAGATTAAGAGTAATCTTTTCTTCTATTCCTAAAGTAGTTCCTTTTTCAAAAGGATAGTGTTGTTGATAATAGTCTTTTATGTATTTTTTTCCTAAGTCTTTGTAGTTATCAAAAGTATATTCTTCTCTTACTATTTCTATTTCATCTTGTTTAAAGTTTTTTTTCCAAGTTTCTTCATAATAGCTAAAAAGATCTTCTACTGTGTTTAGTTTTTTATGTTTTAAGTCTTTATATAGTTTTTCAAGAACATCGTGTACACAAGAACCTAAAAATGCTTCTATAGATGTTGTTTTTTCTACAGGTGGTTTTATTATGTAGTGAAGCTTATATTTTAGAGGACATGTCTTAAAAGACTCTATTGCGGAGTGTGAGTAGTGGCCCATATTTAATTTTTTTTTGTTTTAATATATATTATATGTTTGGAATTGTTTTTAATAGGTTTGTTTGATTTTTATGAAAAAATACTTTTATTACTTTCAAAAAATCATCTCACTTGTACAGCCTTATCAAAAAGCTTTTTAAATTTAGGATCTTCGTTAAAGGTCCATTGTATACCTTCTTTTCCAACAAATATTTTTCCACTTTCTTCTAAATATTCTATAATTAGATTTAAGGTCATATGGTGTATCTTTGTTTCTAATCTTCTTTTTATTTCTTCTTTGTTTATAGGAGTATTTGCTTCTTTTAAAATATTTTCAACACCAAGAACTGTTTTTAGTGTTGGGTAATGTAAAACTCCTTTTTTTATAGTTTTTGTTAAGCTCATAATTTTTCTTTTTTATTTTCTTTTACTTATACATATTTATATATATACAAACATATATAAATAGATTGACAAATAGGTTCGTTTAGGTTTTATAAATTAGACACCCTACTGGCCAACCACTCTCTCTTAAGAAACTATCAAAAAAACAAAGGTTCTATATTATATCTATGAAACTAAAAGACATATCTCCAGAAAATAGACCTTTAGAAAGGCTATTAACATGTGGGGCTGAAAGCCTATCTAATGCAGAGCTGTTAGCATTAATAATAAAGACAGGTACAAGAAAAGACAACGTCCTAAACATATCACAAAAGATACTAACAAAAATATCCATAAAAAAACTATCATCCGCAACAACAACAGAGCTTATGAAAATAGAAGGTATAGGAAAAGTAAAAGCTTCACAAATACTTTCAATAGCAGAACTTTCTAAAAGAATCAGCTATATAAAAGATGTAAACAAATATAAGATATTTCAACCAAAAGATGTTTATGATTATCTAGTATATGATTTTGAAGGGTTATCACAAGAAAAACTAATTGCTTTGTATATTAACCAAAAAAACGAAATAATCTCTAAAAAAATAATATCAATAGGAACAGATGAACAAACCCTAATACCAATAAAGAAAATCTCATCTTTAGCTATAAAAGAAGATGCAAAAGGAGTAATTGTTGCTCATAATCATCCAAGTGGAGATCCACAACCATCTACAGAAGATAGATACGCAACAAAGAATCTTAAACAGTCTTTAAAGATATTAGACCTTCAACTAATAGACCACATTATCGTAGGCAACAACAGTTTCTTTAGTTTTAAAGAAAAACAGTTAATCTAAAGGTTTATATGTTTTTAAAAAACTTTCTTTAAAAACATCGTAACTTCCTTTAACAATCTCCTCTCTTGCTTTTTTTATCAACCTTTGCATGAAAGAAAGATTATGAATAGTTAATAACATCTTTACAGTTGGCTCTTTTAATCTAAAAAGATGATGAAGATAAGAGATTATATGGTTTTTACAAGTATAACAGTCACAATCTTTTTCTAAAAGTTCATGAACCTTACTGTACTTTTTTTTCCAAATCTTTAAAGGTCCATTCATAGTAAACACAACCCCATGCCTTGCCATCTTTGTAGGAAATATAGAATCAAAACAATCTATTCCTTTTCCTATTGAGATAACAACATCTTCAGGAGAACCAACACCCATAAGATACCTTACTTTGTGTTCATCTATCTCCTCTAAAGAATAATCAATAGCCTTATACATATTTTCTTTAGACTCACCTATGGCTAGCCCACCAATAGCAACACCATCAAAACGGATATTGTTTATTTCTTTTGCACAATAGTTTCTAAGATCTTTGTATGTTCCACCCTGAACAATCCCAAACAACAACTGGTTTTTGTTTTTATGAGAGACATAACATCTTTTTGCCCAATCTATTGTTCTTTTGGTTGCTTTTACATGTGCTTGATAGCTTTCATTAGGCCCTAAAAGATGGTCTAAGACCATGGCAACATCAGAAGCAATTGTGTTTTGAATCTCCATAAGCTTTTCTGGAGATATAAAGTGTTTGTCTCCGTTAAATGGTGATCTAAAGTTAACACCTTTATCATCTATAGACAATAAAAAAGAAGGATCTAGCAACTGAAAGCCACCACTGTCAGTAAATATTGATTTATTCCAGTTTATGAAATTGTGGTATCCTTTTGTTTCTTTTAAGATATCTAGTCCTGGTTTAAGATAAAGAAGATAAGCATTTGAGATAAAACATTCATAACCAAGATTGTTAAGATCTTTAAAAGTAATATACTTTCCCGCACCTTTAGTAACAACAGGCATGTAGAAAGGCGTGGTTATTTTTCCGTGCGCTGTGGATAACACACCCGTTCTTGCTTTTGTTTTTTCGTCTTTTTTATTTATTTTAAACATTTTATATCTATCCTATATATCTTACAAAAAAATCAATAAAAAGAACACAGAAAAAACAACACCTAAAAAGATATAAGGCCCAAACTTTGGAAGAAAATAATAAACAGGCACTTTATATCTTAGGTTATTTATTTTCATAGCTTCTATATCTTTTTCTTCTATTACTTTCTTGTTTTTTAATATAGGGTCTAATCTTTTTTTCAAATTTCCTGACAAATACTCAAAAGCAATAACATCTCCATCTTCTAGGTCTTTTACTTTTTTCCATAAAAGATAAATATGTTCTTTTATCTCATCTTGAAAAACACTTATAAACAATCCTAAGAAAATAGGTATTAAAGACAAATAAAACCAAGAAGATAGATGACTATATGTTACAGAAAAATAAATAAAAATAACAAACCCAAAAAACAAACAAAAATTAACAACAATAACTGAAATCTTAGACAAAAACAGTTTTTTTGTAAACTTTATTTTTTTAAAAAGAACGAACATATATTTGATTGACACAAAGATAACAGCCAAAAAGCAAGAAACAACTAACACCCATAAGATAAACAACTGATTATTAAGATAAGGCAACATAAAATGGATACCTAAGAAAAGTTTTACATCTCCTCCTCCTAGTTTACCAAAATAATAAATAATAGAGCCAATAATATATATGATTATTCCTGTTACAAAAACAGATATGTTCTTAGAAAAAGAAAATAAAAAAATGTTAAAAGCAATTCCTAAAAAGATTAATGGAAACGTAATTTTATCATATATATACCCTGTTTTTCTGTCTGTGTAGGCCGCAAAGCCACAAAACATAACAATTAAAAATATTCTTAAATATATCCAATACATAGTTTATTTATATTTTAGTTTTTTAGAAAGATCTTTCATTTGTGAAAGATTCATATTGTTTGGATTCATGTTTTCTAGATCTTTAGGATTTATGTTTTTAGAAAGATTTTTTAGATCTCCACCGTTCATTTTTCTAAACATCTTTTTCATTTTTTTTACTTGTGAGATCATCTCTTTTACATCCTCATATTTTGTTCCAGAACCTAAAGAGATTCTTTTTATTCTGCTTTTTGTTATAAAGTCTGTGTCGTTATTTAGTTCTTCTTTTGTAAAAGAGTCTAAAATAACATTATATTTGTTTATCTTTTCTTGGCCAAGGTTTTTTTGATCTTCTGATAGTTTGTTACTTACACCTAAAAAACCCAACACCTTAGAAAAAGGTCCTAATTTTTTAGTAAATGCTAGTTGTTGTTTAAAAAGCTTAAAATTAAATTTTCCTTTTAAGATATCTTTAGGATTAATATCTTTCATTTGTTCTAGCTGTTCTTTAGTAGTAACTTCGTTTATTTTTTCTAGTAAAGAAGAAATATCTCCAAAACCCATTATTCTTGAAAGATATCTGTCTGCATTAAATATTTCTAAATCATCTACTTTTTCACCAGTTCCTATAAAATAAACAGGAGATTTAGTTATATAACATGCAGTTAAAGCACCACCACCCTTTGCGGACCCATCAAGCTTTGTTATAACAACGCCTTGTACACCAACAGACTTGTTAAAAGCAAGTGCTTGATCTTTTACTGCTTGACCTATATCTGCGGACAATACTAAAAAAGAATAGTTGGGTTGAAAAACATCATATATGCCTTTTATCTCTTTTGTAAGTTCTTGATCTAAAGCACTTCTTCCCGCAGAATCAACAATCACAAGATTAACGTTATTTTTGTTTAAGAAAGAAAGTCCTTCATCAACAACTTTAGATACGTTTTTTTCATTAGGGTTTCCATAAAAAACAACATCTACTTTTTCACATAATTGTTTTAATTGGTCATAAGCTGCAGGTCTATAGGTATCTGCACAAATAACACCAACCTTTAAACCTCTTTTTTTATAAAACTTAGCGAGTTTTGCTGCTGTTGTTGTTTTTCCTGAACCAAACAAACCACAAAGAAGTATTTTTTTTGGATTTTCTTCTAGTTCTTTTGCTTCTCCGCCTATATATTTTACTAACGTGTCATAAAAAACCTTAACAAGATGCTCTTTTCTTGTTATTCCAGAAGGAACTTCTTCAAACGCCTTTTTTTCTATGTCTTTACTTATCTCTAAAACAAGTTTTATATTTACGTCTGAGGTTATTAATGCTCTTTGTATCTCTTTTATAACTTCTTTTACAAGATCTTTATCTACATGAACAGAATGTTTTACTTTATCAACCGCATCACGTAGTTTTTCTCCTAAACCCATATTTTATCTTTTTTATAATTGTTATATATATACTATACTATAGATATTATTATAAAACAATTTATTACTTCTCTTAATTAAATAAAATAAATCACACTTGTTTTTAAAAAATTAATAAAGATAATTATTCAACAATCCTATCAACAATAAACTTAGCAGAAAACTTCATAAGGTCATCATACTCTTGACCTGTGCCTATAAAAAAGATAGGTAGCTTTAGACTGTTTAGGATTGATATTGCGACCCCACCTTTTGGATCTGTATCTAGTTTTGTTAAAATAACTCCATTCAATCCAATCTCCTCTTTAAACTTTAGCACTTGATCAACAATTGCTTGTCCTGCTTGTGATTCTCCTATATATATTACAAGGTCAGGAGAAACAACCCTTTTTATTTTTTTAAGTTCTTGCATAAGGTTAAGGTTAGTCTCTTGTCTTCCTGCTGTATCTATTAACACTAAATCAAAGTTATTTGCTTTAGCAGAAGAAACAGCATCATAAGCAACTGCTGCAGGATCGCTACCATAGTTTTGTTTTATTAGCTTTATATTTAGATTTTGTGCGTGTTTTTCAAGTTGTTGTATACTTCCTGCTCTAAAAGTATCACTTGAAGAAAAAACAATTGTGTTTCCTTTATCTTTAAACAACTTCCCAAACTTTGCAATAGTTGTTGTTTTCCCAGCACCATTAGGTCCAACAAACATAATAACAAAAGGTTTTTTTGTATTAAATTCTTTCATATAGTTATTAATATCACAATCAATATCAAGTTGTTTTGTTAGAGACTCTCTTATTTTTTCTTTTAATGACTCTAACAGATTTTTTTTAGAAAAAGCTTCTTTTGTTAATCTTTCTTTAAGATCAGAGACAATAGAGTTTGCTGAGTCAATAGAAACATCAGCCTCAAGCAAAGAAAGTTCAAACTCTTCTAAAAAATCAAATATTTCTTTTTCAGAAAGTTTTATTTTTTCTGAAAAGATTCCTTTTATTGACGTAAAAACAGATTTTTTTATGTGTTTTTGTTTGTCTAGATTTAAGGACTCTTCTTTTTGTTTATCTTCTATTGTTTTTGTTTGTTTTGGTTTTTTTAGAATTTCTTTTTCTTCTAAAAGTTCTGGTTTTTCCACAGTATCTATGGGTTCTTTAGGTGCTTCTTTTGAAATAGGGTCTGAATCTAATGGAGATGTAA